>Ga0160496_1000540_pt1 | contig 15403 bp, 12 predicted proteins | sample DIDPMG_2_FD_108231 | JGI IMG/M metagenome (GOLD analysis project Ga0160496, IMG submission 108231) | Enriched soil microbial communities from UW Madison campus, WI, USA - DID2937_E24_FP MG | ecosystem: Environmental > Terrestrial > Soil > Grasslands | place: USA: Madison, Wisconsin | collected...
AAACTGCCGATGACCATCTTGGCCTGCGCCTGGGCCTGCTCGCGGGTCAGCTTGCCGGCCTGCTCCTGGGCCTGCGCCTTTTCGGCGGCCGCCTTGGCCAGGGTCACCAGCAAGGACAGCTGCGCCTCGCGTTCTTCCATCATGGTGCGCCTGAGCGTGGTCAGCGAGACCGCGGCGATCACTAGGATGCCGATCAGGGTGGTGGCACACAGCCAGATGATTTTGGTACGCAGCTTCAAGGGCCTCTCCGTCTCTTGGATTCATGAACAAATGGCAAGCCCACACGGCCCCGTTCTGTGGCGAGGTTCGCGTGTGAGCATTGATGTGGATGTGGGTCGCCCCCCCTGCCGGGGACGACGGCGTCCACCTGGTGACAATGTAACCCGGCAGCAACGGTGGCCTTGGGCGGAACAAAGCCGCTTTCCGGCTTCAAACCGGGATTTCCCGCGCCGGCACCGGGTGCTGGTCTATCGCGGCCGTGGTGGCTCGTCCTGATTGGCCGGATCAATGCGCAAGTCAGTCTCAAAGCTCTGCAGGACGGCGCGCAATTCGCCGCGCTTTTGCATTGCCTCCAGTTGCGCGTTGATGCGTGGCAGGTATTTCACGCAGGGGCTGGCCTTGCTCATGGCGATGTAATTGTCGGTCTCGCTGACGAAGGGGCGCAGCGGCATGAAGTTCTCGGACTGGCCGGTCTGGTTCAGGTAGATCATGCCGCTGTAGTAACCGGTGATGAGATAGTCGATACGGCCCGAATCGAGCTTGCTGAAATTCATGTAGACCTTCTGCGCGGTCTCGATGATGAGGTTGTCGCGCATGAATTCGTCGAAGCCGCCACCGAACTGGTTGCCTAGCGTAATGGCCCCGCGCTTGCCGATCAGGTCCTTCCAGCCGCTGAAGGGGAAGCGATTGTTGCGTGCCACGAACACGGCGATCGGGTTGCGGAACAGCGGCACCGAGGCATAGGCCAGGTATTGCTGACGTTCGGGCGTGTTCTTGAGGGAAGAGACCAGGGCGACTTCACCGCTTTCGGCCTCCTTGAGGACGCGGTGAAAAGGCCCGACATAGCGGACCTCATAGGGAATGTGCAGCGCACTGAGTGCGCGGGTGGCGATCTCGATGCTGGCGCCGGTCAGGCGCTTGCCGTCGTACCAATGCAAAGGTGCGTAATCCGAATCGGCAGAGATGACGACCTTCGTGCATTCAGCGGCCTGCAACGATAGTGGCAGGACCGTGACGGCCATGGTCGCCAGCAGCATCGCTGGCAGGAATCTATGCATGCTGTCCCCCTTCCTTGCATCATCATGACGTCCCCCGTAGCGGCGTCATTGGCTGGTGTGATCAGGTCAGCATAACCCGATTGCAGCAGGCGTCGGCATGAATTTGATCAAGGAAGTCAGTACGGCGATGATTTTGCGACAGCTGTCTTCCTCGCCTGACGGAGGCTTGCAGACCCAGCAGGGCGCACCAGATCCGGGCATGGATACGTTTTGTAACGAATCGACCCGGTCCTGTCAGCCTGTGCGCTGACATTCATTCCGGCCTCCTCTGTTCATTGCACGCGCGGCACCAGGGGGCCAGGCTCCGCTACCCTGCAAGGATTGCGCTTGATGAGCTTCAGGAGTCGTGCTTTCCTGCCGGCTTTTTCCCTTGACCGACATGCGCATCCTGACCCGCCACGACTGTCGGACACGCGAGAAACGTCTGACAACAACATGCTGGGCTTTCCGACTGTTGGCGCGGCCGCGGCTTCCTATGATGAAGCCAAGTTTTCCACAAACGCCAACGGCCTCGGGGAAAACGATTCTTCCGGACTGCCTGCCCGTGCAACCTGGCATCGCCTGGCGCAACACTGCAACACTTGCCCGCGGGCAGCAAGCAATGATCAATCAAGGATAAAGGAGAACAGCCATGACCAAGACCTTCCTCACCGCCGCCGTGCTGGCCGCCGCCACTTTCGCCACTGGCGCCTACGCCCAATCCTATGACCAGGGTGGCAGCGGCATGCAGGGTACGCAGCAGCAGCAATACGATGCGTCGCCATCGTCCTCGTCCTCTTCGTCGCCGCAGTACTACAACTACCAGGGTCAACCAACCGGCTCGCCGGCTGGCATGCAGGAAAGCGGCCAGAACGGTCAGTATGTGGATCCCAAGGGGTATGAGGTCCCCAATGGTCGTCCCAACAACTATGCCCGCGAACTGAAGGACGGCCCCATGGGCACCTCGCCGGGCGCCTGATTGCTGACTGGGCAAGGATTGAAAGTCCTGGCTTAGCCCAGGCTTAACCGGTGACCATTGCACCATCGCCCCCCTGCCCCCTCGTACCCTCGCCCCACTGCCCCGGCCTCGGCCGGGGCTTTTCATTGTGCGATCCGCGCAGCGCGACGGCATGCCGTAGAATCGCGCTGTTGCCCGCGCTTCTCCCTGGCGCTGGCCATCCTCCGGTCTTGCAATGAATCCTCAAGAAATCGGCCGTGGCATCGGCTTGTCCGTGCTGGCCTCCGCGCTGTTCGCCTTCCTCTCCGGTTATACCCGCCTGCTGGCCCCGCTGGACGGCACCGACATCTTTGCCTGGCGCATCCTCGGCACCCTCTTGACCGTGATCGGCCTGCTGGCCTGGCGCGGCGAGCTGCCGCGGCTGCAGGCGGCGGTGGCGCAGTTGCTGGGGCGTCCCGGCACCTGCCTGGTGACACTGGCGATGGCGGCCTTGCTGGCCCTGCAGCAATGGCTGTTCCTGTGGGCGTCGGTGAACGGGCGGGCGCTGGAAGTCTCGCTCGGCTACTTCCTGCTGCCGCTGTCGATGGTGTTGGTGGGACGCTTCTACTACGGCGAGAAAATGAACCTGCTGCAGCGCCTGGCGGTGCTGTGCGCATGCATCGGCGTTGCACACGAACTATGGATGACACGCGCCTTTTCCTGGCCGACGCTGGCCGTGGCGCTCGGCTATCCGCCCTACTTCATCCTGCGCCGGCGCATCAAGCTGGACTCCCTGCTGATCTTTGCGGTGGAGCTGATGGTGCTGGCGCTGCCGTCCCTGGTCGCCGTGCTCATGAGCGCCTCGCTGGCGGCCACCGTGCGGACCCCGTCCATGTGGCTGCTGATCCCGGGGCTGGGCGTGATCAGCATGATCGCCCTGACCAGCTACCTGCGCGCCGGAAAGCTGTTGCCGATGGGTCTGTTCGGTATCCTGGGCTATGTGGAACCGGTGCTGCTGGTGCTGGTGGCCATGGCGGTGCTGGGCGAATCGCTGCACCTCTCGCAGCTTGGGACCTATGGCCCGATCTGGCTGTCGGTGCTGCTGACGGCCTTGCACAGCGTGCGACTGATGCGGCGGCCGGCGCTGCCATCCCAGCCGTTGAATTGAGGGCGTTTTCGAGGACTGATCGCGGCGCAGTGCCGCCCGCCTTCTCCTTATACTGGTCAAAACGGCCTCCCCTGCGCGGGGAAAGTGCCGCCGGGAGGGGAGAGACTTTACATGCGGCCCATATTGGCAAAGGCGGGACGGGTTGCGCGCCATTCGGTGGCGCGCCGGGCGCGACTTTTCGTGATCCTGATCTGCATTGCCATCGCCGCCGGCCATACCTGGCAAAGCCTGAGCGCCCGCCTGGCCCAGGTGGAAAACACCCGTATCTATTCCGGCAATATCGCCAAGGCGCTGGCGCGTCATGCCTATGACGTGTTCCAGGCGACCCATGGCTCCCTGATCAACATCAGCGACCGCATCTACGAAACCGGCGTGGACCCCGCCCACACCCGTGGCATGTCCCCCCTGCTGCGCCAGCTGTCCAAGGAAATGCCGCAGCTGGACGGGCTGTACATCTACGATGCCGCCGGCAACCGCATGGCCAGTTCATCCACACCACGGCCGGCTGATGCCAACAATGCCGACCGCGCCTACTTCATCTACCATCGCGACCACGAGGACAGCGAACCCCACATCAGTGCGACCCTGGTCAGCCGCAGTACCGGCAACTGGATCATTCCCATGTCGCGCCGGCTGAACCACCCCGACGGCAGCTTTGCCGGCGTATTGCTGGCGACCCTGCGGGTGGACCACTTCAACGCGCTGTACCAGACGGTGGATATCGGCAAGAGCAGTTCCATCCTGCTGGTGCTGCGTCCGGGCACGGTACTCACGCGCCAGCCCTTCGAGGCCGGCTACATTGGCCGCGACATCACGGCAGATACCAGCATCCGTCAGTTGCTCAGCGGCCCGGCCAGTGGTCACGCGGAAATCCTCTCGCCGCTGGACGACACCTATCGCTACCTGTCCTACCAGTCGGTGCAGGCATTCCCGCTGGTGGTGACAGTCACCATCGCGCGCGACGAAGCCCTGGCCGACTGGCGCCAGCAAACCATTGTCTATGGGGCGGCCGTGTCGCTGCTGCTGTTGATCATTGCCATGTTCGGCTGGCGCCTGATCGGCCAGATCGAGCTACGCCTGGCCGCCGAGGACCGTGCCCTGCAGGCCATGGGCGAACTGCGCCAGGCCAACAAGCAGCTGGAGTTGCTGGCGCACCAGGATGGCCTGACCACCCTGGCCAACCGGCGCCATCTGGACATGGTGCTGGATGCCGAATTCCGGCGTGCCACGCGCAGCGGTGCGGCCCTGTCGCTGGTGATGATCGATGTCGATTTCTTCAAGCAGTACAACGACCTGTATGGCCACCAGGCCGGCGATGAATGCCTGCGTCGCATCGCCCTGGTCCTGAAGGAGCGCCAGCGGCGCCCGGGGGATCTGGCGGCGCGCTATGGTGGCGAGGAAATGGTGATGCTCCTGCCCGAGACCGATGCCGAGGGCGCCATGGTGGTGGCCGAGAAGATACGCGCCGGCATCCAGGCGCTGGACCTGGGGCATCGTGGCAATCCGGTAGGCGTGGTGACGGTCAGCGCCGGCGTGTGCGCGCTGGATCTGCTGGAGGGCGCTTCGCGCTCGGTGGAAGAACTGCTGGGGCGGGCCGATGCCGCGCTCTACGAAGCCAAGCGCGGCGGCCGCAATCAGGTACGCATGGCGCAGGCGGGTATGCCTGCGCCAGCCCCCGTATCAGCTGACTGAGGCTGGCCGGGGGCCAGCATCAGTACTTACTGCTGGTGGTAGGAGGTGACGCGGTCGACTTCGTTCTTGGAACCCAGGAACACCGCTACGCGCTGGTGCAGCTTTTCCGGCTGGATATCCATGATGCGCTGTTGACCATCGGTGGCGGCACCACCGGCCTGTTCGACGATGAAGGCCATCGGGTTGGCTTCGTACATCAGACGCAGCTTGCCCGGCTTGCCGGGTTCGCGGGCGTCGGCCGGGTACATGAAGATGCCGCCGCGATTGAGGATGCGATGCACGTCGGCCACCATGGAGGCGATCCAGCGCATGTTGAAATCCTTGCCGCGCGGACCGGTGGTGCCGGCCAGCATTTCATCCACGTAGCGCTTGACCGGCGGGAACCAGTGACGCTCGTTGGAGGCGTTGATGGCGAATTCCTTGGTGTCCTCGGGGATGCGGATGTCCTTCTGGGTCAGCACCCAGGCGCCCATTTCACGGTCCAGCGTGAAGCAGTGCACGCCGTCGCCGGTGGTCAGTACCAGCACGGTCTGCGGGCCATACACGGCGTAGCCGGCAGCGACCTGTTTGGTGCCGGGTTGCATGAAGTCCTGCTCGCTCGGCTCGGTCATGCCGTCGGGTGCCTTCAGCACGGAGAAGATGGTGCCGATGGAGACGTTGACGTCGATGTTGGAGGAGCCGTCCAGCGGATCGAACATCAACAGGTATTCGCCCTTGGGGTAGCGGTTGGGGATGCGGTGGATGGTCTCCATTTCCTCGGAGGCCATGGCTGCCAGGTGACCGCCCCACTCATTGGCTTCCAGCAGGATTTCATTGGAAATCACATCCAGCTTCTTCTGCACTTCGCCTTGCACGTTTTCGCTGCCGGCGCTGCCCAGCACTTCGCCCAGCGCACCCTTGCCGACGGCATGCGAGATCGACTTGCAGGCGCGACCGACGACTTCGATCAACAGGCGCAGTTCGGACGGAATCTTGTTGTGCAGGCGCTGCTGCTCGATCAGGTGTTGCGTGAGGCTGATGCGTTTCATGATGGTCTTCCTTGTGGGTGGTTTTATGATTTATGAATGAGGGAAATAAAAGATCGTCGAAATATCTTTTCCGGTGATCAATCGGCCAGCGCCTTGGTGATGACTTCGGCCACGTCGCGCGACAGCTTCGGCGTGCCTGCCACCTGCTGCAGGGCCAGACGCATCTTTTCCTGCAGCGCCGGGGTGTACTTGCGCCAGCGGTCCAGGCTACGCGCCAGGCGCGCTGCGACCTGCGGATTGCTGCCATTGAGGGCGATGACCTGCTCGGCCCAGAAGGCATAGCCGTTGCCATCCAGTGCATGGAAGGCGGACGGATTGCCGTTGCAGAAGCTGAAGATCAGGCTGCGGGCGCGATTGGGGTTCTTCAGGGTGAAGGCCGGGTGTTCGGTCAGGGTGCGCACGGTGTTGACGTCGGCATTGCGGGCCGTGGCCTGCAGCGTGAACCACTTGTCGATGACCAAGGCTTCCTGCTCGAACTCGGTATAGAAGCGCTGCAGTGCCTCGCTCTTGCCGGGTGCAGCGCTGTTGAGGATGGCCGACAGCGCGGCCAGGCGGTCGGTCATGTTGTTGGCATCCTCGTCCTGTTGGCGGGCCAGGGCCATGGCCTCTTCGTCATCCAGTTCGGCCAGGTAGGACAGGGCCACATTCTTGAGGGCGCGGCGGCCAGCGGAGGCGGCATCCGGGCTGTAGGCACCCGGCGTCTGGTGGCTGCGGTAGACGGCCAGCAGCTCGTCGCGCAGTTCGCGCGCCAGCGAGCGGCGCAGGAACTGGCGCGCCACGTGGATGGCGTGCGGGTCGATGACTTCCATCTGCTCGGCGATCATGGTCTCCGACGGCAGGGTCAGTACCAGTTCGCGGAAGGCCGGGTCCAGCGATTCGTCCTGCAGGGTGGCGCGCAGGGCATCGGCCAGGGCGCCATCCTGTTGCAGGTTGTTGAGCACGGTGTCGACCGCCACCACATGACCGGACTGGCGTGCCGCCTGCACGGCCACGGTGAGGTTCAGCAGGCGCCGGGTAGCCAGGCGCTGGCCGGCTTCCCAGCGGTTGAAGGCGTCGCTGTCGTGGGCCATCAGGAAGGCCAGCTCGGCATCACTATAGTCGAACTGCAGCACCACCGGTGCGGAGAAGCCGCGCAGCAGCGAAGGCACCGGCTTCTGGTCGACATTGATGAAGCGGAAGCTTTGCTTGGCCTTGGTCAGTTCCAGTACGCGGGTGGTGGCACCGGCTTTCTTTTCCCCCTCCAGGGTCAGTGCCAGGTCGCGGCCCTGGGCGTCCAGCAGGCCGACGGCCACGGGGATGTGGAAGGGCTGTTTCTTCTTCTGGCCGGGCGTGGCCGGGCAGCTTTGCTCCAGGGTCAGTGTCAGGGTCTTGCGCTTGGCATCGTAGTCGGCGGCGGCTTGCAGCAGCGGCGTGCCGGCCTGGCTGTACCAGCGCTCGAACTGGGAAAGGTCGCGGCCATTGGCGTCGGCCATGGCGGCGCGGAAATCGTCGCAGGTGACGGCCTGGCCGTCGTGCCGTTCGAAGTACAGGTCCATGCCCTTGCGGAAGCCCTCGCGGCCCAGCAGGGTCTGGTACATGCGCACCACTTCGGCGCCCTTTTCATAGACGGTGACGGTGTAGAAATTGTTGATTTCCACGTAGGAGTCGGGGCGCACCGGATGCGCCATGGGGCCGGCGTCTTCCGGGAACTGCGCCTGGCGCAGCACGCGCACGTCGTCGATGCGTTTGACGGCACGACCGCTGTCGCTGCCGATCATGTCGGCCGAGAATTCCTGGTCACGGAAGACGGTCAGGCCTTCCTTGAGCGAGAGCTGGAACCAGTCGCGGCAGGTGACACGGTTGCCGGTCCAGTTGTGGAAGTATTCGTGGCCGACCACGGCTTCGATGTTGGCGAAATCCACATCGGTGGCGATGCGCGGGTTGGCCAGCACGAACTTGGTATTGAAGATGTTCAAGCCCTTGTTTTCCATGGCGCCCATGTTGAAGTCGCCCACCGCGACGATCATGAAGCGCTCCAGGTCCAGGTCCAGGCCGAAGCGTTCGACGTCCCAGTCGATGCTGTTCTTGAGCGAATCCATGGCGTGCTGGGTCTTGTCCAGGTTGCCCTCTTCCACCCACACCTGCAGCAGCGCGTCGCGGCCGGAATGCAGGCGGACGGTTTCTTCCTGGCAGACCAGCTGGCCGGCCACCAGGGCGAAGAGATAGGACGGCTTCTTGAACGGGTCTTCCCACTTGGCGTAGTGGCGGCCATCGGGCAGGGCGCCCTCTTCGATCAGGTTGCCGTTGGACAGCAGCACCGGGTAGCGGGCCTTGTCGGCGCGCAGCATGACGGTGAACCGGGCCATCACATCCGGACGGTCAGGGAAATAGGTGATCTTGCGGAAGCCCTCGGCTTCGCACTGGGTGAAGAAATTGCCATTGGACACATACAGGCCCATGAGCGAGGTGTTGCGGTCCGGGTGGATCAGGGTCTCGATTTCCAGTTCCACGCTGGCCGGTGCGGCGGGGATGGTCAGCACGCCGGCGGCAATGCGGAAATCCCCCTTGTCTTGCGAGAGCGTCTTGCCGTTCAGGCGCAGGGCCACCAGTACCAGTTCCTCGCCGAAGAGCACGAGGTCGCGGCCCTTGGCGGCCGGGTTGCGGGTCATCGTGAGACGGGTGGCCACGCGGGTGTCGGCGGGATCGAGGTCGAAGCCCATCTCGACGGTGTCGGCCAGATAGTTGGGAGCGGCGTAGTCTTTACGGTAGATCGTCTGAGGCGTATCGGTGCGCATGGAGGCCTGTCCAGAGTGGAAATGGAGATAATGGAGATGAGGTGAGATGAAGGCGACGACAGTCGCAATCTAAATCAGGTGCAGCAAAAACCCGATTTTACCAATCATCCCGCATCACGCGGATGCTATCGGCCTGAAAACGGGCTGAAAAACCAGCCGGGAATCGGGGACGCGTCCGGTGAAAGACCACCGCCGACCGCCATGGTTCGCCAAGGCAGCACGGCGGCACTACAATAGCGACCGTGGCGCACGCCCCAGGATGGGGCAGCACTGCGCAGGAAGCGGCCGGACGGTGCGCCCGGGATAGAAAGTCCCGGCCCCTTGTCCTACTGCTTCCCGGCGGCCCTGGTCATTGACCTGGCGTCCGCAGAGAGCCTAGCCATCCGCCCGGCGCCTGGCCTTTTCCACTGGAGCATCTTCATGAAACGCTGGCTTTACCCCTTCATCGCGGCGGCGGGTCTGCTGCTGTCCGGTTGCGCCTCGGTGATCGAGAGCAATGTCACCTCCTTCCACGCCTGGTCCCCGGCCGACAACGACAAGGCTTATGCCTTCGCCCCCACCCCGGCACAGGAAAACGACCTGGAATACCAGAACTACGCCGGCCTGATCCGGCAGGAACTGCAGTTCCTGGGCTTTACCGAAGCGGCCCAGCCGAAACAGGCCCAGCTCAACGTCAGCTTCAGCTACGGCATCAATACCGAGCAGGTGGTGGTCAGCCGGCCGGCCTACGATCCCTTCTTCTACGGCCCGGCACCGGGCTGGGGACGCTTCGGGCCACGGCCGTTCGGCTTCTATGGTCCCTACGGTCCATTCTATGATCCGTTCTGGTATGGCGGCCCCATGCAGACCACCAGCTACCCGGTCTTCCTGAGGCGGCTGCAGATCGGCATCAGCAATGTGGCCGACGGCAGGAAACTGTTCGACGTGGTGGTAGACAGCGAAGGCAATCGCGCCGGACTGGCGGCGGCCATGCCCTACATGGTGCGCTCGGCCTTCGAGGACTTCCCCGGCCCGAGTGGCGTGACGCGCCGCATCCGCATCAAGGTGGACAAGGACGGGCAGCCGGTCGACTAGGTTTGCTCTGAAGGGGTGGGACGCGACAGCCTGCGCCCCAGTCCCCAGATGCTCAACAGCAGCAGCACGCCGCCGGCCCATTGACTGGCGCCCAGCCGCTCACCCAGCAGCAGCGCGGAGAGCACGACCGCGGTCAGCGGTTCGATCAGGGTGGCCACCGTCAAGGCAGTGGGTGTGAGGCGCGCCGCGCCCCAGCTGAAGACAAGCAGTGCCAGCGCCGCCGTGACTACCCCGAGATAGAGGAACCAGGCTTGCGGAGGAATGCCGGACGGCCACTGCAGGGGACGCGCGAGAGTCGTCAGGCCCATCACCAGCGCGGCCACCACGGTCAGGCAGGTGGCCGCCTGCCCGGCGCCCAGGGCTGATGACAGACGCCCGCTGACCAGCGTGAAGCCGGTATAGAGCAGCGCCGAGGCCACCGAGCACAGCAGGCCGATGATGAGGTCAGCCTGACCGGCCTCCCCCATCCCGCCATGACGGGCGACGATCAGCACGGTGCCGCCCAGGGCGGCGGTCAGGATCACCGCCAGTGACAGGTCCAGCCGCTCCTGCCCGCGTACCAGCGCGATCAGTGTGGAAAAGACCGGCGGCAGGCACAGCGCAATCAGGGTCGGAATCGCCGCGCCGATGCGTTCGATGCCGAGGAACCAGCACAGCACATAACCGGCCATGGTGGCGCCGGCCAGCACCACCGGCACGAGCAGCGTACGCAAGGTGGGCAGGTGGATGCGGGTGCCGAAGATCAGGCACAGGAAGATCGCGCCGACGGCGAAGCGCCAGAAGGAGATATCGCCCGGGGCAAAGCCATAGCGGGCGATCAGGATATTGACCACCAGCGCGCCGGTCCCCCACAGGAAGCCGGCCGAGCAGGCGGCGATCAGGGCCACGCCCGAATACGGAGCAGCAGCAAGCGTGGCATAGCGGCTAGCAGTCACGGCAGATCCTTGAGGCGGATGAGAGAAGGCCGGGTCGGCCGAAGGCTGCAGTGTAGCGCAAACCCGCCCCGGCCCTGTGGGCAGGGGCGGGCTAGTTGATGAAGCGTCCGCCCGCGCCGATGGCGGTCAGGTCGACGAAATCCGAGCCGCTGTGGTCGGTCGGGGTGAAATGCAGGCTGAAGCCACCACCGTCGTAGTTGGCCGGGGCGATGCTCTCCAGCGCCCGGATCAGGCCTTCGCGGGTGAGATCGCGGCCGGCGCGGCGCAGGCCTTCCACCAGGGCGCGGGCGGCGATGTAGCCTTCCAGACCGGTAAAGTTGCAGTCGATCCCGGGGGTATGGGCCATGGCCTGCTGGTATTCGTAGACGATGCGCAGGCGGGCCTTGTTGGGAAAGGGCACGACCTGGGTGACCTCGGCGCCGACGCCGGCGTTTTTCAGGCGCGCCGACAGGGAGGTGCTACCGACGAAGGAATAGTGCGAGAACCCGCCCAGGTAACCACCAGCGCGCATGCGGTTGATCATGGCCGCCGCTGGCTGGTAGGACACCACCTGGATCACCACGTCGGGCCGCGCCCGGGCCAGCTCGGCAGCCGCCGCTGCCACGGCATCACTGTTGCGTTCGATACCGGCGCTGCCCACCAGCGTGAGGCCGTAGAGCGGCACACGCTGGCGCAGGATATCCAGCAGGCCCTTGCCGAGTTCGTCGTTCTGGTAGAACACCGCCACACGGCGGCGACCGGTGCTCTTCAGCTGGCGCAGCAGGAATTCGGTCTCCTGGACGTAGCTGGCACGGATGTGGAAGAGCAGGCGATTGAAGGGCTGGCGCAGCGCAGACGAGCCCGACAGCGGTGCAAACAGGGGAATGCCGGCCTCGCGGATGACCGGCAATGCCGCCAGTACCGTGGGCGTGCCGGAGTAGCCGAACAGGGCGAACACCTTGTCGCGCCAGATCAGTTGCTGGGTATTGGCCAGTGCCCGCTCGGGTTCGTAGCGATCGTCCAGGCTCAGCAGCCTGACGCGACGGCCGTAGACGCCGCCACGCGCATTGACCCGGGCAAAGTAGCTTTGCGCCCCCTCCTGGAAATCCCGTCCAAGCTCGCCGGCCGGACCGGAAAACGGCGCCGACTGGCCGAGGATGATCTCGGTCTCGCTGACCCCGGGAACGCCGTGTGCGCTGGTCCGGGTGATTGCGCTGCCGCTGCTGCCCATATTGCCCGGCGCAGCTGCCACCGCACCTGCGCACAGCAACAGGACCAGGCCCCAGATCCGCCACGGATAACCGGGTGCGCCGCTATAGCGGCCCCGGTGCCATTTCCATCCCATCTCCCACTCCCGTCAAAATGTTCGCCCCTGACGGCGCCGACGCGAATATTCGCGCGGGCGCAGAGGCTGCATTTGACGATCAAGACGGGAAGAAATGCGCTATTGGCGCATTGTTGATGTGATTTATGGATATCTTGCGAGATTCACACCGAAGAATTTCGAGTTCGCTATGAAAAGTAGGCTTCGCTCGCGAAGGTGATGACGACGATCAGCAGTACCGCACAGATCAGCACCGCCAACAGCCGCCCGAACTTGGGCGAGCCGTCGGCGCCGCTCTCCTGCTCGGGCGGATGATCCATGGGATTGCGGCTGCCGGGATCGTGGCGAGGCTGGTCCATGGCGGCTCCTGGTCGGTGAGATGGCGGATCAGGGGATCAGGATGGTGGAGCCGGTGGTCTTGCGCCCCTCCAGGTCGGCATGGGCCTGGGCCACGTCCTTCAAGGCGTAGCGCTGGTTGATCTCGATGCTGATCTTGTTGCTTTGGACCATGTCGAACAGGTCGCCGGCGGTGGCGTCCAGTTCGGCGCGGGTGGAGGTGTAGTTGCCCAGCGAAGGCCGGGTCAGGAACAACGAGCCACGCGAAGCCAGTTCGGACACCCCGAACGGCGCCACCGGACCGGAGGCATTGCCGAAACTGACCATCATGCCGCGTGGACGCAGGCAATCCAGGGAGCCGATGAAAGTGTCCTTGCCGATGGAGTCATACACCACCTGCACGCCACGCCCGCCGGTGATGTCCTTGACGCGTTCGACGAAGTTTTCGGTCTTGTAGTTGATCACATGGGCCGCGCCGTGCTGTTTGGCCAGGGCCGCCTTCTCCTCGCTGCTGACGGTACCGATCAGATTCACGCCCAGCGCACGGGCCCACTGGCAGGCGATCAGGCCGATGCCGCCGGCGGCGGCATGGAACAGGATGGTGTCGCCCGGTTGCAGCGCATAGGTCTGGCGCAGCAGGTATTGCACGGTCATGCCCTGCAGCATCATGGCCGCAGCCGTGTCGAAGCTGATCGCGTCGGGCAGCTTGACCAGGATATCGGCCGGCATCACGCGCTCTTCGGCATAAGCGCCGTTGGGGCGCCCGGCATAGGCCACCCGGTCACCGACCTGGAAGCCGGTCACGCCGGCGCCCAGTTCTTCGATGGTGCCGGCGCCCTCCTGGCCCAGGCCGGCAGGCAACGGTTGCGGATAGAGACCGGAGCGGAAATAGCAATCGATGAAGTTCAGGCCGACGGCGGCGTGGCGGATGCGGACTTCGCCCGGCCCGGGCTGGCCGACTTCGACGTCCACGTATTCCATCACCTCGGGGCCGCCGGTCTTGCTCATGCGGATTGCTTTTGCCATCTGGGTCTCCTTGATTTTCGGTGAGCGGTATGTCTGGAACTTCAGTTCCGGTGGGGCAGTATAGAACGCCTTAGCGCTTCTTGCGCGACAGCAGCCACATGCCGGCCAGCACCAGCGCGGTGCCGACCAGCTGGATGCCGGTGATGGGTTCGTCCAGCAGCGCCGCGCCCATGAAGAGCGTGGATACCGGCCCGACCAGGCCGGCCTGCGCCGCCGTGGGCGCGCCGATGCGGGCCACCGCCACCATGGTCAGGAATACCGGCAATACCGTGCAGAACACCGCATTGAAAAGTGAAAGCTGGTACACCGGGGCTACCTGCGTGAACAGCTCGGCCGGTGCCCGCAGCACGAAGAACTGGATCACGCAGGCCACGCTGGAGACGCACATGGCATAGGCCACCAGTCGCATCGCGCCAACCCGGCGCACCAGTTCGCCGGAGGAAATCAGGTAGATCGAATAGCTGAAGGCCGAGCCCAGTACCAGGGCGCTGCCGAGGAGGACGTCGCTGCCACCGGTGTGCAGGTCGTGCTGCAACACCAGCACGGTACCGAAGTAGGACACCAGCAAGGCCGCCCATTCGATCCAGCCGACCTTGCGCTTGAAGAAGAAAAAGGCGATCAGCATCACGAAGGACGGCGTGAGGAACAGGATCAGCCGTTCCAGCCCGGCGGAGATGTATTGCAGGCCGAGGAAGTCGAGGAAGCTCGACAGGTAATAGCCCATCAGCCCCAGCACCACGATGCGCAGGTAGTCGGCCCGCGCCAGCGGCGGCTGGGTGCGGGCCTTCCAGATCGCCACGACGGCGAACATGGGGAAGGAAAAGAGCATGCGCAGCGTGATCACCATGACCGCATCGACCTGGTAGCGGTACATCAGCTTGGCCACGATGGCCTTGGCGGAAAAGAAGATGGCGCCGACGATGGCGAGCAGGAGGCCGCCCAGGAAAACCTGGCGCGGCGTGGAGTGGGAGGTGGCGGCTGTCATGGCCGCGATTGTAATGCCTGCGCCCGCCCTCCGCCGGGGACGGTCGGGCGCGGGCGCATCAGCGCTTCTTCATCAGCGAACCCAGTACGCCACGAATGAGTTCGCGACCGACCTGCGAACCGATGCTGCGGGCGGCCGACTTGACCATCGCCTGCAGGGGCGAATCGCTGCGGCGATTGCCGCCACCGCCATTACCGAAGATGCCGCCGGCGGCATCCTTCAACAGATCGCCCAGGCCGCCGCCGTCGTTCTGTTGCGGGACCGGTTGCTGCTGTGGCTGCGGCTGTGGCTGGCGGGGCGACATGCGGGTTCCTCCGGCGGGACGCGACGACGTCGTCGGCGACGGCGCGCTGCGGCCGGCTGACGCCCCCCAGGCGTTGTCATCCACCGGCGCGGCTGGAGCAGGGGCTGTTTGGGGCGAAGCTTGCGGGGCGGGTTGCGGGGCGGCTTGCGGTTGCTGCACGGCGCGGCCCTTGAGGCGCTCATAGGCCGATTCGCGGTCGATCACCTGTTCATAGACGCCGGCCACCAGCGACGACGCGATCAGCGCCCGGCGCTCGTCATCGGTGACCGGGCCGATCTGCGAAGCCGGGGTCAGCACATAGCCGCGCTCGACCACGTTGGGCCGGCCCTTTTCATCGAGGAAGGACACCAGCGCCTCGCCCACGCCCAGCTCGGTGATGGCCTTGGCGGTATTGAGCATGGGATTGGGACGGAAGGTCTCGGCCGCCGCCGTGACGGCCTTCTGGTCGCGCGGGGTATAGGCGCGCAGGGCGTGCTGTACGCGATTGCCGAGCTGGCCCAGCACGGTGTCGGGAATGTCAAGCGGGTTCTGCGTGACGAAATAGACGCCCACGCCCTTGGAGCGGATCAGGCGCACCACCTGTTC
>Ga0160496_1000541_pt1 | contig 15373 bp, 13 predicted proteins | sample DIDPMG_2_FD_108231 | JGI IMG/M metagenome (GOLD analysis project Ga0160496, IMG submission 108231) | Enriched soil microbial communities from UW Madison campus, WI, USA - DID2937_E24_FP MG | ecosystem: Environmental > Terrestrial > Soil > Grasslands | place: USA: Madison, Wisconsin | collected...
CGCCTTCGGGCGGCCGGGCGGAGGGAAGGCCCCCAAGCCGCGCGCTTCGCGCTTGCTGCCCCCCAAGGGGGCTCGCCGCCTTCGGGCGGCCGGGCGGCGGGAAGGCCCCCACGCCGCGCGCTTCGCGCTTGCTGCCCCCCGAGGGGGCTCGCCGCCTTCGGGCGGCCGGGCGGCGGCGAGGCCATTCCTGCGACGGATTCAGGTCCGCTGCCCGCGCGGCGTCGGCGCGCTGAAAAACAAAGGTGTCAGACTGCATTTATGCAGCCCGGCGCCTCCCAAAACAAAGGTGTCAGACTGCAATTTCCGACCGTCGTGAGCGGGTGCGAAAAATGCAGTCTGACACCTTTGTTTGGGGCCTTCCCCGGCAGAGCGTGGCATCTCCCGCAGACCCGGCACGCGCCGGGTTTTCTACTTTGATGATCGGTGCTTCAGCTTCGCAGCGTCTAAAACAATGGTGTCAGACTGCATTTATCCAGCGCGGCGCCTCCCAAAACAAAGGTGTCAGACTGCAATTTCCGACCGTCGTGAACGGGTGCGAAAAATGCAGTCTGACACCTTTGTTTGCGGGTGCTAGCTTGGCAAAAATGTAGTCTGACACCTTTCTTCAAAAATGTAGTCTGACACCTTTGTTTGGGGCGTTCGGGGGCTGCGGGTGGGCGCAAAAAACCCGGCGGGGGCCGGGTTGGGTTTGGGGCTCAGTGCTTCATGTTGTGGCCGCCGTGGCCGGCGGGGGCGGGGTCGCCGGCGGGGTGGTAGGCGATGGGTTTGACGTCGAATTGCACCTGCACCTCGCCCGCCTGCTCGAAGCGCAGCGTGGCGGGGATCTTGCCGCCTTCGGCGAAGGGGGCCTTGAGCTTGAGGAACATCACGTGATAGCCGCCCGGGCGCAGCTTGACCTCGCCATCGGCCGGCACGGGCACGCCCTGGGCGACCTCGCGCATCTGGGCCACGCCCTTCTCGGTGACCACCTCGTGCAGCTCGACGCGTTCGGCCGCCGGCGAGCTGACCGACAGCAGGCGGTCGGGCGTCTTGGCGTCGTTGTCGATCTCGAGGTAGCCCGCGCCGTTGGTCTGGCCCGGCGCGCTGGCGCGCACCCACAGGTCTTCGACCTCGATCTGGCCGACCTTGAAATCGGCGGCCTGCGCCGCGCCCTGGGCCCCGAGGGCGAGGGCGGCGGCGAGCGCGAAATGGCGAATCTTCATCAACGTCTCCTGATGCATTGCCCCTAGGCGGGCGTGGCGGGGGCCTGGCGCCGCCGCACCAGGGTGCGGGCGGCCGCCAGGACCGAATCGGTCAAGGCTTCCATCGCCTGCGAGTTTACCCGCCAATGCTGCCAGTACAGCGGCACGTCCTCGGCCGCGCGCGTGCGCAACGGCACCATGCGGCCGGCGTCCAGGTCTTCCTGCACGAGCAGCAGCGGGTTCATGGTCCAGCCCAGTCCGCCCAGCGTGGCGTGCACGAAGGCGCGCGTGGACGGCACCCACCACACCGGCGGCTGCCACGGCGTGCGGCCCATGATGCGGCGCGCGAAGCGGTGCTGCAGGCCGTCCTTGCGGTTGAACACGATCACCGGCGCCTGCGCCAGCGTGCGCGCGTTCACGCCCTGCGCGAAATGCGCGGCGTGGAACGCCGGCGAACAGGTCGCCACGTAGCGCATGCTGCCCAGCGGATGGATGCGGCAGCCCTGCACCGGCTCGGCCAGCGTGGTGACCGCGCCCAGCACCGCGCCATTGCGCAGCAGCGCGGCGGTGTGGTCCTGGTCCTCGGACTGCAGGTCCAGCGTGGCGCGCGACACGCGCGAGAAGCGCAGCGCCGCGTCCACGAACCAGGTTTCGAGGCTGTCGTGGTTGACCGCGACCGGGATGCTCGCCAGCGCAATGCCGTCTTCATCGACCCCCAGCCGCTGCAGCGCCTCGTGTTCGAGCAGCGCGGTCTGTTCGGCGAGCTGCACCAGCACCTGGCCGTCGGACGTCGCGCGCGCCGGCACGGTTCGTTGCACAAGCAACCTTCCGGTGCGGTCTTCGAGCGCCTTGATGCGCTGGGACACCGCCGACGGCGTGACATTGAGCGCGGCCGCGGCCCGCTCGAAGCTGCCCTCGCGCACCACCGCGGCGAGCGCGCGCAGATGGCCATGATCGATCCGCATGCGCGGGTCCTCCCGCGGCCGGGCGGCCGTGGCCGGCCGGCACGCATATCGCAGAGCTGATTAAGCTTTGCTTAAGATGGTTAAAGGAAATTAGCTGTATTTCAGGCTTGCAACGCGCGAGAATAACGCTAATCCAGCCGTGCGCACAGCGCGGCTTCTTCTTTCCTGCAGTGGTAGTTCGATGATGTTCACGCTGTCCTCCCCCGCCTTTTTCACCGCCTGGTCCAGCGGCGCCGCCACCGGCCTGGGCCTGTTCGCCGTGGTCGGCGCGCAGAGCGCCTTCATCCTGCGCCAGGGCCTCATGCGCGCCCACCTGCTCAGCATTCTCGCCATGTGCGCCGCGATCGACGCGGTCTTCATCTTCAGCAGCGTCTGGGGCCTGCAGCAGCTCACCGAATGGTTTCCCAGCCTGACGCAGGTCGTGCTGTGGTTCGGTGTCGCGTTCCTCGGTTGGTACGCCATCCAGTCGGCCCGCCGGGCCTGGCGCGGCGGCAACCTGGCCGCGTGCCGCGCCGCCATCCCGTCGCGCGGCGCGGCGCTGCTGGGCGCCGTCGGCTTCTCGCTGCTCAACCCGCACTTCTGGCTCGACATGATGGTGGTGGGTTCGCTCGCGCACGGCTTCGACGATGCGCGCATGGCCTACGCCACCGGCGTGCTGAGCGCGAGCCTCATGTGGCTCGCGGTGCTGGGCGTCGGCTCGCGCCTGTTCGCGCCGCTGTTCTCCGACCCGCGCGCCTGGCGCGTGCTGGACGCGCTGATCGCGCTCGTGATGGGCGCGCTGGCCGTGTCGCTGGCGCGCGGCGGGCTGGCCGGCTGAGCCCGCGCGGGCCTAGCGTTTTCCCCGGGGTGCGCGCGCGCACCCCGTTTTTATAATGGCGCGTCTTCCACCACCGACGCCCAGCGCGCCATGCCCGTGCGCGATCCCCGCGATGTCCGCCTGCCGCCGCTGGCCGCCATTCAGGCCTTCGAAGCGGTGGCACGCCTGGGCTCCTTCGAGCGCGCCAGCGCCGAGCTCGGCGTCACCGCGAGCGCGGTCGGCAAGCGCATCGGCGCCCTCGAGACCCTGCTCGGCACCACGCTGTTCTCGCGCGGCGGCCGCGGCGCGGCCCTCACCGCGGCGGGCCGCGAGTATCTCGAACAGGTGCGCAGCGCGCTCGGGCTGCTCTCGGCCGCCTCGCTGCGCGCGCGCCACGATCCGCCCACCGAACCGCTTCGCGTGGTCTCCACGCCCACCTTCGCGCGCCAGGTGCTGATCCCCTCCCTGCCCGAATTCACCGACAGCCATCCGCACGTGGACCTCGAGATCCTGCTGTCGGTGCCCTATCTCGAAATCACGCCGCCCAACGCCGACCTGTGGATCCGCTTCGGCAGCGGCCACTATCCGGGCCTGCACGCCGAGCAACTCACCGACGACCCGGTGTTCCCGGTGTGTTCGCCCGCCTATCTGAAGCGCCATGGCCCGTTCGAGCGCCCGGCCGATCTCGCCCGCGCCGCGCTGCTGCGCTGCCCGATGGAGCCGTGGCGGCCCTGGTTCGACGCGGCCCGGCTCAACTGGCCCGAACCCACGCGCGGCGTGTGGCTGGTGGACCTGGGCATGATGCTGGCGGCGGCCCATGCGGGCCAGGGCGTGGCGCTCACCCGCCGCACGCTGGCGGCCGAATGGCTCGACGAGCGCAAGCTGGTGCGCCTGTGCGGCATCAGCTCCGCCGGCCAATCGCAGTACTACCTCTGCACCGAGGCGCGCAAGCCGCTGCAACCCGGCGCGCGCGACTTCTCCTATTGGCTGCGCGGGCTGTGCCAGCGCGTCTCGGCCTGGCCCGGCTGAGCCCGCGTCAGGCCGGGATGCCGGCTCACCGGGGCTCAGACCTGCGCCATGCCGCCGTCGACGAACAGCTCGATGCCGTTGATGAAGCTCGCGGCGTCCGAGGCCAGGAAGGCGACGGCCTGGCCCACTTCCTGCGGCTCGCCCAGGCGGCCGAGCGGCACCTGCGCGGCGAGGTGGTCGAACAGGCCCTGGCGATTGGCGTCGTCCACCAGCCCGCCCAGGCCGGGCGTGCGGATCGGGCCCGGGCTGACCACGTTCACGCGGATGCCGCGATCCTTCAGGTCCAGCGCCCAGGAACGCGCGAAGTTGCGCACCGCGGCCTTGCTGGCGCTGTAGACGCTGAACGCGGCCGTGCCCTGGATGGACACCGTCGAGCCGGTCAGGATGACCGACGCGCCGTTGCTGAGCAGCGGCAGGGCCTTCTGCACCGTGAACAGCACGCCGCGCACGTTGGTGCCGAAGATGCGGTCGAAGTGTTCTTCGGTGATCGCGCCCAGGGGCTGCATGTCGCCGCCGCCGGCGTTGGCGAACAGCACGTCGAGACGGCCGGCCTCCCGCGCGATCCGGGCATAGACCTGGTCCAGGTCGCCGAGCACCGAGGCGTCGGCGCGGATGCCGGTGGCGCCCTGCCCGATCGCGGCCACGGCCGCGTCCAGCTCGGCCTGGCGCCGGCCGGTGACGTAGACCCGTGCGCCCTGGGCGGCGAGGATCTGGGCGGTGCCCAGGCCGATGCCGGTGGTGCCGCCGGTCACGAGGGCGATCTTGCCGTCGAGTTGCTTTTCCATGATGTGTCCTTGAGGTGTCCGAGGTTGAGGCCGGTGCCGCGGTCGTCGCGACGTCGTTGCCATGGATCACACTCTAGGCGTGCGTGATTGCTTGATAAATCAGCTACTATCGAAAAGATTATCCATACACATAGACAATCATCATGGACCAGCTCCTCGCCATCCGCGCCTTCGCCCGCGTGGTCGAGGCCGGCAGCTTCACGCGCGCGGCCGAATCGCTCGACCTGCCCAAGGCGAGCCTGAGCAAGCTGGTCCAGGAGCTGGAGGCGCATCTCGGCGCGCGCCTGCTCCAGCGCACCACGCGCCGCGTCACCGTCACGCCCGAGGGCAGCGCGTATTACGAGCGCACCGCGCGCATCCTCAAGGAGCTCGAAGATGCCGACGGCGCGTTCAACGCCGCGCGCGGCACCCCGCGCGGCCGCCTGCGCGTGGACATCGGCTCGTCCACGGCGAGCGACGTGCTGATACCCGCCCTGCCCGACTTCCTGGCGCGCTACCCCGACATCCGCATCGACCTGGGCGTGTCCGACCGCGTGGTGGACCTGATCGGCGACAACGTGGATTGCGTGATCCGCGGCGGCGCCCTGCCCGACTCCAGCCTGGTGGCGCGCCCGCTCGGGCACGCCACGCTCGTCACCTGTGCCACGCCCGCGTACCTGAAGCAGTTCGGCGTACCGGCCTATCCCGACGAACTGAAGAACGGCCATCGGCTGGTGAGCTATGTCTCGACCGCCAATGGCCGCGCCATGCCGTGGCGCTACGCCCGCCAGGGCGAGCGGCTCGAGTTCAAGCTGGAGCCCTGCATGGGCGTGAACGAGAGCAACGCCCACCTGGCCGCCGGCCGCGCCGGGCTGGGCATCATCCAGACCTTCACCTATTGCGCCGCGCGCGACCTGGCCGCGGGCACGCTGGTCGAGATCCTGCGCGACTGGCGCCCGCCCGGCTACGCCTTTCACGCGGTGTATCCGCAGACCCGCCACCTCACCCATCGCCTGCGGGTGTTCCTGGAATGGCTCGCCGCCACCCTGCCCGCGCGGCTCGATCCGCCGCATTGAGGCCGGCCATCTGGTTGCGCCCGCAATCAGTGCGGAATTTTTTTCCGCTCGAGCCCGGAAAATCCTTCCGGCCGTAGCCCGTTCGACTAGGGATTTACGCGAGAACCGGCACAAACATAAGTTTCGCGTAAGCAATCCGGCACAAAGTAAATCGCACAGAGGAGAGCGCCCGCATTCGCAGCAACCCGCCGCCAGGCGCCGGCACCGGCTTTTTCACGCAGTTCACTAAATACAACGGAGACATCATGGATTTTCGTTTGAAGCTGCTTGCAGGCGCTTTGGTTGTTGCAATGTCCGGCGCGGCCCACGCGGCCGACCCGATCAAGATCGGCGTGGCGGGCCCCTACACCGGCGGCTCGTCGTCCATGGGCGTGAGCATGCGTGACGGCGTGCGCCTGGCCATCGAGGAAATCAACAAGAACGGCGGCGTCATCGGCCGCCAGCTGGTTGCCGTCGAACGCGACGACGAGGCCAAGAACGAGCGCGGCGTGCAGATCGCCCAGGAGCTCATCAACAAGGAGCGCGTCACCGCCACGGTGGGCTACATCAACACCGGCGTGGCGCTGGCCTCGCAGCGCTTCTATCAAGACGCCAAGATCCCCGTGATGAACAACGTGGCCACCGGCAGCGTGATCACGCACCAGTTCAAGGCGCCGGAATACAAGGAAAACTACGTGTTCCGCAACGCGGCGCACGACAGCATCCAGGCGCCGATGATCGTCGAGGAGGCGATCACGCGGCGCGGCTACAAGAAGGTCGCCATCCTGGCCGACTCCACCAACTACGGCCAGCTCGGCCGCGAAGACCTGGAAAAGGCGCTCGCCGCCAAGGGCATCAAGCCGGTCGCCGTCGAGAAGTTCAACATCAAGGATGTGGACATGACGGCCCAGCTGCTCAAATCCAAGGAAGCCGGCGCCGAAGCCGTGCTCACCTACGGCATCGGCCCCGAGCTGGCGCAGATCGCCAACGGCATGGCCAAGCTGGGCTGGAAGGTGCCGATCATCGGCAGCTGGACGCTCTCGATGGCCAACTACATCGACAACTCCGGCGCCAACGGCGAAGGCGCGCGCATGCCGCAGACCTTCATCCAGGATCCCGACACGCCCAAGCGCAAGGCGTTCATCGACGCCTACCTGGCCAAGTTCAAGCCCAAGAACAACCGCATCGACTCGCCGGTGTCGGCCGCGCAGGGCTACGACTCGATCTACCTGCTGGCCGCCGCCATCAAGCAGGCCAACTCGACCGACGGCGAGAAGGTGCGCGAGGCCCTCGAAAACCTGCAGACGCCCGTCGAAGGCGTGGTCATGACCTACAACAAGCCGTTCTCGCACGACAACCACGACGCCATCACCGCCAAGGAAGTCACCATCGGCGAAGTGAAGGGCGGCCGCGTGGTCAAGGCGCAGTAACTCCCACACGCTGTCTCGCAGCTGCCGCCTCGGGCAGGGCGCACGGCCGGTGCCAACCGGCCGTGCGCCCTGCCGGGCGGCCCGGTCCGTCGCGCGGGGCGACGGGCGCGTTTTCGATTGGCGCACACCACGATGATTCTCCTACAGCTCATCTACAGCGGCATCGCGCTCGGCATGATCTATGCCGTCATCGCGTTCGGCTACCAGCTCACCTTCGCCACGTCCGGCACCCTGAACTTCGGCCAGGGCGAATCGCTCATGCTCGGCGCACTCGTCGGCCTCACGCTCGTGGGCCTGGGCGTGAACTACTGGGTCATGATTCCCATCGTCTGCCTGTTCGGCTTTGCCCAGGGCGCCTTCGTCGAACGCATCGGCGTGCGGCCCGCCATCAAGACGCGTTCGGAATTCGGCTGGATCATGGCCACCATCGCGCTGGGCATCATCTTCCGCAACGTGGCCGAGAACGTCTGGGGCCGTGACGACCTGCCCTTCCCCTCGCCCCTGCCGCAGTCGCCGATCCAGGTGCTGGGCGCCAACGTGCTGCCGATGGAGCTGCTGGTGGTGTTCGGCGCGCTCGCCATGATGCTGCTGGTGGAGCTGTTCAACCGCAAGTCGATCTACGGCAAGGCCTTCGTGGCCACCTCGAACGACCGTTCCGCGGCCGGCCTGATGGGCATCAACACCGGCCTGATGATCACCTTCTCGTACGCGATGTCCTCGCTCACGGCGGCCTTCGCCGGCGTGCTGGTGGCGCCGCTCACGCTCACCGGCGCCACCATGGGCGCGGTGCTGGGCCTGAAGGCCTTCGCGGTCGCCATCATCGGCGGGCTGTCGAGCGGCATGGGCGTGGTCGTGGGCGGGCTGATCCTCGGCATCGCCGAGACCACCACCGGCTTCTACCTCTCGACCGGCTACAAGGACGTCCCCGGACTGGTGCTGCTGCTGCTCGTCCTGGCCTTCAAACCCGCCGGCCTGTTCGGCAAGACCGCCATCAAGAAGGTGTAAGCCATGAAACCGTTGCATCGTGTGCTTGCCCTCGTGGCGCTGGTCTGCCTGGCCGCCATTCCGCTGGCCGTCACCAACACCTATTACCTGCACCTGATCGAAACCATCATGATCTACTCGATCCTGCTGTTCGGGCTCGACATCGTGGTGGGCTACACCGGCCAGGTCTCGCTCGGCCATGCCGGCCTGTTCGGCATCGGCTCGTACGTGGCCGGCGTGCTGTTCTTCCATCTCGGCATGCCGATCTGGGCCACACTGCCGGCCGCCATCCTGGTGGCGGCGGTGTTCGGCGCGATCCTGGCGCTGCCCGCGCTGCGCGTGACCGGGCCCTATCTCGCCATGGTCACGCTGGCGTTCGGCACCATCATCCAGATCCTGATCAACGAGATGACCTTCCTCACCGAGGGCCCGCTCGGCATCAAGATCAACAAACCCGCCATCGCCGGCCACGTGCTGTCGCGCCAGGAATACTTCTGGCTGGTAGCGCTGATGATGGTGCTGGCCCTGGTGGTGGTGCACCGGATCCTCAAGTCGCACCTGGGCCGGTCGTTCGAGGCGCTGCGCGACAGCCCGATCGCCTCGGACTGCATGGGCGTGTCGGTGTACCGGCACAAGGTGATCGCCTTCGTCATCAGCGCCGGCTTCGCCGGCCTCGCGGGCGCGCTCTACAGCTACTCCGAGCAATACATCTCGCCCAACACCTACAACTTCGAGCTCACCATCCTGTTCCTGCTCGCCATCATCATGGGCGGCCGCAAGACCCGCACCGGCGCGCTGCTGGGCGCGTCCATCATCGTGCTGCTGCCCAAGATGCTGGACGACATCGGCACCTTCCGCCTGATCGCGCTCACGGTCGCGATCGTGGTGACCGCCGGCTGCGCGCTGGCGGTGTCGCGCGGCCAGGCCCAGGCGCGCCGCGTGGCGGTGCCGGTGGTCGGCACCATCGCGCTGGCGGTGTTCTCCTACTGGCTCGAGGCCCTCACCGACTGGCGCCTCTCGATCTTCGGCCTGATGATTCTGTTCGTGGTGTATTACCTGCCCGACGGCATCGTGGGCTTCGTGCGCCAGCAGTTCTTCTCGACCCGCCGCGCCGCGCTGTCGGTCAAACAGGAGCTGGCCGATCGCACCGAGGCGGTACCGCAGGCGCGCGCCGGGGATGCCGAAGAGCTGCTGGCCGCGCGCGGCGTGCTGATGCAGTTCGGCGGCCTGAAGGCGCTCAACCAGGTCGACCTGCATGTGAAGCGCGGCACCATCCATGGCCTGATCGGCCCGAACGGCTCGGGCAAGAGCACCATGATGAACGTGCTCACCGGCATCTACGTGCCCACGGCCGGCAGCGTGGAGTTCGGCGGCCGGTCGCTGGTGGGCAAGACGCCGGCCGACATCGCGGCCAACGGCGTGGCGCGCACCTTCCAGAACGTGCAGCTGTTCGGCGAAATGACCGCGCTCGAAAACGTGCTGGTGGGCCTGCACCACACCTTCACCACGGGCCTGGCCAACATCATGCTGCGCACGCCGCGCTGGAAGAACGAAGAGCAGCGCGCCCGTGCTCGCGCACTGGCCCTGCTCGAGTTCGTCGGGCTCGACGCGATGGCCGACGAAGAGGCGCGCAACCTGCCCTACGGCAAGCAGCGCCTGCTCGAAATCGCCCGCGCGCTGGCGCTCGACCCGCAGCTGCTGCTGCTCGACGAGCCGGCCGCCGGCCTGACCGCGCCCGACATCGCCGAGCTGCTCACCATCATCCGCAAGGTGCGCGACCACGGCATCACCCTGATCCTGATCGAGCACCACATGGACGTGGTGATGGGCGTGTGCGACACGGTGTCGGTGCTGGACTTCGGCCAGAAGATCGCCGAAGGCCTGCCGGCCGAGGTCCAGGCCAACCCCAAGGTCATCGAAGCCTATCTGGGCGGCGCGCAAGCTTAACGCGGGAAGATCACGATGCTCTCAATCAAGAATCTGGAAGCCGGCTACGGCAAGGTCAAGGTCCTGCACGGCATCAGCCTGGAGGTGCCGCGCGCCAAGGTCGTGACCCTGATCGGCTCGAACGGGGCCGGCAAGACCACCACCATGCGCGCGCTGTCGGGCATGATCCAGCCCAGCGCGGGCGAGGTCACGCTGGGCGGGCGCCGCATCGACGGCATGGAATCGCATCAGATCGCGCGGCTCGGCCTGGCGCACTCGCCGGAAGGCCGGCGCGTGTTCCCCACGCTGTCGGTCACCGACAACCTGTTGCTGGGCGCGTTCCCGCGCCTCACCGGCCGGCGCCCCAAGGGCGACGTGCCGGGCGACCTCGACCGTGCCATGGACCTGTTTCCGCGCCTGAAGGAGCGGCGCGACCAGCTCGCCGGCACGCTGTCCGGCGGCGAGCAGCAGATGCTGGCCATGGCACGCGCAGTGATGCTCAACCCCGAGCTGGTGCTGCTCGACGAGCCCTCGATGGGCCTGGCGCCCATCCTGGTGGAGGAAGTGTTCCGCATCATCGCGCGCCTGAAGGAACAGGGCGTGACGATGCTGCTGGTGGAGCAGTTCGCGGCGGCCGCGCTCAACGTGGCGGATTACGGCTACGTGCTCGAAAACGGACGGATCTCGGTGCACGGCCCGGCCGACAAGCTCACGCACGATCCGGCGGTGGTGGCCGCCTATCTCGGCGGCTCGCACTGAAGACAGGCGCCCCGATCAGGCGTCGGCGTGGGTCACCGCGTCGGCGCCATAGCGCTTGAGGCCGTCGAGGTCTTGTACGCGCACGGCGCCGTATTCCACCTGCAGCAGGCCGGCCTCTTCGAGCTTGCGCAGCGCCTGGTTGGCGCGCTGGCGCGACACGCGGGCCAGATAGCCGACCTCTTCCTGGGTGATGGTGAGCCGCATGCCCATGCCCGGATACAGCAGCGGGTTGAACAGCTCCGCGAGACAGCGCGCCACGCGCGCGTCGGGGTCGAGCAGGCGATCGTATTCGGCCTTGCCGATGAACTGCGCCACGCGCTCGTTGAGCTGGTCGAGCAGATAGCGGTTGAACGGAATGCTGCTGTCGAGCAGCCATTCGAACGTGGGCGCGGGCAAGCGGGCGATGACCGAGTCGCGCAACGCCACCACATCGTATTTGCGCACCTCGCGCTTGAGCAGCGAGCCCTCGCCGATCCAGCCGCCGGCAGGCACGCCGGTGAGCGAGGCCACCTTGCCTTCGGCATTGCCGACCGACACCTTGACGAGGCCTGCAAGCACGCCGATCCAGGCCTGGGCCAGATCGCCTTTGCGCTCTATGATCGTACCGGCCTGCACCTGCTGCACCGACACGTCGCGCTCGACGCGCGCCTGCTGCGCGGCATCGAGCACGCGGAACCACGCGGCGGCGAGCTGGAGCGATTCTGCAAGCTGCATCGGGAATACCCTAGAAGTTCCTTGAATGTCGTGATGGTGACAGTCGGTAGCCACCCAAGCTTATACCTTAAGTGCTGCCGTAAATCTAAAACGAACCGATCGGATACCCGCCAGGCGCCAACGCTCGCAGCCAGCGTCATGCGCGGGATCCAGACCGGACAGGAGACAACGTGGCGCACTCTCAGCTTGCTTCAGCCATGAAGCCGGCAGCAGCGCGGACTTTTCCTGCACTGCTGCTCGAACACGCCAGCGTGCGCGGCTCGCGCCCGGCTATCCGCGAGAAAGACCTCGGTATCTGGCAAACCCTGACCTGGGCCGACGTGGCCGAGCAGGCGCGCCTGGCCGCGCATGGCCTGGCCGCGCTCGGCATCGGTCCCGGCATGCACGTCGCCGTGATCGGCGAGAATCGTCCGCGCCTCTACATCGCGATGATGGCGGCGCAGTCGCTGGGCGCGATCCCGGTGCCGCTCTACCAGGATGCGGTGGCGCAGGAGATGGTCTACGTGCTGCAGGACGCGGAGGTCCGCGTGGCCGTGGTCGAAGACCAGGAACAGGTCGACAAGATGCTCGAAGTGCAGGCCCAGTGCCCCGCGCTCAAGCACGTGGTGTACGACGATCCGCGCGGCCTGCGTCACTACCAGGACCCGCTGCTGCAGTCGTACGACCAGCTGTTCGACCAGGGCCGCGCCCACGCGCAGGCCCATCCCGATTTCTACGCGCGCACGGTGGCGGCGGTGCAACCCGACGACGCGGCCGCGATGTTCTACACCTCCGGCACCACCGGCAAGCCCAAGGGCGTGGTGCTCACGCACGATGCGCTGATCGACCGCGCACGCGCCGTGGCCGAGATGGAAAACCTGACCGACCGCGAGGACGTGCTGGCCTATCTGCCGCCGGCCTGGATCGGCCAGAACATGTTCTCGTATACGCAGCTGCTGGTGTCGGGCTTCACGGTGAACCATCCCGAGTCGCCCGACACGGTGTCGATCGACATGCGCGACATCGGCCCCACCTATTACTTCGCACCGCCGCGCGTGCTCGAAGGCCTGCTCACGCATGTGATGATCCGCATGGAAGACGCCGGCTGGCTCAAGCGCAAGCTGTTCGGCGCCTGCATGGCGCTGGCGCGCCGCGTCGGCACCCGCATCCTCGACGGCGAGCCGGTGGGCGCGCTCGACCGCCTGCGTTACCGGCTCGGCGACATCGCGATCTACGGCCCGCTGCGCAATGCGCTGGGCATGAGCCGCGTGCGCGTGGCCTACACCGCCGGCGAAGCCATCGGCCCCGACCTGTTCGTGTTCTATCGCTCGATCGGCATCAACCTGAAGCAGCTCTATGGCTCCACCGAGACCTCGGTGTTCGTGTGCGTGCAGCCCGACGGCCGCGTGCGCGACGACACGGTGGGCCCGCCCGTCGAAGGCGTGGAGATCAAGGTGGCCGACAACGGCGAGATCCTGGTCAAGAGCCCCGGGCTGTTCCGCGAGTACTACCGCAATCCCGACGCCACCGCCGAGGCGCGCGACGCCGAGGGCTGGTTCCGCACCGGCGACGCGGGCTACCTCGACACCGACGGCCAGCTCAAGATCATCGACCGCGCCAAGGACGTCGGCAAGCTGGCCGACGGCAGCCTGTTCGCGCCTAAGTACATCGAGAACAAGCTGAAGTTCTTCCCGCACATCAAGGAGGCGGTGGCCTTCGGCGCCGGCCGCGACGAGGTCTGCGCCTTCATCAACATCGACCTGGAAGCGGTGGGCAACTGGGCCGAGCGCCGCGGCCTGCCCTACGCGGGCTACACCGACCTGGCCTCGAAAGACGAGACCTACGCGCTCATCCGCGACTGCGTCGAGCGCGTCAACGCCGACCTCGCCAACGATCCGCGCCTGGCCGCGTCGCAGGTCGCGCGTTTCCTGATCCTGCACAAGGAGCTCGATCCCGACGACGACGAGCTGACCCGCACGCGCAAGGTGCGGCGCGCCTTCATCGCGCAGAAGTACGGCGTGCTGATCGAGGCGCTCTACGGTGGCAAGACCTCGCAGTTCATCGAAACCGAGGTCAAGTTTGAAGACGGGCGCATCGGCAGCATCTCGGCCGACCTGCGCATCGAGCCCGCCAAGACCTATCCCGCCATCTCCGCCCGGGCCGCCTGATGAACAGCCAACTCTCCCGTGACCAGCGCATCGGCGCCGTCATGCTCGACATGCAGAACATCTCGCTGGCGTTCGGCGGGGTGCGCGCGCTCACCGACATCTCGTTCAACGTGCGCGAGCACGAGATCCGCGCCATCATCGGCCCCAACGGCGCCGGCAAGAGCTCGATGCTCAACGTGATCAACGGCGTCTACACGCCGCAGCAGGGCGGAATCGAGCTGCGCGGCGAGCGCTTCTCGCGCATGAGCCCGCGCCGCGCCGCCGAGATGGGCATCGCCCGCACCTTCCAGAACCTCGCGCTGTTCAAGGGCATGAGCGTGCTCGACAACATCATGACCGGCCGCAACCTGCGCATGAAGAGCGGCCTGCTGGCGCAGGCCTTCCGGCTCGGGCCGGCCGAGCGCGAAGAGATGCGCCACCGCGAGTTCGTGGAAAACATCATCGACTTCCTCGAGATCCAGGCCTATCGCAAGGTGCCGGTGGGGCGCCTGCCCTACGGGCTGCAAAAGCGCGTCGACCTCGGCCGCGCGCTCGCGATGGAGCCGCGCCTGCTGCTGCTCGACGAGCCCATGGCCGGCATGAACATCGAAGAGAAGCAGGACATGAGCCGCTTCATCCTGGACGTGAACGACGAGTTCGGCACCACCATCGTGCTGATCGAGCACGACATGGGCGTGGTGATGGACATCTCCGACCGGGTGGTGGTGCTCGACTACGGCAAGAAGATCGGTGACGGCACCCCCGACGAGGTGCGCACCAACCCTGATGTGATCCGCGCCTATCTCGGCGTGCAATCGCACTAGGCTCCACAACAATCTGGGGACTCGGCATGGGATTTTTCCTGGAAACGGTGTTCGGCGGACTGATGAGCGGCATGCTGTATGCCCTCATCGGCCTGGGCTTCGTCCTGATCTTCAAGGCGTCGGGCGTCTTCAACTTCGCGCAGGGCGCGATGGTGCTGGTGGCCGCGCTGGCGATGGCGCGCTTCTCCGAATGGATCCCGCGCTGGCTGGGCTTCGAGAGCATGCTGCTGGCCAACATCCTGGCCTTCATCGTGAGCGCCATCCTGATGTTCCTGCTGGCGGTGGCGATCGAACGCTTCGTGCTGCGCCATCTCGTCAACCAGGAGGCCACCACGCTGCTGATGGCCACGCTGGGCATCAGCTACTTCCTCGACGGCCTGGGCCAGATCGCGTTCGGCAGCTCGGTGTATTCGATCAACGTCGGCATGCCGAAGGATCCGGCCATGATCCTCGAATCGCTGTTCGAGGGCGGCCTGCTGATCAACCTCGAAGACCTCACCGCCGCCGTGATCGCGGCGCTGCTGGTGGCCGCGCTGGCGCTGTTCTTCCAGTTCACCGCCACCGGCCGCGCGCTGCGCGCCGTGGCCGACGACCACCAGGCGGCGCAGTCGATCGGGATTCCGCTCAACCGCATCTGGGTGATCGTGTGGAGCGTGGCCGGGCTGGTCGCGCTGGTGGCCGGCATCATCTGGGGCTCGAAGTTCGGCGTGCAGTTCACCCTGTCGACGGCGGCGCTGCGGGCGCTGCCGGTGGTGATCCTGGGCGGCCTCACCTCGGTGCCGGGCGCCATCATCGGCGGCCTGATCATCGGCGTGGGCGA
>Ga0160496_1000543_pt1 | contig 15311 bp, 10 predicted proteins | sample DIDPMG_2_FD_108231 | JGI IMG/M metagenome (GOLD analysis project Ga0160496, IMG submission 108231) | Enriched soil microbial communities from UW Madison campus, WI, USA - DID2937_E24_FP MG | ecosystem: Environmental > Terrestrial > Soil > Grasslands | place: USA: Madison, Wisconsin | collected...
AGCCTGTGGTTGAAACCCTCTCCGGCCTCGAGCGCCGTATTGATCTGGCCGTCTCGGTCGCAGACGTCGAAAAGGAAGTCCAGGCGCAACTCAAGCGCGTGGCCCGCACCGCCAAGGTTCCCGGTTTCCGTCCGGGCAAGGCGCCGATGGCCATGATCGAGCGCACCCAGGGCCCCAGCATCCGCTACGACGTGATCAACAGCCAAGTCGGCCGTGCCTTCGAACAGGCCGTCGACGGCGCCAAGCTGCGCGTTGCCGGCATGCCCACCCTCGAACCCAAGACCGAAGGCGTCGACGAAGGCACGCTGGCTTTCAGCGCCACCTTCGAGGTGTACCCGGAAGTCGTGGTGCCCGATCTGGCCGGCCTGGCCGTGACCCGCTACGACACCGAAGTGTCCGACGCCGAAGTCGACAAGACCCTCGACGTGCTGCGCAAGCAACGCGCCACCTTCGAAACCCGCGAAGGCCGTGCCGCCCAGGATGGCGACCGTGTCGTGCTGGACTTCGTCGGCAAGATCGATGACGTCGCCTTCGAAGGCGGCACCGCCGAAAACTTCCCGTTCGTGCTGGGCCAGGGCCGCATGCTGCCCGAGTTCGAAGACGCCGCGCGCGGCCTGAAGGCTGGCGACACCAAGGTCTTCCCGCTCAAGTTCCCCGACGACTACCAGGGCAAGGAAGTGGCCGGCAAGACCGCCGAGTTCACGATCACGATCAAGGAAGTGGCTGAAGGCGTGCTGCCCGAAGTCAACGCCGAGTTCGCCAAGTCGCTGGGCCAGGCCGACGCCGACGTCGAAAAGCTCAAGGCCGATATCCGCACCAACATCGAGCGCGAAGTGAAGGTCCGTTCGCAAGGCCGCACCAAGACCAGCGTCATGGACGCCCTGGTCGAAGCCGCCAAGTTCGACGTGCCCAAGGCGCTGATCAGCAACGACGTGCAAGGCCGCATCGCCGAAGCCCGCGAAGAGCTGAAGCAGCGTGGCGTGCCGAACGCCGAAAACGTGCCGATGCCGGAAGAGATCTTCTCGGCCGAATCCGAGCGCCGCGTGCGCCTGGGCCTGCTGGTCTCCGAGCTGGTCAAGCAGAACCAGCTGCAAGCCAAGCCCGAGCAAGTGCGCGCCCGCATCGAAGAGTTCGCCCAGAACTACGAGCAGCCCGCCCAGGTTGTCAGCTACTATCTGTCCGACCGCCAGCGCCGCGCTGAAATCGAAGCGATCGTGCTGGAGGACAACGTGGTGGCCTACGTGCTGGAAAAGGCCAAGGTTACCGATGAGAAGGTGGCCTTCGACCAGTTGATGGGGATGGCATAAATATGCAGCGTTTCACCGATTTCTATGCAGCAATGAATGGCGGCGCCTCCGTGACGCCGACCGGCCTGGGCTATATCCCGATGGTGATCGAACAGTCGGGGCGCGGCGAGCGCGCCTACGACATCTACTCGCGCCTGCTGCGCGAGCGTTTGATCTTCCTGGTGGGGCCGGTCAATGACGCGACGGCCAACCTGGTCGTCGCCCAGCTGCTGTTCCTGGAATCGGAGAATCCTGACAAGGACATCTCGTTCTACATCAACTCGCCCGGCGGGTCGGTGTATGCCGGGATGGCCATCTACGACACCATGCAGTTCATCAAGCCCGATGTGTCCACGTTGTGCACGGGCCTGGCGGCAAGCATGGGGGCGTTCCTGCTGGCGGCCGGAAAGAAGGGCAAGCGTTTCTCGCTGCCCAACTCCCGCATCATGATTCACCAGCCTTCGGGCGGCGCCCAGGGGCAGGCCACGGACATCCAGATCCAGGCCCGCGAAATCCTGGACCTGCGCGAGCGGCTGAATCGGATCCTGGCCGACAACACCGGCCAGCCCGTGGAACGCATCGCCGTAGACACCGAGCGTGACAACTTCATGTCGGCCGCAGATGCGGTATCGTATGGTCTGGTAGACAAGGTTCTGGCCTCCCGGGCCGACGTGTAAACACACGTCTCCCAGGGCCGTCAGGCCCCCTGTACTGCCGCCAGATTCGATAAGCGTTGAATGTGTGCCCGTCGCTCGCGCGGCGGGCATCCTCACCAGAGATACGAAACACTTATGCCTGAAAAAAAGGGATCGGCAGACGCAAAAGTGCTGCATTGCTCTTTCTGCAACAAGAGCCAGCACGAAGTCCGCAAGCTGATCGCGGGTCCGTCCGTATTCATCTGCGATGAATGCATCGACCTGTGCAACGACATCATCCGCGAGGAGGCGCAAGCCACCGCGCGCGCTGCGATTCGTTCCGAGCTGCCCACCCCGGCTGAGATCAAGACCTTCCTGGATCAATACGTGATCGGCCAGACCGCGCCCAAGCGCATGCTGGCGGTAGCGGTGTACAACCACTACAAGCGTATCCGGCACGGCGAGATCAAGGGCGACGAGGTGGAGCTCTCGAAGAGCAACATCATGCTCATCGGCCCCACCGGCTCGGGCAAGACGCTGCTCGCCCAGACCCTGGCGCGCATGCTGAACGTGCCGTTCGTGATGGCCGACGCCACCACCCTGACCGAAGCCGGTTACGTGGGTGAAGACGTCGAAAACATCATCCAGAAGCTGCTGCAGAACTGCAATTACGATGTCGAGAAGGCGCAACGCGCCATCATCTACATCGACGAAATCGACAAGATCTCGCGCAAGTCCGACAACCCGTCGATCACGCGCGACGTCTCCGGCGAAGGCGTGCAGCAGGCGCTGCTCAAGCTGATCGAAGGTACGGTGGCGTCCGTGCCGCCCCAAGGCGGCCGCAAGCACCCCAACCAGGACTTCGTCCAGGTCGACACGACCAACATCCTGTTCATCGTCGGCGGCGCCTTCGACGGGCTCGAGAAGGTCATCCGCGATCGCACCGAGAAATCGGGCATCGGCTTCTCCGCCTCGGTGCGCGCGAAGTCGGAGCGCGGCGTGGGCGAGCTGTTCAGCGAAGTCGAACCCGAAGACCTGATCAAGTTCGGTCTGATTCCCGAGCTGGTCGGCCGCCTGCCGGTGGTCGCCACGCTCGACGAGCTCGACGAGGCCGCCCTGGTGCAGATCCTCACCGAGCCGAAGAACGCGCTGATCAAGCAGTTCCAGAAGCTGTTCGCCATGGAAGGCGCCGAGCTGGACATCCGGCCCGACGCGCTCAAGGCGATCGCCCGCAAGGCGCTCAAGCGCAAGACCGGGGCCCGTGGCCTGCGGTCAATCCTCGAGGGCGCGCTCCTCGACACCATGTATGACCTGCCCTCCCAGGGCAACGTCAGCCGCGTGGTCGTCGAAGACACCGTCATCGAAGGCGCCGGCAAGCCCCTCCTGATCTACAACGAGGAAGGCGCTGCGCCCGGTAAATCGGGCGAGTCCGAGGTTCGCGACGCCGCAGCCTGAGCGTCGAAGCCGCGTGACGCGCAATGAAAGACAAAAAAACCCGTCTTTGACGGGTTTTTTTGCATTCAGAAAGGGCTTTGATGCCCCACACTTGAATTTTGGGCTATTGTTCCCATATCGGACGTAACCGACGTGAAAAGCCGCTGGCCTAGCCGCGGGTGTTTCTGTCCCTAAAACGTCGAGTCACACGAGGAACCTACCTATGTCTGCTAGCCAGACCCTGCCTTCCGACCCGATCGACCTCCCGCTGCTTCCTTTGCGAGACGTGGTGGTGTTCCCCCATATGGTCATCCCGCTGTTCGTGGGCCGTCCCCGCTCGATCCGAGCGCTCGAGGTGGCCATGGAAGCGGGCAAGAGCATCATGCTGGTGGCGCAGAAATCCGCCGGCAAGGATGACCCGACCCCCGAAGACGTCTACGAAATCGGCTGCGTGGCCGGCATCCTCCAGATGCTCAAGCTGCCCGACGGCACCGTCAAGGTGCTGGTCGAGGGCACCCAGCGCGCCCGCATCGACAGCATCGAAGACGTCGATTCGCACTTCACCTGCCAGGTCACCCCGATCGAGCCCGACACGACCCAGGGTTCCGAGACGGAGGCCCTGCGCCGGGCCATCGTGGCCCAGTTCGAGCAGTACGTGAAGCTCAACAAGAAGATCCCGCCCGAGATCCTGACCTCGCTGGCCGGTATCGATGACGCCGGCCGCCTGGCCGACACCATCGCCGCGCATCTGCCGCTCAAGCTCGAGCAGAAGCAGAAGATGCTCGAGATCATCCCGACCTCCGAGCGTCTCGAAGGCCTGCTCACGCAGCTCGAAACCGAGATCGACATTCTCCAGGTCGAGAAGCGCATCCGCGGCCGCGTCAAGAAGCAGATGGAGAAGAGCCAGCGCGACTACTACCTGAACGAACAGGTCAAGGCCATCCAGAAGGAACTGGGCGAGGGCGAAGAAGGCGCCGACATCGAGGAACTCGAGAAGAAGATCGTCGCCGCGCACATGCCCAAGGAAGCGCGCAAGAAGGCCGACGCCGAGCTCAAGAAGCTCAAGCTGATGTCGCCCATGTCGGCCGAAGCCACGGTCGTGCGCAACTACATCGATACGCTCATCAATCTTCCCTGGAAGAAGAAGAGCAAGATCAACAACTCGCTGGCCAACGCCGAGAAGGTGCTGGACGACGACCACTACGGTCTCGAGAAGGTCAAGGAACGCATCCTCGAGTATCTCGCGGTGCAGCAGCGCGTCGACAAGGTCAAGGCGCCGATCCTGTGCCTGGTCGGCCCTCCGGGCGTGGGCAAGACCTCGCTCGGCCAGTCGATCGCCAAGGCCACGAACCGCAAGTTCGTGCGCATGGCGCTGGGTGGCGTGCGTGACGAGGCCGAGATCCGTGGCCACCGTCGCACCTACATCGGCTCCATGCCGGGCAAGATCGTGCAGAACATGACCAAGGTCGCCGTGCGCAACCCGCTGTTCCTGCTCGACGAGATCGACAAACTGGGCCAGGACTTCCGTGGCGATCCTTCGTCGGCGCTGCTCGAGGTGCTCGACCCCGAACAGAACCACACCTTCCAGGATCACTACATCGAGGTCGACTTCGACCTGTCGGATGTGATGTTCGTGGCGACCAGCAACACGCTGAACATTCCGCCGGCGCTGCTCGACCGCATGGAAGTGATCCGCCTGTCGGGTTACACCGAAGAGGAAAAGATCCACATCGGCCGCGATCACCTGCTGCCCAAGCTGATGAAGAACAACGGCTTGCGCGAGGATGAGCTCACCGTCGAGGAAAGCGCGCTGCAGGACATCGTGCGCTACTACACCCGCGAAGCCGGTGTGCGTGCGCTCGAGCGCGAAGTCGGCAAGATCTGCCGCAAGGTGGTCAAGAAGCTCCTGACCGAAAAGGACAAGGGCGAGGTGCGTGGCGATGGTCCCGTGACCGTCAATGCCGACAACCTCAACGACTACCTCGGCGTGCGTCGCTACACCTTCGGCATGGCCGAAAAGGAAAACCAGGTCGGTCAGGTGACCGGTCTGGCCTGGACCGAAGTGGGCGGCGATCTGCTGACCATCGAAGTGGCGGACATGCCCGGCAAGGGCGTCATCCAGCGCACCGGTTCGCTCGGCGACGTCATGAAGGAATCGGTCGAGGCGGCGCGTACCGTGGTGCGATCGCGCGCTCGCCGCCTCGGCTTTGCCGACAGCGTGTTCGAGAAGCACGACATGCACGTGCACGTGCCGGAAGGCGCCACCCCCAAGGATGGCCCGTCTGCCGGTATCGCGATCACGACCGCCATGGTCTCGGCGCTGTCGCGCATTCCGGTGCGCGCCGATGTCGCCATGACCGGCGAGATCACGCTGCGTGGTGAAGTGCTGCCGATCGGCGGCCTGAAGGAAAAGCTGCTGGCCGCGCATCGTGGCGGTATCAAGACCGTGCTGATCCCGGAAGAAAACGTGAAGGATCTCGCCGAGATTCCGGACAACGTGAAAAACTTCCTGGAAATCGTGCCGGTCCGCTGGATCGACAAGGTGCTGGAACTGGCGCTCGAGCGCCAGCCCGAGCCGCTCGCCGAGGAAGAAGCCGCCAAGGAACCGCTGGTGGCCAAGCCCGTCGAGTCCGGTTCGACCGACCCGGTGATCAAGCACTGACACCGGCGGCCCGCGCCGCACGACAAGACCGCCCGACGCGTTCGGGCGGTTTTTTTTTGGACGCGCGGCGCCGGCTCCCTCGTCCAAATGGAATAGCGGCGTTTCCATTAATTCAAGCAGGGGTGGCGCCCGGCTCTCTAGTATGGCTTCAGGTCGACGCGCAGACGGACGACCATAGACCAAAAAGGGAGACAGGCAATGGATTCGGTATGGCAGGCTGCCCGCATGGGCCGCCCGGACGAGGCCGGGCATTTCTCGAGCGGGGGCGCGCTTGCGCGTCGCGGATGGGCGGCACGGGGCAGGGCGGCGGTGGCCGCCGGCGCCGTGTGCGTGATGGCCGGCGGAGCGGCCGGCGCGGCGTCGCCGGACTGGCCACAGAAGCCGGTGTCGGTGGTGGTGGCCTTCTCGGCCGGCGGCACGACGGACATCCTGGCGCGCGAGATCGGCGCCTCGCTGACGCAGCGCTGGAAGCAGTCGGTGGTGGTGGAGAACAAGCCCGGCGCGAGCGGCAACATCGGCACGCAGGCCGTGGTCAACGCAGCGCCCGACGGCTACACGCTGCTGATCAATTCGATCGGCCCCATCGCGGTGAATCCGTCGCTCTACCGCAAGCTGCCGTTCGATCCGCAGAAAGACCTCAAGCCCGTGGTGCTGGTGGCCGACGTGCCCAATGTGCTGGTGGTGCATCCGTCGAGCAAGGTCAAGACGCTGCCCGAGCTGGTGAAGCTCATGAAGGATAAGCCCAACAGCTTCAACTGCGCCTCCACCGGCGTGGGCACCGCGGCCCACCTGTCGTGTGCCACTTTCGCGCAGCAGGCCGGCGTGCAGGTCACGCACATCCCCTACAAGGGCGCCGATGCGCTCAATGACCTGCTGGGCGGGCGCGTGCAGTTCATGTTTGCCACGATTCCCTCGGTCATGGGGCACATCCGTTCCGGCGCGCTGGTGCCGATCGCGGTCTCGACGCAGCGGCGCTCGCCCAGCCTGCCCAACGTGCCCACCGTGGCCGAGAGCGGCTATCCGGAGTTCGCGCTGGGTTCGTGGTTCGGCTACTTCGCGCCCAAGGGCACGCCGGATGAGGTGATCGCGCGCATCAACGCCGACGTGAACGAGGTGTTGGCGCGGCCCGAGATCAAGCAGAAGCTGCAGAACGAAGGCGCCGAGGCGATGGGCGGCACGCCGCAGCAGTTCGCCGACTATGTGCGCACCGAGACCGACAAGTGGGGCAAGGTCGTGCAGCAGCTGGGCGTGGCGCTCGATTGAACCGGCGCAGGAGCACGCAGTGAAAGAAGGACGTTTTGTGGTGGTGAGCACGCGCGTGCTGTCGCCCGAGGCGATGGCGCGCGCGGCGTCGCGCTTCGACTTCCGCGTGGCGCCCGAGCCGGACGCGGATACCCTGCGGGGGCTGCTGCGCGACGCGCATGCCGTGATCGCGCGCGACGACCTGCCGCACGACCTGTGCGAGCACGCGCCCGGGCTGCTCATGGTGGCGCGCCACGGCGTGGGGCTGGACGTGGTGCCGATGCAGGCGTGCGCGCAGCATCAGGTGCTGGTCACCAACGTGCCGGGCGGCAATGCCCGCAGCGTGGCCGAGTTCGCGGTCACGCGCATGCTGATGCTGGCGCGCGCGCAGCACCGCGTGGATGCGGATCTGCGCAGCGAGGGCTGGGACGCCACGCGGCGGTGGCACTCCGGCCTGCCCGTCGAGTTGGGCGCACGGCGCGCCGGCATCCTGGGCTATGGCGCCATCGCGGCAGCATTGGCAGCCATCCTGCACCACGGCTTCGGCATGGAGGTGTGGGTGCACACGCGCGATCCCGCTCGGCTGCCCGACTGGGCGCGGCCGGCCTCGCGCGACGAGATCGCCCGCGGATGCCATTTCGTGCTGCCCTGCGTGGCGCTCACGCCGCAGACGCGCGGCCTGGTCGATGCGGGCTTCCTGGACGCCATGCGGCCGGACGCCTGGCTGGTGAACATATCGCGCGGCGAGGTGGTGGACCAGGAGGCGCTGATCGCGCGCCTGCGCGCGGGCGCCATCGCCGGCGCCGCGCTGGACGTGGTGCAGGAGCGGCGCCTGCCGCCCGGGCATCCTCTGCTCGCGCTGCCGAACGTACTGGTATCGCCGCATCTGGCGGGCCACACCGCCGACGCCAATCTGCGCAACGGCCTGAGCGCCCTCGACAGCCTCGAGGCCCTGCTGCTGCGCGGCGAATTGCCCGCGCTGGCGGTGAACGCCGAGGCCGCCTGGCCGGGCGTGCGGGCCCGGCGCGATGCGCTGCTGGCGGCGGGAGGCCGGGCCGCCTGAGGCCCGGCGCGCGGTCCGGGCGGCGTTGCGGCACCGCGCCCGCCCAGGCCACGTAAGTGGGTTCGTTCAAAAACGAATCCCGTTGCGACCGCAATCTGTGGAGCGCGGCACGCCGATGGGCGAGCGAAGGGGGGCGAAGAAAAGCCCGCTTGCGCGGGCTCTTCGATGCGGGCTGCGAGGCTCGGTAGAGGGGCCTCAGTGCAGGACCCTCAGTGCAGGACCCTCAATGCAGGACCTCAGTGCAGGGCCTGCGTGCGGATCAGGCCCACCGCGATGCCCTCCAGCGCGAAATCCTCGTCGCGGCCGACCACGATGGGGCTGAAATCGGGATTTTCGGGCAGCAGCTCGATGCGGCCATTCTGGCGCTGCAGGCGCTTGACGGTGACCTCGTCGCCGATGCGGGCGACCACGATCTGGCCGTTGCGGGCCTCGGCGGCGCGCTTGACGGCGAGCAGGTCGCCTTCGAGGATGCCGACATCGCGCATCGACATGCCGCGCACCTTGAGCAGGTAGTCGGGCTGCTGTGCAAACAGACCGGGATCCACGCCCACTTCGCGTTCGACGTGTTCGGCGGCCAGGATGGGGCTGCCGGCGGCCACGCGGCCCACCAGCGGCAACAGCAGCTGCGCCAGGGCGGGGATCGGCAGCAGCGACTGGCTGGCGGCGCCATCGGGCTCGGCATCCTTCAGCCGGATGCCGCGCGAGGCGCCGGCCGTGAGCTCGATCGCGCCCTTGCGCGCCAGTGCCTTCAGGTGATCCTCGGCGGCATTGGGCGAGCGGAAGCCGAGCGCCTGGGCGATCTCGGCCCGCGTGGGCGGGAATCCGGTGCGCGCGACGGTTTGCCGGATGAGGTTGAGGATTTCCTGCTGGCGTTCCGTGAGTTTCGTGGCCATGGCAATGATCCGCCGAATGCGGACTGTATGTATATACAGGCGATTGTGGGGGACGAAGCCGAAAAATGCAACTCTGATCGTGACCGTAGCGTGAAATAGGGAGGACCGGGCCCGGGAGGGTCCGGATCGGCCCCAGCAAAAAGCCCACCGCGGGCGGTGGGCTTTCTGGCTTGCCGGGGAGCGGTGCGGGCAGGGCGCCCGCGCCGGATCACTTCAGCACGGCGGCGATGGCGCGGGCCACGACGTCGATGTTGCGGCTGTTCAGGGCAGCCACGCAGATGCGGCCGCTCGACACGGCGTACACACCGTGTTCTTCGCGCAGACGGTCGACCTGGGCCGAGGTCAGGCCCGAGTACGAGAACATGCCGCGCTGCTGCAGCACGAAGCTGAAGTCCTGGGTCGCGCCGGCTTCCTTGATCTTCTCGACCAGTTGCTTGCGCATCGAACGGATGCGGTCGCGCATGCCGGCCAGCTCCTGCTTCCACTCTTCGAGCAGCTCGGGCGTGTTCAGCACGGTCGAGACCACGGTGCCGCCGTGGGTCGGCGGGTTGGAGTAGTTGGTGCGGATCACGCGCTTGAGCTGGCTCAGCACGCGGGTGGCTTCGTCCTTGTTGCCGGCGATCACGGTGAGGGCGCCGACGCGCTCGCCATACAGCGAGAACGACTTCGAGAACGACGAGCTCACGAACATGGTCAGGCCGAGGTCGGCGAACATGCGCACCACCGACGCGTCCTGCTCCAGGTCTTCGCCGAAGCCCTGGTAGGCGATGTCGAGGAACGGCACCAGATTGCGCGCCTTGACGACGTCGGCGATCTGCTTCCATTGCTCGGCCGTGGGATCCACGCCGGTCGGGTTGTGGCAGCACGCGTGCAGCACGACGATGGTCTGCTCGGGCGCAGCCTGCAGGCCGGCGAGCATCGCGTCGAAGTTCAGGCCGCGGGTGGCGGCGTCGTAGTAGGGGTAGGTGCCCACGGTGAAACCGGCGCGCTCGAACAGGGCGCGGTGGTTTTCCCAGCTGGGATCGCTGATCAGGACCTTCGACTGCGGCAGCAGCTGGCGCAGGAAGTCGGCGCCGATCTTCAGCGCGCCGGTGCCGCCCAGGGCCTGGGTGGTCAGGACGCGGCCTTCGGCGGCCAGCTTGGAGTCGTTGCCCAGCAGCAGCGCCTGCGCACCCTTGTTGTAACCGGCGATCCCTTCGATCGGCAGGTAACCGCGGGCGGCGGCGGCTTCGATGCGGGCCATTTCGGCCTTGCGGACGGCGCCGAGCAGCGGGATGCGTCCCTCGTCGTCGTAGTACACGCCCACGCCGAGGTTGACTTTACCGGGGCGAGTGTCAGCGTTGTACTGCTCGTTCAGGCCAAGAATGGGGTCGCGCGGCGCGAGTTCGACGGAATCGAAAAGGGTGCTCATGGGACAGGGGAAGAGTGAGATGGACGCACACCGAGGTGCTATGGATAATGGGGGGTTTACCCTGTAGGACAGTCTAGCATGACCGCTCCTGGATACGTCGAATTCCCCAACAGTCCCTTCCAGCTCTATCAGCCGTATCCGCCGGCGGGCGACCAGCCCACGGCGATCGCGGGGCTGGCGCAGGGTATCGAAGACGGGCTCATGTATCAGACGCTGCTGGGCGTCACGGGCTCTGGCAAGACCTACACCATGGCCAACGTGATTGCCCGGCTGGGTCGGCCGGCGCTCGTGCTCGCGCCCAACAAGACCCTGGCCGCGCAGCTCTATGCCGAAATGCGCGAGTTCTTTCCGAAGAACGCCGTCGAGTATTTCGTTTCCTACTACGACTACTATCAGCCCGAAGCCTACGTGCCGACGCGCGATCTCTTCATCGAGAAGGACTCGTCGATCAACGAGCACATCGAGCAGATGCGCCTGTCGGCCACCAAGAGCCTGCTCGAGCGGCGCGACACGGTGATCGTGGGCACGGTCTCGTGCATCTACGGTATCGGTAATCCCGGCGACTATCACGCCATGGTGCTGATCCTGCGTGCCGGCGACCGCGTCTCGCGTCGCGAGGTGCTCGCGCGCCTGGTGGCGATGCAATACACGCGCAACGACGCCGACTTCACGCGCGGCGCGTTCCGCGTGCGCGGCGAGACCATTGATGTGTTCCCCGCTGAAAGCCCGGAGCTGGCGCTGCGCGTGACGCTGTTCGACGACGAGATCGAAACGCTGGAACTGTTCGATCCGCTCACCGGCAAGGTGCGGCAGAAGGTGCCGCGCTTCACGGTGTATCCCGGCTCGCACTATGTGACGCCGCGCGAGACCGTGCTGCGTGCGATCGAGACCATCAAGGAAGAGCTGCGCGAGCGGCTGTCGTTCTACACGCGCGAGGGCAAGCTGGTGGAGGCGCAGCGGCTCGAGCAGCGCACGCGCTTCGATCTGGAGATGCTGCAGGAGCTGGGCTTCTGCAAGGGCATCGAGAACTACTCGCGCCATCTGTCGGGCGCGGCGCCCGGCGAACCGCCGCCCACGCTGATCGACTACCTGCCGGCCGATGCGCTGATGTTCATCGACGAGAGCCACGTCACGATCGGCCAGCTGGGCGGCATGTTCCGCGGCGACCGCGCGCGCAAGGACACCCTCGTGCAATACGGCTTCCGCCTGCCTTCGGCGCTCGACAACCGGCCGCTGCAGCTCGAGGAATTCGAGGCGCGCATGCGCCAGTGCGTGTTCGTGTCCGCCACCCCGGCGGCCTACGAGCAGGCCCATGCCGACAACGTGGTCGAGCAGGTGGTGCGTCCCACCGGCCTGGTCGATCCGATCGTGGAGGTGCGGCCGGCCCATTCGCAGGTCGACGACCTGCTGGGCGAGATCCGCATCCGCGTGGAGGCGCAGGAGCGGGTGCTGGTCACCACGCTCACCAAGCGCATGGCGGAAGACCTCACCGATTACCTGAGCGAGCATGGCGTGAAGGTGCGCTACCTGCACTCGGACATCGACACGGTCGAGCGCGTCGAGATCCTGCGCGACCTGCGGCTCGGCACCTTCGACGTGCTGGTCGGGATCAACCTGCTGCGCGAAGGCCTCGACATTCCCGAGGTCTCGCTGGTGGCGATCCTGGACGCCGACAAGGAAGGTTTCCTGCGGTCGGAGCGCAGCCTGATCCAGACCATCGGGCGGGCGGCGCGCAACCTGAACGGCCGCGCCATCCTGTATGCCGACCGGATAACCGACTCGATGCGGCGCGCGATCGACGAGACCGAGCGGCGCCGCGCCAAGCAGATCCAGCACAACACCGACCACGGCATCACGGCGCGCGGCGTGAACAAGGCGGTGCGCGAGCTGATCGACGGGGTGGTGGCGCCGGCGAGCCACGACATGCTCGAGGATGCCGTGCCCGCCGCGCTGCTGACCGACGAGAAGGCCCTGGCGCGCGAGATCAAGCGACTCGAGAAGCTCATGATGGATCATGCGCGCAACCTGGAGTTCGAGCAGGCCGCGGCCGCGCGCGACGCGCTCACCGCCCTGAAGAACCGCGTGCTGCTGGACGGCGCCTGACCGCGCCGATCGCGACGGTGGCGGCGCGGCTGAACTCCGGCGCGCCGCCGCGGTCGTACTTGAGCGCGAGGCCGAAACGGATCGCGGCGGCGGGCAGGGCGGGAGGCATTCCCGGTCTTGAAAACCCGACCGTCGCCCGCATCTTCGGCTGACAAGTTGCTGAATTTCGGTGCTTGTAGGGTGGTTTGCAGCGCTTTGTATGGATGTCACAACATACGGGTAAAACGGGGCCGGTTTCAATCCTGAATTCAATTCAGGTGATGCGCATAAGCCATTGTTTCTCAATGAAAAAATGGCTAGTCGGCGGGCCCGTACAATCGCCATCAAACCGCAAAAAAAGCTTGCTAAATTCCGGGTTTTCCCGCACACTTGACACCATGATGACCAAGGTACTTTTCGTTTGCATGGGCAATATCTGTCGCTCGCCGAGCGCAGAAGGTGTGTTCCGCCATCTGGTGGCCGACGCCGGGCTTGCCGACGTCGTGCGGGTTGATTCCGCTGCCACGCATGCCTTCCACATCGGCGAAGCCCCGGATGCCCGGGCCCAGGCCGCTGCCCGCAAGCGCGGCTACGACATCAGCCAGTGCGAAGCGCGTCAGGTGACCGCGGAAGACTTCCGCGACTACGACCTGATCCTCGCCATGGACTGGGACAATCTGTCGGCGCTGCAGCAGCAGTGCCCGAAGGCCTATCAGCACAAGCTCATGCTGCTGATGCGCTTCGCCAACGAGTTCGAAGAGGCCACCGTGCCCGACCCCTATTACGGTGGTCCGGAAGGTTTCGGCAAGGTGCTCGATTATCTCGAAGATGCCTGTCAGGGTGTGCTGGAGCTGGTGCGCAAGCGCGCCACGCAATACCAGGCCGCCTGATCCGGTTTGCCCAGGGGCGCCCTTGGGTGCCTCTCACGCATTCCCGACCGCGCCCCGAGCGCGGTTTTTTCCGGCCGAGATACTTAGCAATTTACTCGGGAATTTGGTATACTTGAGGCAATTACTCAAGTATTGGCTTTCCCGCCGTCCCCGCCCCAGTGGCCCGGGCGGGCAGGGTGCTCAAACGGATTCAGGAAACCTACCATGCGGCTAACTACCAAAGGGCGTTTCGCCGTGACTGCCATGATCGATCTGGCTATGCGGCAACATAGCGGCCCGGTCACTCTCGCGGCGATCAGCCAGCGCCAGAATATTTCCCTCTCCTACCTGGAACAGCTGTTCGGCAAGCTGCGCCGCCACGAGCTCGTGGACAGCGTGCGCGGCCCGGGCGGCGGTTATTCGCTTGCCCGCCTGGCGCGCAACGTCACGGTCGCCGACATCATCTTCGCCGTCGACGAGCCGCTCGACGCCACCAGCTGTGGTGGCAAGCGCGACTGCACCAGCGGCAACGACGGCAAGCCCGGCAAGTGCATGACGCACGAGCTGTGGGCCACGCTGAATCGCAAGATGGTCGACTACCTGGACTCCGTGTCGCTCCAGGACCTGGTCGACCAGCAACGCGTGCGCCAGCTGCAGGAAGCCAACAATCAAGCACAAGGCTGTTCGGTGCGGGTCAACCGTGTGGGGGCCGGCGCGAGTGCCGCCAATGCGCCCAGTACCACCGTCGCCGCCAACGCCACCGTCTAAGCAGGAGTAGTACCCCATGAGCAATCGTCCCATCTACCTCGACTATTCGGCAACGACGCCGGTCGACCCGCGCGTGGTCGAAAAAATGATTCCCTGGCTGTACGACAACTTCGGCAATCCCGCCTCGCGCAGCCATGCGTTCGGCTGGGATGCGGAAGAGGCCGTCGAGAAGGCGCGTGAAGAAGTGGCGAAGCTGGTCAACGCCGATCCGCGCGAGATCATCTGGACCTCCGGCGCCACCGAATCCGACAACCTGGCGATCAAGGGTGCGGCCAATTTCTACGCCGAACGCGGCAAGCACATCATCACCGTCAAGACCGAGCACAAGGCCGTGCTGGACACCTGTCGCGAACTCGAGCGCCAGGGCTTCGAGGTGACCTACCTCGACGTCAAGGAAGACGGTCTGCTCGACCTGGACGTCTTCAAGCAGGCGCTGCGCCCCGACACGATCCTGGTGTCGGTGATGATGGTGAACAACGAAATCGGCGTCATCCAGGACATCGAGACCATCGGCGAGATCTGCCGCGAGAAGGGCATCATCTTCCACGTCGACGCGGCGCAGGCCACCGGCAAGGTCGAGATCGACCTGCAGAAGCTCAAGGTCGACCTGATGGCGTTCTCGGCCCACAAGACCTACGGCCCCAAGGGCATCGGCGCCCTGTACGTGCGCCGCAAGCCGCGCGTGCGCATCGAAGCGCAGATCCACGGCGGCGGTCACGAGCGCGGTTTCCGCTCGGGCACGCTGGCCACGCACCAGATCGTCGGCATGGGCGAGGCGTTCCGCATCGCCCGCGAAGAGATGGGCACCGAGAACGAGCGCGTGCGCATGCTGCGCGATCGCCTGCTGGCCGGCCTGTCGCAGATCGAAGAGACCTACGTCAACGGCGACATGGAACGCCGCGTGCCGCACAACCTGAACATCAGCTTCAACTACGTCGAAGGCGAGTCCCTGATCATGGCGATCAA
>Ga0160496_1000545_pt1 | contig 15268 bp, 15 predicted proteins | sample DIDPMG_2_FD_108231 | JGI IMG/M metagenome (GOLD analysis project Ga0160496, IMG submission 108231) | Enriched soil microbial communities from UW Madison campus, WI, USA - DID2937_E24_FP MG | ecosystem: Environmental > Terrestrial > Soil > Grasslands | place: USA: Madison, Wisconsin | collected...
CAGGGCGAATTCCACCTGCATGACTACGTCTACTACGTGCAGGACTTCATCCGCACCCTGGGTCCGGACGTGCACGTGATCTCGGTCTGCCAGCCGACGGTGCCGGTGCTGGCGGCCATCGCGTTGATGGCCAGCGCCAACGATCCCAAGCTGCCCAGGAGCATGACCATGATGGGCGGCCCCATCGATGCCCGCAAGTCGCCTACTTCCGTGAACGACCTGGCCACCGAAAAGCCCTTCTCCTGGTTCGAGAACACGGTGATCTACAGCGTCCCGGCCAATTATCCGGGCTTCGGTCGCAAGGTCTACCCGGGCTTCCTGCAGCACGCCGGCTTCGTGGCCATGAACCCGCGCCGCCATGCCCAGAGCCACTGGGATTTCTACATGCACCTGCGCGATGGCGACGATGCCTCGGCCGAGGAACACCGCAAGTTCTACGACGAGTACAACGCCGTGCTGGACATGCCGGCCGAGTTCTACCTGGAAACCATCAAGGTGGTGTTCCAGGACTTCAACCTGGCCCGTGGCACCTGGGAAATCGAAGGCAAGCCGGTGCGCCCGCAGGACATCAAGTCGGTCGCCCTCTTCACCATCGAAGGCGAACTGGATGACATCTCCGGCTCCGGCCAGACCCAGGCCGCGCAGGAACTGTGCAGCAGCATCCCCAAGGCCCGCAAGCAGCACTTCACCGTGCCCAAGGCCGGCCACTACGGCATCTTCTCGGGCCGCCGCTGGCGCGAGATCGTCTGTCCCAAGATCGGCGAATTCATCCGCGCCAATGCCTGATCGGCGCTGGCACGACTGATCCGCCACTCCCCCCGGAACGGCGCCCGTGAAAACGCGGCGCCGTTCTGCTTTGCGCTGGCGGCATGACTTCGGCGCGGTTTGGCCGGATAATAGCGCCCTTATTCTGCAGAACTGCCCGACCGACGTGCCGCCATCCGCCTCCTTCTCGTCCCCTTTGTCCCCTTTGTCTACGTTGGCAACTTCGTCAGCCTCGCTGGCCGACCGTATCGAAGACCTGCTGCCGCAGACCCAGTGCACCAAGTGCGGCTATCCCGCCTGCCGCCCCTATGCCGAAGCCATCGCCGAAGGACGTGCCGAGTACAACCAGTGCCCGCCCGGTGGTGCCGAAGGGGTGGCGCGACTGGCGCAGTTGCTGGGCCGGCCGGTGATTCCGCTCAATCCCGTCCATGGCAGCGAACAGCCGCGTCGCCTGGCCGTGATCGATGAACAGGTCTGTATCGGCTGCACCCTGTGCATTCAGGCCTGCCCGGTGGATGCCATTGCCGGCGCGGCCAAGCAGATGCATACCGTGATCGATGCCCTGTGCACCGGGTGCGACCTGTGCGTGGCGCCTTGCCCGGTGGACTGCATCAGCATGGTGGAGGTCACGCCCGGCCGCACCGGCTGGCAGGCCTGGAGCCAGCAGCAGGCCGACGAGGCCCGTGCCCGTCACGACTGGCGCACGGTGCGTCTGCGTCGCGACAAGCTGGAAAACGATGCCCGCCTGGCCGCCAAGGCCGCCGCCAAATTGAAGGAAGTGGAAGCCGCTGCCGCCGGCACGCCCGAAGAGCAGGCCGAACTGGCCCGCAAGAAGGCCATCATCCAGGCCGCCATGGAACGTGCGCGGCAAAAGAAGCTGCAGGCGGCACAAGACAGTCAAGACAGCCAAGACACGCCAGCCCCGCCGACCAACCCGACCGACAGCGAGCCAGCATGAACCCGACCAAACGCCGCGAGATCTTCGAACGCCTGCGCCAGGCCAATCCCACCCCGACCACCGAGCTGGAATACACCACCCCGTTCGAACTGCTGATCGCCGTGCTGCTCTCGGCCCAGGCCACCGACGTCTCGGTCAACAAGGCCACCCGCAAGCTCTATCCGGTGGCCAATACGCCCGAGGCGATCTTCAGGATGGGCGTGGACCAGCTCATGCCCTATATCCAGACCATTGGCCTGTACCGCACCAAGGCCAAGAACGTCATCGAGACCTGCCGCATCCTGATCGAACAGCATGGCGGCGAGGTGCCGGAATCGCGCGAGGCGCTGGAGGCCCTGCCGGGAGTCGGCCGCAAGACCGCCAACGTGGTCCTGAACACGGCCTTCGGCCATCCCACCATTGCGGTGGATACGCATATCTTCCGGGTCTCCAACCGCACCGGCCTCGCCCCGGGCAAGGATGTGGACGAGGTCGAACGCAAGCTCATCAAGTTCGTCGCCCCGGAATTCCGTCAGGATGCGCACCACTGGCTGATCCTGCATGGCCGCTATACCTGCATTGCGCGCAAGCCCCAGTGCTGGAACTGCATCATCGCCGACCTGTGTGAATTCAAGCAGAAGACGCCACTTCCGGCCAAGGGCGTGTGAAGCTCTGAAGCTCCGGACTGGCGACTGGCCGATCCGACGCGGCCGCTTCAGCGCGGCAGTCCGCTGAAGCGCTCCACCGGCACCCAGCGCTGATCCTTCACTTCATACATGGTAAAGGTGGGGTTGAGCAGGTCACCCTCCTCATTGAACGCTACCGTTCCGCTGACACCCTCGAAGCGCAGACGATGCATGGCCCGGGCCACCAGCTCCGGGTCACTGCTGCCGGCCTGGCGGACGCCCTGGATGATGGCCTGTGCCGCCTCATAGGCGAACACGGCGTAGAGGTCGATATTGGAATCGAAACTCTGGCTATAGCGCTGGCGGAAGCCCTTCCAGCCCGGCATCTTGTCCTGCGGCGGACCCGGCTCCAGCACCAGCGCGCCATTGGCATCGACGCCGGCACGCATCAGGAAGGGCAAGCCGACGGTGCCGGCAGAGGCCATCAATCGGGCCTCCAGCTTGAGCCGGCGGATGGATTTGGCCAGGATGCCGGCCTGCCAGTCCAGACCGCCGAAGAAGATCAGGTCGGGCGCCTGCTTGCGCGCCTCCATCAATGGAGCATTGAAGTCCGAGGTCTTGTCGCTGACCGAATAGCGGCCCAGCACCCTCGCGCCCTGCGCCTCTGCCTGGCGGGCAAACTGCTCGGCCAGGCCCTGACCGAAGGGGGTACGGTCGTCGATGGTCACCACGGTTTTGACACCCAGCCTGGCGATCGCATAATCGGCCGCCAGCCGCCCCACGCTTTCATTGTTGGGAATGGTGCGGAAGATGCGCGGATAAGACAGGGAAGTCAGCTTGCGGCTCATCGCCGAAGGGGTGACCTGGATCACGCCGGCCGCATGATAGACGGGCGCGGCCACCAGGCTGGTACCGCTGGTCCAGTGACCGACCACGCCGATGACACGCTGCCCCACCAGATAGCGGGCCACGTATTCCGCCGTACCGGGATCAGCCCGGTCATCCTGGGAAACCAGCTTGAGCCGATAGGATTTGCCGCCAATGCGCAGGCCGCGCTGGTTGGCTTCGTCTACCGCCAGTTGCGCACCGTTCTGCATGCTGCGGCCCACGGCCATGGAGGCCCCGCTCAGCGGACCGGCAAAACCGATGGCCAGGGTATCGTCCGCGCTATCGGCCTCATCAGTCACCGCTGGCACGTCCCGCTTGGCAGGCGCTGCCCAGGCCGGCGTGCTCAATGCATTCACCGCAGTCACCGCCATCGCGGCCACGGCGGCCCATGTCAGCAAGACAGCCGACCCGCGCCGCAGCCAGGACATCCCGTGGCGGGGAGGTCCCATCAGGCTTCCAACAAAACGCATGCACTATCCCTTCTCTCTGCCCGGCCTCACGCCCCCTGTCATCGCCACGCGGCGATGCGGCCAGGTTGGTCTTTGGATGGATTATTCAGATGCTTGTTGTGTGGAAAGAATAGTACTTCATCTGCGGCCGCTGCGGGGCCGCTCTGCCGGGGCCGCCTGAAAGCCCCGGCAGACCAGCGTAAAATAGCGCTTTGTCACCGAATTGCGCACCGCCATGTTCACGCCGTCCCAGCACGATGTCCGCCGCTTCTTCTGCGAAGCCTATCGCAAGCACCAGGGCCATGAAATCCTCACGCCGCTGGAAGCCATCGCCCGCGACTGGATCATGCAGCATCCGGAATATCACGACGGCCTGCGCGACGTCGAGGCGGCCATCGCCGCCGATTACTCGGTCGAGCAGGGCCAGAGCAATCCCTTCCTGCACCTGTCGATGCACCTGTCGATCACGGAGCAGATCTCCATCGACCAGCCGCCCGGCATCCGCAACGCCTTCCAGTTGCTGGCGCAGCGCCGTGGCTCGGAGCACGAGGCCCATCACGAGATCATGGAAGCCCTGGGCGAGATGATCTGGAACGCCCAGCGCAATGGCCTGCCCCCGGACGGGGCCGCCTATATCGAGAATATCAAGCGACGTGCCCAGGGGTGATTCCCTGCAGGCACGGTCATGAAAGTGAATCCGGCGACGAACTGCGCAGCAGGGCCGGAATGCGCTCCTTGAGTTCCGGGTCCATCTGCATCTTCTGCAGGCAAAGTGCCAGATAAGCCGGATCGCTGACCAGTCCGATTGCCTTGTCATAAGCCACATCAACGCTCTGGCCGTAGGCCAGCCGGGCCTTGTCCCAGGCATCCTGCGGCACCGCTCCCCAGTGGGCGATCAACATGGCCAGATCGATGGCATCGCGGCTGGCGACCGACTTGTCACCCCAACGGTCGGCATTGGCGAGCAACTTCTCGGCATACATGTCTTCCGGTGCCAGCACGGGGATGCCCCATTGCGGATGCATTGCTCCCGCGACATGGATGCGCCCCTCGCTGACGACTTCGAATTTCACCGGCACATCGTCAATCCGGATGAAGGTACGGATGCCATAGCGATCAGCGCGCACCTCGCGCATCAGCTCAAGCGGCATACGCACCATCTGTCCCAGGGAAGCATTGGTAATGGTATTGCGCAAGGCGCGGTAGCCTTCCTGAGAACTGCAGAGAAAGTCGACATCCAGGGATTCGCGATATTCGTCCAGCGCCAGGACAATGGCCGTTCCACCACCGAAGAAACACCCACAGCTGAGCAAAAAATCACCATCCAGCGCTGCGAGCAAACCGGCGATGCGGCGATGATGCGCTCGCTTAAACATGCAGGACGCCGTGACCGTACTGGTGGATCAGGCGATCCAGCATGGCCCGCTCCGCAGGGGGCATGGCGTCCTGGTCGACGAACCTCCAGTTGCGTTCGTAAAGGTCGAACGCTTCCGCACCGGTGATCGCATCGCGAGGATCACGATTCCAGGCGATCAGACGGAGCTGGGGGAAGTCCCCGATGACGACGAGTTCGGCGGCGAAGTTCATGAATCGATTATGCATCATGAACCATTCCTTATCAAACCAGCAGGTCCATCGGCCGGGCACCAGCCTGCCCCGGCCTGCCTGCGCACCAAGATGCCCCGGTTATTTCCGCAACACCAGCGTCCCCGGCAGGCTGTGCAGGAAGGCCGCGATATCGGCGATATCCCGGTCCGACAGCGGCTTGGCCAGCGGCGACATGATGGCGTTGTTGCGGCCGTTCATGGCGCTGTCGCCGCGCCGGTAGGCGGTCAGGGCATGCTTGATGTAGTCCTCGTGCTGGCCGGCCAGCTTGGGATAGGCGGGGTCGGTGGGTGAGGTGTAGTCCTTGCCGTGGCAGGAGGCGCAATTGTACTTTTCCATCAGCGCGCGGCCGTTGGCGATATCGGCCGCGGTGGCGGCCTGCGACAGCAGCGTGGCAGCCGCCAGCAGTGCCACAGCGATCAGCTTGTTGTTCATCTCGTGGCTCCCCTTCACTTCTGCTGCGAATAGTAGGCGGCCAGGTCGGCAATGTCCTGGTCCGACAGGCTGGCCGAAATGCCCATCATGGAGGGATGCTTGCGCTCTCCCTTCTGGTAGGCCCGCAGCGCGTTCTCGATGTACTTGGCAGACTGGCCACCCAGCATCGGTACCTGATAGACCTCGGGGAAACTGGCTTTGTAGCCGGGGATGCCATGGCAACCGATGCACATGGAGACTTTGTTTTCAGCGGCCTTGGCATTGCCGACGATGTCCGCCGCAGACGCACTGCCGAGCATGCCGGTCAAGGCAAGAAACACGAGGTGTTTTTTCATGTGAGCTGGCTAAGATGATTGGACTTGCCATCCGTCCCGCACGTAACGGCTGCGCAACGGACACCCGACGAAACGCATCTTTTGCTACCAGCGGCAAACTTTATCGTACTTGTTAGATTGTGCTGGTCTTGCAGGTTTGGCTGTTCTGCTATGGCTCAACCGGTGTTTTGGCTCAAGCTTGTCTCTCCACTCCCCCTGCCTTGCGCAAAAAACGCTTTTGATTCTAACCAATAAAACCGGCAGCGTCATCCCTGCCCGCAGCACCGGCCGATCAGGCGCAACAGCCCGCCAGCTGCGGCCTGGCGGGCGGACGGGGTGTTATATGCGCTGCAATATCAGGGATATGGAATGTGGCTGATGTCAGCTTCAGGCGACATGACGACTGGCCTGATGATGCAGATCATCTGATTGAACAAGTGAAGCCTGGTGCGACTCCCCATCGGCTGCACCGGCATCGTCTCCCTCGTCGTCGTCGTCATCCTGCTCGTCTTCGGCTTCATCTTGCAGCGCGGCATGTGAACGCTCGGGGAGAATGAAATACCACGGCCGGACGACGAAACGGCGCAACACTGCCCGCATGGCCACGTTGCGCGCACGGCGCGGCAGGTCACGCGAGCGCAGGGCCAGCGCCAGGGCGCAGGCGAAGGCCACCGCCACCGACAGCAGGGCGGTGATGGCCACACCCCCGGCGGCCAGCCAGAAGGCCGGCGTCATCAGGGATTCCCAGCCCAGGCTGAAGGCGGCGGCCGTCAGCGCCCCGGCCGCCAGGCTGACATGACGAATATCCAGCGGCAGGCTGAAGAAGGCGGCCACTACCGGCGCCATGCCCAGCAGCACGGCCAGCGCCAGGCTGCCGGCGATGGTGGCGACGTTGCGCTCCAGCCAGGCGGCACAGCGCTGGGCGCGCATGGCCCCCAGGCCATGCACCAGGCGACGATGGTTGGACACCACCTCGCGCACCCGGCGCAGGGCAAACCAGTTGTCGGCAAAGCCGGCGGCCAGGCTGGCCAGCCACAGCAGTATCCCGGTCAGGGCGGCATACAGCGGCGTGGGGCCGACCAGTGACAGGCTGGCCAGGGTCTGGCGCGCCGTCTCCACCGGCATCGACTTGCCGCCCAGCGCAAACCAGCCCAGGGCGCACAGCGCGGCCGTGACCGGCACCACCGCCAGTAGGTTGCCGAAGATGCCGGCCGATTGCGAGCGCAACAGCTGGCCCGACTCCGCGATCAGGTCGCGCATGCCCTGCCCGTCCAGCTCCCCCATGCGCGAGGCCAGGGCCGGTGCGGTCACGGCCGGCTGGCGCGTGGCCAGCACGCCGCCCAGGGCGGCGATCAGCAGGAAGCTGGCTGCGTAGTTCAGCGAAGCCAGTGCGCCATCGACGAAGTGGCCCACGCCCAGGGACGACAGGCTCGTCTTGACCAGGGCGGTCCCGGCGATCACGGCACCGCCGATCAGACCGGCCCGCATCACCTTGCGATAGCCGGCACCGTCGCGGGCGATGGCCTGCTCGCGGTGATCGGCATTGCGCTCCACCATCTTGCGCGCCAGCAGCGCGAAACTGCGCCGCATCAGGCCGCGTACCGAATCACGGTGGTGGTGCGCGGAAATCAGGTCGCACAGCAGCAACTGCATGCGGCCGGCGCCAGCCTTGGCCGCCAGACCCGGCACAGCCGGACTGATGGCCGGACCGGGTACGCCGGAGCGCACGTCGATCAGGCGCCCGATGCGTTGCAGGTGGGCGCGCATGCGCTCGACCCGGTACACCAGGCTGACCGAGACGCCGTATTCATCCAGGTGGGCATAGATGCGGTCGGTCTGGGCGTGGCACACCGCCACCAGCATGCGCACGCTGCGCAGCGCGCCCAGGTCGCCCGGCTGCGCCCGCAGCCAGGTCTCCATCTCGCGCCGCAGCGCCAGGAAGGGCGTGGCGCGCATCGGCATCTTGGGCTCCAGGCGCTGGCGGAAGGCCGGGCTGATGCCATCAGCCACCACCGTCATGGTGAGGTAGGTGATGGCCTCCTCGATCTGTTGCCAGTACATGTGCGAGATGCCGTCGTCGGCCATCAGTTTCCACAGGCGGACCAGCAGTTCATTGTCCAGCTCCACCAGCCAGGCGGCATCCTCCGGATCGGGGAACATGGCCGTAAACAGCGAGGACAGGTCGGTGGGTGACAGATGGCGCGGCAGCACCAGGCGCGCCAGGCGCTCCGAGAGTTCGCCGAAGAAGCCGGGCTCGTGCGGCAGGCCGGTGGTGGAAAAGAGTTCGGGGCCGGTGGCTTCGCGCAGGGTCTTTTGCAGCGCCTTCTGGACCTCGCGCCGCACGTCGCGGTGCTGGTCCAGCCAGTCCAGCATGATCGCCAGCCGCTGACGCCGCACCTTGTGCCAGCTCTGGCGGTCCAGCAGCGATACCGCCGGGCGATGGCGCAGCCACTCGGCCACGTCGATCATCCAGTTGGCGCGTTCATGCCAGCTCGCAGCGGCATCGATGCGTCGCATCAACACCTCCAGCTGGCGGCCGACATCCTGCCGGTCCATGTAACGCGCCTGCATGCCGTGGCGCATTCGTCTCCACACCACCAGCATCTTGAAGAACAGGAATTTCATGGGCAGTGAGCGCCGTGGGCGCTTCCATTTTGTTGCATGCGTGACCAGCTATATATGAATGATTTCACCAAATTCAAGCCCACTCGGGATGGCATGGGTTTTCCCTTATACTCGGAGAAACACGAAGAAACAGGTGGCGCCGCCTTTGCACTGCCGCTGCACCGCCGCATTTGCCAGACTCACAGACACGCAGACACCCTACGCTTTGCCTCCAGCAACCTGACAAGGACCGCATCCATGCCAGATCATTCCGCATCTTCCTCCGCTCCTCAATCCGCGCGCTTCAACGGTAGCGAGCACTACGTCGCCACCGACGACCTCAAGCTGGCCGTCAATGCCGCTCTCACCCTGCAACGGCCCCTGCTGATCAAGGGCGAGCCCGGCACCGGCAAGACCATGCTGGCCGAGGAGGTGGCGGCCGCGCTCGGCCGGCCGCTGCTGCAGTGGCACATCAAATCGACCACGAAAGCCCAGCAGGGCCTGTATGAATATGACGCGGTATCGCGTCTGCGGGATTCGCAACTGGGCGACGAGCGCGTCAAGGATATTCACAACTACATCGTCAAAGGTGTCCTGTGGCAAGCCTTCACCTCGGAAGAGCCGGTGGTGTTGCTGATCGACGAGATCGACAAGGCCGACATCGAATTCCCCAATGACCTGCTGCGCGAAATCGACCGCATGGAGTTCTACGTCTACGAGACACGTGAGCTGGTGAAGGCGCGGCACCGGCCGCTGGTGGTGATCACCTCCAACAACGAGAAGGAATTGCCGGACGCCTTCCTGCGCCGCTGCTTCTTCCACTACATCAAGTTCCCGGACAAGGCGACCATGCAGAGCATCGTCGATGTGCACTTCCCGCACATCAAACGTGAACTGCTGGCGCAGGCGCTGGAAGCCTTCTACCAGGTGCGGGACGTGCCCGGCATCAAGAAGAAGCCGTCGACCTCGGAGCTGATCGACTGGCTCAAGCTGCTCATGGCCGAGGACATCCCGCCCGAGGCCCTGCACAACCCGGACAACAAGGCCGTAGTGCCGCCGCTGCACGGCGCCCTGCTCAAGAACGAGCAGGATGTGCACCTGTTCGAAAGGCTGGTGTTCATGTCCCGTACCAATCGCTGAAGCGCTGAACCACCGCTGAACCACTGCTGAGCACGCCCTACCCGCCCCAGGAGCCGTCATGCAATTTCTCTCGCCGATCACCTTGAAGGGCCAGTTCGCCACCGTCGAGCCACTGCATCCCGAGCATCACGATGCACTCATCGCGGCGGTCTCGGACGGCAAGCTGTGGAAGCTCTGGTACACGGCCATCCCCAAGCCGGAGACCATGCGCGCCGAAATCGAAAGACGCCTGCACCTGCAGCAGCAAGGCAGCATGCTGCCCTTCGTGATCCGCCGCAACGACACCGGCGCCCTGTGCGGGATGACCACCTACATGAATGCCGATGTCGCCAACCGGCGCGTGGAGATCGGCTCGACCTGGTATGCCGCCAGTGCCCAGCGCACCGGCATCAATACCGAGTGCAAGCTGATGATGCTGACCCATGCCTTCGAGGACATGCACTGCATCGCCGTCGAGTTCCGCACCCACTGGATGAACCAGCAATCGCGCGCAGCCATCGCCCGCCTGGGCGCCAAGCAGGATGGCATCCTGCGCAATCACCAGCGCATGCCGGACGGGTCCTATCGCGATACGGTGGTGTTTTCCATCATCGAATCGGAATGGCCGACGGTGCGCCGCCATCTGCAGTTCAAGCTGGGGCGCTGAGCCCGCCTGCCCATGCTCATCGATTTCTTCTATACCGTGAAGCAGGCCGGGGTGCCGGCCTCGATCAAGGAATTCCTGACCCTGCTGGAAGCCATGGACCGCCAGGTGATCCATCCTTCCCTGGACGAGTTCTACTATCTGGCGCGGCTGACGCTGGTCAAGGACGAAGCCCACTTCGACAAGTTCGACCGCGCCTTCGGGACGTACTTCAAGGGCGTGGAAACGATCTTCGAGAAGCGGCCCGACATCCCGCTGGAATGGCTGGTCAAGCAACTGCAGCGCGACCTGACCCCGGAGCAGAAGGCCGCCATCGAAAAGTTCGGCTACGACAAGCTGATGGATCGCCTGAAGCAATTGCTGGAAGAACAGAAGGAACGCCACGAAGGCGGCAGCAAGTGGATCGGCACCGGTGGCGTCTCCCCCTTCGGCCATGGCGGTTTCAACCCGGAAGGCATCCGCATCGGTGGCAAGGGGGGCCAGCGCAGCGCGGTGAAGGTATGGGAAGAACGCCAATACCAGGATTACGACGGCGAGCGCGAACTGGGTACGCGCAACATCAAGGTGGCGCTGCGCCGCCTGCGCCGCTTTGCCCGCGAGGGGCTGGAGGAAGAACTGGCGCTGGACGACACCATCCGCGCCACCGCCAGCAATGCCGGCTATCTCGACATCCGCATGCAGCCCGAGCGCAAGAACAAGATCAAGGTCTTGATGCTGTTCGACGTCGGCGGCTCCATGGACGACCACATCGCCCGCACCGAAGAGCTGTTCTCGGCCGCCCGTACCGAATTCAAGAACATGGAGTTCTTCTACTTCCACAACTGCGTCTATGACTACCTGTGGAAGAACAACCGGCGGCGCCATGCCGAACGTTTCCCGACCTGGGACGTGCTGCGCAAGTACACGCCGGACACCAAGCTCATCTTCGTGGGCGATGCCACCATGAGCCCCTACGAGATCGTGCAGCCGGGCGGCGCGGTGGAATACAACAATGCCGAAGCCGGCGCCGACTGGCTTCAGCGTTTCACGGCCGCCTTCCCGCACTTCGTCTGGTTGAATCCCGAGCCGGAAGGGCTATGGCAATACCGCCAGTCGATCGCGCTGATCCGCCAGCTGATGAACGAGCGCATGTTCCCGCTCACCATGGATGGGCTGGAGCGGGCGATGCGGCTGCTCAGCAAATGAAGGCAATGAAGGGAATGAAGGGTCAGGCCGCTACCGGGGTATAACCGGCTTCCTCGATCGCCTCGGCGAAGGACTGCGCCGGCAGGCTGCTGTCGATGACCACGCGCTTGTCGGCCACCGTGATATCGACCCGGGCATCGGCGTCCACGCCCTTGACGGCCTTGGTGATGACACCGGCGCAGTGGTTGCAGGTCATGTCGTTGACGGTAAAGGTGACGGGGGTGCTCATGGCATTTCCTTTCATGAAGTGATGGCAATGAGGGAAGCTTAAACCTTCCTACCGTGGCAAGGTCAAGCGCAGGAATTCACCATCCGTGCGAAAATCGGGCTTGACCTTACCATCATGGGAAGGATGAAGATGAAGGTATCCGATTCATCCTCCCGGAGTTCGCCATGAATGATTCCTCCACTGCCACGGCCGAGATCAGCCTCGATATCGAAGGCATGAGCTGCGCCTCGTGCGTGATGCGCGTCGAGAAAGCCCTGAAGAAAATCCCCGGCGTGACCGAGGTCAGCGTCAACCTGGCCACCGAACGCGCCAGCATCGCCACGGCGGACGCGGTCCCGCCTGCCACCCTGATCGCCGCCATCGAAAAAGCCGGCTACCAGGCCCGCGAACATCTGCCCGAACACGCTAGCACCCCGCCCACCGGCCGTACCCTGCCCTCCTGGTGGCCGGTGGCGCTGGCGGCCGCGCTCTCGCTGCCGCTGGTGCTGCCCATGCTGCTGGCTCCGCTGGGCAGCAGCTGGAGCCTGCCGCCGCTGTGGCAATGGCTGCTGGCCACGCCCGTGCAGTTCTGGCTGGGCTGGCGCTTCTACCACGCCGGCTGGGGCGCGCTGCGCGCCCGCTCTGGCAATATGGACTTGCTGGTGGCGCTGGGGACCAGCGCCGCCTATGGCCTGTCGCTCTGGCAATGGTTGCGCATGCCGGCCATGGATGGCCATGCCATGGCGATGCCGCATCTCTACTTTGAAAGCTCGGCCGTGGTCATCACCCTGGTGTTGCTGGGCAAATGGCTGGAGGGTCGCGCCAAGCGCCAGACCGCCGACGCCATCGCCGCCCTCAATGCGCTGCGCCCGGACCGCGCCCGCGTACGCCGCCACGGGCAGGATGTCGAGGTGCCGCTGGCCCAGGTGAAGGTGGGCGACCTGGTGGTGCTGCGCGCCGGCGAGCGGGTGCCGGTAGACGGCGTGGTGCGCGAGGGTCGCAGCCATCTGGACGAAGCCATGCTCACCGGCGAGAGCCGGCCGCAAGCCAAGGAGGTCGGCGACACCCTGTCGGCCGGTGCCATCAATGCCGAAGGCGTGCTGGTGTTCGAAACCACCGCCGTCGGTGCCGAGACCGTGCTGGCGCGCATCGTGCGCATGGTGGAGCAGGCCCAGGCCGCCAAGGCACCGATCCAGCGCCTGGTGGACAAGGTCAGCGCGGTCTTCGTGCCTGCCGTGCTGCTGCTGTCCCTGCTGACCTTCCTCGGCTGGGGCCTGGCGGCGGGTGACTGGGAACAGGCCCTGCTCAACGCGGTGGCGGTGATGGTGATCGCCTGCCCCTGCGCCCTGGGCCTGGCCACACCGACCGCCATCATGGCCGGTACCGGCGTGGCGGCGCGCCACGGCATCCTCATCAAGGATGCGCAGGCACTGGAAATCGCGCACCGGGTGGATGTGATCGCCTTCGACAAGACCGGCACCCTGACCCTGGGCCGGCCGCGCCTGACCGAACTGGAGGAAGGAGAAGGCGCCGGCCCGTCCGGCAAAGCGCGGCTGCTGGCCCTGGCCGCTGCCCTGCAGGCGCGCAGTGAACATCCGCTGGCCCGCGCGGTGCTGGACGCTGCAGCGGCGGAACCCGGCCTGGCGACGCTGCAGGCCAACGATGTGCGCAGCGTTGCCGGCCTGGGTATCAAGGGCGAGGTCGAGGGTCGCACGCTGTATCTGGGCAGCAGCCGCTGGATGCAGCAACTGCAGGCCTCGGCCCCGGCCTTGCAGGCGCGTGCGGCACAGTTGCAGGCGCAGGGACGCACCCTGTCCTGGCTGGCGCAACGCGACGCCGAAGGCGTGACGGTGCTGGGCCTGCTGGCCTTCGGCGACCAGATCAAGCCCGGCGCCCGGCAGGCAATCGCCACCCTGCACGCGCTGGGCATCCGCACCGCCATGCTCAGCGGCGACAACCGGGGCGCCGCGCAACAGGTGGCTGATGCGCTGGGCATCCAGGATGTGCGCGCCGAAGTGCTGCCGGGTGACAAGGCCGCAGCGGTCACGGCCCTGCGCGAGAATGGCGCGCACGTGGTGGCGATGGTCGGCGACGGCATCAACGATGCGCCGGCGCTGGCGGCCGCCGACGTCGGCATCGCCATGTCCACCGGGACCGACGTGGCCATGCAGGCGGCCGGCGTGACCCTGATGCATGGCGACCCGGGACTCGCAGCGGACGCCATCGACATCTCCCGTCGCACCTACGGCAAGATCCGCCAGAACCTGTTCTGGGCCTTCATCTACAACCTGATCGGCATTCCGCTCGCGGCCTTCGGCCTGCTCAACCCCATGCTGGCGGGCGCGGCGATGGCCTTTTCCAGCGTCAGCGTGGTCAGCAATGCATTGCTGCTGCGTCGCTGGCGGCCGCATCCACAGGATGTGAAGCAAAACCTGAGCAACGAGGGAACCCAGCCATGAATATCGGAGAAGCCGCCAGCGCCTCGGGCGTCTCGGCCAAGATGATCCGCCACTATGAAGAGACCGGCCTGATCCCGCGTGCCGGCCGCACCGACGCCGGTTACCGCGTCTATGGCGAGCGCGACGTGCACCTGCTGCGCTTCATCCGGCAGGCACGCCAGCTCGGGTTTTCCATGGCCCAGGTGAGCGACCTGATCGGGCTCTGGCTGGACCAGTCGCGCTCCAGCCGCAAGGTCAAGCAACTGGCACAGACCCACATCGGCGAACTGGATCAGCGCATCCGCGAACTGCAGACCATGAAGGCCACGCTGGAACGCCTGGCCCAGGACTGCCATGGCGACAGCCGTCCCGACTGCCCCATCCTCGATGCACTGGGCGGCCAGGGAGATTGCTGCGCCCAGCAGGGAACGCCGGCATGAAGGTGCTGCGCTGGGGCATCATCGGCTGCGGCGCCGTGACCGAGCGCAAGAGCGGCCCGGCCTACCAGCGCACGCCCGGCTTCGCGCTGGCCGGCGTGATGCGACGGGATGGCGCGCTGGCGGCCGACTATGCGCACCGCCACGGTGTCGCGCGCTGGTTCGACGACGCCGATGCGCTCATCGGTGACCCCGACATCGACGCCGTCTACATCGCCACCCCGCCCGACAGCCACTGCCATTACGCGCTCAAGGTCGCCGCCGCCGGCAAACCCTGCTGCGTGGAAAAGCCCATGGCCCCCAGCCACGCGCAATGTCTGGAAATGCTGGCCGCCTTCGAACAGGCGCAGCAGCCCTTGTTCGTGGCCTATTACCGGCGCTCGCTGCCACGCTTCGAACAAGTGCGCCAATGGCTGGCTGAAGGCCGCATCGGCACTGCGCGCCACATCCACTGGCAACTGGCGCGCCCAGCGGGGCCGGACGACCTGCAGCGACGCTACCGCTGGCGCACCGACGCCCGCATCGCCCCGGGGGGCTATTTCGACGACCTCGGCAGTCACGGGCTGAACCTGTTTTCGCACTTCTTCGGCGAAG
>Ga0160496_1000547_pt1 | contig 15212 bp, 16 predicted proteins | sample DIDPMG_2_FD_108231 | JGI IMG/M metagenome (GOLD analysis project Ga0160496, IMG submission 108231) | Enriched soil microbial communities from UW Madison campus, WI, USA - DID2937_E24_FP MG | ecosystem: Environmental > Terrestrial > Soil > Grasslands | place: USA: Madison, Wisconsin | collected...
CGCCACCGAACGCGTCGACGTGGAATTCGCGGGCACACCCGACTTCGGCCCGGTGCAGGCCGCGATCGCCGACGCGGGCTATGCCGTGCGCGAAGACACGGTGGAGCTGGCCATCGAGGGCATGACCTGCGCATCCTGCGTTGCCCGCATCGAACGCGCCCTGCGCGCCGTGCCCGGCGTGCTCGAGGCCACGGTCAACCTCGCCACCGAACGCGCGACGGTGCGCCGGATGAGCGGCGCGGCCGATGACGCCGCGTTGCGCCAGGCCGTGGCCGACGCGGGCTACGAGGCACGCATCGCCACCGAGGGCGACACGCCGGACCAGGCCGGCGCGGCGCGCGACGCCGAGATCCGCAAGCTTGGCCGCTCGCTGTCGATCGCGGCGGTGCTGACGCTGCCGGTCTTCATCGTGGAGATGGGCTCGCACTTGATCCCGGCCTTCCACCGCTGGGTCATGGCGACCATGAGCGGCTGGAACTGGCAGGCGCAATTCGTCCTGACCACGCTGGTGCTGTTCGGCCCGGGCTGGCGCTTCTTCCGCCGCGGCATCCCCGCGCTGCTCAAGGGCGCGCCCGACATGAACGCGCTGGTCGCGCTCGGCTCCGGCGCGGCGTGGACCTACTCCCTCGTCGCCACCTTCCTGCCCGGCCTGCTGCCCGCCGGCACGGCCAACGTCTACTACGAGGCCGCCGCGGTGATCGTGACCCTGATCCTGCTCGGCCGCTACCTCGAGGCGCGCGCCAAAGGCCGCACCGGCGAGGCGATCAAGAAGCTGATGGGCCTGCAGGCCAAGACGGCGCGCGTCCTGCGCGACGGCGTCGCCCAGGAAGTACCGCTCGGCGAGGTGCGCGCGGGCGACCTGGTGCAGGTGCGTCCCGGCGAGCGCATCGCCGTCGACGGCGAAGTGACCGAAGGCGGGTCGTACGTCGACGAGGCCATGATCACCGGTGAGCCGATCCCGGTGGAGAAACGCGCGGGCGACGACGTGGTGGGTGGCACGCTCAACAAGACCGGCAGCTTCACGTTCCGCGCCACCAAGGTCGGCTCGGCCACGCTGCTGGCGCAGATCATCCGCATGGTCGAACAGGCCCAGGGGGCCAAGCTGCCGATCCAGGCCATGGTCGACAAGGTCACCGCCTGGTTCGTGCCGGCCGTCATCGCGGCGGCCGTCCTCACCTTCCTGGTCTGGCTGTTCGTGGGTCCGGACCCCGCGCTGGTGTTCGCGCTGGTCAACGGCGTCGCGGTGCTCATCATCGCCTGCCCGTGCGCGATGGGCCTGGCCACGCCGACCTCGATCATGGTCGGCACCGGCCGCGCGGCCGAGCTGGGCGTGCTGTTCCGCAAGGGTGACGCGCTGCAGACCCTGCGCGACGCCTCGGTGATCGCCATCGACAAGACCGGCACCCTGACCGAGGGCCGGCCCGAGCTGACCGATTTCCTGGTGCTCGAAGGCTTCGACGAGCGCACGGTGCTGCAACAGGTGGCCGCCGTCGAGGCGCGCTCGGAACACCCGGTGGCCGAGGCCATCGCCCGCGCCGCCGAGCAGCGCGGCCTTGCCCTGCTGGCCGCCGCCGACTTCGAGGCGATCCCCGGATTCGGGGTGCGCGCAACGGTATCGGAGCTGCGCGTGGACGTCGGCGCCGACCGCTACATGCGCCAGCTGGGCCTGGACATCGGCGTGTTCGGTGCGACCGCCGCGCGTCTGGCGGACCAGGGCCGCACCCCGCTCTACGCGGCGGTGGGCGGACGGCTCGCCGCCATCATCGCGGTGGCCGATCCGATCAAGGCCAGCACGCCCGCGGCGATCGCCGCGTTCCATGCGCTGGGGCTGAAGGTGGCGATGGTCACGGGCGACAACACCCGCACGGCCCAGGCCATCGCGCGCGAGCTCGGCATCGACCAGGTGATGGCCGAGGTGCTGCCCGACGGCAAGGTCGAAGCGGTAAGGCAACTGGCGATGGGTGGCGCCCGCGTGGCCTTCGTCGGCGACGGCATCAACGACGCGCCGGCACTGGCCGCCGCGGACGTGGGCATCGCGATCGGCACGGGCACCGACATCGCCATCGAGAGTGCCGACGTGGTGTTGATGTCGGGCGAACTCACCGGCGTGGCCAACGCCATCGCGCTGTCGCGCGCCACGCTGCGCAACATCCGCCAGAACCTGTTCTGGGCGTTTGCCTACAACGTCGCGCTGATACCGGTGGCCGCCGGCGTGCTGTATCCGGTCAACGGCACCCTGCTCTCGCCGATGCTGGCCGCGGGCGCCATGGCGTTCTCGAGCGTGTTCGTGCTGAGCAATGCCTTGCGCCTGAAGCGCTTCAGCGCACCGATCCAGCCCGGACAGCCCGCCGTGCCCGCCCGGCTGGCCACCGCCCGCTGATCCCGACGGTGCCGGCGTGCAGAGCCGCCGGCACCGCGCCGCCCGGAGACCCACCATGACCGCGCACACCATCGAGATCTACACCACGCCCGACTGCCCCGATTGCCATGCGCTCAAGGCCTGGCTGAAGGCGCAGGGCGTGCCGTTCATCGAACACGACCTGACCCAGCCGGCAGTGGCCGACGAGGCGCGCCGGCGCACCGGCATGCGCGTGGCGCCGCTCACCTTGATCGACGGTCAGGTCTTCTACGGCGTGTTTTCCGAGCAGCAGCCGCGCATCGCGGCGCTGCTGGGGCTCACATAGCGCTGCGGCGCACGGCCGGCAGGGCCGCGGCCGGCGGCCCTGCCCTCAACGCGCCAGCCGTTGCGCGCGCAACCGCGCCATGCGGCGCAAGGCCGGCTCGAAGTAGGTCTTGCACAGCGGGTAGTTTTCGGAGATCGGGAAGTGGCCGATGCCGGCCATCCGGCCGCCCTCGGCGCCCGGAATCCGGGCCAGCGTGGCCTCGGTTTCTTCCGGCGAGCAGGCGAAGTCGTATTCGCCCGTGAGCAGCGTCACCGGGCAGGCCCGGGTGTCGATCTCGTGTTCGCGCCCGCGCAGGTCGAAGCTGTCGCTGTAGAAGTACGTGTCGCCGCGATAGATGCCGGGACCGCCTTGGCTGTAGATCCACCAGACCTCCCTGCGCGCCGCCTCCGGCCCCTGCGGCGCCATCAACGCCGCGGTCCAGCTCGGCACCACCTGGTTGGCATTGACGTCGGGGGCCAGCGGCCAATCCTGGAAGCGCCCCTCGACCTTGGCCGCCCCCGAGAAGCCGATCACGCCGCCCAGCCGGTCTGCGTGGCTGCGCGCGAGCTCCAGCACGACCGACCCGCCCATCGAGCAGCCCATCACGATGGGCCGCTCGAGCGCGAGCGCCTCGATCACCGCCATGATGGTGGCGGTGTAACGCTCGACCGTGAGCAGGTATTCCTCCTGCCACCAGCCTGCGGGCGGCAACGACTTGCCGTGCCAGGGCAGGTCGAACGCCACGATGCGAAAGTCGGCCAGCAGCTCGGGATCGTTCTGCAGATGGCGGTATTGCCGCGCATCCGCGCCTGCCGTGTGCAGGCACACCACCGGGGCGCCGTCGCCGGAGGTTTCGACATAGATCCGCTGCACCCTGCCCTGCACTTCGAGCGGGTAGTAGCGGCCGACGATGGGTTCGGGCGCGATGGTCATGCAACCTCCGGGGCCAGGGCGGCCGGATAGGCGCAGGCCCGGGCCAGCTCGAAAACCCGGGTCAGCACGCGCAGATGGCGGATGTAGGCGGGCCGCCCGTGGGCGATGCTGAAATCGCTGCGGCGACGCTCCATGCCGAGGAAATGCTGATTCGGCGGAAACGGCACCGGCGCGAGAAATGCCGCCCACGCCACCGCCGGCGCCGAGAACACCATGGCCGCGCGCGCCTTGCCGTAGAGCGGACTGAGCACGCCCGCCTCCAGGCGATAGGCCGCGGCCAGCTTGCCCGACACGATCTCGAACGAGGTGTCGGTGTAGCGCCCGATCAGGCGCGCCTCGGGATCGGCGTTCACCTGGTGCAGCCAGGCGGCTTCATCCACCATGCCTTGCCACATGGTCAGCTCCCGAGCGTCTGGCCGAGAAAGGCCTCGTCGTCGAGCGCGGCCACCAGCGCCACCAGCGCGCCCAGATAACTGTAGTGGCGCATGCCCATGCACATGCCCGTGGCCGAACGGGTGAAGTTCGACTCCCAGGGGCCGCCCGGCAGGCCGCGGCCGGACCAGGGCGGCGCCGAGATGTTGGAGAAATGCACCTCGACCCAGGGCTTGCCGGTTTCCTCGAGCGCGTGGCGCGTGGCCTCGCCCGTGCGGGTCAGGCCCGCGGGGTTGACGATGTAGCCGTCGACCTGCGCGGCGCTCTCGTGCAGCGCGTCGAGAATGCTGCCCTCGTGGTTGTCTGCGATGGCGGTGAACGACACGCCCAGGCCCTCGCACATTTCTCCCATCCACCGATGCAGGGCGTCGATGGAGGCGATCGGCCCATAGACGCGCTTGTTGCGGGCGCCGAGATTCGGCATGTTGGGCCCGTCGATCAACATGATCCGGTGCGTGCGGTCGCCCTGGCGCAGCCAATGCAGGTGCTGATTGCTCATGATGTGGTTCCTCGTGGAAAGCGCGGGGCGCCGCGCGTCGGCGCCCCGTCGTGGGTCAGGCCGGCGTGATGCCGGCGGCGTGATGCGCGCGCTCAAGGCGCAGCAGCGAAACGGCGATCAGGGCCGCGATGAAGAAGCTCAGGCTCAGCACCAGCAGCCCTTGCGCGTCGCCGCCCGTGCTCTGGCGGATGAGGCCGAGCACGTAGGGGCCGATGAAGCCGCCGATGCCGCCGACGGAATTCACGAAGGCCAGCGCGATGGCGTTGCGCGTGCCGTTGAACTCGTGCGACACCACGGCGTAGAGCAGCGGCACGGCGGACTGGATCACGGCGCCCATGCTCAGCCCCACCAGCGCGACGAACGCGCTCTCGGCCTGGCTGGAGATCAGCATGCCCACGCCGCAGAAGGCCAGCACGAAGATCAGCGCGGGCACGCGGCGCCCGGACCACGACACATAGCGGGAGGACACGAACAGCGCGATCGCCGACACGACCCACGGGATCGCCGACATCATGCCCGCGTCGATATTGCTCAGCCCCATGCGGTGCTTGATGATCTGCGGCAGCCAGTAGATGACCGAGTAGAAGCCCAGCATCATGAAGATGAAGATGATAGAGAACAGCCATGCGCGCGGGCTCTTGACCACTTCCATGAAGGCCGCGATGCCATGCTCGTCGGTCTGCTCGCCGTCGCGCCGCAGCATCTGGATCAGCGCGGTCTTCTCGGAGGGCTCGAGAAACTTCGCATCGGCCGGGCCACGGCTGGTGACGACATACCAGATCACGCCCACGATCATGGTGATGGCGCCTTCGATGATGAAGACCCATTGCCAGCCGGACACGCCGAGCATGCCGTGCATGTAGAGGATGGTCGAGGTGAAGATGCTGCCGATCGCGAGCGACACCGGAATGCCGAGCTGGAACATCGAGAAGGCGCGCGCGAGGTGTTTGCGCGGCAGAAACAGGCTGATGTAGAACAGCACGCCCGGATAGAAGCCCGCCTCGGCGACGCCGAGCAGGAAGCGCATGACATACAGCGAGGTGGGCCCGCCCACCCAGGCCGTGGCCAGGCAGACCAGGCCCCACGTGACCATGATGCGGGCCAGCCAGATCCGCGCGCCGACGCGCCTGAGCGCGAAGTTGGACGGCACCTCGAACAGCACATAGCCGATGAAGAACAGGCCGGCCGACAGCCCGAACATGGCGGGCGTGAGGCCGAGCGGCCCGGCCATCTCGGGCCCGGCGATCGCCAGGCTGGCGCGGTCGATGTATGAAACGAACAGCCCGATGATTGCGAGCGGCACGATGGCCCGGATGATCTTGTCGACGATGCGCGCTTCCTGCGCCATGGCGTAGGCGCTCTCGCCGCCGGTGTTGCCGGCGCTATTGCCGGACGCTGCGTTGGGTTGGGACACGTCTTCCTCCTTCAGGGGATCCTGCTGAGCCGTTGCCGCCGTGCGGAACGGCTTGTGGATGACTCGCCGGCCACGGAGAAAGCCGCGCGCCGCTCCGGCCATCCGGCTAGGGCTGGCCGCCGCGTGGCTGTGGACCACGGCGAACGAGGGGCGCGCACCGTGGTGCGGCGAGGCGCTGTCGGAGCGCGGCTTAAGAGGAACGACCTGGGAATGGCGGCGGCGGACGCGGCCGGGGTTGTGCCCCGGACGCGGCACCGCGCCGGGAATCCGCCGGATCGGGCGGGTTCGGAGAGGCAGGAGAGGTGCAGCGCTTCAACAGTGCCGGCACTGTAATGCCGCGATGGCGCGCGTCCGACGCGCAACGCGTGCTATCGGACCGATCTGCATCATGAAGGCGGGGAACGCGGCGATGCCCCGCAGACGGCGGCCGCGGATTTCAGCGATCGCGGGCGCGGTGCGGGGCGAAAAAATGCGCTGCGGGCGCGGCCGGTTGAGCGTGCGTGCGGGTGCGGTTCAATCGCCGCGCGTCACGCGCTCGACGGCAATCGCCAGGGCCAGCAGGCGCAGGTCCTGGCCCGGCAATCCGTCGAACTCGATGCCGACCGGCAGCTCGCCCGCACCGACCGGGCATGGCAGGCTGATGCCCGGTGCGCCGAGGTTCGATGCCAGGTCGGTATTGCGGATGTAGGTGGGAAAGGTGGGCTGCGCGCCGCCGTTGACGAGCACCGTCTCGTCTTCTCCGATCGGCCGGGCGGTGATGGGCGTGGTCGGGAACACCAGCGCGTCGAGCCGGTGCGTCTCGAATGCGCGCGCGTAGAGACGGCGCATCGCCGGGCGGTGGACCTCGATGGCGGCCCGATAGACCTCGTCGCTGGTGGCATCGGGGCCGAGCTGGCTGCGCAGCGCACCCGCCACATCGGGCGAGCCGACGCCGGCGATCAGCGCGTCGAAGGTGACGCCGGGCGCGTGCTGCGCCAGATAGGCGGGCAGGTCGCGCATCACTTCGTGGAACACCACGGGAAAGCTGAAGGCATCGTCGTGGGTCCAGATCTCGCCCAGGTCGACCTCGACGATGCGCACGCCGGCTCGCGCCAGCGCGTCGATCCGCCCCTGCACCGCGTTCGCGACGGCCGGATCCAGATCGTCGAAGAACCGTGTGCGCGCCACGCCGAGCCGGATCCCTGGCAGGTCGAGCGCGGGCGCCGTCGCGCCGTCGCCGCTCAGGACGCGGTCGAGCAGGCAGATGTCGCGCACCGAGCGCGCGAACGGGCCCACCGTGTCGCGCGTATGGCTGATCGGGACCACGCCGCTTCCGTCGTAGCGCCCCGTGGTGGGACGGTAGCCCACGATGCCGCACAGGGCCGCGGGAATGCGCGCCGAGCCGCCCGTGTCGGTGCCCAGGCCGGCCGGGAAAAGCCCGGCCGCGATGGCCGCCGCCGTGCCGCCCGAGGAGCCGCCGGGAATCCGGCCGGGGTCGTGGGGATTGCGGATCGCGCCGGTGACGGCATTGTTGGAGGTCACGCCGAAGGCCAGCTCGTGCATGCCGGCCTTCGCGCCGACGACGGCGCCAGCGGCGCTGAGCGCCGCCACAGCAGCGGCGTCCGTCGCGGGCCGGTGCGCCAGCAGCGCGCGCGTGCCGGCGCTGGTCGGATAGCCGGTGGTGTTGATGTTGTCTTTGACGACCAGCGGCACGGCCGCCAGCGCGCCGGCGTAGCCCCGCCGCGCGGCGCTTTCCATGTCGAGACGCAGCCGCTCGGGCTCGAAGTGCTGCAGGGCGTTCAGGTGGCGCTCGCGCGTGGCCGCGTCGATGACGTATTCGGCGTAGGCCGCGGGCGTCAGCGCCCCCGTGCGATAGGCATCGAGCAGCGCGGTGGCGTCGAGTTTGCCGGGATCCTGCATGGTGGAGCTCCTCTCCGATGGACATGCCAGCATGCTAGAAGCGCGCAGGCACCCGCGCCATCATCAAAAATGAGGAGGACGCGCACCGGCCAGCACGCCGGCGAGCTGCGCGCGCCGACGCACGCCGCACTTCTCGAATATCGCGCCGACGTGGGTGCGCAGCGTGGGCTTGGACATCACCAGCCGATCGCAGATCTCCTGATCGGACAGGCCGAGCACGAGCAGATCCGCCACCTCGGCCTCGCGTCGCGTCAGGCCATAGGCCGAAGGCCGCAGCGCGGACCGCGCCTGCGCGCGGCCCGGGGCGCGGGCACGGGCGAGCGCGTTCACGAGGCTGGGGCCGATGGCATCCACCAGCTGCACGTCGCGCGCACTGAAGTCGGGCCGGCCCGCGGCGCGCCAGATCCGCACGTCGCCGATATTCTCGCCCTGGTCATAGGCGAAGAAATTCAGGCCGTGCCAGAGGCCGTCGCGCTTGAGGAAATCGTTGAAGAACTCGGTGCGTTCGAGCTGCGAGTGCGCCATGATGGCGCTGACCGGCGTCGCGCGCCGGCGCCGTTGCAGGGCCGGCGTGATGGGATCGTGGAACTGGAAATAGGATTCGTAGCGGCGCAGATTGCTGTCGCTCATGTTGATCTGCACGCACGACACGAACCGGCGGGTCGGCGCATCCCATACATACGAGGCGAAAAAATCGGCCTCGAGCAACGTGAGCAGGGCGCGGCCGGCGCGCTCGCGCACCTCGGCGTCGCCGAGGCCGTCGCTGAGATCCCGCATCATCGAAAAGATCGCGCCGGTCTGGCTGCGGCTCAATTGCATGCCCTTCCCCTGGTGCTGCGAATGCGCGCGCCGCGCCTCGGCATCGTCCGGGCGCAGCGGGTGCGCGACGGCGATGGCTGGGGAAATTATGCCGCGCGGCGCCGGCGTTGCGCAGGGGCGATTTCCCGGAGGCGATCTGTACCGGAATGGGAAGGATCGAGAGCTTGCGAGCGAAACAGATGAACAGGCCAGACGCGACGCCGCGCATCGCGGTGGCGCTCGCCTCATCGGGCAGGAGGCCTGCGAAAAGGATGCCGGGAAAAAAACAAGGCCCGGTGATTACCGGGCCCCGTCTGGCGCAGGTGATGCGCGTTTTCCTGATGCGCCGAAGTGCGTGGCACGTTGGCTTGATCGCCCTGCAGCTCGGCGGGCGATGGTGATGCAAAAACAGACTGCAAGCACACTTGAAACTGGTTGCGGGGGCAGGATTTGAACCTACGACCTTCGGGTTATGAGCCCGACGAGCTGCCAGACTGCTCCACCCCGCGTCTGATGAGATGAATCATAACCCATTTTTTGATTGCGTGCACGCAGAACCCGTAAAACCGTAATAAAACTGGTTGCGCATGCAAATAAACAAAGCGGGCCGGACCCTGCGCGATGACGGTGACGGGCCCCGACATCTCGACCAGGAAGTGCTCGCCTTCGGCCAGACGTTCGGGTGGCACCGACCACCCGCCGCCGTACTCGCCCCGGTCCACGTGGGGCCGGATGATCTCGATGGCGCCGGCCAGGCAGATCACCCTGCTGCCCGCGCGCAGATAGTGACGATCGGCGGCGCCCGCGGCGAGCTGTTGCGGCCTTTCGATGGCTTCGAACAAGGGGGATGGCATGGCGTTTTCCGGCAGGTTTTGATACCTGTCAGCTTACGGAGACGCCCGCCTGCAAAACAGGCACACCGCCGGACTATCTGTTGCGCAACACCGGCCATTCCCATGCTCTGTTATGGTGGTGTTTCCCGGAATCTGTGTCTGTCCGCCGTCCGGTTACCCCGGCATGATCGCCTCATGGATACGCAGCCGCTCTATCAACGCCTGGCCGATTACTACCGCCGTGCCATCCAGTCCGGCGCACTGGCGCCCGCCCAGCGCATGCCCTCGGTGCGCACGATGGTGCGCACCCACCACGTCAGCCTGACCACCGCGCTGCAGGTATGCCGCCGGCTGGAAGACGACGGGCTGGTGGAGGCACGGCCCCGCTCGGGTTACTTCGTGCGGCCGCCCGCCGGGCCGCGGCTCGCGCCGGTGCCCGACCCCGACATCGCGCGGCCCATCGACACCGCGCAATACGAAGGCATCCACGATCGCGTGTCGCGCTTCGTCACGCTGTGCGAAAGCGAGCCCTGCAGCGCGAACTTCGCGCTGGCCGCGGCGCCGCCGGCGTCGTACCCGCATGCCGCGCTGCGCCAGAGCATGATGCGCGCGTTGCGCATGCATTCCGAGCAGATGGTGGGGCGCGCGCCGCCGCAGGGGCATCCGCAGTTCCGCGCGCTGCTGGCACGGCGCGCGCTGGACTGCGGCATCAATGCCGGCGCCGACGAGCTGCTCGTCACGCACGGCTGCATCGAGGCGCTCAACCTCGCGCTGCGCGCCGTGGCGCGGCCGGGCGACACGATCGCGGTCGAATCGCCGACCTACTTCGGCCTGCTGCAGATCATCGAGAGCCTGGGCATGCGCGCGCTCGAGATCCCGACCAGCCCGCAGCGCGGCATATCGATCGAGGCGCTGGAGCTGGCGTTGCGCACGCAACCCGGCATCCGCGCCGTGGTGGTGGTGCCCAATCTGCAGAATCCGCTCGGCTGCATCATGGCCGACGAGGACAAGCAGCGGCTGCTCCGGCTCTGCCATGCGCAGCAGATCGCGCTCATCGAAGACGACACCTATGGCGCGCTGGCCGATGACGGCCCGGGCCTGGCGATCAAGCATTGGGACCGGCACGGCGACGTGATCTATTGCGCGTCGCTGCACAAGACGCTCGCGCCGGCCATGCGCCTGGGCTGGACGCTCGGCGGCCGCTGGCACGATCGGATGGCGATGTTCAAGTTCGCGCAGTCGCGGCCCAACGAGCCGATGGCGCAGATCGCGGTCGCCGATTACATGGCGACCAAGGCCTACGACCGTCACCTGGCGCGCCTGCGTCATCAGTTGCGCCAGCAACGGCTTTACGTGGCCGACGCCGTGGCGCGCCATTTCCCGGCGGGCACGCGCCTGGCGCAGCCGCCCGGCGGCATGCTGCTCTGGCTCGAGCTGCCCGAAGGCACGCCCGGCATGACGGTGTTCGAAGAGGCCCTGCGCGCGGGCATCCGCGTGGCTCCCGGCGCGATGTTCAGCAACTCCGCGCGCTACGACCATTTTCTGCGGCTGAGCTGCACCGAACCGGTGGGCGCGGCGACCGACGCGGCGGTGCGCCGGCTGGGCGAAATCGTGTCGGCGTGCGGCAAGTGAAAGGGCTGCGCATTGCTTGCGCAGCCCCCGGAAAAACCCTCATCCAGCTCAAATTAAAGCAAGCCCTTGATGAGGCTGGTCTTTTTGCGCCCGACCCGGCAAATATCCCAAGGGTTACCCACAAGTTCTGTGGATAACTTTGGCGCAGCCCGGCGGTCGAGCCGCCGCGGCCCGGCGCCTTACTTGAGCGCGGCCAGCACCGCGTCGCGCACGCTTTCGAAGCCCGCCACGTACTGCGGGTTTTCCGAGCGGGCCAGCAGGCTGGAGTAGTTCTGCTCGAGCTGGGCCTCGATCGCTTCGCGCAGGCCCGGCGACGACTTCACCAGGTGCAGGGTGGACGCCAGCGTGGCGTTGAGCGCATCGATGCGGCCGCCCTGATGCGAGACGGTGTGCACGATGACGGCGATCTGTTCTTGAATATCCATGGTGAACCTCGATAGCCCCGACGGGGCGTCAAACCTAGTCTGGCGCATCCTAGCATGTGGCGTTGACCCGGCCGCGGCGGCGGGCTACCGTGCGCCAGAGACTTCGACCACGCCCCCCGTCCTCATGCCCGCTCCCCTCGACGACATCGACCGCCGTCTGCTCAGCCTGCTGCAAACCAATGCGCGCGAAGCCACCGCCATCCTCGCGCGCAAGCTCGGCCTGGCGCGCAGCACCGTGGTCGCGCGCATCGCGCGGCTCGAACGCGACGGCGTGGTGGCGGGCTATGGGGTGCGGCTGGGCCGCCGGCTCGACGAGGCGGCGGTGCGCGCGTACTGCTTCATCAGCGTGCTGCCCAAGACGCCCGCGGCGGTGATCCGCGAGCTGGCACGGCTGCCGGAGGTCGAAGAGGTGTCATCGGTCAGCGGCCCCTACGACTATCTCGTGTTCCTGCGTTGCGAAACGCACGAGCAGCTCGACGACCTGCTCGACCACATCGGCCTGCTCGACGGCGTCAAGCAGACCCAGACCTCCATCGTGCTGAGCCGCAAGCTCGACCGGCGCAATGCGCTGGGCGACTGAACCGCGGCACTTGTGCCGAAAGCCCGAATTGCTTTGTAATGGCGGTCTGGATCAACCGGCCGCCGCGCCGCCCCTCGGAATCGACATGCCCGCTCGCCTTGCCCTTCTCCTGCTGCCCCTCGCCCTGCTGACCGCCTGCGCCAGTTCGGGCGCCGTGAAGCAGCTCGACAAGGACCGCTACCAGGTCAGCTACAACGCCGGCATGAAGCCCATGACCTGGGTCGAGATCAAGAACGTCGCGCGCCAGCAGGCCGAGAACCACTGCGCCAGCATGGGGCTGCAGTATGCCCGCCCCGAGGTCACCTCGAACAAGGCGACCGGCCTGCTGCCCAAGGAAGCCATCATCACGTTCAGCTGCGACGAGCCCAAGGCCGTCCCGCCCAGGAAGGGCTGAACGGCCCTGCCGCACGCGTTCAGCCGGCGCGCAGGCGCGCCTGCGTGACGCCGTGCGCGATGAGCCGCGCGGCCTCAGCCAGCAAGGCATTCTGCGCCTCGCGCGATGCCGGCGAACCGGTGAGATAGGCGGCCACCACCACCGGTGCGCCGCGCTGCGGCCACAGCACGCCGACGTCGTTGTTGGTGCCGTTGCCACCGGCGCCGGTCTTGTTGGCCACGACCCAATCTCCAGGCACCCCCGCCCGCAGCCGCGTGTCGCCGGTGCGGCAGCCTCGCATCCAGGCCTGCACGCGCTCGCGCTGCGCGGGCGCCAGGCCATCGCCCAGCACGACCTTCTGCAGCAGCCGCTGCATGGCCAGCGGCGTGGTCGTGTCGCGTTCGTCGCCGGGCCGCGCCTCGTTCAGCGCCGGCTCGATGCGATCGAGCCGGGTGAGGTCATCCCCCATGGCGCGCGCAAATGCGGTGATGCCGGGCGGCCCGCCTATCGTCGACAGCAACAGGTTGCCCGCCGTGTTGTCGCTCCAGACCACGGCGGCTTCGCACAGCGCATCGAGCGTCATGCCGTCGGTGAGGTGCTGTTGCGTGACGGGTGAGTACGCAACCATATCGGGTGCGCCGTAGCGGATGCGGCGCTCCGGCAGGTCCTGCCCCTGCTGCACGCGGGCCTGCACGGCGGCGGCGGCCAGCCACTTGAAGGTGCTGCAAAGCGGGAATCGCTCGTCGGCGCGATAGGCCAGCGTGAACGGGCTGCCGGTGTCGAGCACCGCGATGCCCAGGCGGCCGCCATCGCGGGCTTCGAGGCGCGCCAGCTGGCGCGGTAGATCGGTGTCGGCGTCCGGGCTGTCGCGCATGCCCGCGCGCGCCGCGGGCAGGACGCCGCTTGCGAGCGCAGCGCCGACCAGTGCGGCCAGGCGCGCTCCAAAATTGCGGCGATTCATCGTCTCGTCCTTCGCGGGCGGTTGCGCCCGCAAACATCATGTCGGTGTCCGCCGGCCTCAGGGCGACAGCAGGACAAAATGCATGGTACTGCTAAAGCGCGCGCCCGGCGCCAGCACGCGCATGCCGGTATCGGCGACGCCCGCGGCCGCCAGATTGAAGGCGTCGGCGACGTTGGTGACGGGCTCGACGCAGAGGAAAGACGCCCCCGGCGCGGAGTACACCACCAGGTGTTCGAAGGCCGGCTCGGCCTCGAGCGACAACCGATGCCCGTCCGGCCATTCGAGCAGGGCGCGCCCGCCCCATTGCGACAGATAGGTGTCGCAGCCTTCACTGGAGCAGGAGATGGCGTCGACGCGCGTGGCCACGCCCGCCTGCGGCAGGCCGTCGGCGCCGGCGGGCCAGTAGCGCCGCGCCTGCAGCTGCACCCGGCGCGCCGTGAAATAGGGGTGTACGCCGAAGCCGAACGGCATGTCGTGTTCGCCCTGGTTGTGCAGGGACAGCGTGAGCGCGAGGCCGCGCGCGCTCAGCCGGTAGTGCTGCACGCATTCGAACGCCGACGGCCAGCCCAGCACGCCTTGCGGCTGCGCCAGCACCAGTTCGACGCTATCGGCTTGCACATTGCGCGCCGTCCAGGCCGAATGCAGGCCGCTGCCATGCAGCGCGTGCGGGCGCCCCGGCAGCGATTCGAGCTGGTGACTGCGGCCCTCGAAGGTATAGCGGCCGTCGCGGATGCGATTGGAATAGGGCGCAAGCGGATAGGAGCCGGCGCGCGGCCAGCGCGTGGTCGGCCAGCCCGGCTCGGTGATGGGCACGATCCAGTCGTGCGTGCCCGTGCGCAGCGCGGTGAGGCGGCCGCCGCCGCCGGGCGAGAACTCGGCCTGGTGCGCCCCGGAGGCAATCGAAACCCGTTGCGTGGCATCGAGCCAGGGCACATTGGAGGGCGTGGCGGGCGTGGACATCGAACAGGGCTCCAGAAGACGGCCGCGGCCAGGTCGACCGGCAACCCGTCGATTGTGCCCTCCCCTCTGCTTGGCGACAACAGGACCGCCCGGCTATGCTTGGACGACTCAACCCTCAGGACGCGGCAATGAACCTTCGTTTGCGACATCTCGCCCTCGTTTCGTTGATGCTGGCGGCATCGGCCGTCACCGCCCCGGCTTCTGCCCAGGACACGCCCCTGCGCGGCTGCGCGGCCAAGAAGCAATCCATCGAACGCGAGCTGGCCTACGCGCGCGAGCACAACAACAGCAGCCGCGTGCGCGGCCTCGAACGCGCGCTGGCCGCCGCGAGCGATTGCGACGACGCCAAGCTCCAGCGCGAACGCGAAGACAAGATCCGCGACGCCGAGAAGAAAGTGAAGGAGCGCGAAGAGGAGCTCGCCGAAGAGAAGGCGGAGGGCAAGCGCAAAGATATCCAGAAGGCCGAACGCAAGCTCAAGGAAGCCCAGGACGACCTGGCTGCGGCACGCGCCGAAATCTACCGCTGAGCGGCCCGGACCGCGCGCGCGGCGTCGCGCGGTAGCGTCGTGCGCGCCGGCGCTGACGCCTGGCGATTCCGGGGCCGGGTCGCCCCGGCGCCCGCCCCGCGAAATTTGACGTTTATTCGATTCCCGGGCCACTAGCATGGCGGCGTTTCGTTCGATGCGCCCGTCATGTCCGCCACCCCGCTTCCCCCCCCCCCCCCCCCCCCCCCGTCCCTGGGATCGGGCTTCGCACCCCCCCCCCTGGTCCCGATACCCGCGCCTCTCCCCCCCCTCGCGTTCGCCCTCC
>Ga0160496_1000549_pt1 | contig 15177 bp, 13 predicted proteins | sample DIDPMG_2_FD_108231 | JGI IMG/M metagenome (GOLD analysis project Ga0160496, IMG submission 108231) | Enriched soil microbial communities from UW Madison campus, WI, USA - DID2937_E24_FP MG | ecosystem: Environmental > Terrestrial > Soil > Grasslands | place: USA: Madison, Wisconsin | collected...
ATCCCGCCGCGCGCGTGGGCCCGCTGCCAGCTGCGCTTCGTGGTGGGCGTGGATGCCGACGACCTGCTGCCGGCGCTGCGCCGCCATCTCGACAGCCACGGCTTTCCCATGGTGCAGATCGCCACCACGCGCGAGACCATGTTCAAGGCCACCCGCATCGATCCCGACGACGCCTGGGTCCGCTTCGCCGTGGACTCGCTGGCGCAGACCACCGGCAAGAAGCCCGCCATCCTGCCGAACCTGGGCGGCTCGCTGCCCAACGACATCTTCACGGAAGTGCTGGGCCTGCGCACGGTCTGGGTGCCGCACTCCTATCCCGGCTGCTCGCAGCACGCGCCCAACGAGCACCTGCCGCCCGAGCTGATGCGCGAAGGGCTGCTGGGCATGACGGGTCTGTATTGGGACATCGGCGCGGCGGCCGCCGAAGGGCGCGCGCCGCGCTGAGACGCCAAGGGCCGGGCGCGCGGCCCGGCCCTTGGCCGCGACCGGGCCTACTTCGCCGCGGGCGGCGTCACGCGCAGCAGCGCGCCGGCGGGTGCGTCGGTCAGGATGTAGATGGCGCCGTCGGGGCCCTGGCGCACGTCACGCACGCGCGCTTTGTGCTTGCCCAGCAGGCGCTCCTCGCGCACGATCCGGTCGCCGTCGAGCTGCAGCCGGATCAGGTCTTCCTCGGCCAGCGCGCCGATGAAGAGCGAATGCTTCCAGGCCGGATGGCGCTCGTCGGTATAGAACGCCATGCCGCTCACGCCGGGCGACTTCTTCCACCAATAATGCGGATCGACGGCGCCTTCCATGGTCGCGCCCTTGGCCTCGGGAATGCGCAGGCCGGAGTAGTTGATGCCATGGGTGGCGATCGGCCAGCCGTAGTTGGCGCCGCGCTCGACCAGGTTGATCTCGTCGCCGCCGCGCGGGCCGTGCTCATGCTCCCAGACCACGCCGGTCCAGGGATTGCGCGCCATGCCCTGCGGATTGCGCACGCCGTACGACCAGATCTCCGGGCGCACGCCGGCCTGGCCGACGAAGGGGTTGTCCTGCGGCACGCGGCCCTCGGCCGTAAGCCGCACGATCTTGCCCTGCAGCTTGTCGAGCTCCTGCGCGGTGGGCCGCTGGTTGTTTTCGCCCAGCGTGATGAAGAGATAGCCCTTGTCGTCGAACACCAGGCGCGAGCCGAAGTGATTGCCGGTAGAGAGCTTGGGCTCCTGGCGGAAGATCACCTTGAAGTCGGTGATCGAGCGCTTGTCGTTGGCCAGCCGGCCATAGCCGACCGCCGTGCCCGCCTTGCCGTCGCCCGCTTCGGCGTACGAGAGGTATACGCGCCGATCCTGCGCGAAGCCGGGCGAGAGCACCACGTCGAGCAGGCCGCCCTGGCCCTCGGCCCACACGCGCGGCACGCCGGTGAGCGGCGCCGACAGCTTGCCCGAGCGGTCGAGCAGGCGCAGCTGGCCCGGCCGCTCGGTGATCAGCATGTCGCCATCGGGCAGGAAGGCCAGGCCCCACGGATGCTCCAGGCCGCCGGCCACCTCGGTGACCTGGGCCTGGACCTCCACCGGCTTCATGCTTTCGGTGGAGGCGGCCTGCGCGGCCGTCCAAGCGGCGCAGGCGAACACGAGCGCGGCGCCGGCGGCGAGCGCGACCCGCAACGAGACGGGCGAAGGCGCGGCCGAGGCGCGCACGGATGTGGGAACCGCAGAATCGACGGACGGACCGTGATACGTCATTGAAAACCTCCCCGCGACAGGTGGTTGGCGTATTGGAGAAAAATCCCGGCAGAAGCCGTCCGCGCAGGACGGTCGACACGAAGCGCTGGGGCCGGGCCGCGGGGCCACGGTCGGCACGAAGCCGCCGTCCGATTGGCGTACCATAACGCGATGCCCGGACAGATGCGGTCCGGCCTCTTGGAGATCACGTTCAATGAAACTGTACTACATGCCCGGCGCCTGCTCGCTCGCAGGCCACATCGTGCTCGAATGGGCCGGCAAGCCTTATGAAACGCAGCGCGTGGCGCGCGAGGAGCTCAAGCAGCCCGCGTATCTCGAGGTCAATCCGCTGGGCGCCGTGCCCGCCCTCACCGACGGCGATCTCACCCTGACGCAGAACGCCGCCATCCTCGAATACATCGCCGAACAGGCGCCCGCCGCGCTGCAACTCCTGGGCGACGGCAGCGCGCGCGGCCGCGCCGAGGTGCGCCGCTGGGTCGGCTTCATCAACTCCGACGTGCACAAGACCTTCTCGCTGGTGTTCGGCCCGCAGCGCTACGTCGAGGACGAGGCCGCGCAAGCCCAGCTGCGCGGCGCCGCGGCGGCCCAGCTGCGCAATCTGTTCGGCGTGATCGACCAGCAGCTCGCCGGCCGCGACTACCTCACCGGCGCCAAGCCCTCGATCGCCGACGCCTATCTGTATGTGGTGCTGCGCTGGGCCCACGCGAAGGAAATCGACCTGTCGGGCAAGGACCACCTCGCCGCCTTCTTCAAGCGCATGTCCGCCGACCCGAAGGTCCAGGCCGCGCTCAAGGCGGAAGACCTGCAGTGACACGGCCGCCGCGCCAATGAAAAGCGGGAGCCCGAGGCTCCCGCTTTGCTTTTGTTGCGTGCGCGATCAGAGCGGCTTGCGCGGCAGCGCGTCGCCCGGGCCCACGCGCTCGGTGATAAGCGAGTAATGCTCCGGCCGGCGGTGGCGCGCGAAGTCGAACACGTTGCGGCGGAAGGTCTCGGCCAGGTCCAGGTCGGCGCTCACCGCGATGACTTCGTCGTCTTCGGTCACGGTCTGCGCGGCGATCTCGCCCGTGGGCGCCACGATCACCGAGCCGCCGATCATGTGGTGCCCGTCTTCGGCGCCGCACTTGGCGGCGGCCGCGGCCCAGACGCAGTTCTGGTAGGCGCTCGCCTGCAGGGTGATCAGATGATGATGCATGCGCAGGTGCACCGGCTCCGGCCAGTGGATGTTGTGCGACGGCGTGTTGTAGCCCAGCACCACCACTTCCGCGCTCTGCAGCGACATCATGCGCCAGGTCTCGGGCCAGCGGCGGTCGTTGCACAGGCACATGCCCACGCGCGCGCCGAGCGCATCCCACACGCCGAAGGGCTCGTCGCCCACGTTGAAGAACTTCTTCTCCAGATGCTGGAACGGCGCGTCCGGCTTGTGGTCGTCGTGGCCCGGCAGGTGGATCTTGCGATACTTGCCCACGATGGCGCCCGCCTTGTCGACCAGGATCGCGCTGTTGAACGGCACGCCGTCGGGCGTGAGTTCGGCGTAGCCCAGGTAGAAGCCCACGCCGAGGCGGCGCGCCTCGTCGAACAGGGGCTGGACCTGCGCATTGGGCATGGTCGGCTCGAAGAAGCGGGCCTGCGCCTCCTCGTCGCTCATCCAGTAGCGCGGGAAGAAGGTCGTGAGCGCCAGCTCCGGAAACACCACCAGCTCGGCGCCGCGGCCGTGGGCCTCGCGCAGCATCTCCACCAGGCGCTTGACCACGCGTTCGCGCGTGTCGGCCAGATGCACCGGCCCCATCTGCGCCACCGCCAATCCGATCCTGCGCTTGCCCTTCCCCGTCTCGCTCATTGTGCTGTTCCTCGTCCTGCGGGCGCGCGGCAACGTGCCGCCTGCCCAGTCCAAACCCGAAGCATGCGCCACGCGGCGCGCGCGGCATAGCGGCGCCTGCCCGCCACGGCGCGCCCGCGCGGCGGCGGGCGAATCGCCGCAAACCCGCGCCAATGCTGGCGCTGGCGCGATCCGGGCGGCGCGGGCCAATAGCGCCGCGTTATGAGCCAGCGACAAAATTCAATGATCGCCGATGCCGCCAGGACCGCCGCGCTGGCCGCAGCGCTGGCCGCCGCACTCGCCGCCGCGCGTGCATCCCCGGCCCGGGCCGGTTACAACGTGGCATGGGCACGCGCGATGCGGCTACGCCCGTCCCGGGCAACACGCCCCACGCAAGGCAACCCGCAAGGAGACCCCGGCAATGAGCTATGACCTCTGGTATTGGGACGGCATCCCCGGACGCGGCGAATTCGTGCGCCTCGCGCTCGAGGCGGCCGGCATTCCCTACCGTGACCGCGCCCGCGAAAACGACGGCAAGAACCACGACGGCGACTCCGCCAGCCTGGTCGAAGACCTGCAGCAGCCCCGCGCGCACCCGCCCTTCGCGCCGCCCTATCTGGTCGCCGACGGCATGACCATCGGGCAGGCCGCCAACATCCTGCTGTATCTGGGCGAGAAGCATGGGCTGGCGCCGGCCGACACCGAGGGCCGGCTCTGGATCAATCAGGTGCAGCTCACGCTCGCGGACCTGGTCACCGAGGTGCACGACGTCTATCACCCGATCGCCGCCGGCCTGTACTACGAAGACCAGAAAGACGAGGCGAGCCGCCGCGCGGCCGACTTCCGCGCCAACCGGCTGCCGAAGTTCCTCGGCTACTTCGAGAAGCTGGTCCACGCCGACAGCGGCTGGCTCACGGCCGACGGCTGGACCTACGCCGACCTCTCGCTCTACTACGTGCTCGACGGCCTGCTGTACGCGTTCCCGCGCCGCATGCTCCGCATCGCGCACGCCTATCCGCGCCTGATGGCACTGCACCAGCGCGTGGAGCGCCTGCCCTCGCTGCAGGATTACTTCAACAGCCCGCGCCGCCTCCCGTGGGGCAACGGCATCTTCCGCCACTACGACGAGCTCGACCCGCTCGAAGACTGATCGGCCGCCTCGGCCAGCACCTGCTGGGCGGCTGCGAGAAAGCGCCGGCCCAGCAGCGGCAGCGGCGCCAGGTTGGTGTGGGTGGCCCAGATCGGCGCGCTGACGGCCGGCTCGACCGGCCGCAGTTCCACCTGGCCCTCGAGCTCGGGCGTGACGCACCAGCGGTCGACCAGCGCCGGCCCCAGTCCCTGCAGCGCGAAGGCGCAGGCGGTGACCGGCGAATGCACCTCGACCGCCGCCGGACAGGCCGGCGCGCCGCCGAAGAACGGCGCCAGCGCACGGCCCAGCGGCGTGTCGGGCGGATAGCCGATCCACTGCGCCGACGAGAAATCGGCCGCGTGGATCACCGCATGTTCGGCCAGCGCATGGCCGCGCGGCACCACGCACACCACCGGCACCTCGCCCAGCAGCGTGGAGCTCAGGTTGGGATGCTCGGGCGGCGACATGGACAGGCCCACGTCGGCCCGCCCCGTGAGGAAATAGCCCGCCAGCTCGTCGAAGGTCACGCTGCGGTAGTCCACCCGGCTGCGCTCGTTGCGCTTGCGCATGCGCAGGATGGCCTGCGGCACGAGGCGCTGGCCGAAGCTCGCGCTCGACACCACCCGCAACATGCCCGCGCCGTCGTGGGCCAGCGCCGCGGCGAGGTCGTTGACCCGCTGGATCCCGCCGTAGACCTGCTCCACCTCGCCGTAGAGCCTGCGCGCCTCCGGCGTGGGCACCAGCCGGCTGCGCGCGCGCTCGAACAGCGCGTAGCCCAGCCGCGACTCGGTCAGCGCCAGCACCCGGCTCACGGCCGGCTGCGAGACGTGCAGCGCGCGGCCCGCGCCGCTGATCGAGCCGGCCATCATGATGGCGCGAAAGACCTCGATCTGGCGCAGGTTCAGCGGCCGGCTGCCCTGCGGGCCGGGGCCGGTGTCGTCGGGAAAATCATCATCGGCCATGGCGGCGCATCCTTGCAGGCAATAACGACGAATTATAGGTTTGGGACATTTTTCGATGAGGGACGGCCGAGACCCCGGTGATAACCTGCCCGGCGCAGTATCGAACAAGCCACAACAGGGGAAATACCACATGAACCGATACCTCCAACGCAGCCTGGGCATTGCCGCCCTGGCCGCCACGCTGGTCAGCGCCAGCGCCGTCGCCGCCTTCCCGGACAAGCCGGTCACCTTCGTCGTGCCCTCGGCGGCCGGCGGCTCGCCCGACGTGCTGTCGCGCCTGGTGACCACCCAGCTCGCCAAGGACACCGGCGCCACCGTGGTGGTGGAAAACCGCCCGGGCGCGGCCGGCAACATCGGCATCGCGCTGATCAAGCGCGCCGCCGCCGACGGCTACACCATCGGCTACGGCAACATCAACACGCTGGCGGTCAACCGCTCGCTGTTCAACAAGCTGCCCTACGACGTCGACAAGGATCTGACGCCCGTCGCGCATTTGTTCGACCTCTACAACGTGCTGATCGTGCCGGCCGAGTCGTCGGTGACGTCGGTGCAGGACCTGATCGCGCGCGCCAAGGCCGCGCCCGGCAAGATGTCGTACGGCGCCTCCGGCGTCGGCACCACCGGCCACATGGGCGGCGAGCTGTTCAAGAGCATGGCCAACGTCGACGTGATGTTCATCCCCTACAACGGCGGCCCGGCCGCGCTGCAGGACCTGCTGGGCGGCCGCCTGGACTTCACCTTCGTGAACTCCTCCGAGGCCGTGCCGCTGATCAAGAGCGGCAAGGTGCGCGCGCTCGGCGTGAGCAGCCTCAAGCGCCTGGCGCTCCTGCCCGAGGTGCCGACGCTGGACGAGAGCGGCCTGAAGGGCTATGAGACCGTGGCCTGGGGCGGCGTGGTGGCGCCCAAGGGCACCCCGCCCGAGGTGGTCGACTACCTGAACAAGGCCCTGGTCAAGGCGCTGCAGGTGCCTGAGGTGCGCACCGGTCTGGCCGGCCTGGGCGCCGAGCCCGCAGGCGGCACGCCGGCCGACTTCCAGCGCCTGATCGACGCGGAAACCACCAAGTGGCGCAACATCATCGACAGCGCGAAGATCGAAAAACTCGATTGAGCGCACGACGCGCGGCCTCGGCCGCGCGTTTTTTCTTCCGACGCAGCCAGCAGCAGGTCTCACCCAGATGCAAGCCGATTTCATCATCACCAACGCCCTGATCGTCGACGGCAGCGGCGCGCCCGCCGTGCCGGGCCATGTGGCCGTGCACGGCCAGACCATCACGGCCGTGGGCCCGTTCGCGCTGCCCGACGGCGTGCCGCAGTTCGACGCGGGCGGACGGGTGGTGGCGCCCGGCTTCATCGATTCGCACACCCACGACGACGGCTACCTGCTGGCCCATCCGGACATGACGCCCAAGGTGTCGCAGGGCATCACCACGGTGGTCACCGGCAACTGCGGCATCAGCCTGGCGCCGCTGCCCGCGCGCGCCGTGCTGCCGCAACCGCTCGACCTGCTGGGCCCGCCCGAACTCTGGGGCTACGAAAGCTTCGCCGCCTGGCTCGACCAGTTGCGCGCGCAACCTGCCGCCACCAACGTGATTCCGCTGGTCGGCCACACCACGCTGCGCGTGGCGGTGATGGACGACACCGGCCGCGCCGCCAACGTCGCGGAACGCGCGGCCATGGCCGCGCTGCTCGACGAGGCGATGGCGGCCGGCGCCTTCGGCGTGTCCACCGGCACCTTCTATCCGCCCGCCAGCGCCGCGCCCACCGACGAGCTGCTGGACGTGTGCGCCCCGCTGGCCGGCCGCGCCGCGATCTACGCCACCCACCTGCGCGACGAGGCCGACCACATCGTGCCCGCCATGGAAGAGGCGCTGCAGATCGGCCAGGCCACCGGCGCGCGCGTGGTGTTCTCGCACCACAAGCTCGCCGGCGAGCGCAACCACGGCCGCAGCCGCGAAACGCTCGACATGATCTCCGAGGCGGCCCGGCACCAGCCGGTCTGCCTCGACTGCCATCCCTACCCCGCCACGTCCACGATGCTGCGCATCGATCGCGTGCGGCTCGCGAGCCGCACCATGATCACCTGGTCGCAGGGCTACCCCGCCGCCACCGGCCGCGACTTCGCCGACGTGCAGGCCGAGCTGGGCCTGGACGACGAGGCCACGCTGGCGCGCCTGGCGCCCGCCGGCGCGATCTACTTCCTGATGGACCCGGCCGACGTGACGCGGATCTTCGAACATCCGCTCACCATGGTCGGCTCCGACGGCCTGCCCTTCGATCCGCATCCGCACCCCCGCCAATGGGGTACGTTCACCCACGTGCTGCGCCGGCTGGTACGCGAGGAGCGGGTGCTGAGCCTGCCCGCCGCGATCCACCGCATGACCGGCCTGGCCGCCGAGCAGTACGGCCTGGAGAAACGGGGACTGTTGCGAAAGGAGTATCATGCAGACATCGTCTTATTCGATCCCGACACCGTCTCCGACCTGGCCACCTTCGCCGCCCCCGTGCAGCAAAGCCAGGGCATAGCCGCGGTCTGGGTCAACGGCGCGCTGGTCTGGAACGGCCAGTCGCCCAGTGGCGCGTTGCCCGGCCAGGTGCTCAAGCCTGCCGCACGCGCTGGTTCGGAAGTCGCTTGATGAATCACCCGATGCAACCTTGTTTCCTGGGCGTGCTCGGCGGAATGGGCCCCATGGCCGGCGCCGCCTTCGCCCTGCGGCTCGCCGCCCTCACCCCCGCCAGTGTCGACCAGCAGCACATCCCCACGCTGCTCCTGAACGATCCCCGCATTCCCGACCGCAGCAGCGCGCGCCTGGCCGGCGGCGAGGATCCGCTGCCGCACATGCTCGAGCGCATCCGCTTCCTCAACGACGCGGGCGCGCAGCTGATCGCCATTCCGTGCAACACGGCGCACCTCTGGTACGACGAGATCGCCGCCGCGGCGCAATGCCCGGTGCTGCACATCATCGAGGCGGTGGCCGAAGACCTGAAGCGCCAGGGCATCCCCACCGGCCGCATCGGCCTGATGGGCACGCCCGCGACGCTGGCGCTCAACCTCTACCAGCAGACGCTGGAGAAGCACGGCTACGAGTGCATCGTGCCCACGGCCGACGAAGTGCAGTCGCTGTGCGCCGCCTCGATCGCCGCCGTCAAGGGCAATCGCCTCGACGAGGCGTATGCGCCCGCCGCCGAGTGCATCGCGCGCCTGAAGCAGCGCGGCGCCGACGCCGTGGTGCTGGGTTGCACCGAGCTGCCGCTGGCGGTGCCGCACGCGCTGCGTCCCGGCCTGGGCGTGCCGCTCACCGACTCCATCGACGCGCTGGCGCTCGCCGCCATCGGCTACTACGACCGCGTCCGGAACGCGCAACGCCAGGCCGCCTGAGGCCGGGCGCTTCCGATCCGCCCCCGCCGGCGCGCGCCGGCGCGGCGGTCAGGTCCGGAACACCCCCACCGATTCATCCAGTTGCGCGGCCAGGTCGGCCAGGCCGCGGGCGATGCGCGCCGCGTCGTCGGCCAGCGCCGCGTTGCGCTGGGTCATGTCGCCGATATGGGCCACGGCCGAGTTGATCTGCGCGATCCCGGCCGACTGCTCGCGGCCCGCCGTGGAGATGTCGTTCACCAGCACCGCGACCTCGCGCACCTGGGTGGCGATGCCGCCGATGGCCGCGCGCGTGTCGCCGGCATGGCGATGGCCGGCATCGACCTCGGCCAGCGCCGTCTGGATCAGCGCCTCGATGCTCTTGGCCGCCTCGGCGCTGCGCTGCGCCAGCTGCCGCACCTCGCTCGCCACCACCGCAAAGCCGCGCCCTTCCTCACCCGCGCGCGCCGCCTCGACGGCGGCGTTGAGCGCCAGGATGTTGGTCTGGAAGGCGATGCTGTGGATCACGCCGATGATCTCCGACATCTTGCCCGCGGCCGCGCTCATGCCGTCCATGGCCTGCACCAGCGTGTCCACGACTGCGCTGCCCGCGTCGGCCGCCTGCGCCGCGACCCGGGTCTGGTGATCGACCTGCTCGGTGTGGCTGGCGTTCTGCGCCACGGTGGCCGTCAACTGCTCCAGGCTGGCCACGGTTTCCTCCACGTTGGCGGCCTGGCTCTCGGTCTGCGCCGACATGTCGGCGCTGGCCTGCGCGATCTCCTGCGTCTGGCCGTTGATGGTGGAGCTGGCCGCGCGCACGCGCTGCACGATGCCAATCAGGCCGTCGCCGATGCCGTTCACCGCCGACGTGAGGCGGCCGATCTCGTCGGGGCGGCCGGGCTCGGCGCGGGCGCGCAGGTCGCCCTGCGCCAGCTGTTCGGCCACGGCCACGGCCCGGTTCAGGCGCCGGCCCACGGTGCGGCGGATCACGCCGAACAGCAGCGCCGTGAGCGCCAGGATCGCGCCCAGCGCCGCGCCGACGTACACCAGCCGCGCGCGCCGCACGTCGGCGGTGAGCTCGGCCAGGCTGGCGCGCCCCACCACCAGCCACTGCCATTCCGGCGCGTAGGCGTGCGCGTACAACTGCTCCTCGCCCTGCTGCACCCGCGCAAAGGCGCCGTCGCGCGCCTGCAGCATGGCCGGCACGAGCGCTTGGCCGGTGTCGTCGACCAGCGCGTCCGCGCCGGTGAGCGCGCTCTTGCCGGCCAGCGCGGCGGGCACGAGATACTGGCCGTGCGCCGCGCCGGGCGCGGCCGCGATCACCTGGTAGCCGCCGCTGGCGCCGACCCGACGCGACGCCACGTCGCGCTTGAGCGCCTCGGTGGTGGCGGCGATGTCCACGCCCACGAACAGAATGCCGACCACCCTGCCCCCGGCATCCTTCACCGGGCGGTAGGTGGTCATGTAGAAGGTGCCGAACAAGGTCGCCGGGCCGGAATAGGTCTGGCCCTGGCTGACCTGGGCGTAGGCCGCGCTGTCGCGCGCCAGCACCGTGCCCATCGCACGCTGGCCGGCGGCGTCCTTCACCGAGGTCGCCACCCGCACGAAGTCGTCGCCGTCGCGGGCGAACAGCGTGGCCACGCCCTGCGTGCGCGCCGTGAAGCGATCGGGCACGGCCAGGTTCTGGTTCAGCACCACCTCGCCGGCGCGCAGGGTCGGCGCGTCGCGCGCGCCGGCCGGCAGCCGCGCCGCCGTGTCGAGCGCATAGGGCTCGGGCAGGTCGGCGGCAAAGATGTTCATGAAGCGGTCGGCCTCGGTCTGCACGGTGGCGCTGTACATGCGCACCATCGCGGCGATGCCCTGCGCCTCCACGCGCATGCGCTCGGTGACTTCGCGCTCGACGCTGGCCACCATGCCGCGGTACAGGGCCCAGGTGAAACCCAGGAAGACGATGGTGACCAGGCACAGCACCATCAGGGAAAGGCGGGATGCCACGCTCCAGGCGCGGCGGGGGGACGGACGGGTCATGCGGTTCTCGCTCAAGCGTACGACGCCCGGGGAGACAATTCCCCCGGCCACGCCACCTGACTACGACCCGCCGGTCGATAAACTTAAATATTTCAGCGCTATTTGCGCGAGATAAAAGCAACTAAAAGAAATTGCATGCACTTTGGCCGCGCGATCCGTGAGATTGCCGTCTCACGATGACGTGAACCACGCGTGCGAGCGCCTTGCGCCAGCGCCGCCGCCAAGAAAAAGGCCTGGTTTCCGGAAACCGGAACCAGGCCTCGATGCCCATGCCGCAGCGGCTGAGGGCAGATCCCGAGGTCAGCCGCCGAGATAGGCGCGCCGCACCTCGTCGTTGATCAGCAGGTTCGCGCCCGTGTCCTCGAGCACGACCCGGCCGTTTTCGAGCACGTAGCCGCGGTCGGCCACCTGCAGCGCCTTGTTGGCATTCTGCTCGACCAGGAACACGGTCACGCCCTCTTCGCGGATGGTGCGGATGATGTCGAAGATCTGCGCGATGATGAGCGGCGCCAGCCCGAGCGTGGGCTCGTCGAGCAGCAGCAGGCGCGGCCGCGTCATGAGCGCGCGCCCGATGGCCAGCATCTGCTGCTCGCCGCCCGACATCGTGCCGGCGCGCTGCGCCGCCCGCTCCTTCAGGCGCGGGAACAGCTTGTAGACGTGCTCGAGCCCTTCCTGGATCTGCTCGCGCTTGGAGAAGAACCCGCCCATCATCAGGTTTTCCGCCACGGTCAGGTCTTTGAAGACGCGCCGCCCTTCCGGCGAGATGGCGATGCCGCTGCGCATGATGTCATGCGTTTCGGCCTGGGTGATGTCGCGGCCCTCGAAGGTGATGGTGCCGCTGCGCGCCCGCGGGTTGCCGCAGGCGGTCATGAGCAGCGTGGTCTTGCCGGCGCCGTTGGCACCGATCAGCGTCACGATCTCGCCCTGGTTCACCTCGACCGACACGCCGTCGAGCGCCTGGATCGCGCCGTAGTAGGTATGGATGTTTTCCAGCTTCAGCATTTACTCTTCCCCCAGGTACGCCTTGATGACGCGCGGGTCGTTGCGCACGGCATCGGGGGTGCCGGTGGTGATCGGCTTGCCATGCTCCATGACCAGGATGCGGTCGGAGATCCCCATGATCAGGCTCATGTCGTGCTCGATCAGCAGCACCGCCACGCCGAACTCGCGGCGCAGCTGGTCGATCAGCGTCTGCAGGTCGCGCTTTTCCTGCGGGTTCAGGCCCGCCGCCGGCTCGTCGAGCATCAGCAGGCGCGGCTTGGTGATCATGCAGCGCGCGATCTCGAGCCGGCGCTGATGGCCGTAGGCCAGGTTGCCGGCCTCGCGGTTGGCCAGCTCGCGCAGGCCCATGAAATCGAGCCACTGGGCGGCCCGGTCGAGCGCGTCGGCCTCGGCCTGGCGATACGACTTGAGCTTGAGCAGGCCCGGCAGCAGGCGCGACTCCACCTGCGTATGCTGGGCCACCAGCAGGTTTTCGAGCACGGTGAGCTGCTTGAACAGCCGCACGTTCTGGAAGGTGCGCACCAGGCCGTGGCGCGCCACCTTGTGGCTGGGCAGGCCGAGGATGGGCTTGCCGTCCATCACGATCTCGCCGGCCGTGGGCCTGTAGAAGCCGCCCACGCAGTTGAACACCGTGGTCTTGCCCGCGCCGTTGGGGCCGATGATGGCGAACACTTCGTCGCGCTTGACCTCGAAGGCCACGCTGTCGACGGCCAGCAGGCCGCCGAAGCGCATCGTGAGGCCGGAGACTTTCAGCAAGGTTTCGCTCATTTGCGCAGCTCCACGTGAGGACGCTTCATGGGCAACAGGCCTTGCGGACGCCACATCATCATCAACACCATCACCAGACCAAACATCAACATGCGGTATTCGGCGAACTCGCGCGCCAGCTCGGGCAGCACGGTCAGCAGGATCGCCGCCAGGATCACGCCCACCTGCGAGCCCATGCCGCCCAGCACCACGATGGCCAGGATCAGCGCGGATTCGATGAAGGTGAACGACTCCGGATTGACCATGCCCTGGCGCGCCGCGAAGAAGGCGCCGCCAAAGCCGGCGAACATCGCGCCCAGCGTGAACGCCGAGAGCTTGATGCGGGTGGGATTCAGGCCCAGCGAACGGCAGGCGATCTCGTCTTCGCGCAACGCCTCCCAGGCGCGCCCCACCGGCATGCGTATCAGCCGTGTCGAGACGAACAGCGTGATCAGGGCCAGCGCCAGCGCCATCAGGTAGAGGAACACCACCATGTGCTGGTTCTGGAAGGCCAGGCCGAAGAACTCGTGGAAGGTCTGGCTGCCCTCGGTGCTGGCGCGGCGCGTGAGCTCCAGGCCGAACACGGTGGGCTTGGGAATGCCGGAGATGCCGTCGGGACCGCCGGTGACGGTGTTCAGGTTGATCAGCAGCAGGCGGATGATTTCACCGAAGCCCAGCGTGACGATGGCCAGGTAGTCGCCGCGCAGGCGCAGCACCGGGAAGCCCAGCACGAAGCCGAACAGCGCCGCCATCGCGCCCGAGAACGGCAGCGCTTCCCAGAAGCTCCAGCCGCCCCAGTGATAGAGCAAGGCGTAGGTGTAGGCGCCCACGGCGTAGAAGCCGACGAAGCCCAGGTCGAGCAGGCCGGCGAAGCCCACCACGATGTTCAGGCCCAGGCCCAGCATCACGTAGATCAGCACCAGCGTGGCGATGTCGACGTTGCTGCGGCCGGCGAAGAACGGCCAGATCACCGCGGCGGCGACGATCAGCAGGAACACCCACTTGCGGCCCTTGGTGGGCGCGGCCGGCAGCACCGGCAGCCCGGTCTTGAGGCGGCGGAACGGCACGGCGATCCAGGGCCGCACCAGCTGGAACACGAACACGCCGATGACGGCGATCGCGACCAGGTCCCAGCGCGGCTCCATCAGGGTGCGCGCCCCCTGGCGGATCAGTTGCAGGCCAAAGATGGGGGTGATGATGAACGCGGTCAGGACGGCCGCGATCGTCGCATTCTTGAGAGCGTTGTTGGCCATCAGACTTTCTCTACCTCAGGTTTGCCCAGCAGCCCGGTCGGACGGAACAGCAGAATCAGCACCAGCAGCCCGAACGCCACGATGTCCTTGTATTGCGAGGAGATGTAGGCGGCCGCGAAGGTCTCGGCCAGGCCCAGCAGCACGCCGCCCAGCATGGCGCCGGGGATGCTGCCGATGCCGCCCAGCACGGCGGCCGTGAAGGCCTTGATGCCGGCGATGAAGCCGATGAACGGGTTGAGCTTGCCGACGGTGATGGCGATCAGCACGCCGCCGACCGCGGCCAGCGCGGCGCCCAGCACGAACGTGAACGAGATCACCTTGTTGGTGTCGATGCCCAGCAGGTTCGCCATGTGCATGTCCTGCGAGCAGGCGCGCGACGCGCGGCCCATGCGCGAATACTTGATGAACAGCGTGAGCGCGATCATCAGCAGCACGGTGACCACGATGATCATCACGCGCGAGTACGGCACGGTCACGTCGAAGTCGGAACCCATGTGGAACTGCAGTGCGCCGCTCACCAGCGAGGGCACCGCCATGTCGCGGGCGCCCTGCCCCAGCGCGACCCAGTTCTGCAGGAAGATCGACATCCCGATCGCGGAGATCAGGGCGACCAGGCGGGGACTGCTGCGCACCGGCCGATAGGCCACGCGCTCGACCGAATAGCCATAGATGCTGGTCACGACGATCGCGACCACCAGCATGGCGGCGATCACGAATGGCAGGGGCAACCCGCTATTGGTGCCGATGGCGGTCAGGGTGACCAGACCGACGTAGGCACCGATCATGTAAATCTCGCCGTGTGCGAAATTGATCATGCCGATGATGCCGTAGACCATTGTGTAGCCGATGGCGATCAACGCATAGATGGCACCCAGGGACAGTCCGTTGAAGAACTGCTGGGTGAGTTGCGGGAGGAGATCGGACATATTGATTCATGCTCCAAACGGAACCGGCTCCGGTGGTACGACCCGGAGCCGGAAACCTGGGCGTATGCGACAGCGCCGGCGCGACGCCGGCGGCGCGTGTTTACAGCTGGGTCTTCTTGCCGGCCTTGTCCCACTTGAAGACGGCGAATTCGAAGTCCTTCAGATCGCCCTTGGCATCGTACTCGACCTTGCCGATGGCGGTGTTGAAGGTGGTCTTGTGCAGGTAGTCGGCCACCTTGGCGGG
>Ga0160496_1000550_pt1 | contig 15173 bp, 4 predicted proteins | sample DIDPMG_2_FD_108231 | JGI IMG/M metagenome (GOLD analysis project Ga0160496, IMG submission 108231) | Enriched soil microbial communities from UW Madison campus, WI, USA - DID2937_E24_FP MG | ecosystem: Environmental > Terrestrial > Soil > Grasslands | place: USA: Madison, Wisconsin | collected...
GCAAGCTGCTGTCCGGCGACGCCTTGTCGTTGCGGGCAGGCCAGGGCCTGCGCACGGGACAGGCCGCGCAACTGCAATCGTCCAAGAATATGACGCTTAGCGCGGGCCAGGACGCCAGCCTCGCGGGCGCTGCCCTGAGCGATGGCGGTATCGCGATCGACGCGGCGCGCGAGCTGCGCGTGGACGGCGGCGCGCTGGCCTACGGCGGCGAATTGTCCATGACTGCCGGCAGCGACCTGCTGCTGGGCGCAGCCAGCAAGACGCAGGGCAAGGGCGTCACGGTCCAGGCGGCGCGCGACCTCGTCACGGCCGGCGAAATGGTGGCCGCCGGATCGGCCGCCCTGACGGCGGGCCGCGATGCGGTGTTCGGCGCCAAGCTCGGCGCCGACGGCGACCTGACGCTGCGCGCACAGGACACGGCGAGGGTCACGGGCGACCTGCAAACCACGGGCGCGGCCAGCCTGCAAGCTGGCGGAGACGTGGCGCTGTCGGGCAGCCTGCTCAGCAACCAGGGCACGGAGTTGCGCGCGGGAGGCGCGCTGGACGTCAGCGGCACGGCCGGCGCAGCCTCGGGCGCATTGACCCTGGCCTCGGACGGCGACATGACGGTGGGCGGCAGCGCCCAATCCGGCGGTCCCTTGTCCATGGTCGCGAAGGGCGCGCTGAACGTGGCGGGCACGGTGTCTTCGCTGGCCGGCTTGACGGCGCAAGCGGGAACCGATGCGTCGGTGACGGGCAAGCTGCTGGCTGGCGGCCCGCTGCTGCTGGAGGCGATAGGTCAGTTGCAGGCCGGCGCGGATGCGCGCCTGCAATCGGAAGGCGCCATGGCCTTGCGCGCCGGCCAGGATCTGGTGCTGGCCGGAGAGGCGGAGACCAACAAGGGCCTGACGCTGGATGCCGGGCGCGACGTAAAGGTGGACGGCGCGGCGCTGGCCTACGGCGGCCAACTGGCCATGAACGCGGGCAAGGACCTCCGCTTGGGCGACGCCAGCCGCACGCAGGGCGTGGGCGTGGAGGCGCGCGCCATGGGCGATCTGCTGGCGGGCGGCGTGATGGCCGCGCGTGGCGACATCCTCTTGAACGCGGGACGCGATGCGCGCATCGATAGCAAGGCTGCAGCCACCGGCAACACGTCGCTGATTGCAGTGCGTGACCTTGCCATGGGCAAGACGGCGCAATGGGACGCCGAAGGCGCGTCGCGCGCCCAGGCCGGCCAGGACATGACGCTGGCCGGCGTCTGGCGCGGCAACGGCGACATGAACATCGATGCCGCGGGCAAGCTGTCCGTGGACGGGACGCTTGCCGCCAGCGCCGGCGGCCTGAGCTTGAACGCCGGCGGCGACCTGTCGATGGGCGAGCTGGCGCGGGTCGCGGCCAAGGGCGCGGTCAACGTCACGACGCTGGGCGATCTCCGCGTGGCGGGCGCGCTCAGTTCGCTGGACGCCCTGACGCTACAGGCCGCGCGCAACGCGGCAGTGGCGGGACAGGTCTACGCGGCACGCGGCCTGGACCTGAAGGCGGGCCAGACGCTGACGGCGGCGGGCGGCTCGCACCTGCAATCCGACACCTCGATGACGCTTGCGGCCGGGCAGGATCTGCACCTCGCCGGCACGGCGTTGGCCGAAGGCGGCATGTCGCTGGACGCGTCGCGCGACCTGCGCGTGGACGGCAATGCGCTCGCCTATGGCGGAGCGCTACAGCTCAAGAGCGGCAATGACCTGCTGCTGGGCGCGAGCAGCCAACTGCAAGGCAAGGGCGTGCAGGCTGACGCCGGCCGCGATCTGGCGCTGGGCGGCGTTCTGGTGTCCACCGCGGGCGCGGAACTCCAGGCGGTGCGCGATGCGCGCGTGGACGGCAAGCTGGGCGCCGACGGCGCGCTGGATCTCGGCGCAGGGGGCAATCTGCGCATCGGCGCGGCGGCGCAACTGGACGCCGCGGACCAGGCGCGGATCGCGGCTGCGGGCAATCTGGAGATGGCCGGCGTCGTGCGTGGCGACAAGGGGGCAAGCCTGGACGCCGGGGGGCGACTGGATATGTCCGGCACGGCGGCATCCGCCAACGGCGCCCTGAATCTGAAAACGGGTGAAGACCTGGTCTTGGCGGCCGGCAGCCGGGCGCTGTCCGGCGGCGCGCTGCAAGCGCGGGCGGGCGGTTCGCTGACGGCGGCAGGTACGATTTCCTCGCTGGCCGATCTGATCCTGGAGTCGGTTGGCAACATCAGCCTCGACGGCCAGAACCTGGCGGCCGGCAATCTGGCGCTACAGGCCGGCGGCGCGCTGGCCACCGGCGCGAACGCGCGCCTGCAGGCCGATGGCTCGGTCGATGTGCAAGCCGACAGCGCCGCCTTGGCGGGCACGCTGGTGGCCGGGCAAGCGGCGACGCTGCGGATCGACAAGGATCTGGCGGTGGACGGCACGGTCCTGGCCGATGCGGGCGCGCTCAAGGTGGACAGCGGCGGCGCCATGACGCTGGGCGCCTCAAGCGCGCTGCAAGCAGGCGGACTGCTGCAAGCACAGGCCGGCGGCAAGCTGCTGGCAAACGGCACGATTTCGGGCGAGCAGGACATCACGCTGAAGGCAGGCGCGGACGCCGAGCTGAACGGCAAGACCGTCGCCAACGGCACGCTGCGCGCGGACGCGGCCGGGAACCTGAGCATCGGCCAGGCCGGCCTGGCCCAGGGCAGCAGCAAGCTGCTGCTGGGCGCGGGCCAGGACTTGCGCATCGCAGGCACGGCGGGCACCGCCACGGGCGCGGGCGCCGCGGGCGGCGTCTTGCAGGCGCAGGCGGGCCGCGACCTCTTCATCACGGGCACGGCGACCGCCGGTTCCCCCATCGTCCTGGGCGCGCAGCGCGACATCCGCATCGACGGCATCGCCACCGCGCTGGAAGGCGGCCTGACCGCTGACGCAGGCGCGAACCTGCTCGTCGGCGCGGGCGGCAGGATGCAGGCCTTCGACGGCCTGAGCGCGCGCGCGGGCGGCAACCTGGAGTCAGACGGCGTCATTGCCGCGGGCGGCGGCCTGACGCTCGCCGCAACTGGAGACGTCCTGTTGGGCGGCCTTGCTGCCGCCCTGGGCGAACGCGCGGCGGGCAATGCCTCGATCACGGCGGGACGCGATCTCGTCGTCAAACAGAACGGCCAACTGCAAGCCGCTGGCACGCTGACTGCCCGCGCGGATCGTGACCTGTACGCAACGGGCGCCCTGAGTTCGGTGGGCGACATGCTGCTGGCTGCCGCTCGCGACGCGCGAGTGGACGGCACTGCCGCCACCGATGCCAATCTGACGCTGACGGGCCGCGACGTGACCGTCGGTGCGGCCGGGCTGACGCAGGCCGGCCGCACGTTGAACGCCACCGCGCAAGGCGCGCTGCAGGCGGCCGGGCGCATGCTGGCCGGTGGCTCGCAGGCCTTGACAGCGGGCGACAAGATCACGGTCGACGGCACGGTCGCCGCCTTGCAAGGCGACCTGTCGCTCACCGCGCAGCGCGGCGATATCGCATTAGGCGCGGCGTCGCGCTTGCAGGCTGGGGGCTCGCTGACCGCGCAGGCGAACGGCGCGTTGACCGCGCTCGGCTCGGCTGCGGCGGAACAAGGCATGACCTTGCGGGCCGGCACGGACGCAACACTGGGCGGCATCGCCGCCACGCAGGCTGGCAACCTGGTCGCCAGCGCCGGCGGCAAACTCACCATCACGGCGGACGGCCGCTTGCAGTCCGGCGCGGCGCTGGACCTGAGCGCGGGCGGCGCGCTGCTCAACGCGGGCATCGCGTCCGCAGGCACGAACGCCAAGCTGTGGGCCGGATCCTCGCTGGACAACACCGGCTCGGTGCTGGCCGGCGGCGATCTCATCGCCACCGCCTTGGGACAACTTTCGAATGCTGGCCGCTTCGTGGCCGGCGTGGGCGCCGACGGCGCGCTCAGCCAGCCGGGCAGCATCACGCTGACGGCAGGCTCCATCGTCCATGGCGGCACCAGCCTCGCCGGCCGCGATCTGAGCCTGTCGGCGGGCAGCCTGAACCTGGCGGGCGGCAAACTGTCTGCCATCGACAAGGTCACGCTGGCCACGGCGGGCGACGTCGACAGCCGCAACGCGGTCGTGCAGGGCGGCACCCTGGACATCAGCGCCGCCAATCTCTACAACCAGGGCGGCAAACTGACGTCGACCGGCGATGCCGCGATCAAGCTGGGCGGCGGCCTGAACAACACCGGCGGGGTGATCGCAGCCGCAGGCAATGCAAGCATCGAAGCCGCAAACATCGTCAACCGCGACGGCACGCTGGCCGCGCGCGACCTGACCATCACCGCCACGGGCGCGGTGGACAACCGCGGCGGCCTGATCCAGGCCGACAACGTGCTGACCCTGAAGGCCGACAGCCTGGACAACAGCGGCACGGTGACCGCGGCCGGCTCGCCGCCCAAGGGCGTACTGGGCAAGGTCGTCTCCATCGTGGCCGACCGCGTGAACAACCAGGGAGGTTCCATCGAGGCAATCGAGGACCTGACCCTTAACACCAAAGAACTGGACAACACGGGCGGCGCCGTCGCTTCCCAAGGCAACGCGCGCATCGTCGCGGACACGCTTAGGAACACCCAAGGCACGCTGCAGGCGGGCAAGAGCCTGACCGTCATCGCGCAGGCGCTGCAAGGGCTGGGCGTGCTGCAATCCGCGGGCGACCTGTCGTTCGCCTATGCCGGCCCGCTGAACCAGCAGGGCGACATCTCCAGCGGCCGCGATCTCAATCTGTCGGTCGGCGGCGCGATGGACAACCGCGCCAAGATCAGCGCCGGCCGCGACCTGAGCATCTCGGCGGACTCGCTGAATAACCAGGCCTCCGGCCAATTGCTGGCCGGAGGCCAGAACCGCATCACGGTGACGCAGGGCCTGACCAACGCCGGCCTCATCGACGGCGGTTCCACCCGCATTACCGCAGGCCGCGTCGACAACACCGGCCGCATCTACGGCGATGCCGTGTCGATCCAGGCTGGCACGCTGGTCAACGGCGCGGGCGCAGGCGGCGGCGCCGTCATTGCGTCGCGCGGGAACATGGACCTGGGCGTGGGATCGCTCATCAACCGCGACCACGCGCTGATCTACGCGGGCGCCGACCTGCGCATCGGCGGCGCGCTGGATGCCGCCGGCCGTGCCATCGGCCAGGCCGGCTCGCTCCTGAACGCCTCCGCGACCATTGAAGCGGCCGGCAATGCCAACATCTCGGCCGCGTCCATCCGCAACCAGAACGACCGCTACACCAACGGAACGGTGCAGGTGTCCAGCACGTCCAAGGTGTACTTCACCCCGGCCGGCACCACCGACATGTACGACGCCGAGACCAATTGGCTGTGCGACGAAGTGACGCCCATGTGCAGCAAGGATCCGGCCTGGCTGGACGACGATCCGGAACGCATGTTCCTGCTGCCGTCCACCAAGTATCCGGCGTCGCGTTATGGGCCGCCGTTTGATTACGCGCCTAGCCTGAAGGGCAAGGGCGGCACGACTTCGCCCATCACGCCTACCTACACGCCGGTCACCATGGTGTGTGACGGTCCCGGCGGCGATGCGGGTGCGACCTGCTCGGACGTTCCGGAAAAATTCCGGTACGGCGCCCAGGAGCGCATCTGGTCCGTCTTCGGCGTGACGCCGCCGTCCGGCCCCATGCCGGTCTGGACGGAGCCCGAGCAGGCCTGCTACACCCGCCCCACTTGCGACGCCGAGAAAGCGCGTCGCCAGGCCTACGAGGAAGCCTACGCTGCGTACAAGGCGCCGCACATGGAACTGGATGCGCGCATCCGGGAGTTCAACGCCGACTTCAACAACCGACTGGTCGGCACGTTCGTCTACTACCGAGTGCAGGAGACCGTCACCGAGACCCGGACCCTGTCCTCCGATCCCGGCAAGATCCTGTCGGGCGGGTCCATGACGCTCACCGGCGCCGTCACCAACGACAAGAGCCAGATCGCCGCGGGCGGCGCGCTCACAGTGGCGGGCCCTGCCATCAACAACATCGGCGCGGGCGGCGTGCGCACCATCACGCGGACCGGGACCATGACGGAAACCCAGGCGCGTTCGCGCGACCGCAAGGAGTATTCCAGCGCTTACAACGCAACCCTGGCCGGCCAGCCGATCGAACTGCCAGTCGGCACGTCCGGCGGCAACGTCGCCGTCCAGCTCAACGGCTCCAAGCCCAGCGCCAGCAATGGCGGCGCCGCGCCCGGGCCGGTACTGGTCGCCAGCGTCGGCCTGCCCGGCGGCACGGTGGTTCGCACCGTCTCCAATCCTGCCGGCATTCCGGACAGCCAGCTCTACACAGTCAACGGCAGGCCGGACGCGCCCTACGTCGTCGCCACCGATCCGCGCTTCGTCGGCCAGCGTTCGACCGTCTCCAGTGACTACCTGCTGGACCTGCTGAGCCAGCCGGGCGCGCTGCCCGGCACCACCATCGGCAACGGCGCCGGCTCGGGCGGCGGCCTGGCAGGCCAACGCAACGACCAGCCCGGCACGGCCGGCACGGTCAATGCCGGCGTGGGCGCAGGCTCGGTCTCGACCCCGGGGCAAGGCGGCACGTCCGTGGGCGCCAGCAGCGGCCTTGAAGGGCAGCGTATGGACGGCCAAGGCGGCTCCGGACCCGTCAACGCGGGCGTCGGCGCGGGTTCGGTCTCGCATGCGGGCCAAGCCGGCGCCACCGTCGGCGCCAGCAGCGGCCTGGACGGCCAGCGCCTGGACGCGCAGGGCGCATCGGGACCCGCCGGCGCCACGCTCGGCACGGGCGGTTCTCTGTCCGCCAGCGGCGCCACCGCCGCGGCCGACGGCCAGAACCTGTCTGGCGCGCGCCTGGGCAGCTGGGATTCCCTGGTGCCCGCGGGCGCCAAGTTCCTGACGCCCTCGGGCCAGCCCAAGCGCCTGGGCGACGGTTTCTATGAACAGAAGCTCGTGTCCGACCAGATCCTGGCCACCACTGGCCAACGCTTCCTCGACAAGTACAGCGACAACGACAGCCAGTACAAGGCCCTGCTTGCCGCCGGCGCCCAATTCGCCCGTGACAACGGCGTCCAGCTCGGCGTCGCGCTGACCGAGGCGCAGCAGCGCCAACTGACCACCGACCTGGTCTGGCTGGTCGAACAGACTGTCACGCTGCCCGACGGCACCACCGAGACCGTGCTGGTCCCGCAGGTCTACCTGCTGGTGCGCGAAGGCGACCTGAAGGGCGACGGCACGCTCATGGCCGGCCGCAACGTCAAGCTGGAGGCCGAAGGCGACATCGTCAACAGCGGCACCATCGGCGCGCGCGAAGCCACCGTCATGACCGCCGGCAACATCGTCAACCAGGGCGGCGGCCTGATCCAGGGCGCCACCGTCGACCTCGCCGCGCGCGAGGACCTGACCAACCTGGTGTCGCTGATCAAGGGCGACAACGTCGCCCTGAAGGCGGGACGAGACATCGCCCTGACGTCCACCTCGGCCTCCGAGAACTTCGGCAGCACCTGGGGCACGCACGTCAGCGGCGTGGCCCGCGTCGATGCCGACAACCTCAACATGCAGGCCGGACGCGATATCACCCTGACCGCGGCGCAAGTCTCGGTCAAGGACGATGCACGCCTGCAGGCCGGGCGCGATATCGCGCTGGAAACGCTTACGGAGAGCCATGGCGAAACGCTGGTTCTGAACAAGAAAAATCGCCACGACCTGAGCACAAGTTCGGAAGTCGGCTCGAGCATCGCCGCGGGCGGAAATCTCGCGCTGGTCGCGGGACAGGACGTCAACGCGCGTGCGGCCGAAGTCACCGCCGGCAAGCAGCTGGCGGTGGGCGCGGGACGCGACATCAATCTGGTCGCTGGCGTGGAAACCGGCTCGGCCTACGACGAGGTCCGCTACAAGACCAAGAGCTTCCTGTCGTCCAAGACCACGCACACCATCACCTCCAGCGACTGGGAACAGGCCAAGGGGGCGACCTTTACCGGCGACACGGCGGTGCTGATGGCGGGGCGGGATTTGAATGTGGTGGGGTCGAATGTCGGCGCGCAGAAGGACCTGGTCATGTCCGCTGAACGCGACGTGAACATCCTGCCGGGCCAGAACGCCGAGGACAGCTACAACTACAAGATGGTCAAGAAGTCCGGCTTCGGCGCGATGGGAGGCATCAGTTACGGCAGCAGCAAGCAGACCGACTGGATCGACGGCAAGAAGATCTTCAACACCGCCAGCACGGTGGGCAGCGTTGAAGGCGACGTCCTGATCAAGGCCGGTGAGGCGCTGAACATCACGGGCAGCAACCTCCTGGCGCGCCAGGGCGACATGACGCTGATCGGCAAGGAGGTGAACATCGCCGCGGCGCTCGATACCGCGCGCGAGAAGGAGTTCCATGAGATCAAGCAGACCGGGCTGACGCTCACTGCCAGCAACCCCTTGGTCAGCGCCGTGCAGACCGGCGTCCGTATGGCCGACGCGGCGGGCAAGACGGACAACACCGTCATGAAGGGCCTGGCAGGCGTAACCACCGGCGTCGCGGGCGTCAATGCCTACGACGCCGTCCGCAAGTCCGCCCTGGCCGCCCAAGCGGCGGAGCTGGCCGAGCCCGGTTCAAGCAACAAGATCGACCAAGTGGGCGGTATCAGCATCAAGCTCAGCCTGGGCACGAGCAAGAGCACCAGCACCACCGATCGCAGCTCGTCCAGCGCCTACGGCTCGACCGTTACCGCGGGCAAGGATCTGACCATTGTTGCGCAAGGCGCGGGTAAAGACTCCGACATTACCGTCACGGGCTCGAACGTGTCGGCAGGCAACAATGTGGTGCTCAAGGCCGAAGGCGACGTCGTGCTGCAGGCCGCGCGCAACGCCTTCGAACAGAAGACCGACAGCAAGAGCAGCAGCGGCAGCATCGGCATCGGCTTCTCGACCGGCGGCGAGCGCAACGGCTTCACGCTGGAGCTGGGCGCCTCGGTTGGCCGGGGTTCGGCCAACGGCAAGGACGAAAGCTGGACCAACAGCCACGTCACGGCAGGCAACGTGCTGGCGATCCAGTCGGGCGGGGATACCACGCTCAAGGGCGCGACGGGGGAGGCGGATCGCATCATCGCGTCCGTCGGCGGCAACCTGCTGCTGGAAAGCCTGCAGGACAGCAGTAAGTACGACTCCAAGAACAAGAGCGCCGGCTTCGGGCTGAGCCTGTGCATCCCGCCGTTCTGCGCCGGGGCCAGCAGTTTCTCGGCCAACGCCAGCACCGGCAAGATGAACAGCAACTTCAAGTCCGTCATGGAGCAGACGGGCTTGCGGGCGGGCGATGGCGGCTTCCAGATCGATGTCAAGAACAACACCACATTGATCGGCAGCGTCATCGCCAGCAGCGACCAGGCCGTGGCGGAGGGGCTGAACAAGCTCGACACCGGCACGCTGATCACGGAGAGCATCAAGAACAGCGCCAAGTACAGCGGCGGCCAGGTCTCGATAGGCGGGGGCTTCGGCTTCGGCGGACCCAAGGGAGCGGATTCCGGCCTAGGGACCACCAAGGACGGCCAAGTGGCAGGCGGCGCCAGCAAGGACCATGCCACGTCCATCGCCACCGGCAGCAGCGGCTTCGGCATGGGCACGCCCATCGTCGTGGGCGCCAAGGGCAGCGGCAACTCGACCACGCAAAGCGCCATCAGCGGCGGCACGGTCGTGATTCGTGACGTGGCTGCGCAGCAGGATCTGAGCGGGATGACGGCGGCGGAAACGATCGCGGCGTTGAACCGGGATACCTCAGATACGTTGAATGCGCTGAAGCCGATTTTTGATAAGGAGAAGATCGAGGCGGGGTTTGAGATTGCGTCGGAAGCCCAGCGGCAGACGGGGCAGTTTTTGGAGAATCGGGCGAAGGAAGCGAAGGCGCTGAAAGATGCGCTGGATAACGAGCCCGAAGGTCCGCGCCGGAAACAGCTTGAGCAAGCTTACGCGGATGCCAAGGAGTGGCTGCCTGGCGGCGAAAATCGTCGTTGGCTGACCGCGATCATGGGTGCCGTGAGTGGCAATGTGACTGGGGCTGCTGGCGAGGTGGTGCAGTCTGTTGCGGCGAACTATCTGCAAGCATTGGGCGCAGGCAAAGTGAAGCAGATTGCGGATGCGTTGGACAGCGAGACGGCCCGGACGGCATTACAAGGGTTGGTGGGGTGCGCTGGGGCCGTTGGTCAAGGAAGCAGTTGTGGTGCTGCCGCGGCTGGGGCTGCTGCGAGTGTCGTACTCAACAACATTATCCAGGGTCTCTCTGGCCCCGGGGCTAAGGAGTTGACGGCTGAGCAAAAGGAAGCACGAGTTAACTTGGTCGCCAGCCTCGTCGGGGGCCTTGCAGCAGCCTTGGGTGGAGACAGTGCGGTTGCAACTTTAGCCGCCCAGATCGAGACCGAGAACAACTATCTTGGACAAAAAACTGAGGGGTTCAGGGCGTCCGAACAACGCCAATTCGACGCAGCGATCGCTTCTTGCAGTTCGGGAAATCCAGACAGCTGCAATCGGGCGCGAGAACTGAGCGGCATGTCAGCACAACGCGACAAAGAGTTAGCAAGCGCTTGCGCAAATGGTGAATATTCCCTGTGCCGTGCTGCAATCCAACTAGCAACTGCGAGCGGCAATGTCGTGTTCTTCGATCAGCGCGGCGTACCGTTTGCTGTGCCGGCTGATTCCCCTATGATTCAAGCCACGCCCGATCCTCGGGACGGTTCGTGGCATTACACTATCGCTGCCGGCGTTGCTGAAGGGCTGGCGATCGACAGCGGTGGCGGGGCGCTGAGCGGGGTGGGATCCGCAATTCTTGGCTTATTTAAACCTGGCGTGACCGAAATTGTTGTTGCTGCAAAAGGGGCTGGGACGGTAATCGATACGGCTCCGATGGCTCAACGGGTCATGGATGTTCGAGCCGGGCTGCCTTCTAACTTGCGGCGCAGCGGCAACGTAGCAGTTGCAGAAATTGACATTCCTGGAATACCTAAGCAGATGGCCGCACATAGTCAGGTTTCAGATGCAGGCAAAGGACTTGTTGGCTCTGGTAGTGGGAATTTCACAGCGCAATCTGTGCCTAACAAAGCTGGTGACATGGTTTATCGAGGAATAGATACGGAATACAAAATTCTCGATAACATTGCTGACCAGTTAGGGAGTAACACTGCGGCACGGGGGACTGTAAATATACTTACGGAGAAGGCTGCTTGCGCAAGCTGCCTGAACGTGGCAGAACAGTTCAAAGCAAAATATCCAAATATCACAGTCAATATTCTTGATAACCAGGGGGGTATGCTCCGCCCGCCGAGGAAGACCCCATGACGGAAGAACGCGTAACTTATGGTGAAATCCGTGCTTGGTTTCTGGGCAGCTATTATAGCTATTGCAGAGTCAAGCTAAGTCACAAAAGTCCGTGGGGGGCGGGTGAAAGCGAAGCTGGCTATGCCTATAGCGAGCTTGAAAACTCCTTTGATATGCCAATTGAAAAGTTAATGCTGGAGGTTTTAACTCTGGTTCTTTTAGCAGGAAGGTCTTCGAGGGCGGTTGAGAAATATCATCTCGATATTATCTCTGAGTTGTTCAAGGAGATTGATATCTCCTCTGCTTTGGAGGGCTTGCCTCCTGATGAGGCTGCAGAGCTAAGAGCTGATCTTGAGGCTCTAGATTTGTATTAGTTTCGAAGATCAAAAAGGTGTCAGACTACATTTTCCGCAGCTGAAAATGTAGTCTGACACCTTTTTTATTTGCTCGGTGGTGCGATTTCTGCGAGTTCGCTCATCGAGTTCGGACGAAAATACGGTGTTACTGTGATCATTAAGGAGTTCAAATGAGTGAGGAACGCCGGGAGGGAGTGAAGTTCGTCTTTGACTGCAATGTGATCGACAGTCTTGGTTTATTTAAGCTAGTTTTGGATGCTTTTAAGAAAATTGGATTGGCTGAAAATTTCTTGGTTAGAGGTGCTGATATTTCAGCTTCTGAGCTCGAAGCGATAATTTTGAAGAAAAAAAACTGGCCTAGTGAAGTCGTGTCAAATGGAGTCCGCTTCTTATCAGGGATGCTTCCGTCAAGGGGGTATGGATTTTTAGAGATGAAGGGTGAAAATTCCTGGGAAGAAGTGCCGATACTAGAGTTCTTTCAGAATTTTGTTGTTGCAACTGGATTTGTGCAGGCTTGGGTGTATGACATTGAATATGATTTTTGGCAGAATGCTAAAGATCCGTTGGAGTATGAAGCCGCAGGGCGCTCAAGTGCAAATCTTCCAAAAATATCTAATGGATTGCCTCCGCCTCTTAGTCAATTGGAAATTGACACTTCTCAGAATCCGTGATGAGAAAAGGTGTCAGACTACATTTTCCAAATCTGAAAATGTAGTCTGACACCTTTTTTTGACATTTTTTAAATGGTACGCCCAAACTGGAACCGGCGGGATCTACACCGCGAAGGGAGATCCCGCAAAATGGGTGGCATATGAGGTTCGTGATGGAGTACGTATGCGCGTGGTGTATCAGCCAGCAACAGGGGAGGTGATTACCGCTTTCCCTGATAATGCACCAATTCCACCCTATAAACATATAAATTGATTTCTATGTACTCGGATCGCATTATAAAATTTGGAAATAAATTCAAAGGAAGAATTAGTTCCTTACTGCTTCAGGGCGCGTTGGACTATATCTCATACAATGAAGAGGGCTTGGCCTTCGAAATTCTATGTGATCATCTTTGTGAGTACGATATCTTGATAACGGATGAGGAGTATGTGGAGGCTATTAAATTGGCTTCTGACATGGGATTAAGTTTGGAAGAAGGACCTTTCAAGCACTTGGCAGGACTAAGAAAATAAGCAGTGAGAAAAAGAGACCGTCTTGTCCGTCAAGAGATTAGACGTAATCCGAGATAAAAATAAGGTGTCAGACTACATTTTCCAAATCTGAAAATGTAGTCTGACACCTTTTTTAATTGTTGATTTCAAAAATTCTTCAGGTGGTGTTTGATGAGTGATCAAGATATATATAAAAAAATTGGACAATTATTGGTTGATGTGGGTCCGGAAGATGCTAGGGAGATAATAGTTAGAGCCAGGATTTTCTCGGAAGGGGATGGGGGGCGATACGAGTTTGACTATGTCAATCAGTTGGGTGAATTGAATTGGTTTGATCCTGATGGGCGTGCTGTAGGGGATTTGACAGAATTGTTGGTTCATTTGCGAGAATATTTTCTGAAGAAGAATCTGACTGCCGGCAGGGGGGCGTGGGTTGAGTGCGAAATAAAATTGAATGTTCATGACATGAAACTGGGTGTAGAGTTTAAATACGAAAAATAGTGAAATATTCCGAGAAAAGGTGTCAGGCACTGAGGTTTCTCCACGGGTTTCTGGGGAAACACATTCTGAATCAATGGCTTGTTGCACGGGGCGGACTACAAGCTTTTAGCTTGTAGGTGATCAGGGCGAAAGCAAGAAAGATACCGTCTTGCCCGTCAAGAGATTAGGCGTAATCCGAAAAAAGGTGTCAGACTACATTTTTCACAGCTGAAAATGTAGTCTGACACCTTTTTTTGTTCGAAGCATGAGCCTGGGTGATATCGGGCGTGCCGTCGATGGAGGACCGAACTCCAGCGGGGTCAAGATGTTCCCCTACGGAAGTGAATCCGCCCGTTCCAAGGAATTGACGTCGGGCACATGGCAGACGTCCTCGCTCATCACCGGCAATAACGTCAGCTTGAACAGCCGTGAAGGCGATATCCGCATTGCCGGCTCCGCCATCGACGCGATCAACAACGTTGGCCTCACTGCACGGCAGGGATCGGTCGTCATTGATACCGGGAGCGCCACGCGCGACCACAGCAGCAGCTACAGCAGCAAATCAGTGGGCGACCTGGGGCGTGAAGGCAGCGGCTTCACGGTGGGCGTGCGCAGCAGCAGCGGCAGTCTGGACGAACGCAGCAGCACGCCCAGCGCCGCGGGCAGCACGATCACCAGTCGGCAGGGCGACGTCTCCATCATCGCCCAAGATGACTTGCTGATACGTGGCAGCGACATTCGCGCGGGTCGCGACATGTTGTTGGGCGGGCAGACTGTCACGATTGACGGCAGCTACGACACCAGCGTCTATCGCCGATTCCAGGAGACCAGCCAGATCGGCGTGACTGTCAGCGCCAGCAATCCGGTTATCAGCGCGGTGCAGAGCACCAACCGCATGCGCGAGGCAGCCCAGGAAAGCAACAATGGGCGCTTGCAGGCCATCGCCGCCGTCGCGGCGGGCCTCGCGGCGAAGAACGCATACGACGCCGTGGCCAAGGATCCCGCCAGGGCAGGCGGCATCAGCCTCAACGTGGATCTGGGCGCCAGCAGCGCCAGTCAGACCAGCACTGGACAAAGTAGCACCGCCAGCGGTGCAGCCATTGCTGCCGGCCGTGACCTGACGATCATTGCGGCAGGCAAAGGCGAACAGTCCGACATCATCGTGGCCGGCTCTGACCTCGCGGCTGGACGCAACGTGCTGTTGGACGCGCAAGGCGATCTGCTGCTTATCGCGCAGCAGAACACGTCCAGCCAGAAAACCGACGGCAAGAGCAGCAACGCCAGCATAGGCGTGGGCTTCTCCCTGGGCGGAAGCCAGCAAGGCTTCAGCATCAACCTCGGGGCGGGGGGCAGCAAGAGCAAGTTCGACGGACAAGCCTCTACCTGGAACAACACCCACGTCCAGGCCGGGAACACGCTGACCATGAACTCCGGCGGCGACACCGTGCTGCGCGGCGCGCAGGCAAGCGGCGATCGCATCCTGGCAACCGTGGGCGGCAATCTGCTCGTCGAGAGCCTGCAGGACATCAATAGCTTCACTGCTCGTGACCGCAGCGTAGGCGTGCAGGTCAGCCTGTGCATTCCGCCCATCTGCTATGGCGCCAGCTCGGTAAGCGGCAACTATGGCAAGACCAACATCGACAGCAAGTACGCCAGCGTCACCGAACAGACCGGGCTATGGGCGGGCGATGGCGGCTTCCAACTGGACGTTGCCAAGAACACCGGCCTGATCGGCGGAGTGATCGCCAGCAGCGACAAGGCTGTAGCCGACGCCAGGAACGTCTTGATCACCGGCACGCTGACCAGCCGCGACATCGAGAACCGAGCCCGCTATGAAGGCCAGTCCCTGCAATTGGGCGGGGGCGTGAGCTTTGGCGGCGGTAAGGAGGACGGCAAGGACAAGAACA
>Ga0160496_1000557_pt1 | contig 15100 bp, 12 predicted proteins | sample DIDPMG_2_FD_108231 | JGI IMG/M metagenome (GOLD analysis project Ga0160496, IMG submission 108231) | Enriched soil microbial communities from UW Madison campus, WI, USA - DID2937_E24_FP MG | ecosystem: Environmental > Terrestrial > Soil > Grasslands | place: USA: Madison, Wisconsin | collected...
CTGGAAAGTCCGGCGGGTCATTTGACTCACACCTGGGCTACGCCCCACTCTCCTGCGTTGAAAGCCGCTTTTTCCGTCTCACGTCCCACTCACGTGGCAACCGCTTTGAGACCAGGAAACAGCCGCTTGCCGCTTCGGCTTCGTCGCTCGCATCAATGTGTGAGCAGCGAAGGGGGCGAACTATAGCACACAAAAAATCGCGGTGTCATCGAAACGCCAAACTTTCTTCATGCCACCGTCAATTTCCGCGGATTGCGGGGATGACACCCTGCCCTATCCTGCGAAACGAGGGGGTTCGACTCGGGTCCGCCAGGACCAGTTCCCCTGAATTCCAAAAAAGATTCGGCGCGCCGAGGCCCTCGCTCTGCCGCGCCAGGCAAGCCCTCCCTACGCGGCGTCGGGCAAGCCTCTATATATAAGCAAGGTGAAAAACCCCGTGGGAGCACGAGGATCCGGCGCGCATGGCGCGCCCCCGCCGCCGCGGGAAGGCGCCCCGAGGCGCCGCCCACTGGGCTCCCCCGGGTGTTCCCTCCCGCGCCCCGCCTGACCTTCCTCTATATAGAGGAAGGAAGACCGCCCCCGGTCGGCCATCCCAGTGTGATGTCGAGCGGCATCTGGCCGGCCGTCGAAGTCCGCAACCTGCTCCGCCGCCCCCACCGGCGGGAACTTGTCTCAGCCGTGCGTCCCTGCGCGCGCCGGGCCAGCAGCCTCGACCACGCGGCGCGCCAGACGAGGCGGCAGCAGCGACATCCACCCTTTACGCCTCAGCGCACCACGAGGCTCGGCGCACGCGGTCGGACAGCGCACCGCGAGTCTTGGCACGCGGGGTCGGGCGTCGCACCGGCGCGCACGATGCGCCGCAAGGCGCTTGCACCGCGGCGTTCCCGCACGAGCCTCGGGACTTACGGTACCCTACGCAGGAAATACAGCAGATCTGACAACACGGAAAACAATGACTGAAGATATCCTGGTTAACGTCACCCCCTTCGAGACCCGTGTTGCGCTGGTTGCCCAGGGCGCGGTGCAGGAGCTGCATGTGGAACGCAGCATCCAGCGCGGCCAGGTGGGCAACATCTATCTCGGGCGCGTGGTGCGCGTGCTGCCGGGGATGCAGAGCGCCTTCATCGACATCGGGCTGGAACGCGCGGCCTTCATCCATATCGCCGACCTGCGCGAAAACCGGCTGGAGCGCAGCCAGGGCCACACGCCCACCCCCATCGAAAAGCTGCTGTTCGAAGGCCAGACCCTGATGGTCCAGGTCATCAAGGATCCGCTGGGCACCAAGGGCGCGCGGCTGTCGACCCAGATCAGCATCGCGGGCCGCATGCTGGTGTACCTGCCGCACGATCCGCACATCGGCATCTCGCAGAAGATCGACTCGGAGGTCGAACGCGTGCAGCTGCGCGAACGCCTCCAGGCGCTGATGCCCGCCGAGGAGAAAGGCGGCTTCATCGTGCGCACGCAGGCGGAAGGCGCCACCAACGAAGAAATCGCCGCCGACCTGGAGTATCTGCGCAAGCTGTGGGGCAGCGTGCAGGCGGCCGCGCGCACCCATCCGGCGCCGACCGCGCTGCATCGCGATCTCACGCTGGCGCAGCGCGTGCTGCGCGACATGGTCAGCCCGAACACGGGCGCCATCCAGGTCGATTCGCGCAGCACCACGGCCGAGCTGCAGGAATGGGCCCGCGTCTACACGCCCTCGGTGGCCGACCGGATCCGCCATTACAGCGGGGAGCGCCCCCTGTTCGACACGGCCAACGTGGACGAGGAAATCGCGCGTGCGCTGTCGCGCCGGGTGGACCTGAAGTCGGGCGGCTACCTGATCGTCGACCAGACCGAGGCGCTCACCACGGTGGATGTGAACACCGGCGGCTTCGTCGGCGGCCGCAGTTTCGACGACACGATCTTCAAGACCAATCTCGAGGCGGCCCAGGCCATCGCGCGCCAGCTGCGGCTGCGCAACCTCGGCGGCATCGTGATCCTGGACTTCATCGACATGGAAGACGCCGAGCACCGCGACACGGTGCTGAGCGAGTTGAAGAAGGCGCTGTCGCGCGACCGCACCCGCATGACCGTGAATGGCTTCACCCAGCTGGGGCTGGTGGAGATGACGCGCAAGCGCACGCGCGACTCGCTCGCGCACCAGCTGTGCGAGCCCTGCCCCATGTGCCAGGCGCGCGGCAACGTGCGCACGCCCCGCACCGTCTGCTATGAGATCCTGCGTGAGATCCTGCGCGAGGCGCGGCAGTTCAATCCCAAGGAGTTCCGCATCCTGGCCGCGCAGAGCGTGGTGGATCTGTTCCTCGAGGAAGAGAGCCAGCACCTGGCCATGCTGGGCGACTTCGTGGGCAAGCCGATCTCGCTCGAGGTCGAGGCCACGTACTCGCAGGAAAACTACGACATCATCCTGATCTGAGGTGCGCCGCGCCCGCCGGGCGCCGCGCATGTCACCGGCAAGGCGCATCGCCGCTCGGGTGCGCACCCGACGGCTCGGAGCGCCGCCCCGGCGCCGGCCTAGGGCCGGCCCGCGCCGGGCGCGGCGAGCAAGGCGCGGATGTCCTCGAACACGGCCTGCCATTCCTGCGGGCCGATCGACATGAAGTTGAAGAAGCGCAGCATGAATGCGCCCTCGGTCGCCAGGAAGGCCAGGCGGGCGCGGCGGCCCGCCTCCGTCGTGACGTCCAGCCCTTCGATGCGGCTGCGATACCAGGCCTGGGTGCTGGCCAGGTGCTCGGGCGACTGGATCAGCATGGCCATGAGGCCGGCCGCCTTGGCATTGGAAATCTCGTCGGCATCGCAGGTGGCGCCGGCGTGGGCCGCGACGCGGTCGAGCGGCGTGGGCGCGGGGCCGGCCACGGCGGCAAAGCGCGTTTCGTAGGCCTTGCCGAAGCGCTCGAACAGCGCGTCGATGAGGGCGTCCTTGCTGCCGTAGCAATACTGGATGCCGCCCTTGGTGACGCCCATCTCTCGCGCGACGGCGTCGATGGTGAGGCCGGCCGCGCCCTCGCGCGCCACGATGGCTTCCGCCGCGTCGAGCACCTTGTCACGATCGATGGTCCGCTTGCGCCCCATTTTTTGCCTCTTTTCAATACATACGTATGGATTTATATTATAACGCCTGAGCCATCCGCTCAGGGTTTCATGTTGGCCCTCCCCCGCGAGGCGGGACGCCGGGCCGAGGTTCGTATCATGCAGTCCCTTCCGCTCGACCCCAAGCGCTGGCGCGTGCTCGCCATCGTGTCCGTTGCCCTCCTGCTCATCACCATCGACGCGACCGTGCTCTATGCAGCACTGCCGCGACTGACCCACGCGCTGCATGCCGACGCGTCGGCCAAGCTGTGGATCATCAATGCCTACCCGCTCGCGGTCACCGGCCTGTTGCCGGGTGCCGGGGCGCTGTCCGACCGCTTCGGGGCGAAGCGCATGTTCGTCGCCGGCCTGGTGGTGTTCGGCATCGCGTCGGCCTGCGTGGCCTTTTCGCCGACCTCGGGCTGGCTCATCGGCACCCGGGTGTTTCTCGCGCTGGGCGCGGCGATGATGATGCCGGCCACCCTGTCGCTGCTGCGCCATGCCTTCACCGACGAGCGCGAACGCGCGCTGGCCATCGGCGTGTGGGCCGCGATCGCGGCCGGCGGCGCGGCGCTCGGGCCGGTCGTGGGCGGCATCCTGCTGGAGTTCTTCTGGTGGGGCTCGGTGTTCCTGATCAACGTGCCCATCGTGCTGGCGCTGCTGTGGCCGGCCAGCCGCGTGGCCGAGGCCGGCGCCGGGCATGCCGTGCGGCCCTGGGATCCGGCGGGCTCGCTGCAGATCCTGCTCGGCATGGTCGGCGTGGTGTACGCGATCAAGGAGCTGAGCATGCCCGCGCCGATGTACGCGGCGGCCGCGGGCGCGGCGCTGCTGGGCGTGGCGTTCTGCGTCCTGTTCGTGCGGCGCCAGCGCCGCAGCGCGCAGCCGATGATCGATTTCGCGCTGTTTCGCCTGCCGCCGTTCCGCCAGGGCGTGGTGGTGGCACTGGTTGCGAGCTCAACCCTGGTGGGCGTGGAGCTGGTGCTGAGCCAACGCCTGCAGCTCGTGCTCGGCCTGAGCCCGCTCGACGCGGCGCTGTATCTGTTGCCGGTGCCGGCGGCCGCGGCGGTGGCGGGCCCGGTCGCCGGCCTGCTGATCGGCCGCATCGGGCAACAGCCGGTGATGCGCGCCGCCCTGCTCATTGCCGGCGTCGGCATGGGCCTGGCCGCCTGGATGCACGCGCAACCGCCGCTGTCGCAGGTGCTGGCCCTGTCGGTGCTGGGCGTGGGCCTGGGCGCGGCGATCACCGCCGCATCGAACGCCGTGATGGGCAGCGCCCCGGCCGAGAGCGCCGGCATGGCGGCCTCGATCGAAGAGGTGTCGTACGAATTCGGCCACGTGCTGGGCGTGACCGTGCTGGGCAGCCTGCTGACGGCAATCTATGCCCGCACGCTGGTGCTGCCCGCCGGACTGGGCGGCGACGCGGCGCGCGACAGCCTGGACCGTGCCATGGAGGCGGCCGCCCGCCTCGACGCCGGCACCGCGCAGCACCTGCTGCAACTGGCCCATGGCGCCTTCGACCACGCCTATGTGGTGGTGGTGACGGTGGCGGCGCTGGTGCTGGCCGCGACGGGCCTGAGCCTGCGGCGCCTGCGCGCGGCCTGAGCGCCGGCGCAAACAGAAACGCCCGGCGCGTGCCGGGCGTTGGGTTGCGCAGACAACCGGGCGCAGGGCTTAGTCTTCGCGGAACTGCATGTTGTAGAGCGAGGCGTACATGCCGTTGGCGGCGAGCAGCTCGTCGTGCGGACCCTGCTCCACGATCTGGCCGTTGTCGAGCACGATGATGCGGTCGGCGTTCTGGACGGTGGACAGGCGGTGCGCGATCACCAGCGTGGTGCGGCCCTTCATCAGACGTTCGAGCGAGGCCTGCACCTGGCGTTCGGATTCGTTGTCGAGCGCCGAGGTGGCCTCGTCGAGGATCAGGATCGGCGCGTTCTTGATGAGGGCGCGGGCGATCGCCAGGCGCTGGCGCTGGCCGCCGGACAGGCGCGCCGCATTCTCGCCCACCGCGCTGTGCATGCCCTGCGGCAGGCTGTCGACGAACTCCAGCAGGTTGGCGGCGGCGAGTGCATCGCGCACCTGCTCGTCGCTGGCCTTGCCGAGCGCGCCGTAGCCCACGTTGGCGGCGATGGTGTCGTCGAACAGCACGACATCCTGGCTCACCAGCGACAGGTGGGAACGCAGGCTGGACAGCGTCAGGTCGTCCACCGGCACGTCGTCGACCAGGATCTGGCCGCCCGTGGGCACGACGAAGCGCGGCAGCATGTTGGCCAGGGTGGTCTTGCCGCTGCCCGAGCGGCCCACCAGCGCCACGGTCTGGCCGGGCTCGACCGAGAACGAGACGTTGGAAACCGTGTCGCGGGTGGCGTCGGAGAACCGATGGGTGACGCCGCGGAACTCGACCTTGCCGCGCACCGGCTCGGCCAGCTGGCGCGTGCCGTTGTCGGGCTCGGGCACCTGGTCGACCAGCGTGAACACGCTTTCGGCCGCGACCAGCATCTTCTGCATCTTGCTGGCGAGGTTGGTCAGGCGCTTGATCGGGTCGAACAACTGGGCGAGCGCGGCCATGAACGAGGCGAACGAGCCGGCGGTGAGCGTGCCGGCGTTGGCCTGGCCCAGCGCCACGGCGATGACGGCGCCGACCGCGATCGAGATGCAGACCTGGGTCAGCGGCGTCATGGCGGCGTCGGCCGTGGCGGTGCGCATGGCGTAGCGGCGCAGCTTGGCGTTGACGAAGCTGAAGCGGCTGCGCTCGGCCTCATAGCCATCGAACAGCTTGATGACGCGCTGGCCGTCGATGCCCTCGCTCACGACGCGCGTGAGCTCGGCGTTCATGTTGACGGTTTCGCGGTTGATCTTGCGCAGGCGGCGGATGAAGCTGCGCGCGATCAGGACCGAGACCGGCAGCATCACCAGGATGATGAGCGTGAGCATCCACGACATGTAGAGCAGCACGCAGATCAGCGCGATCACGACCAGGGTTTCGCGCACCAGCACCGTGATGACGTCGGTGGCGTAGCCGGTGACGTTGCCCGCGTCGATCGTGAAGCGGTTGAGCAGGCGGCCGGTGTCGCCGCGCTTGAAGTCGGCGTCGGGCAGGCCGAGCAGGCGGTTGAACATGTCGCGCCGGATGCCGAGCAACACGTTGTTGGCGACCCAGGCCAGCAGGTAATCGGAGAAGAAGTTGCAGATGCCGCGCGCCATGATGAGCCCGACCACGGCCAGCGGGATCGACCACATGTAGGAGGGCTTGGCGCCGGAGAAGCCGTCGTCGAGCAGCGGCTTCATGATGACGGCCAGGGTGGGCTGGGTGGCGGCGGCGCCCGCCATCAACAGGATGGCCAGCAGCAATCCCTTCCAGTACGACCCGACCCGGCTGTAGATGCGATGCCAGAGTTCGGGGCGCACCGGTTGGGCCCCGGCCTGCGCGTTGCGTGCGGCAGAATTCAAGGAATCACTCGCTTTAATACAATTGTGCCCGTGATTGTACCGGCCGCTGGGCCGGCGGCCGGTTTTTCCCCGGCCGCGCCCCGGCCGTCATGGTGAACGCCTCTATGTCTATTTCGTGTCTTTACGTGCGCCTGCCCAACTGGGTCGGCGATGTCTGCATGAGCCTGCCCAGCCTGCGGCTGGCCCTGGCGACCGGCGTGCCCGTGGTGGTCTGCGCCCGGCCGTGGGCCCGCGAGCTGCTGGCCGGGCTGGACCTGGCCGGTTTCCTGCCCATGCGCGGCAAGCTGGGCGCCGACCGGGCGGCCGTGCGCGAGCACCGGCGCTCGCTCGGCGCCGGTGCACGCCGCTCCCGCGGCCTGGTGCTGCCCGACTCGCTCTCCAGCGCGGCCGTGTTCCGGCTCGCCGGGGTGCCGAGCGCGGGCTACCGCGACGACGGCCGCAGCCTGTTGCTGCGCTGGCCGGTGCGCAAGCCCGCACAGGCGCTGCATGCCGTGCAGTCCTGGTATTTCCTGACGCGCGCCGCGCTCCAGGCCTGGGGCCTGCCGGCCGGACCGGAGCAACCCCCGGCCGCGCTCGACCTGCCGGTGACGCCGGCGCAGGCGGCCCAGGCCGACGCGGCCCTGGCCGAGGCCGGGCTGGCGGGCCGGCCGTTCGTGCTGATCGCGCCCACCGCCACCGGCCTGCACAAGGGCCGCGTGAAGGTCTGGCCCGGCTTCGACGGCCTGACCCGCCATTTGCAGGAACGGGGCCATACCGTGTTAATGTGCCCTCCGGCCTCCGAGGTGGACGACGCGCGACGCAATGCGCCGACCGCCACGCTGCTGCCGCCCCTGCCGCTGGGCGCGTTCGCCGCCCTGACGCAGCGGGCAGCGCTGGTGGTGTGCAATGATTCGGGCGTGTCGCACGTGGCCGCCGCCGCGCTGGCGCGCGAGCTCACGCTGTTTGGCGTGACCCGCCGCAGCCGCACCGGCCCGTGGTCGCCGCGGGCCGTGTTGCTCGGGGCGGAAAACGCCTGGCCCGCCCAGGACGAAGTGGAAAGTACGACAGTAGCCTTGCTCGCCGGCGACATGCCCGGGCAGACGCAGAATTGACATGCAGATCTCGACTTACCTGACCAATCTCATCATTCCGCTCAACCTCTGCATCACGCTGGTGGTGCTGGGCCTGGTGCTGGGCCTGTTCCGGCTGCGCAAGACCGGCGCCACGCTGATCGCGGCGGGCGTCCTGTGGGCGGCCGCCTGGTCGCTGCCGGTCACCTCGCTGTATTTCGGCGGCAAGCTGGAGGCCCATTACCCCTATCTGCAGCCCGAGACGGCACCCACGGCGGACGCCATCGTGGTGCTGGGCGGCAACACCGCCAATGGCCGCGCCAACTGGTTTTTGCCCTACGACAAGGACAAGACCGTGGTGCGGGTGGACACGGCCACCGAGCTGTTCCTGGCCGGCCGCGCGCCCAAGGTCGTGGTCTCGGGCGGCGCGCTCGAGGGCGACGTGAGCGAGGCCAAGGGCATGGCGCACCGCATGCGCCAGCAGGGCGTGCCCGAGCAGGCGCTGATCCTCGAGAACGCCAGCCGCAACACCTATGAAAATGCGGCCCTGACCGAAGATACGTTGCGCGCGCATCAAGTGAAGAAGGTGCTGCTGGTGACCTCGGCCCTGCACATGCCGCGCGCCATGGCCGCCTTCTCCAAGCAGGGCGTCGAGGCGATCGCCGCCCCCGCGCCGCGCCAGATCGTGCTGCCCGAAGACGGCTCCGTGTCGCTCTGGCTGCCCGACGAACGCACCTTCGACGCCAGCCGCTCCATCATCAAGGAGTACGCGGGCCTGCTGGTGTACTGGATGCGCGGCTGGGTTTGAGCATGCAATGCCGCCCCCGCTGCGGCGCCTGCTGTACCGCGCCCTCGATTTCCAGCCCCATCCCCGGCATGCCGGACGGCAAGCCCGCGGGCGTGCGCTGCATCCAGCTCGACGATGAACACGGCTGCCGCATCTTCGGCCAGCCCGAGCGGCCCGCCGTATGCGGCGGGCTGCAGCCTTCCGTGGTGATGTGCGGCGACTCGCGCGCCCAGGCGATGGCCTGGCTCACCGACCTGGAGCGCGCCACCGCGCCCTGAGTCAGCCGCTCCGCGCCGCGCGCGCCGCCAGGACCTCGGCATAGATCGCCTCGAATCGGGCCGCCACCCGCTCCCAGCTGCGGGCGCGGGCGATCGCCTCTCCTCCCGCAATCAGCTGCCTGCGCAGGCCTGCGTCCACGCCCAGCAGGGTGATGGCATCGGTCAGCTGGCGCACGTCGCGCGGATCTTCCAGGACGAGGGCATCCTGCGCGTGCGTGAGATAGCCCGCGAAGCCGCAGTAGCGCGCCGCGCTGACGATGACCGGCAGCCGGTGCGCCATGGCTTCCAGCGGGGTCATGCCGAAGCTGTCGTTGCGGGTGGGATGGGTATAGAGATCGGCCGCCTCGTAGTAGGGCGTGACGTCGGGCGTGGGTTCGATCAGCCGGACCCGGTCGGCGGCGTGGCCATGCGCCATCACGGCCGCCCGGGCGGCCTCGTCGGCCCCCACCACCACGAGGCCGTAGTGCGGCGGCAGCAGCGCGAGCGCGTCGAGCAGCGTGGGCAGGCCCTTGCGCATGGGATTGCGCGCCACCAGCAGGCACACCAGGTGGTCGGGACCGAAGCCCAGCCGCGCCCGCGTGTCGGTGCGCCGCGCCGCATCGGCCGCCGGCGCCATCCGCACGCCGGGCACGATGGTGGTGAGCGGCACCTCGCCGTAGGCGGCCGCCATCTGCTCGACGATGAGCTGCGAGACCGCGACGATGCGCTTGTCGGGCCGGGGCGCGACGCGCGCACGCTCGAGCAGCAGATAGGCGAGCTGGCGCGGATTCATCCAGATTCCCGGCCGGCGCCAGGCCGGCACGGCGCAGATCCGCTTGTAGCGCACCGGCGTGACGTGCATGACCTGCACGTCGCCGGCCCAGCCATTCATGTGGGAATGCACGATGTCGAAGCGGCCGGCGCGGGCCAGCTGGCTGGCGCGCCAGGCGAAGTACAGCACGCGGATCCAGCTCGGCAGCCGGCGGCTCACCCGGATCGGGAGGTGCGCGACGGCGAGGTCGCTGTCGCAGGTCCGTGTGATGACGGTGACGTCGTGGCGCAGGGAGAGCTCCCGGGCCAGTTCGACGCCGTAGGCTTCGGCGCCGCCGAAGCGCTTGCCGAATCGGTCGACCAACAGGGCAATTCGCAGACGCGCGTCAGCGCCGCCGGCTGTCTTCATAGCGCGTGAGCGTTTTCTGCAGGAAACGCAGCAGATTCGTCGAGCGCGATACGGTCACGCGCGGCAGACCGAAAGGATCGTCGCGCTCGTTGGCCAGGCCGCGCACCGTGAGGGTGGCGTTGTCGTAGCCCGCTTCGCGCGCCATCTCGCGATGCTCCGGGTTGTTGTCGCCATAGGGGTAGCAGAAGGCCGTGACGGCCTCGCCCAGCAACTGCTCCAGCGCATCCTTGGAGTCGCGGATCTGGCGCCGTGCCTCGTCGGGCGCGACGCGCGGCAGGTGCACGTGATCGAGCGTGTGCGAGCCGACCTCGTTGCCGAGCCGGTGCCACTGGCGGATCTCGTCGGCGCTCATCAGGCCGGAATGCGGGATGCCCTTCTCGGCGTCCCAGACGTTGCCGCCGTCGAGCTGGTGGGCCACGAAATAGTTGGTGCCGGTGAAGCCGCACTCCTGCATGACCGGCGCCGCGTTTTCGAGCACGTTGCGATAGCCGTCGTCGAAGGTGATGCCGAACACCTTGCCGCGCTTCTCGCCGCGCAGGTAAGGCATCAGGTCGCGCATCGACAGGCCGCGATAGCCGAAGCGGCGCAGCCAGGTCATCTGGCGGCGAAAGCTCGCGGGATGCACCGTCAGGCCACGATACGGCGTGCCCTTGGGATTGGGCTGGCCGATCTGGTGATACATCAGGATGGGAATCGAGCTCATGCGGAATCTGTGGAGAAGAACGTGCGCGACGATGGCCCGCCGGGCCGCCCCGGATGCCGGGGTCGACCCAATTATATAAGCGGGGTGCAGGGGAAAAACCAGCGCAGAAACGCGCGTCAGCGGGCCAGTGCGGCGTGGTAGACCTGCAGGGTGGCCGCGGCGAAATCGTGCAGATTGAACTCGCGCACCGCCTTGGCCCGGGCGGCCTGCCCCATGCGCGGCGCGAGCGCCGGGTCCGCGAGCAGGGACTTGAGCACCGCCGCGATGGCCGGCACGTCGCGCACGCCGACCACCCAGCCGTCGGATCCGGGCTTGATGTTTTCGGGCAAACCCCCGGCATTGCTGGCCAGCACCGGCAGGCCGATCGCCATCATTTCGCGCGCCGCGAACGACAGCGCCTCGCGATAGGACAGCACGAAACCCACCTGGCAGGCGGCCAGCGCGGCGCGCACGTCGTCGAGCAGGCCCGGGAAGATGACCTTGCCCTCCATGCCCGCGTCGCGCACCCGCGCCAGCTTGACCGCGTTGGGCGGATCGCCCGCCACCAGGATGCGCACGCGCTCGCGCAGTTCGGGCGGCAGGCTGCCCGCGGCGTCGACCAGGTCGAGCCAGCCCTTGTCGAAATCGGTGCCGCCCGCGCTGCCCAGCAGCAGCTTGCCGCGCCAGTCGGCGCCGAAATAGATTTCGTGCAGCTTGGCCTCGCTGCCTTCGGCCGGCGGGGCGTAGAAGTTGGTGTCGATGCCGTGGTGCACCGTCGTGACGGGCACGTCGCGATAGGGCGAATCGCTGATCAGGCGCCGCACGTAATCGCTGACCGCGATGACGTGGTCGGTGGCCAGGCGGGCGCGCACGCGGTTGCCCAGGCTGGCGAGCGGATGATCGTTGTGCTTGGTGAAGATCACGCGCGGCCGGTGCCGCAGCCCCATCAGGGCGATCATGACCTGGCGGTGATCCGACGAGCCGTTGCAGTGGATGATGTCGAAGCGCTCGCGGTCGATCAGGCGGCGCAGCGCCCGGATCGGCCCGAACCAGGACGTGAGGCGCGACGGGTAATCCATGGCGACCGCCTTCACGCCGGGAATCGCGCCCGCGTAGCGGAACAGCCGGCTGGTGCCCGGCGTGGCCACGGTGATCTCGTGATCGGCCGCCAGCGCGCGCGCCAGGTTGATGATGTACGTGACGTGGCCGCCCCCGTTGCGGGGATGGAAGTTGGTGTAGAGGATCTTCACTTGCGCTGATCGGTCAGGAACATCAACTTGGCGTAGCGGTAGAAGCTGCCCGATGCGGCGGTGACGGCGAGCACGAGGCCGTGCTTGCCATCGAGGAATCCGCGCCGGATCAGGTAGATGCGCACGAAGGTCCAGAAGCTGTGTCCCAGCGCCGAGAAGATGGTGGCGCGCTTGCCGCGCGCGTGCATCATGGCGGCGGCATCGGAGGAATAGCGGTTGGCCTTCGCGATCAGGGCTTCGAAGTTGTTGTAGGGGTAATGGATGAAATGGCCTTTGAGCCGTGCGGGCGTGCCCTGCTGCGGCACGACGCGCTCGTGCACGGCGGCGTCGGTGAAACGCGCGCTGCCACGCTTCCACAGGCGAAGCACGAAGTCTGGCCACCACCCGCTATGCCGGATGAAACGACCGCAAAAATCAGACAGCCGAGCGATTTCATAGGCGTCGGCGGTGGGATTGGCCATGACGGCCTGGATCTCGGCGGCCAGCTCGGGCGGCACGCGCTCGTCGGCATCGATCGACAGCACCCAGTCGCCGGTGGCGAGGTCGAGCGCGCGGTTTTTCTGCGGGCCGAAGCCGGGCCAGTCGGGGGTGATCTCGACGCGCGCGCCGAAGTCGCGCGCCAGCTCGACCGTGTTGTCGGTGCTGCCCGAATCGACCACGATGAATTCGTCGGCGAACGCGACGGACTCCAGGCACGCCAGGATGTTGGCCGATTCGTTTTTCGAGATGATGATGACGGAAAGCGTCATTTGCGGTTCCTCGAGCGCTTGCGCCAGGCCTTCCAGGCATGGAAATACGGGCCGATCACCGGATGGCGCGAGAGCCAGATGCGGCGATTGAGCCAGCCGGCGGCGCGGTTGCGCACGGCAAAGCGGTAGATGTGTTGCGGGTCCGTGCCGGGCGCGTTCTGCCCGAACGGATCCGTGGTGTAGAGATGGCGAAAGCCCGCGGCCTCGGCGGCGGCCACGTAGTCGGCGTCGAAATAGCCCTGCGGCCAGCACAGATGGCTGCTGACCTCGCCCAGGCGCGCGGTGAGCGTGGCGCGCGAGGCGGCCAGCTCTTCGGCGATGTGGCCGCACTTGGCCTCGCGGTCGCCGGCGCATTGCTTGTCCCAGCGCGTGTGCGTGTGGGTGTGGGAATGGAACTCGAAGGTGCCGGCGGCGCGCATGGCCTCGATCTCGCTCCAGCGCAACATCACGTCGTCGGCGCGGCCGGCGGCGATCAGGCGCTTGCATTCATCGTGGTCGGGCGTGGCGGGCACCGTGACGTTGGGCCCGGCGTGCGCACGCACGGGACCGTCGCCGATCCAACCGGTGATGAGGAAGATCACCGCGCGCATGCCGTAGCGCGCCAGCACCGGATGGGCATAGACCCAGTTGTTCAGGTAGCCGTCGTCGAAGGTGATCAGCACCGACTTCTCCGGCACCGGCGCCCCCTGCAGATAGGCCTCGAACTGGGCGCAGGTGAGCGACTGGTAGCCGGCCGCCGCCAGCGCGGCGATCTGCGCCTCGAACACGTCCGGCGTGGCGGCGATCATGCCGCCGGCCGGCGTGACGTGGTGGTACATCAGCACCGGCACGTTGGGCGCGTTGCGCGGCACGGGAGTCTCAGCCATGGCCCGGATCCTTCAGCGGGGCGGCGCGCAGGTCAGGCGCCATCAGTAGGTCACCTCGACGCCGTCGGGCTTGGTCCAGGCGTTGAGATTCTCGAGCAGCGTGTCGGCCATGCGCACGCGCCACTCCTCGCCGAGCCGCACCGTGCAGAGGAAGTTGTCCTTGCGGTAGACGATGTCGACCGGCACGCCGGGCACGCCGTTCTCGGGCTCGGCGCGGAACGGATTGAGCATCTGCTTGAGGCGCGCGGCATCGGCCTGGCCATTGAGCTTGATGCGCAGCGACCGGGCGCGCGCCTCGCGGGCCAGCTGCAGGTCGTAGAGCTGGTCGGCCACGATGCGCATGCCGCCGGAGTATTCGTCGTTGCTGACCTTGCCCTGCACGATGATGAGCTGGTCTTCGCGCAGGCGATTGCGGTGTTTCTCGTAGAGCTCGTTGAACACCGAGACTTCGACCTGGGCGGTGCCGTCGTCGAGCACGGCGAACACCATCTTGCCGCGCCGGGTCATCATGACCCGCACGCCGGCCAGCACGCCGCACATCCATTGCAGGTCGCGCTGCGGCTCGACGCGGGCGAGCTGCATCGGCACGATGCGGCGGACCTCGTCGCGCCAGTGATCGAACAGGTGGCCGCTGAAGTAATAGCCCAGCGCCTGCTTCTCTTCGGTGAGGCGCTTGTGCAGGTTCCAGGGCGCGACCTTGGCCAGCTCGCCGGCCACCACGTCGCCGCTGTCGTCACCGAACAGCGACACCTGGTTGGCGCTGCGCGCGGCCTGCTCGGCCGCTTCCATCGCCGTGGGCACCGAAGCCAGCATGGCGGCGCGGTTGGGTTCGATGGTGTCGAACGCGCCGGCGCGGATCAGGGCTTCGATGGTGCGGCGATTGACCGCGTGCTTGCTGACGCGGCGGCAGAAGTCGAACAGGTTCTGGAACGGGCCGTCGGCCTCGCGGGCACGCAGGATTTCCTCGACGGCGCCCTGCCCCGTGCCCTTGACCGCGCCCAGGCCGTAGCGCATGGTGCGCGGCGGCTTGCCCTTGGCCGTGTAGGCATCCTCGACCGGCGAGAAGCGGTAGCCCGAGAAGTTCACGTCGGGCGGCAGCACCTCGACGCCGTTGTCCTGCGCGTCGCGGCAGAAGATCTGGACCTTGTCGGTGTCGTCCATGTCGGACGACAGGGTCGCGGCCAGGAACTCGGCCGGGTGATAGGCCTTGAGCCAGGCGGTCTGGTAGGAGATCAGCGCGTAGGCGGCCGAGTGCGACTTGTTGAAGCCGTAGCCGGCGAACTTCTCCATCAGGTCGAACAGCTTGACCGCGAGATCGGGATCGTGGCCCTTCTCCATCGCGCCCTTCTGGAACAGCTCGCGATGCTTGGCCATCTCCTCGGCCTTCTTCTTGCCCATCGCGCGGCGCAGCAGGTCGGCGCCCCCGAGCGAGTAGCCGCCGAAGATCTGCGAGATCAGCATCACCTGCTCTTGGTAGACGATGACCCCGTAGGTGCTCTTGAGGGTGCCCTCCAGATCGTTGTGGAAGTAGTCGACCGCGGCGCGGCCGTGCTTGCGGTTGACGAAGTCGTCGACCATGCCGGATTCGAGCGGGCCCGGACGATACAGCGCCAGCACGGCGATCACGTCTTCGAAGGTGTTCGGGCGCAGCTTCTTGAGCAGCTCCTTCATGCCGCGCGATTCCAGCTGGAACACGGCGGTGGTGTTGGCGTCGCACAGCACCTTGTAGGCGGCCGGGTCGTCCAGCTCCAGCGCCATCACGTC
>Ga0160496_1000559_pt1 | contig 15088 bp, 13 predicted proteins | sample DIDPMG_2_FD_108231 | JGI IMG/M metagenome (GOLD analysis project Ga0160496, IMG submission 108231) | Enriched soil microbial communities from UW Madison campus, WI, USA - DID2937_E24_FP MG | ecosystem: Environmental > Terrestrial > Soil > Grasslands | place: USA: Madison, Wisconsin | collected...
GCGCGCGCCGGCAGCGGACGCCGATGCCGTCTGGCTGCGGGCATAAGGAGCGCGACATGCCGAACATCGACCTCAATGTCTTCCAGGCCTACGCGACCGCGCACGCTGGCGAAAGCCACATCAATGTGGATACGGTGCAGCGTTGGAACGCGTCGTGGCTGGGATTCAGTTTCCGCGCGGCCGCGCCCGCCACCGCCGAGACCGACCAGGTGGCGGTGCAGACGTTTCGCGACGCGCTGGCCGCGCGCTACGGCGCGCACGTCGCCGACGCGGCGCTGAACGCGGCCCCGGCCACCGCACTCAGCGCGCAGCGCATCCTGGACGCCGTCACGTTCGCCGATGCACGTCAGGCGGAGAAGACCGCCGCGTTTGCGCGAGCCGGCGCCCCCGCTGCCTCGCCGGCGGAGATCGCGCGTGCCATGGACTTCGTGATGGCGGACGTGGCGTTGCCGCAGGGCGCGCACGGCGTGCTGTTGCAGGCACCCCTGCGCGACGCGCTGCAGCCCCTGCTTGCACACGTGCTGGCGTTGGACGCGACGCCGGCGAAGACGCTGCTCGCCTCGCTGGGCGCGGGGCTGGCGGCGCGCTTCGAGAATCATCTGCTGCGCGCGATGGCGCAATGGGACCCTGCCTTCGATGCGCGCGCCGTCTCGGACATCGTGGCCGAAATCGCCAGCTATGACGAGCTCATCGCGCGCGTCCCGGGCCTGGACGTGTGCCTGGGGCTGGAGGCAACCGGTTTTCGCGGCAGCGTCTCGACCCTGCTCGACCGGGTGCAACAGGATCTGCCCGACCTGCATGCCCGTTTCGGCAACGGGGGCCACCAGCCCGCCGGCCTGACCGCGCTGCGGCTCACCGACAGCGACCCGCACAAGGGCGGCAATCGCGTCGCGATCCTGGCGCTCGGCGATACGCGAGCGGTCTACAAGCCGCGCGACGTCCGGATCGACGAGGCGATCTCCGGCAGCGAGCTCGCGTCCGGTCGCCGCAGCCTCATGGCACAGGCCGGTGCGCAGGGCATCACCTACCGGTTCCTGCCGCGCGTGGCCGCGGACGGCACGCACTATGGCTATGTCCAGCACCTGCCGCATGGCACGGTGGCCGACCATCTCATCGACTCGACTCAGGCACCCGCGTTCCACACGCAGCTCGGCCGCGCCTTCGCGGCGCTGATGGTCGCGGGCGCGCGCGACATCCATCACGAGAACATGATCGTGAGCGGCGGCCTGCCGCACTTCAGCGACCTGGAATTCGCACTCTCGGGGCGCACGTTCACCCCGCTGGCCCAGGCGCTGTCGGCAGCGGCGCAGCCGGGCGGGGAGGTGGCCGACGCGGCCTTGCGCGACGCCCTCGACCGCCTGATGAAGGGCATGCAGCTCGAGAAGATCTTCGAGCTCTCGACCGACACGAACTCGCTGTTGCCCACGCATCACGTGCACGACAACGCCTTCATGCCGGCGCCCGGGCTCACCGACGTGGTGGAAAGCGTGCTCGCCATCCGGGACGCGACCACCGGCGTGATCACCGACAACCGCAACCTGCGGCCGCTGGATGCGCGCCTCGCCGACCCGCTGGGCCGCCACATGCAGCCGATGACGCCCGCGTTCTCGCAGACGTACGCGGCGGACGTGGCGCGCGGCGTGCGCGACGGGCTCGCGGCCCTGCAGAAGGCGCAGAACGCGCGCAACGAGTATCTCGACTTCGTGCAGAACGCGGGCGACTTCCAGGTGCGGCATCACCCGATCCAGACGTCCGATCAGCGCCTGGCGCTCGGGGATCTGCTGCAAACCGGCTTTTCGCAGCGCGATCTGGGCGATGCCTGCGATGCATTCGAGGGGCGGCTCGGCAATGCGCAGCTCGACACCCTGGTGCAGACGCTCGACGAGTGCGACGGGGAGGCGAAGCAGGCCCTGCAGCGCGCGATGACCCAGGCGCTGGGCGTGCTGGACGTGCCTTACTTCAGCCGCGTGGTGAACGAAACCAGCCTGCGTCCGGACGGGGCCGCGCCGCTGGCCTGGGACACGCCGGCGGGTCGCTCGACCGAATACTTCCCGCAGGACCTGACCGCCGCGCCGCAGGCGTTCGCGACAACGCTGGCCGGACTGACGCCGGCGACCCTGGCGCGGCTCGAGTCGGCGGTCGAACAGTGGATGCAATTGCGGGGACCGAGCGTGTCGGAGCGCTACGCGATCGATTCGTTTGCGCAGTACATCGACTCACCCACGCTGGCGCTGATCGACGCGCTGTATGCCGATCCGCGCCAGGCGGCACGCTTTGCGCCGTAGCCCGGCCCAGTTCGACGGCCGGCCTCACACCAGTTGCAGGTCGAGCGGCTTGACGCCGGGAAAGATGCGGGCCACGCGCGCCGCGTCCAGGCCGTACAGCTTTTCGAACAGGCCGCCGAAGACCGCGCGATAGTCGTTGAGCACCGGATAGTCGCGGTCCTGGAACAGGTTCTTCTGGTTCACCTCGACCTGGCGGCCGGCGATGCGGCCGCCGCGCACGTTGCCGCCCAGCACCCAGTAGACCGAGCCGTGGCCGTGGTCGGTGCCCTTGTTGCCGTTTTCGCGGAAGGTGCGGCCGAACTCGCTGATGACCACCACGGTGGTGTTCTTCCAGGCCGGCCCCATCGCGTCGGCGTAGGCGGCCAGCGCGCGGCCGAGCTGGCCCAGCTTGGTGGCGAGCACGCCCTGCGCGCCGCCCTGGCCCACGTGCGTGTCCCAGCCGCCCACGTCGACGAAGCCCACGTTGTAGCGCTCGGCCATGAAGCGGCCGATGCGGCGCGCCTCCTGTTCGAGCTTTTCGGTGGACACCGACTTGCCGTTGGCCTCCTTGAGCTCCTGCGCCAGGGCCTGGCGGGTGTCGCCCATCACCTGCATGCCCTCGCGCACCGAGGCGTCCAGCTCGGTGCCGGCATACATCTGCGCGATCGCGCGGTTGCGCTCGTCGTTCAGGCGCGACTTGCCGCCCGCGCCGCCCAGGTCGATGTTGGGCACGCGCGTGTCGCCGCGGAAAATCTGCGGCACGTCTTCGGTGAACGCCGCCGACGGCAGCTTGCCGCCCAGCTCGGTCACCAGCCGGTTGAGAAAGCCCGAGGTGGCCGCGCCGCCGGCGTCGGCACCGCGGCCCAGTTCGATGCGGTTCTGCGTCTCGAAGTGGCTGCGGCTGGTGTCGTCGGTGCCCGCGAAGGGCACGAAGGCCAGCGACTTGTCGCGAAACAGCGGCAGCAGGCTCTGCTCCAGCGCGGGATGCAGCCCCCAGCCGTCGGCCAGCGCGATGGCGCCGTGCTGTTCGCCGGGGCGCGGGATGGCGATGGTGGGACGCGATTCGTAGTAGAAGTCGCTCTTGACCGGCACCAGCAGGTTGGCCGCGTCGTAGGCGCCGCGCATGAACACCACCAACAGGCGCTGGTCGGTGGCGGGCGCGGCCAGCAGGCGCGTCGCGTGCCAGGTCAGGGGCAGGGCGGCGGCCCATTTGAGCAGTTCTCGGCGGTGCATGCGGACTCCTGTCGCGGACGCGGGGCGGATGGCCTCAGCGCCGCATGAATTCGGGCGCGGCCAGCACGTAGGTGTTGGCATCGCGCAGATTGCGGGTATCGGTGATGGCCTGGCGCGAGGCGGCGGACCAGCGCGCGTACGGGCCCGCGCCGCCTGCGCCGTAGGCGTCGGCCAGCCGCGGCAGCGGCGCGATCTCGGGCTTGGGTTCGCCCTTGCGCTGGTAGAAGGTGGCCGGCACCGCGGCGATCGCGCGCGCGGCCTCGAAGCGCGTGGTCATCTGGCCCGAGCCGGACCAGTCGCTCTGCATCATGGGCCAGCCGTCGGGGGTGAGGCGCTGGAACAGCGGCTGTCCCATGCGCTTGAGCCAGTTCGCCACGGCGTCGGGATTGCGGATCGGCTCGCGTCCGGCGTAGGCCAGCCGCAGCGCCGAGTACATGTAGTGCGTCGGATCCTTGAACTTGCCCTGGTCGAGCGACTGCGCGAAGGCCGGCGCGGCGATCATGGTGCGCAGCACCTGCGCGATGTCGCCGTCGGTGCGCTGCCAGGTCTGCACCATCGCGTCGATGAGCGCCTCGGGCGGCGTGTCGGAGACGAAATACACCGCCAGCTTGGTGCTGACGTGGCGCGCGGTGGCGGGGTGGCGCGCCAGCATGTCGAGCGCCCGTTCCACCTCGTCCCAGCCGCCGCCCTCGATGGACTGGCCGAGCAGGGTCTTGTCGCCGCGGTCGTGGCGCTGCGGGTTGAACGCGAACAGGCCCTGTTCGACCACCTGGTCGCGCAGCTCCGGCTTGACCTTGAGCGGCGCGTCGGTCTGGTTCAGGCCCACGCCGGTCAGGATGCGCGCCAGTTCCTGCACGTCCTTCTGGCTGTAGCCGCCGTTCACGCCCAGCGTGTGCAGCTCGAGCAGCTCGCGCGCATAGTTCTCGTTGATCCCGCCCTCGGTGTTGCGGATGTTGTCGAGGTAGATCAGCATCGCGGGCGACATCGCCGTGGCGCGCAGCAGATCGCGGAACTTGCCCAGCGCATGCTGGCGGATCGTGCGGTCCTCGTAGTCGGCCAGTACCGTGCCGACATTGGCCTTGCCGGCGTAGACGCTGAAGTGATTCATCCAGAACCAGGTCAGTTGCTCCTGCAACTGGTTGGGCGAGTACAGCGCCAGCCAGATGGCGCGGGCCTGGGTCTCCTCGGCGCGGTCGCGGCCGAAGTCGCGGTTGTCGCGCCGCGCCTGCAGCTTGTCCTTGGGATCCTGGATCTGCTTGATCTCCTCGCCGCGCGCGCGCTGGGCCAGCACCGCCTTGCGCGCGTCGGTCTGGCTGATGGAGAGCGCGGCGATCTCGTCGGCGATGGGGGCGGGCAGGGCGGGTTGGGCGGCCGGCCGGAGCTGCGCGTCGAGCCAGGCCGGGAAACCCATCTCCTGCGCGCGCGCCAGCTCGGCGGGCGTGGCGCCCCAGGTCAGACGGTCGACGCGCGCGGCGAGCTGCTGCGCGGCGTCGCGGGCGGGCGCGGCGGCGACCGGCGCGCGCTGTCCGCCGTTGCCCGCCGCGGCGGGGCGGCCGGCCTCGGCGGACAGCGCGGGCAGGGGCGCGAGCGTGGCGGCGCAGAGGGCGAGCGCGGCGGCGCGCAGCGGTAAAGAGTGGCGGTTCACGGCGGGGTCATCCAGGGCATGTCGTAGCTTCTGGACCGCACTATCGCCGAAGAATTCCGCCAGATGCGTGTCGGGAAACGCACCGACACACATGGTCTTTCCCTGTCGAACGCGCGCGCCGGCCTATGATCGGGGCAAAGCGCGGCGCGCGCCCATGCGGCACGCCGTGCGCCACCCAGGAGAACAGGCATTCATGGAAGACATGATCGAGCGCATGTCGGCGCTGCTGGCGCGCGGCCAGGACAACATGTTGTTGCGTTTTACGCTGGGCAAGGCCTTGGCCGAGCACGAGCGGCACGCCGAGGCGGTGCCGCACCTGCGCGCCGCGCTGGCCTTCGATCCCAGCTATTCGGTGGCCTGGAAATGGCTGGGCCGCGCGTTGCTCGCCCAGGACGACCCGGCCGGCGCGCGCGCGGCCTGGGAGGCCGGCGTGCAGGCCGCGCAGTCGCGCGGCGACAAACAGGTGGAAAAGGAGATCGGCGTGTTTCTGCGCCGGCTCGACAAGGCCGGCGCCTGAGGCCGCATGGCGGCCGGCGCTAGCCCGGCAGGACCCGCGGCAGCGCGGCGAACGCCTCGATCGCGCGCACCCGGCTCGACTTCAGGTCCACGATGGCCTCGGGATAGCCCGCGGCGCGCCGCTGCGCCGCGCTGGGTTCGTGCAGGCTGTCGTTGTCGAGGTCGGCGAGCTCGGGCAGCCAGCGGCGCAGGAACACGCCCTTGGCGTCGAACTTGCGTGACTGCGACACCGGGTTGAACACGCGGAAGTAGGGCGCCGCGTCGGCCCCGGTGGACGCGCTCCACTGCCAGCCGCCGTTGTTGGCGGCGAGGTCGCCGTCGATCAGATGGGCCATGAACCAGGTCTCGCCCAGGCGCCAGTCGATCAGCAGGTTCTTGGTGAGAAACATCGCGCTGACCATGCGCAGCCGGTTGTGCATCCAGCCGGTGGCGAGCAGCTGGCGCTGCGCGGCGTCGACGATGGGGATGCCGGTGCGGCCCATCTGCCAGGCCTCGAGGTCGTCGGGCGCGTCGCGCCACTGCAGATAGACGGTCTCCGGGCGCATCGGCTGGTGCATCGACAGGCCCGGCGAGGCGGCCAGCAGGTGCTGGTAGAACTCGCGCCACAGCAGCTCGGTGATCCAGGTGCGCGGGCCGAGCTTGCCGCTGTCGAGCTCGCCCTGGTTGGCCGAGAGTGCGGCGCGCAGGCACTGCGCGGCCGACACGACGCCCGCCGCGAGATAGGGCGAGAGCATGCTGGTGCCGCGTTCGGCGGGAAAGTCGCGGGCGTCGTGATACGCCTCGATCTCGCCGTCGAGAAAGTCGCGCAGCCGGTCGTGCGCCGCGGCCTCGCCCGCGGGCCACAGCGCCCGCAGCGGCTCGGGCGGGGTCTCGTAGCCGGGAAAATGCGCGGGCAGCGCGTCGCTGGCGAGTGCCGCACGGGCCTGTGCACGCGGCGCGCGCACCGCCTGCGGCACGGCGCCCTGCAGCCGCGCACGGCAGGCGCGCGCGTAGGGCGTGAACACCTTGTAGGTGTCGCCCTTGCCGGTGAGCACGGTGCCGGGCACCAGCAGCGTGCCGCCGTGATGCAGCGTGAAGTCGATGCCGGCATCGGCGAGCGCCTCGGCCACCATCGCATCGCGGCGCTGTTCGTTGATGCCCCACTCGGCGTTGGCGTGCACCGCCCGGACCTCGTGCTGCTTGCACCAGGCCACCAGCGTGGCGGCGCTCTCGCGCCAATCCTCGACCGGCAGCAGCCGCAGCGCGATGTGGCGCTCGTCCAGCTCCTTTTTGAGCGCATGCAGGCAGCGCAGCCAGAAATCCACCTTGACCGGCGCCTCGGCGTGGGCGCGCCACTGGCCCGGCGCCGGCATGTAGAGCGCCGTGACGGTGCCATCGGCAGCGGCGGCGGACAGGGCGGGATTGTCGTGCAGGCGCAGATCGGTGCGCAGCCAGGCCAGGGTGTGCGTCATGAATGCAGGGCGTCGTTGGGGGGCGGGCCGTGGGCCCGGTGCTGCATTCTACGCGGCGCGCGCGGCACCCTCACCGGCGCGCCGCCGCGCCGGCGAGGGCTGCGTATGTAAAAGCTGCGTGCAGTTGTGACCGAAAGGTGACATGACGCGCGAACGGTTGCGCGCGCAGTTTTTGCGCAGGTCTGCGCCGGCCGCCCGGGGGCGCAGCGGCCCGCCGACGCGCCCGCTGCGGGTTTTCCGGGAGGCGGGCGATACGTAACGCGTCAAACCATGAAACACCGTTGGGGACGTGCCTTATTGACGCGGACCCGTGCGCGGTCCTGTAATCCAGGTGCTAGCAAAAGGTTGGAAAGACAAGGCAATGGGACACTTGATGGATTTGCGCTCGCCCTTCAGCAAAGGGCAGGCCCACACCACTACCACGGGCAAGACGGCGATGAGCGCCTTGCAGACGATTTGGCGCGGCGCCAATCTCCCCGATGAGTCGCTCGAGCACGTCGTGCTGCGAGGGACCGAGCCGGTGCTGCCGTCTTCCTTTGCCGTGGGCACCGCGGCCCAGGCCAGCATGGCCGCCGCGGCGCTCGCCGCCGCCGAACTCTGGCACCTGCGCGGCAAACCGCGCCAGAAGGTGTCGCTCGACATGCTGCATGCGGCGCAGGAGTTCCGCAGCCACTTCACCATCAACGGTATTGCCCCCAACATCTGGGATCCGGTCACCGGCCTGTATCCCTGCGGCGACGGCGGCTGGGTTCGCATCCATGCCAACTTCGCCCATCACCGCGACGGCGCGCTGGCGCTGCTGGGCTGCGCGCCCGGCGACGGCGGCACGCGCGCGGCGGTCGAACAGGCGCTCACGCGCTGGCGCGCGCTCGACTTCGAGCAGGTGGCGGCCGACGCCGGCATGGTGGTCGCCGCCATGCGCACCTTCGAGGAATGGGATGCCCACCCGCAGGCGCTGGCGCTCGCCGACGAGCCGCTGGTGTCGATCGAACGGATCGGCGATGCCGACCCGCGTCCGCTGCCCAAGTACGGCCACGAGGCGCGTCCGCTGCAGGACATCCGCGTGCTCGACCTCACCCGCATCATCGCGGGCCCGGTCTGCGGCCGTGCGCTGGCCGCCTATGGCGCCGACGTGATGCTGGTCAACTCGCCGCACCTGCCCAACATCGACAACATCATCGACACCAGCCGCGGCAAGCTGTCGGTGCATGCCGACCTCGAAACCGCCGACGGCCGCATCGCGCTGGGCAATCTGCTGCGCAGCGCCCACGTGTTCGTGCAGGGCTATCGGCCCGGCGGCATGGCCGCGCTGGGCTTCGGCCCGGAAGAGGTCGCCCGCATCCGGCCGGGCGTGGTCTACGTCTCGCTGTCGGCCTATGGCTCGCAGGGCCCCTGGGCCAACCGGCGCGGCTTCGATTCGCTGGTCCAGACCGCCACCGGCTTCAACCATGCCGAGGCGCAGGCGGCCGGCCAGGCGCAGCCCAAGCCGCTGCCGGTGCAGGCGCTCGATCACGCCAGCGGCTACCTGATGGCGTTTGGCGCGCAGGCCGCGCTGGCGCGCCAGAGCACCGAGGGCGGCAGCTGGCACGTGCGCGTGTCGTTGGCGCGCACCGCCCGCTGGCTGCGCAGCCTCGGCCGGGTCGCCGACGGGCTGTCCTGTCCGATGCCGGACATCGAGGGCCTGCTCGACACCGAACCCTCGGGCTTCGGGTCGCTGCGCGCCGTGCGCCATGCCGCCCGGTTCACCGACACGCCGGCCCGCTGGACCCGCCCGTCGGTGCCCCCCGGCACCCATCCCACCGTCTGGCCATTCAGCTGATCGGACGCGCGCTCACGCGGTAGACTTGCGCTTTACCCATTGCGGCCTGCCGGTCGCGGCGCTTGCCGCGCCGCACGGCCGTCGATCGCCGCGCGCGCCGGCCGCTGCCGGACGCCGCGCGGCTTCATACGAAGGAGTGCGCCATGTCCGCCACCATCTATCACAACCCGCGTTGCGGCACCTCGCGCAACGTGCTCCAGGCCCTGCGTGACGCCGGCATCGAGCCGACGATCATCGAGTATCTCAAGACGCCGCCGTCGCGCCCCACGCTGGCCGGCCTGATCCAGCAATCCGGCCTGAGCGTGCGCGAGGCCGTGCGCGCCAAGGAGCCGCTCTACGCCGAGCTCGGGCTGGACGGCCCGGACGTCAGCGACGAGGCCCTGCTCGATGCCATGATCGAGAATCCCATCCTGATCAACCGGCCGTTCGTGGTGACCTCGCGCGGCGCTCGCCTGTGCCGGCCGGCCGAACTCGTGCAGGAAATCCTGCCCTGAGCGGTTGCACGCGCAAGCTTTGCAAAGGCGGCCTCGGCCGCCTTTTTTGTTGCGCGAGCAACGGCCTGGCGCGGCGCCGCGGCCCGCTTCAGCCGGCCGCGGCGCCGCGCTTGCGGCGCGTGCGCGGCGCCGCGGCCGGCGGGGCGTCGCCCAGGATGTCGTCCAGGCGCGCCAGCTTCTCCTGTGCGCATGCGCGCAAGGACTCCACCAGCAGCGCGGTGGCGGCGCTGCGGCGCCGCACCTTGGGATAGACCAGGCCGTAGTGCAGGTTCACTCGGGGCGCGAAGCGCTTGATCACGATGTCGAGGTGGCGTTGCGCGAGCGCGGCCATCGGGTCGGCCAGCGCAATGCCGCAGCCCATGGCGGCGAGCTGGATCGCCATCGTGCTGAACGACACCTCGAGCTCGGTGCGCGGCCCGGCATTGGCGCTCTCGAACGCCGCCATGCAGCGCTGCTCGAGAATGCTGCGGCGGCCCAGGCTGATGTAGGGATGGGCGCGCAGGTCCTGCGCGCGCACCTCGTCCTGCGCGGCGCAGGGATGGCCGGGATGCATCACCGCCACGATCTCGCTCTGGCACAGCAGCTCGGTCTCGATGGCCGGATGGGCCAGCGGCAGCTGCACCAGCGCCAGGTCGAACTGCTGCTGCGCCAGCCACCATTGCAGCTCGGCCGGCATGCGCGCGTTGAGCGCCGCGGCAAAGCCCGGGTGCGACAGACGGCAACGGCCCAGCGCTTCGAGCGCCAGCCCGTCGATGATGTGATTGGCGGCCAGCACCCGCACCCGGTCGCGCCGGCCCTGGCGCATGTCCTCGGCATAGTCGGCCACCGCGTCCTGCGCGCGCAGCAGGCCATAGACGTGCTGGTAGAACGCGCGGCCGTCGTCGGTGAGCTCCAGGCGCCGGCCGGTCTTGCGCAGGATCTCGAAGCCGGCCTCCTCCTCGAGCTGCGCCAGCAGGCGGCTGATCTGCGGCTGCGTGCGATGCAGGCGCAGCGCGGCCTGCGCGACGCTGCCGCCTTCGACGAACGCGTGCAGGGCTTCGTAGGCGCGGTAGTTCATGACGGCGGAGCCTCAGGGAAATACATGCGTAATACGCAAGTAATCGTCAAAATTTGGAATTTGAATTATATGTCCCGCGCTCCCAGAATCTGCTTCATGAGGCGTCCGCCGGACGCAGGAATCACGCGGGAGTACGGGGCAGTGAAGCAGCAGGAACAAAGTCAGGATCCGATCGTGGTGTGGGGCGGCGGCGCCATCGGCGGCGTGGTCGCCGCGCGCCTGGCCGACGCCGGGCAGCCGGTGGTGCTGGTGGACGTGGTGCCCGCGCACATCGAGGCGGTGCGCGCGCGCGGCCTGGAAATCGTGGGGCCCGACGGCACCCGTACGCGCTCGCCGATGCAGGCCTGCCTGGCCGAGGACTTCCGCGGCCCGGTGTCGCGCGTGATGCTGTCGGTGAAGGGCCAGCACACGGCCGCGGCGGTCTCCGCCATCCTGCCGCACCTGCGCGACGACGGCTGGATCCTCGCGCTGCAGAACGGCCTGACCGAATCCACCATCGCGGAATTGGCGGGCGCGGCACGCACGATGGGCGCGCTGGTGAACTTCGCCTCCGATTACCTGGAGCCGGGCCGCATCCAGTTCGGCGGCCTGGGCAGCCTGAAGGTGGGCGAGATCGACGGCGGCGACACCGACCGCTCGCGCGCCGCCGCGGCGCTCCTGCAGCACGTGGATCCGGACGCGAGCTGGACCCCGTCGCTGATGGGCTACAAGTGGAGCAAGGTCGCGATCGGCGCCATGCTGTTCACCACCGCCATGTCGAACGACACCATCGTGGCGCTGCTGGCCGAGCCGCGCTACCTGCCGCTGTGGCGCGCGCTGGGCAGCGAGGTGGTGGCCGTGGCACGCGCCAGCGGCGTGGAGCCGGCGCCGTTCGATGGCTTTGCGCCGGATGCGTTCACGCCCGCGGCCGGCATCGGCGCCGCCGAGGCGCAGATGCAGCGCATCGCGGATCATTGCCGCCGCTGGGTGGGCAAGCCGCGCAGCGGCGTGTGGCGCGATCTCGCCGTGCGCAAGCGCCCGACCGAGGTCGATCCCCAGATCACCGACATCGTCAAACATGGCCGCGCCCATGGCGTGGCCACGCCCACGGTGCAGCGGCTGATCGCCATGATCCGCGAGATGGAGGCGGGGCAGCGCGGCTTCGGCAAAGACAACCTCGACGCGCTGATGGCGGTGGCCGCATGAGCGCCATGATCGCGGCGGACTTCGCGGGCAGTCACGTGCTGGTCACGGGCGGCGCCGGCCACTTCGGCCTGGAGCTGACGCAGGCGTTCGTGCGCGCCGGGGCGCACGTGACCCGCGCCGACCGGGCCGAGCCTGCCGCGGACGACCTGGGGCCGCAATGCCGGCTCGACGTGAGCGATGCGGCGGCGATCGACGCGCTGGTGGCGGGCTGGGACGACGCGGCGCTGCCGACCGTGCTGGTGAACAACGCCGCCATCTTTCCTTTCGTAGACGTGCTGGACGCGCCGCCGGCGCTGTGCCGCAGCATGCTCGACGTCAACCTGCTCGGCCCGCTGCACCTGACGCAGGCGCTCGCGCGCCGCTGGCTGGCCGCCGGCATCCGCGCCGCAGTGGTGAACGTGAGCTCGGCCTCGGCCGAGGTGGCGCGCACCAATGGCGCGATCTACGGCCCGTCGAAGGCGGCGCTGGAGCAGCTCACCCGCATTCTGGCGTTGCGCCTCGCGCCCCACGGCGTGCGTCTGAACGCCGTGCGCCCGGGCATCGCGCAGGGCGCGGCCAGCGCGCCCTTGCCGCAGGCGCACCTCGACAGCATCGCCCGCGCGATCCCGCTGGGCCGCACGATCGCGCCGGGCGAACTCGCCGACGCCGTGCTGTTCCTGGCCAGCGACGCGGCCGGCTTCATCACCGGCCAGGTGCTGTCGGTCGACGGCGGCGGCGGCATCAACCGGCGCGCGCAAACCTGAAATCATCTGGGAGGATCACCATGACGAACAACGACACGCGCTGCGTGACCATGCACGAAGACCGCCGCATCTCGTTCCCGGCCTACGCCTGGCCCGAAGGCAAGCGCTGCGGCGTGGCCTTCACGCTCGACCTCGACGCCGAGTCGCCGTACTTCTGGACCGCGCGCGAGCGCCCGGCCACGAGCCTGGGCGAGCTGGAGCAGCGCCGCTACGGCCCGCGCCAGGGCGTGGCGCGCATCCTCGCGCTGCTCGAGAAGTGGGGCATCAAGGGCGCGTTCTATGTGCCGGGCGTGGTGGCCGCCACCTATCCGGACCTGCTGCCCACGCTGCTGCGCGCCGGCCACGAGGTGGGCTACCACGGCTATTTCCACGAGCGCCTCGACGGGCTCGACGAGGCCGCGCTCGACGACTATCTGCAGCGTTCCATCGACGTGTTCCAGGCCCAGACGGGGCAGGCGCGGCGCGGCTATCGGGCGCCGTCGTTCGAGCATTCGCCGGCCAGTCTCGCGGCGCTGCGCCGCGCCGGCCTGGCCTACGACAGCTCGCTGATGGGCTTCGACCATCCCTATACGATCGACGGGCTGGTGCAGGTGCCGGTGACCTGGACCATCGACGATGCGCTGTACTTCCGCTATACCAACGGCCCGCGCGACAAGACCCATCCGGCCAATCCGAACGCCGTGCTGGAGAGCTGGATCGAGGAGTTCGAGGGCGTGCGCCAGTGGGGCGGGCTGTGCATGATCACCGTGCACGACTGGATCTCGGGGCGCGGCCAGCGCCTGCGCCTGCTGGATCGCTTCTTCGCGCACATCGCGGCCTGCAACGACGTCTGGTGGGCCACGCCCATGACGATCGCCGAGTATCACCGCAGCTCGCCGAATGCCGACGCGTTCGAGGTGAGCGCGCACATCGGCCGGTTCGCGCCGGCCTGACACGACACAAGGGGAAACACATCATGAATCATCGACGTCGCGCCCTGTGCGCGCAACTCGCCGGCCTGCCGCTGCTGTCGCTGGCGGGCGCCGCCGGCCTGCCGTGGCGCGCCGCCCAGGCCGCCTCGGGCTATCCGGACAAGCCCGTGTCCGTCGTGGTGCCGTTCGCGCCCGGCGGCAACACCGACATCGTTGCGCGCCTCATCGGCACCGGCCTGGCCAAGCGCCTGAACGGCAACATCGTGGTCGAGAACAAGGCCGGCGCCGGCGGCAACATCGGCGCGGCCACCGTGGCCCGCGCCAAGCCCGACGGCCAGACGCTGCTCTACAGCACGGCCAGCACCTTCGCCATCAATCCGCACGTGTATTCGAACCTGCCGTTCGATCCGATCCAGGCCTTCGAGCCGGTGGCCGTCACGATCCAGGTGCCGGTGGTGCTGGTGGTCACCGCGGCCTCGGGCATCACCTCGCTCGACCAGCTGGCCGCGCACGTCAAGGCCAGGCCCGAGGCCGCGAGCTATGGTTCCAACGGCAACGGCACCTCCAGCCACATCGCCTGCCACGTGCTGGCGCAGAAGCTGGGCGTGCCCGACCTGCTGCATGTGCCCTACAAGCAGGGACCGCAGGTGCTGACCGACCTGGCCGGCGGACAGCTGACCTTCGCCTTCGATGCCTGGTCGGTGGTCGGCCCGCAGGTCAAGGCGGGCCGCCTGGTGGCACTGGCCGTGTCCGGCAGGGAGCGCCTGAAGGCCGCGCCGGAGATCCCGACCGTGGCCGAAGTGCTGAAGACGGATTACGACATCGTCACGTGGAACGCGTTCTGCGTGCCGCGCGGCACGCCGGCCGCCATCGTGACCAAGCTGCGCGAGGCGGTGCAGGGCACCCTGCAGGATCCGGCCGTGCACGACCGGCTCGAAGGCGAGGGCGTGCCCCCCTATGCGCCCATGAGCGCCGCCGAGCTCGACGCCTTCTTCAAGCGGGAATACGAGAAGTGGGGCGCGCTGGTGAAACTGGTGGGCGCCACCGGCATCGCCTGAGCGCGTTGCGCTCAACCTTAAAACGACATGGCGGCCCGCGGGCCGCCATGTCGTTTTTGCCGAAGCGGCGGAAAGCCTTACTTCGAGCCGCCCGTGTTCGGGTAGTTCGAGCCCGGGGAGTTGGGCGTGTTGCGGTCGCGCGGCGCGGCGGCGTTGGGCGCCGTCGTCGAGCTGGTGCCGTCATTCTTGCGCATGCCGTCGTGCTTGTCCGTGGTGCTCTTGTTGTTGTGCTGCATGCCGTCACGGTGGTTCGGCGTGCCCGGCGCCGGGGCCTGCGTGCCCTGGGGCAGCGGACGGTTCGGCTGTGCGGCGGTCGAATCGTTCGGCGTCTTGGACGGGGCGGTGGGGGTGGCGCTCTGCGCCAGGGCCGCGCCCGAGAAGGTCAGCGCCGCGACGACGGAAAGAGCCAGCTTGCGATTGAGAGTCAGGTGCATGGTGTCACTCCAGTGGGTGCGTACAGGATGCCGCACCCATCCCATGGCAAGCGCCGTGCCCGGGATGCCCGTTTCGCTGAAAAAAGGCACCGCCGCAAGATGATGGTCGCAGGAATGCGAACGATCGCGGCCGCCGGGCCGCCGGCCCGGCGCTCCGGCGCGCCGGCTCAGGAGCGCTTCGCCTTCCAGTCCTGCAGCGCCTTCAGCGTATTGGTGACGTGGTGCTCGGGATTCATGTCGGTGTACTCGTAGAGGATCTTGCCCTCGGGCGAGATCAC
>Ga0160496_1000564_pt1 | contig 14962 bp, 13 predicted proteins | sample DIDPMG_2_FD_108231 | JGI IMG/M metagenome (GOLD analysis project Ga0160496, IMG submission 108231) | Enriched soil microbial communities from UW Madison campus, WI, USA - DID2937_E24_FP MG | ecosystem: Environmental > Terrestrial > Soil > Grasslands | place: USA: Madison, Wisconsin | collected...
CCGGCGCTGGCCCCGGCCGAACCGCCCTCCGCGCCCATCCGGGTGCAGGACGACCTCGGCCGCACGGTCGACCTGCCCGGCCCCGCCCGGCGCGCCATCACCCTCACCCCGCACGCCACCGAGCTGGCCTACGCCGCCGGCGCCGGCCCCTACCTGGTCGGCACGGTGCGCGCGAGCGACCACCCCGCGGCGGCGCGCGCCCTGGCCAGCATCGGCGACGCCATGCAGCCCGACCCCGAGCGCGTGGCGCAGCTGCGTCCCGACCTGATCCTGGCGTGGCAGCCGGCCACGGCCGGCGGGCTGACGCAGGTGGCCGGCAAGCTGGGTGCGGCGGTGTTCTATTCCGACCCCGTCCGCCTCAACGACATCCCGCTGGCGATCGAACGCTACGGCCGCCTGTTCGGCACCTCGGCGCAGGCCGACGCCGAGGCGGGGCGCCTGCGCGCGCGCCTGGCCGCGTTGCGCGGCGCCTACGCCGGCAAGGCGCCGGTGCGCGTCTTCGTGCAGGCCGGCACCGATCCGCTCTACACGCTCAACGACAGCAGCATCGTGAGCGATGCGCTGAAGCTGTGTGGCGGCGTCAACGTGTTCGGCCCGGCGCCCGTCGTGGCGCCGCAGGTGTCGCTCGAGAGCGTGCTGGCGGCCCGGCCCGACGCCGTGATCGCGGGCGTGCAGTCGGCCGCCGAGGCCGAATCCCTGCAGCGGCGCTGGCGCGAATCGCGCCTGCCGGCGGCGCTGGCCGGCCACGTCTATGCCCTGGACGCCGACGCCCTCTACCGCCCCGGGCCCCGCCTGGTCGACGCCACCGCCGCGCTGTGCGAGATGCTGGACCGGGCGCGTTCCTGAGGGCGCCACGGCGCCCAAACCCCTGTCCGCAACCCGGTCGGCCCCGGCCTCGCGCCCCCCGGTGCTTTATGATGGAGGCCTGCAAGCCTCATTCACGCGCGTGGGCCCCGCCCGCGCCGACCCTACCTGCATCGCCATGAGCACTCAAGACACTCTCACCATCGCCGGCCGCGAGTATTCGTCGCGCCTGTTGGTCGGCACCGGCAAGTACCAGGATTTCGAACAGACCCGCGCCGCGCTCGACGCCTCGGGCTGCGAGATCGTCACCGTGGCGATCCGCCGCACCAACATCGGCCAGAACCCGGGCGAGCCCAGCCTGCTCGACTACGTGCCGCCGTCGAAGTTCACGCTGCTGCCCAACACCGCCGGCTGCTACACCGCCGACGACGCGGTGCGCACGCTGCGCCTGGCGCGCGAGCTGCTCGACGGCCACGACCTGGTCAAGCTCGAGGTGCTGGGCGACCCGCACACGCTGTTCCCCAACATGCCCGAGACGCTCAAGGCCGCCAAGACCCTGATCGACGACGGCTTCAAGGTCATGGTCTATTGCACCGACGATCCGATCCAGGCCCGCATGCTCGAAGACATGGGCGTGGTCGCCATCATGCCGCTGGCCTCCCTGATCGGCTCCGGCATGGGCATACTCAACCCCTGGAACCTGCGCCTGATCATCGACCAGACCAAGCTGCCGGTGGTGGTCGATGCCGGCGTGGGCACCGCCTCCGACGCCACCATCGCGATGGAGCTCGGCTGCGACGCCGTGCTGATGAACACCGCCATCGCGGGCGCCCAGGATCCGGTGCTGATGGCCAGCGCCATGAAAAAGGCCGTGGAATCGGGCCGCGAGGCGTTCCGCGCCGGCCGCATGCCGCGCAAGCTCTACAGCGGCGCGCCCAGCTCGCCCACCGAAGGCATGATCGCCGCCAAGAAATGACTGCCCCGCGTCGTATTCCCAACGCCCTGAGCATCGCGGGCGTCGATCCCTCCGGCGGCGCCGGCGTCCTCGCCGACGTCAAGGCCATGAGCGCGCTCGGCGCCTATGGCTGCGCCGTGATCGCGGCCCTCACCGCACAGAACACCCGCGGCGTGTCCGGCATCTCGCCGGTGCCCCCGGCCTTCGTGGGCGAGCAGATCGACACGCTGTTCGCCGACGTGCGCATCGATGCCGTGAAGATCGGCATGGTGGGCCAGGAGCCCGTGATCCGCGTGGTGGCCGAGAAGCTGGCGCGCTGGACGCCCGCCCACGTCGTGCTCGACCCCGTGATGGTGGCCAAGAGCGGCGACCTGCTGCTCGAACGCAGCGCGGTCGGCGCGATGCGCGAATCGCTGCTGCCGCAGGCCACGCTGCTCACGCCCAATCTGCCCGAGGCCGGCGTGCTGCTCGAAGAGCGGCCCGTCGAGACCCTCAAGGAAATGCGGCGCGTGGCCGAGCGCCTGCGCAACAAGATGGCCTACTCCGGCCACCGCTGGGTCATGGTCAAGGGCGGCCACCTGCCCGGCGACGAGACCATCGATTTGCTGCACGACGGCGATCGCATGATCGAGCTGCCCGGCCGCCGCATCGAAACCGCCAATACCCACGGCACCGGCTGCACGCTGTCGGCGGCCCTGGCGGCGCTGCTGCCGCAGCTCGACGACGTGCCCGAGGCGGCGCGCCGCGCCAAGGCCTATCTCACCGAGGCCATCCGCCACGCCGAGCGGCTGGACGTCGGCGAGGGCCACGGCCCCGTCCACCATTTCCACGCCTGGTGGTAGCGGCCCGCCGGTAAACCAGGCCGCCCCGCGGCCGGCCCCCGCCCATGACAGGTGGGAGCCGGTACAATGGGGCGCAAATTCCCTTAGACCGTTTCTCTTTTGCCGTCATGAACGCTTCGACCCTGCCCGACGTAGAACAAGCCCGTTTCAATATGGTGGAACAGCAGATCCGCCCCTGGGACGTCCTGGATACGCGTGTCCTCGACGCGCTGTTCACCGTGCGCCGCGAGTCGTTCGTGCCGCCCGCCCTGCGCTCGCTGGCGTTCTCCGATCTCGAGATCCCGCTGCAGATCAACGCGGTCGACACCCGCCAGACCATGCTGACGCCCAAGCTCGAGGCGCGCCTGGCCCAGGAGCTGCAGCTGCAGCCCACCGACTGCGTGCTCGAGATCGGCACCGGCTCGGGCTACCAGGCCGCGCTGCTGGCGCACCTGGCGCAGCAGGTCACCACCGTCGAGATCGATCCGCGCCTGGTCGCCTTCGCGCAGACCAACCTGCAGCTGAACAACGTCACCGACGTCAAGGTCGAGACCGGCGACGGCCGCAACGGCTGGGGCTCCACCGAATACGACGCGATCCTGGTCACCGGCTCGGTGCCCACCGTGCCCGACGCGCTCAAGTACCAGCTGCGCGTGGGCGGCCGCCTGGTCGTCATCGTGGGCGAAGCCCCCGTCATGACCGCCTGTCGCATCACCCGCACGACGGCGGCGAGCTTCGAAACCGTCCAGCTGTTCGAAACCGTGATCAAGCCGCTGCGCGGCGCCACCGTATCGCACTTCAAGTTCTGACGCGATGCGCGCCCGGCACGTTGCAGCAGTACTTTTCGGGTTCTGCGCCGCAACGGCCGGCGTGGCGGGCCATGCGCAAGACCTGATGCAGGTCTGGCGCGACGCGCTGTCGCGCGATCCGCTCTACGCGGCGGCGCGCGCCGAATATCGCGCCGATGCCGAGAAAGTCCCCCAGGCGCGGGCCGACCTGCTGCCCTACGTCACCGCCGAGACCGGCGGCGCCTATCGCGAGACCCGCAGCACGCGCAACTGGTCGTATGACCATGGCGGCGGGCGCGGCACCTGGGACCTCGTCCTCACCCAACCCCTGTTCGACTGGAACCGCTGGCAGCGCTTCGAGGCCTCCAAGCTGGTGGTGGCCGACGCCGAGGTGCGCCTGCAGCAGGCCTTCCAGGACCTGATCCTGCGGGTCGCGGCCACCTATTTCGGCATTCTCGCGGCCCAGGAGACCCTCACCGCCACCGAGGCCGAGAAGGCCGCCGTGGCCGAGCAGCTGGCCGCGGCCAAGCGCGGCTTCGAGCTCGGCAACGCCACCATCACCGACACCTACGAGGCGCAGGCGCGCTTCGACCTGCTCACCGCCGAAGAGCTGCGGCTGCAGAACGAAGTGATGACGCTGCGCGAGGACCTCACCAAGATCATGGGCAGCCCGCCCGGCGCGCTGGCCGAGCTGCCGCACGGCGTGGCGCTGCCGGCGCCGCAGCCGGCACGCCTGTCCGACTGGTCGACCCAGGCGGAAGCGGCCGGCCTCGAGGTGTTGCGCGCGCAACTGCAGAGCCGCCTCGCGGCCCGCAACACCGAGATCGCCAAGAGCGGCCACTATCCCTCGCTCAACCTCTACGCGTCGAGCGGCAGCACCACCGACGGCACCCTGCAGCGCTCCGGCCCGGGCCGCCCGATCGACAGCGCCGTGGGCGTGACCCTGTCCATCCCGCTTTACGCCGGCGGCGGTATCTCCTCCCAGGTAACCGAACGCGTCCAGCTCGAACAAAAGGCACGCCACGATTTCGAGGCGGCGCGGCGCCAGGCCGTGGCCTCGTCGCGGCAGTACTTCAACGGGGTGATGACGGGGCTGGCGCGGGTGCGCGCCCTGGAGGCCGGCGAGCGCTCCAGCCGGGCGTCGCTGGAGGCCAACCAGACCGGCTACGAGATCGGCGTGCGCATCAATCTCGACGTGCTGAATGCGCAGCAGCAGCTCTACGCGACCCAGCGCGACCTGGCGCTGGCACGCTACAACACGCTGCTCGACGGGCTGCGCCTGAAGGCCGTGAGCGGCATCCTCACCGAAAACGACCTGGAAGCGGTCAACCGCCTGCTGCGGCTGCCGCGCTGACCGGCCTCAGCCGGCCTGGATCTTGCGCACCAGCGTGGTGGTGGAGCGCTGGAACTCGAACGGAATCGCCTCGGCCCGGCCGCCCCAGGTCTTGACCAGCGCGGTCTCGGGCAGCTTCTCCATGTCGTAGTCGCCGCCCTTCACGATGATGTCCGGACGCAGTTCGGCGATCAGCTCGATCGGCGTGTCCTCGTCGAACGTGGTGACGGCGCCGACGCAGGCCAGCGCGGCCAGCATGGCGGCCCGATCGGCCTCGCCGTTGAGCGGCCGCTCCGGGCCCTTGCCCAGCCGCCGCACCGACGCATCCGTGTTCACGGCCACCACCAGCGTGGCGCCCAGCTGCGCGGCCGCGTCGAGGTAGGTCACGTGGCCGCGATGCAGGATGTCGAACACCCCGTTGGTGAACACCAGCGGACGCGGCAGCCGGCCCTCGGCCACGGCGGCCACGAGGTCGGCTCGGGAATGGATCTTGGATTCGAAGCGGGCGGTCGTCATGGCGCGATTGTACGCCGCGCCATGACGCCGCTCGCGCGGCCCGCCGGCCTCAGACGCCGACCAGCACCGAACCCTCGGGCGTGGCCGGGCGCAGGCGCGCGGCGACTTCCTTGCGGTAGCGGTTGAGATCCTTGACCGACGCGAAGTTGCTGTCGAGCAGCTTGGACAGGATGTGCAGGATGCGGGTGGCGACCTTCTGCTCCCAGACGCCGTCGAAGCGGATCTGGGTGTCGAGCCAGCGCTCGAGCCAGCCCGGCTCGGGCAGGCGCGACTGCACGGTGTCGTTCGGGAACAGGTCCTTGTTGACGTGCAGATTGGTCGGGTGCATGGCCTGGGCGCTGCGGCTGGCCGAGGCCATCAGCACGCCGATCTTGGAGAAGGCATGGCGGGCATCGCCGCTGACCGCGTCGCCGCGGTCGTGCAGCGCGCGCCGCATGTATTGCAGATAGGCACCGGCATGGCGTGCTTCGTCTTGCGCCACGGTCTTGTAGATGGCCTTGATGACCGGCTCGGTGTGCCAGTCGGCGGCGCAGCGATACCAGTGGTTCAGGCGGATCTCGCCGCAGAAGTGCAGCATCAGCGTCTCGAGCTCGGGCGCGCGGTCGAATTCGAAGCGCACCTTGTGCAGCTCTTCTTCGGTGGGCATGAGGTCGGGGCGGAAGCGGCGCAGGTATTCCATCAGCACGAGCGAGTGCTTCTGCTCCTCGAAGAACCACACCGACATGAACGCGCAGAAATCGCTGTCGCCGCGATTGTCGCGCAGGAACATCTCGGTGGCCGGCAAGGCGGCCCACTCCGTGATGGCGTTCATCTTGATGGTGTGGGCTTGTTCTTCCGTCAGCTTGCTGCGGTCGAAGTCGCCCCAGGGAATGTCGGTCGCCATATTCCAGCGTACCGCTTCCATGGTCTTGAAGAGTTCAGGATAAAGCATGATTAGCCCTTGAATATTCCCGCTTGAGGGGCTTGTTTGGGTCGAAAGGGATGCTGCGTGCGCCAGGCCTTGCGGCCGGGCGCCGGTACACCTTATAGGAGTGATTTATCGCCGTTGCGCGAGAAGCTGTGATGACATTTCAGTGACGATCCCATGACACCGGCGCTCAGCGCGTCAGTGCCCAGAATGCCACCACGATGCCCAGCGCGACGACGGCGGTGAGCGCGATCAGGACGCGATTACTGTGTTCCTGCGCGCGCCGCAATTTGCCCAGTTCGTCCAGCAGTTGCGGCGCAACCACGGGGCGGCTGAGGTAGTCATGCACGAGGCGCGGCATGGCGGGCAACATCTGGGCCCACTGCACCGCTTCCTTGGACATGGCCTTTTTCAGACCGTCGAATCCCATGCGCTGGCGCATCCAGCGTTCGAGATACGGTTTGGCGGTCTTCCAGAGATCGAGGTTGGGGTCGAGCTGCCGCCCCAGACCCTCGACGTTGAGCAAGGTCTTCTGCAGCAGCACGAGCTGCGGCTGGATCTCGACGTTGAAGCGGCGCGAGGTCTGGAACAGGCGCAGCAGCACCTGGCCCAGCGAGATCTCGGCCAGCGGCCGGTCGAAATACGGCTCGCACACCGCGCGCACGGCGCCCTCCAGCTCTTCCTCGCGCGTGTCGGGCGGCACCCAGCCCGACTCGATGTGCAACTGCGCCACGCGGCGGTAGTCGCGGTGGAAGAAGGCGAGGAAGTTCTGCGCCAGGTAGTTTTTGTCGAATTCCGACAGCGAACCGACGATGCCGAAATCGAGCGCGATGTAGCGGCCCAGCGTCTCGGGATTGTCCGACACATAGATGTTGCCCGGGTGCATGTCGGCGTGGAAGAAGCCGTCGGTGAACACCTGGGTGAAGAAGATCTCGACGCCGCTGCGCGCCAGCGTCGGGATGTCGATGCCGGCGGCGCGCAGGCGGTCGATCTGGCCCACCGGGATGCCGTACATGCGCTCCATGGTGAACACCGTGCTGGCGGTGTATTCCCAGATCACCTCGGGCACGATCAGGATCTCGCCGCGGTTGGATTCCGGGCCGAAGTTGCGTCGCAGCTGGCTGCAGTTGGAGGCCTCGCGCACCAGGTCGAGCTCGTCGTGCAGGTATTTGTCGAACTCGGCCACGACCTCGCGCGGCTTGAGGCGGCGGCCGTCGTCGCCCAGGCGCTCGATGATGCGCGCCACGATGCGCAGCAGCGACATGTCCTGCTCGATCACGGCCAGCATGCCCGGGCGCAGCACCTTGACCGCCACCTCGCGGCCGTCGTGCAGCACGGCGAAGTGCACCTGCGCGATCGAGGCGGAGGCGATCGGATCGGTGTCGAACTGCGCGAACAGCTGCTGCGGCGGCGCGCCCAGCGCGGCCTCGATGCAGGCGGCGGCCTGGGCCGACGGGAACGGCGGCACGCGGTCCTGCAGCAGCGCCAGCTCGTTGGCGATGTCGGCGGGGATCAGGTCGCGCCGGGTCGAGAGCACCTGGCCGAACTTCACGAAGATGGGGCCGAGCGATTCGAGCGCGCGGCGCAGCCGCACGCCGCGCGGCGTGCGCGGCCGCGTGCCCAGGCGGATCACGCGCAGCAGCAGCGTGGCCAGCGGGTGGTTCAGGCTCGAGAGCACCAGCTCGTCGAGGCCATAGCGCAGCGAGACGAAGATGATGCGCAGCAGTCGCAGGAAGGTCATCATCGTGCGCCCCTTGCGCTGCCCTGGCGGGCCACGCGCGCGTCGAGCGCGCTCAGGCGGCGCGCCAGCGCGTCGGTGTCCTGGCCGAGCTGGTCCATGTCGAGGCGCCATTGCGCCAGGGCCGGCCGGCCGGCCACCACGCCGCGCTCTTCGGCCAGGTATTCGGAGATGTTCTGTGCCAGGCGCAGCGCCGCGTTGCGCGCGAAGCCGGTGACGGCACGGGTGCCGCCGAGCAGGCGCGCCGCGGGCACGTCGCCGATGCGTTGCGCCAGTTCGTCTTCGACGTCCCAGCGCAGGTCGCGCGCCAGGTCCGCCACCACCTGCGCCAGCGCCGCGTCGCCCGAGATGTGGGTGAGCTCGGCGAAGTCGGGCTTCGCGCCGCCCGGCAGCAGGCGCGCCAGGCTCATGCGTTCGGGCACGCCCGAGAGCGTGACGTCGGCCACGACCGCCGCATCGGCCACGTCGACCTGCCCGTCGCTGGCGATCGTGAGCGACAGGGCGAAGCCGCCGAGCGCGAAACGCACGGTCTTGCCGGCGTGGCGCTGCAGGCGTTCGCGCGCCCAGGGCTCGCGCGCGAGCAGCGCATTGAGCAGGCGCACGACGAGTCGCGATGGCGGGGGCAGGACGGAAAGAGGCGCGGGCAAAGGCAGCATCGGGGAGTGTGCGGCCGCGGGCGCGGCCTGGGAGGCATCCGGTATGAACCTTGGCAGTTTACCGGTTTAATACGGCGCGCTGGCCGCGCCTCCCGCCAATGAGCGAACCGGCCCAGGGCGTGAGCCACAAGACCGGTTCAGGGGTAAAGCTACGACGGCATCCGGCCACGGGCCGGACGCCGTCTGCGCGATCAGCTCGCGTATTCGACCGGGATCTGCTGGATGCCGGCGAGCAGCCAGCCGCCATTGGCCGGCTTGAAAAGGTTCCAGACCTCTTCGAAGCGGAAGGCCTCGGCACCGACTTCCTCGCGCAGCATGCCCGAGAAGCGCACGCTGGCCAGGTGGCCGTCGGAGACGGTTTCGATGCCCAGCAGCTCGGCGTTGAGCAGCACGACGTCGGTCTTGTTGGTGCCGCTGCGGGCTTCGAGCTGCGGCTTCAGTTCGGCGATCAGGTCGTCGGTCAGGAGGTCGCGCAGGCTTTCGACGTTGCCGCTGTCCCAGATCGCCTGGATGCGGACGAACTGGTCCTTGGCCTGTTGCAGGAAGCGCGGCGTGTCGAAGTCACCCGGAATGAACCAGTTGCCATCTTCGCCGGCCTTCGGCAGCGCGGCGGCCGGTGCGGCGGCAGCGGCAACCGGGGCAGCGGCCGTGGCGGCGATGGGCGCCTGCGCGGCCGGCTGGGCCGGCTTGAGCGACTCGCGCCACGTGGGCTGGGCGTTGTTGCCATTGCCGTTGCCGGCGTTGTTGCCGTAGGCACCCTGCATGGCCTGGCGCGGCGCGGCGCCACGCAGACGACGCACGATGAACAGCACGGCGAACACGACCAGGGCGATCAGCAGCGCGCTGCCGAGGAACTCGGCGAAGGCGCCCGACAGACCCAGGTGCGACAGCAGGGCGGCGATGCCCAGGCCGGCGGCGATGCCGGCGATGGGGCCGAGCCAGCGCGAAGCGCCGCTCTTGGCGGCCGCACCTGCAGCGGCGGTGCCTGCGGCGGCGGTACCGGCCGTGGCGGCGGTGCCGCCCGCGGTGGTGCCCGCGCCCGGCGTGGCCGGCGGCGTGGTGGCCTGGCGTTGGGTGGTGACGTTGCTCGACTGGCGGCCAGCGCTGCTGCCGCCGCCGGCGCGGCGGGCTTCAGCGTCGAAAGACGCCGTGACCAGCACCGCACCCGACACGGCGATCAGGGCCGCGGCGAGGGTTCGGGAAAGACCCCGGGAAAAACCGATTCGGGACATCGCAATATGCTCCTCGTATACAAGCATGGGCGCTCCCCCGCAGGAGCGCGGCGCGTCCGGCTCAGGGGCCGGATCACACAGGGGTGACTCTGTAGTGGATGAGCAGCACTGAGGGGTCGCCGCGCGGATCGCGCCGGTTTCACCGCAACCTGACTATTTCTTACAGAAGACTGAACAACCTAAGCATAACGGACAAGACCGTCCGTCACAAGTTCCCCAAAAGGGGGTTCAGCCCAGCTTGACGCCTTCGTGCAGGGCAGCGACGCCGGCGGTCAGGTTGAAATACTGGACGCGATCCAGGCCGGCCACCCGCATCATGTCGGCCAGGGTGTCCTGGTCGGGATGCATGCGGATCGATTCGGCCAGGTAGCGGTAGCTCGCCTCGTCGTTGGCGACCTTCTTGCCCAGCCAGGGCAGCACGTTGAAGGAGTACCAGTCGTAGGCGGGCGCGAGCGGCTTGGCCACGCGCGAGAATTCCAGGACCAGGAGCTTGCCGCCCGGCTTCAGCACGCGGGCCATCTCGGCCAGGGCGCGATCCTTGTGGGTCATGTTGCGCAGGCCGAAGGCCACGCTGACGCGGTCGAAGTAGCCGTCGGGGAACGGCAGCTTCTCGGCATCGCAGACCGACACGGGCAGGATCATGCCGCCGTCGGTGAGCCGGTCGCGGCCCACGCGCAGCATCGAATCGTTGATGTCGGTGAGCCAGACCTCGCCCGTGGGGCCGGCGCGCTTGGCGAACGCGCGCGCCAGGTCGCCCGTGCCGCCCGCGATGTCGAGCACCTTCATGCCGGGGCGGATCGCCGCGCGGCTGATGGTGAAGGCCTTCCAGATGCGATGCAGGCCCGCCGACATGAGGTCGTTCATGACGTCATATTTGGCGGCCACCGAATGGAAGACTTCGGCCACCTTGCGTGCCTTGTCAGCCTCCGGCACGGACTGGAAACCGAAGTGGGTGGACTGACCGGCGGCGCCGGATTCGGGAGAGGAATTGGGGGTTTGCATAGTCGAATCTCTTGGTATGGCCCAATGGTAGCCGATCGGCGCCCGATTCCTGACACGGAGATTGCGTCCGGCCACCAGGGCGCGGGCCCGTCGGCGTTGCGCCGCGGCGCGCGCGGGCGCTGGCTGTCCGTGACATGAAGCATTCGTCACATACCTGAAATATTGCGGCCATACTATCGCAATGTTCGCGCAGCGCCTGCGCCTGACTGATGTGTAACACCATGTCCAGCACCATACTTGTCGTCGAAGACGAACCCGCCATCCAGGAACTGATCGCCGTCAATCTTTCGTTCGCCGGCCACAAGGTCCTGCGCGCGTTCGATGCCGAGCAGGCCCAGACGCTGATCCGCGCCGAACTGCCCGATCTCATCCTGCTGGACTGGATGCTGCCGGGCATGTCGGGCCTCTCGCTGGCGCGCAAGCTGCGCGACGAAGAGCGCACCCGCAGCGTGCCCGTCATCATGCTCACCGCCAAGGGCGCGGAGCAGGACAAGGTCGACGGCCTCGAGGCCGGCGCCGACGACTACATCACCAAGCCCTTCTCGCCGAAGGAGCTGATGGCGCGGATCAAGGCGGTGCTGCGCCGCCGCGCGCCGCAGCTCACCGATGACATCATCGACGTCGCCGGCCTGCGCCTGGATCCGGTCACGCACCGCCTGGCGGGCAACACCCAGCAGCTGCAGATCGGCCCGACCGAATTCCGCCTGCTGCACTTCTTCATGACGCATCCCGAGCGCGTGTTCTCGCGCTCGCAGCTGCTCGACCAGGTCTGGGGCGACCACGTGTTCGTCGAAGAACGAACCGTCGACGTGCACATCCGCCGCCTGCGCAAGGCGCTGGAGCCCAGCGGCCACGACGCGCACGTCGAAACCGTGCGCGGCAGCGGCTACCGGTTTACGGCACAGGTCGCCACGCGGTAAAAATCCGCCACGATGATCTGGCTTCGCACTCTCATACTGGCCGCATTCTGGGCCGTCGTGGCCCTGCTCGCGCATTGGGCCATCGGCTCGCCCGCGGGCTGGGTCGTGTTCAGCGTGGCGCTGCTCTGCATGCTGCTGTGGCGCAGCTGGCGCCTGCAGAAGGTGTCGCAGTGGGCCCACGATCCCGACGGCGCGCCGCCCGCCTCGGTCGGCCCCTGGGACGACATCCTCGCGCCGCTCTACCGCTACACGCGCCGGCGCAGCCGCGAGATCCAGGAGATGCGCGACACCATGCAGAGCATGCTGGCCGCCGCGCAGGCCCTGCCCGATGGCGTGGTCACGCTCAATGAGGACTTCCAGATCGACTGGGGCAACCGCATGGCGCGGCGCCATCTGGGCCTGCGCCTGCCGGCCGATCGCGGCCACAATCTGCTGAACCTGCTGCGCGCGCCCGAGTTCGTGGCCTACGCCCATCGCGGCGAATGGCCCGAGCCGCTGCTGGTGCGGCTCACGCTCAACGGCCAGGAGCGCGTGATGATGATGCAGCTGGCCGGCTACGCCAGCAACCAGCGCCTGCTGATCTCGCGCGACGTGACCCAGATCGAGCGGCTCGAGACCACCCGGCGCGACTTCGTGGCCAACGTCTCGCACGAGCTGCGCACGCCCCTGACCGTGCTGGCCGGCTTTCTCGAGACGCTGCGCGACATGCCGGCCGAAGTGATCGGCGACGAGCAGCGCGAGCAATACCTGAGCATGATGCTGGAGCAGGCGCAGCGCATGCAGGCCATCGTCGAAGACCTGCTGACCCTGTCCACGCTCGAGTCCTCGCCCGGCTCCGATCCGGTGGCGGTCAGCTCGGCCTCGCTGCTGCAGACCGCGCGCCAGCAGGTCGAGGCGCTTTCGGGCGGCCGCCACACCTTTCACTGGCACATCGACGAGTCGCTCGACGTGCTCGGCAATGCCTCGGAGCTGGCCTCGGCCTTCTCCAACCTGCTCACCAACGCCGTGCGCTACACGCCCGACGGCGGCACCATCACCGTGCGCTGGGCCGCCACGCCCGATGGCGGCGCCAGCTACAGCGTGCAGGACACCGGCATCGGCATCCCGGCGCGCCACATTCCGCGCCTGACCGAGCGCTTCTACCGGGTCGACCGCGGCCGTTCGCGCGCCGTGGGCGGGACCGGCCTGGGCCTGGCGATCACCAAGCACATCGCCATGCGTCACGACGCCGAGCTGCTGATCGAAAGCGAGCCCGGCCGCGGCAGCCTCTTCTCGCTGCACTTCCCCGCCGACCGCGTGGCGGGCGCGGAGCTGGTGGACTGAGCGCCCGGCGGGGCGCAATGGCGTGGGGCCGCACTGGCGGCATAATGCGGCAACCGCCCCTCTCTCCCCTCGCCGCATGCGCATCCTCGTGATCGAAGACGAGCCCAAGCTCGCCGAATACCTGCACAAAGGCCTCACCGAACAGAGCCACGTCGTCGACCTGGCCCGCGACGGTGTCGACGGCCGCCATCTCGCCATCGAGGGCGACTACGACCTCGTGGTGCTCGACGTGAACCTGCCCGGCATCGACGGCTTCGGCGTGCTGGCCGGGCTGCGGGCGCGCCGCGGCGACACGCCGGTGCTGATGCTGACCGCGCGCGACAAGGTCGAAGACCGCGTGCGCGGCCTCGAGGGCGGCGCCGACGATTACCTGGTCAAACCCTTCGCCTTCTCCGAGCTGCTGGCGCGCATCCACGCGCTGGCGCGGCGCGGCCGCAACCAGGAGGCGCCCGTGCTGCGGCTGGCCGACCTGGAGCTCGACCTGATCAGCCGCAAGGCCCAGCGCGCCGGCCAGCGCCTCGATCTCACCGCCAAGGAATTCGCGCTGCTCGCGCTGCTGCTGCGCCGCCAGGGGCAGGTGCTGTCGCGCGCCACGCTGGCCGAACAGGTCTGGGACATGAACTTCGACAGCGACACCAACGTGATCGAGGTGGCGGTGCGGCGCCTGCGCGGCAAGCTCGACGATCCCTTTGCACAGCGCCTGCTGCACACGGTGCGCGGCATGGGCTACGTGCTGGAGCTGCGCGCATGAGGCCGCCGCGCGCGCCGTCCATGCAGGCGCGCCTGATCCTGCTGCTGGGCGCGATCGCGCTGGTGCTGGCGGCCGCCGCGGGCGTCACGCTGCTGTGGGCGCTCGACCGCGAGGTGCAGCGCCAGGAGGTCACCGAGGCGCGCGGCAAGGCCGAGCTGATCGTGCACCTGGCCGGCATGGCACCCGGCACGCACGACCTGCACAGCCTGGACGCCACGCTCGACAGCATGCGCACCGGCCACGGCAACCTGATGATCTGGATCAGCGCCGGCGGCGAATCGCCGTACGGCGGCCCGCTGCCGCGCCTGAGCCCGCTGGGCGAGGACCGCGTGCAGGCCGAGACCGCCGACGGCCAGACCCTGCGCGGCGTGCAGGTGCCGCTGCAGGCGGACGACCCCGCGGGGCCGCGCCTCACCGTCGGGGTCAGCACGCGCGCGAGCGGGCAGTTCCTGGTGGCCTACGGCTCGGTGGTCGCGTTGATCTGCGCGCTGTGGGTGGGCGCCACGGTGCTGCTGGCGGCCTGGGCCGTGCGGCGCACGCTGGCCCCGATGCGGCGCCTGTCCGGCATCGCCGCCGCCATCCGGCCCGAGCATCTCGACGAGCGCCTGCCCGTGGCCGGCATCGACCGCGAGCTGGCCGGGCTGGTGGCCGCCTTCAATCGCACGCTCGAGCGCGTGCAGGCCGCCTACCAGCAGATGGAAGGCTTCAACGCCGACGTGGCGCACGAGTTGCGCACGCCGCTCGCCACGCTGATCAACGGCACCGAGGTGATCCTGGCCTCCGACCGGCCGGCGCACGAGCTGCGCGAGACGCTGGCCTCCAACCTCGAAGAGCTGGAGAGCCTGAAGTCGCTCGTGAACGACATGCTGTTCCTGGCGCGCGCCGATGGCGGCGAACGCGCCGCCGACCTGGCGCCGGTGCGGCTCGACCAGGAGGCGCGCCGCGTCGCGGAGTTCTACGAGGCCGCGCTCGAAGACGAGGGCGTGCACCTGCGCATCGAGGGCGCGGCCACGGTCAGCGCCAACGCCAACCTGCTGCGGCGGGCGCTGGCGAACCTGGTGGCCAACGCGATGCGCGCGACCCCGCGCGGCGGCGAGCTGGTGATCGCCTGCGCGCCGGCGCCCGACGGGCGCGTGCGGCTGTCGGTGCGCAACCCCGGCGCGCCGATCCCGGCGGCCGACCTGCCGCGCATCTTCGACCGCTTCTTCCGCGGCAG
>Ga0160496_1000565_pt1 | contig 14957 bp, 11 predicted proteins | sample DIDPMG_2_FD_108231 | JGI IMG/M metagenome (GOLD analysis project Ga0160496, IMG submission 108231) | Enriched soil microbial communities from UW Madison campus, WI, USA - DID2937_E24_FP MG | ecosystem: Environmental > Terrestrial > Soil > Grasslands | place: USA: Madison, Wisconsin | collected...
AGCGCGCCTTCCTGGATGGTGCAGCCGTGCAGCATCGCCTGGTGACCGATAGTCACGTTGGGGCCAATGTGCATCGGACAGCCGGCATCCACATGCAGCACGCTGCCTTCCTGGATGTTGGAGCCCGCGCCCACGCGGATGGGCTCGTTGTCGCCCCGGATGGCGACGTGGGACCAGATGCTCACGCCCGATTCCAGGGTCACCTGGCCGATGATGTCGGCGCTGTCGGCGAGGTAGACGTCGGGGGCGACCTGGGGGACGTGCTGGTCGAGCTGGTAAATCGGCATGACGCGTGAAGCTCCTGCAATCAGGCGGAGGGGGGCGCACCGGGCGCGGTGTCGGGGGCGGCATCCGCGCCGGCATCGTCTGTGCGGCCGGGGGCCTGCGAGCCGGTGCCGGTGCCCGCGCCCGCGCCCGTGCCCGTGCCCGTGCCCGTGCCCGTGCCCGTGCCCGCGCCGGTGTCGGCGCCCGTGCGGGGTGCGGCCGCGGCCGGCTCAGGCGCCCGTTCGGCTTCGCGCCGGCGCAGCACGCCGCGCTGAACCTTGCCCGTGGTGGTCATGGGCAGTTCGGCGACGTACTCGATCTCCTTGGGGTATTCGTAGGGCGCGAGGCGGTCGCGCACGTGGTCCTGCAGCGCCTGCGTGACCTCGGCCGTGTCGCGGTCCTGGAAGTCGGGCGTCAGCACCACATAGGCCTTCACCACGGCGCCGCGTTCGGCGTCGGGCTTGGGCACGACGGCGGCATTGGCCACGGCCGGATGGCTGAGCAGGCAGTTTTCGATCTCGCCCGGGCCGATGCGATAGCCGGACGATTTGAACACGTCGTCGGTGCGGCCGGCGTACCAGAGGTAGCCGTCGGCATCGATGCGGGCCAGGTCGCCCGTGCGGCACCAGTCGCCCGTGAACTTGTCGGCGGTGGCCTGCGGGTTGTTCCAGTAGCCCAGGAACAGCACCGGGTCGGGAAAGCCGTGGATGTCGAGGCGATTGAGGGCCACCTCGCCGATCTCGCCCGGCGCGACCGGCGCGCCGTTGTCGTCGATCACGGCGACCTGGTGGCCGGGGTAGGGGCGGCCCATGCTGCCGGCGCGCGCGGGCCAGCGGCGGTTGCTGTTGCCCACGATGTAGTTCATCTCGGTCTGGCCGAACATCTCGTTGGGCGTGATGCCCAGCGCCTGCTCGCACCAGCCGAACACGGTCTCGCCGACGTTCTCGCCCGCGCTCATGATGCTGCGCAGGGCCAGGCGGTAGCGCTCGCGCGGCGCCGCGACGGCCTTCATCATCATCTTGAGGGCGGTCGGGAACAGGAAGGTGTTGGTGACCTGGTAGCGCTCCATCAGCTCGAAGGCGCGCTCGGCCGAGAAGCGGCTGCGCGTGCCCACGATGGGATGGCCGAAATAGAGCGTGGGCAGCAGCGCGTCCATCATGCCGCCGGTCCAGGCCCAATCGGCCGGCGACCAGAACACATCGCCGGGCTTCGGAAACCAGTCCTGCGAGGCGACGAAGCCGGGCAGATTGCCGATCAGCACGCTGTGCGGCAGCAGGGCGCCCTTGGGCGCGCCGGTGGTACCGGAGGTGTAGAGCAGGATCGCCGGATCGGAGGACTTGGTGGGAATTTGTTTGAATTCACCGGGTTGGCGCGCCAGCAGGCTGCGCCACGGCAGCACGCGCTCGTCGGCGAAGCCGATGCCGATGACCTGGTGCAGGTGCGGGCAGCGGTCGGCCACGGCCAGCAGATTGGCGCTGGAGGCCGCATCCACGATGGCGATCCGCGCCTGGGAATCGGCGAGCCGGGCCTCCAGCGCCTCGGGGCCGAACAGCGCGGAGAGCGGCAGCACCACGGCGCCCACGGTGAAGATGGCCATCTGGGCCACCACCGTCTCGGGCCGCTGGCCCAGCACCACGCCGACCCGGTCGCCGGGCTCCACGCCCATCTTGATCAGGCCGTGGGCCAGTTGATTGGCCGCTTCGGCCAGGCGCGCGTAGGTCCAGACTTCGCGGTTGCCCGCTTCGTCTTCGTAGAAGATCGCGATCCGCCGGGCGTCCGAGCCGCTGGCCGCCCAACGATGGCAGCAAACATCAGCGATGTTGAATTGAGTCGGAACCAGCCAGCGGAAGGATTGGTAGAGCGCCTGATATTGGTCGTTCATGGCCCTTTGGTGTGAGCTCGGTGGCAGCGGTGGTGGGTCTGGCACCCGCGGACATGGGGCAGTCCCTCCAACTGCAAGCATGAACGAGAGGGCCGGGAACTGCAACATTCCCATGTCCCTATCGGGGACGTATAAGGGTATTTACGGGTGCTCACCCTTGCGACGCAGTGCCGACGGCAGGGCCGGAAGGGCCAGCGGGCGCCGCGCGCGCGAACCTGTGGTATCCGTGCCACGCTCGGCCAGGGTCTCGGCCCAGTCGATGAGTTGCAGATTGCCGTCGTGGGTTTCGGCCAGGGCCGACAGGCTCTCGACCCAGTCGCCGTCGTTGCAGTACAGCACGCCGTCGACGTCGCGCATCTCCGGCTTGTGGATGTGGCCGCAGACCACCCCGTCCAGGCCGCGGCGGCGCGCCTCGCCGGCCAGCGCCTCCTCGAAGTGGGTGATGAAGGAGACCGCGTTCTTGACCTTGTGCTTGAGGTATTGCGACAGCGACCAGTAGTGCAGCCCGAGGCGGTGGCGCAGGCGGTTGTAGTGGTTGTTCAGCCACAGCGCCAGCTGGTAGAGGGTGTCGCCCAGGTGCGCGAGCCACTTGCTGTGCTGGATCACGCCGTCGAACTGGTCGCCGTGCAGCACCAGCAGCCGGGTGCCCTTGGCCGTGACGTGCACGTCCTCGTCGAGCACCTCGATGTCGCCGAACGCGAAGCCCACGAACTCGCGGGCGAACTCGTCGTGATTGCCGGGCACGAACACCACGCGGGTGCCGTTGCGCGCCTTGCGCAGGATGCGCTGGATCACGTCGTTGTGGGCGCGCGGCCAGTGCCAGTGCTTGCGCAGCTGCCAGCCGTCGACGATGTCGCCCACCAGGTACAGCGTGTCGGAGTCGTTGTTGTCCAGGAAGTCGAGCAGGAACTCGGCCTTGCAGCCGGCCGTGCCGAGGTGGATGTCGGAAATCCAGAGCGTGCGCCAGTGCGTGGGTTGGTTCTCGGTCAAGGCGGTCTCCGTAGGGCTTCGTCGCGCGACCATGAAAACAGTTCCGCATGACGTGCGCGTGACCCCGCGATGACGCGGTTGTGACGGTCCCGTGCCCGGTCACATGCGACAATCCGGGCGCATTGTCTTTTTGCCACACCCCATGTCCCGACCCGATCCCGCCACCCCCGTTTCCGCTGCCCCTGTCCGGCGCGCCGTCATCATCGGCGGCGGCCCGGCCGGGCTGATGGCGGCCGAGGCCCTGGCGGCCGCGGGCGGGGTGCAGGTCGATCTGTACGACGCCATGCCGTCGGTGGGCCGCAAGTTCCTGCTGGCGGGGCGCGGCGGCCTGAACCTGACCCACAGCGAGGCCCTGCCGGCCTTCCTGGGCCGCTATGGCGCGGCCGAGCCGCGCGTGGCCGGGTGGCTGCGCGCGCTGTCGCCCGAAGCCCTGCGCGACTGGACCCACGGCCTGGGCGTGGAGACCTTCGTCGGCACCTCGGGCCGGGTGTTCCCGCGCGAGATGAAGGCGGCGCCGATGCTGCGCGCCTGGCTGGCGCGCCTGCGCGGCCAGGGCGTGCGCTTTCACATGCGCCATCGCTGGCTGGGCTGGCAGCCCGACGAGCCGGCCTCGCCGGCGCGATTGCGCTTCGCCACGCCCGAGGGAGAGCGCGAGGTGGCGGCCGACGCCGTGGTGCTGGCGCTGGGCGGCGCCAGCTGGGCCCGGCTGGGATCGGATGGCGCCTGGGTCGAGACGCTGGCGCGGCACGGCGTGCCGGTCGCGCCCCTGCGGCCCGCCAACTGCGGCTTTCTTGCAAACTGGAGCGACTGGTTGCGCGAGCGCCACGCGGGCGACCCGGTCAAGGCGGTGCGGCTGAGCGCGGGCCAGGGCAGCGCCGCCGTGTCGCGGCGCGGCGAGTTCGTCATCAGCGCCGACGGTGTGGAGGGCAGCCTGGTCTACGCGCTATCCGCGCCCATCCGCGACGAGATCGAGGCGCGCGGCCAGGCCCGGGTCTGGCTCGACCTGATGCCCGACTGGTCGCCGGAGCGCGTGTACGCCGAGGTGGCGCATCCGCGCGGATCCCGCTCGATGTCCAGCCACCTGCAGAGCCGGCTCAAGCTCACCGGCGTGCGGGCGGGGCTGCTGCGCGAGCTGGCCAGCCGCGACGACTACGCCGACCCCGAACGCCTGGCCGCCCGCATCAAGGCCCTGCCGCTCACCCTGCTGGCGCCGCGGCCGATCGACGAGGCCATCAGCACGGCGGGCGGCGTGACGCTCGCCGCGCTCGACGAGGCGCTGATGCTGACCGGCACGCCGGGCGTGTTCTGCGCGGGGGAAATGCTGGATTGGGAGGCGCCCACGGGCGGCTATCTGCTGACCGCCTGCATGGCGGGCGGCCGGGTGGCCGGGCAGGGCGTGGCCGACTACCTGGCTAGGCGCTGACCGGCGCGGCCTTGGCCGGCCGCGGCGGCGCCTCGGCGAGCCGGGTGCCCGCCAGCCGGTCGTGCAGGAACTGACCCGCGGGGTCGAACCAGCTGGGCACGAAGATCGTGAACGGCGCCACCACGACGAACATCGAGACGGCCGGCCAGCCCAGCGCGTGCGAGCTCCACCACACCAGCGCGGCGGTGGCGAGCGGCAGCGGCCACAGAAGCACGTAGCGCAGCACCAGGCGCGGCCACGCCGGCACGTTGCCGTGGCGGTCGAGCAGCTGGATGTTCCAGGTTTTCATGGGCAGGGTCTGGCCGCGCTTGCGCCAGCACAGCACGAAATACAGGCCGATCACGCCGAACAGCCAGGCCTGCCGCACGCCACGCAGCGCCAGGCCGTGGCGGCTCTGGGTCAGGGTGTCGAGCAGGTAGTCGGCGAGAAACACCACGCCGAACAGCAGCACGCCCTCGTACATCATGCAGGCGAAGCGGCGCAGGCGGCTGGGCGTGGCTGAGAGGCGGGTGGCGGCGGTCATGGCCCCGTATTATCCATGGAACCGCGCCGCTGGCGAGCCAGGATTGCCCGCAGTTGCGGGCCGGGCGGCAGCGAAACCTCTCGGCCGGGGCGACCCCGGCCCCGCGCTCCACGCGAGCGCGCCCGCCGCAGCGCCTCGGCCGGAGGGCAGCCCCGGGCGGGCAAAAAAAAACCCACCGGTAAGGGTGGGTCTTAAAAGGGGCTTTGCAGCCCCCAAGGGGAAAAACGGTACATCTGCCTTGCTGCGCGTCGGTCGGCTCGAGGGCGGAAGTGCTGCCCGGGCCGCGGCCGCGCGGTTTGTGGTCTGGCGAAGGCGGTATTGCAGATACTGCAGATACGGTAGTGCGGGTGCGTCATTGCTGACGCGGTCGTGCGGGACGCTGGCGGCGCTCAGGCAGCCGAGTGCACGTTGGCGCCCATCTTGCCGGCCAGCAGCTTCAGGCCTTGGGCCAGCTTCAGCAGACCGTTGCCCAGGGCACGCATCGGGTGCGGGCGGAACTGCTCTTCCATGGCTTGCAGCATCAGCTGGCGTTCGAGTTCGTCGGTCAGGCGGGTGGTGTTGTTCAGGTCGATCACGGTAGCCTCCATCGGCTGTGTGCTTTGCTTAACGATTAGGGTTAACCCGGATTTTAGGGTAAACCCTAGACTTGTGCAAGCACTGCGCAATCTTTTGGTGCAACACGGCGCTGTCCTGGTGCTGATAATGCCCCAATTCAGTTCCCGCGTGGCGCAAGCCCCCACGATAAGCAGACCATGTTGCGGCGCTTTTACAACGCAGCGCCCGGAAAACGGACCGAAATCCGTCTTCCGGGCATGTGCTTATGACGCGTCGCGGTAGCTGCCGGAGGTCAGCTCGAAGCTGAACAGGCGGCAATCGAGCGCGCCGTTGAACAGCGGCGTGCGGCGTTGCGCCTTCAGCCGCAGCTGCTGGGGCAGCTTCATGTCGCTCGAAATGGCGTGCAGTTGCCAGCCGCCGAAGGCGCGCTTCAGGTTCGCCGACCAGTCGCGCCACAGGGCTTCTTCGCCCTCGGTGGGCAGCCGTTCGCCGTACGGTGGGTTGGTGACGATCCAGCCCGATTCGGCCGGCGGCTCGATGCTGCGCGCGTCGCCCACCTCGAACCGGATGGTCTCGGCGGTGAGCCAGGCGCGCTCGGCGTTGGCGTGGGCGAAGCCGATGGCCTGCGGATCCAGGTCGTAGCCCACGAGCGGGGTTTCGAGCTGGGTCTGGATGCGCGAGCGCGCGTCGTCCTTCAGGTCGCGCCAGCGGCGCGCGTCGAAGTCGCGCATGCGTTCGAAGCCGAACGGACGCGAGATGCCCGGGGGCACGCCCAGGGCGATCCAGGCCGCCTCGATCAGGATGGTGCCGCTGCCGCAGAACGGATCGAGCAGCGGGGCGGCCGGATCCCAGCCGGCCAGCGCCAGCATGCCCGCGGCGAGGTTTTCGCGCAGCGGGGCCTCGCCCTTGTCCAGGCGCCAGCCGCGCTTGAACAGCGATTCGCCGGAGGTGTCCAGATACAGCGTGGCGATCGTGCCCTGCATGAACAGCTGCACGCGCGCGTCGGGACGCACGGTGTCGATGCTGGGGCGCGCGCCCTCGACTTCGCGCAGGCGGTCGCAGATGCCGTCCTTCACGCGCAGATTGCAGTACTGCAGGCTCTGCACCGGGCTCTTGATGGCCGAGGTGTCGACCCGCAGCGTGTCCTCGGGACCGAACCAGCGTTCCCAGGGCACGCTGCGTGCCAGGTCCAGCAGGTCGTCTTCGTGGCTGATTTCTTCCTGCGCCACCTGCACCAGGATGCGGGTTGCGAGGCGCGAGTACAGATTGGCGCGCTGCACGCCCGCCCAGTCGGTGGAGAAGGCGCAGCCGGCGCGGCCGGGCTCGGCATCGTCGAAGCCGAGCGCCTGCATCTCGGCGGTGAGCGCCTCTTCCAGGCCCTGCGGGCAGGGCGCGTAGACGCGGAAGGTCTCGGCCTGGCGCGGCGCGCGCGGACGGCGCGTGTGCACCTCGGGCTCGTGGGCTCCGGGCGCTGCGGCGTCGGTGTCGGCATCGGTGTCGGCTGCTGCGCCGGCGTACACGTCGTCCCAGTCACGCGGCGCGTCGACCGGCATGTCGGCCGCGGAGGCGTCGTCGCCTTCGAAGACCTCGTCCCACGACGCGCCCGGCGTCACATCGAAGTCGTCCTCGCCGGGCAGGGACGTGGGCAGGGGCGGCAGGCCCCGCGCGCCGCCTTGCGACGTGCGGACCGGATTGCGCTCGCCCTGGCTGCTGCGCTCGTTACGATAGCCGCCACGATCGTCCTGGCTGCTGCGCTCGCCGCGATAGCCGCCGCGCTCGCCCTGGCCGCTGCGCTCGTTGCGATAGCCGCCGCGGTCGTCGCGCTCACGCGAGGGCGCGCTGGGCGCGTCGGGGTTGCGCAGGCGGTCGATCTGCTCGCGCGCGCGCTCGTTCTGGGCGACCAGGCGCGCCCGCGCGCCCGTGCGTTTGGGTCGCGAGAAATCGTCGCGGGCCGGAGCGTCGGCGCGCGATTTGGGTTTGACCGTCAGCGTCTTGCGCGGACGGTCTTGATCATCAGAAGACATACGGATAGGGCCGCGGGGCGGCCTGAGGATGAAGCGCGAATATCAGAAAGGTTTGACAACGACCAACGCCACCACCAGCACGAGCAGCAGGACGGGGACTTCGTTGAACCAGCGATAGAACTTGTGGGAGCGCGTATTTCGGCCCTGCTCGAACTTGCGCAGGATGACGCCGCAAGCATGATGGTAGCCGATGATGAGGATGACGAAGAACAGCTTCGCATGCATCCAGCCGTTGCCGGGGCCCACGCCGATGCGGTAGCCCACGTACAGCCACAGCCCCAGCAGCACGGCCGGGATGGCCAGGATGGTCATGAATCGGTAGAGCCGGCGCGCCATCCCGATCAGACAGGACTGGATGGCGGGGTCGGATTGCTGGGCCAGGTTCACGTAGATGCGCGGCAGATAGAACAGCCCGGCGAACCAGGAAGCGATGAAGACGATATGGAAAGCCTTGATCCAGAGCATGGCCATGACGCGCGTCCCTTTTTTGTAACGCGCCATTGTACGGCGAGCGGGGCCGCGCATCCGGCCCCTGCGACATCATGCCGCAAGCGCCGGCGCGAGCGGCGGCCGCCGCCGGGCGACTAGCGGACGGTGTCGGCCGCGCCCGGGCGGCGCCGCCGGAACAGCCACATCAGCTTGTAGGCCGCCGGAATGATGAACAGCGACAGCAGGGGCGCGGTGATCATGCCGCCGATCATGGGCGCCGCGATCCGGCTCATCACCTCGGACCCGGCGCCGGTGCCCCACAGGATCGGCAGCAGCCCGGCGATGATGACGGCCACCGTCATGGCCTTGGGCCGCACCCGCAGCACCGCGCCCTCGTACAGCGCCTGGTCGAGGTCCGCCTCGTTGACCGCGCCCCGGGCCAGCGCCGGGTGGTTCTCGATGGCGTGCCGCAGATACATCAGCATCACCACGCCGAATTCCGCCGACACCCCGGCCAGCGCGATGAAGCCCGTGCCGGTGGCGACCGACAGGTGAAAGCCCATCCAGTAGAGGAACCAGATCCCGCCCACCAGGGCGAACGGCACGCTGGCGATGATGAGCGCGGCCTCGCCGAAACGGCGGAACGCCACGTACAGCAGCACGAAGATGATCACCAGCGTCATGGGCACCATGAGGGCGAGCTTGCGGTTGGCGCGCTCGAGCAGCTCGTACTGGCCGGAAAACGCCACGCTGGTGCCGGGCGTGAGCTTGACGTGTTCGTCGATGGCCTGCTGCAGGTCGTGCACCACGGACACCATGTCGCGATCGCGGGCGTCGATGTAGATCCAGCTGGTGGGGCGGGCGTTCTCGGTCTTGAGCATCGCCGGGCCGGTCACGACCCGCACGGTGGCCACGTCGCCCAGCGTGATCTGCTGCTTGCGCGGGGTGAGGATGGGCAGCGCGCGCAGCGCCTGCGGGCTGTCGCGGTAATGCTGCGGATAGCGCATGTTGATCGGATAGCGCTCCACCCCCTCTACGGTCTCGCCCACCCGCGCGCCGCCGATGGCGGAGGTGACGAACAGCTGCACGTCGGCCACCGACATGCCGTAGCGCGCCGCCTTCTCGCGGTCGATGTCGATGGTGAGGTAATGCCCGCCGATCAGGCGTTCGGCCAGCGCCGAGCTCACGCCGGGCACGGTGCGGGCCACCACCTCGATCTGCTGCGCGATGGCATCGATCTCGGCCAGCACGGTGCCGGAGACCTTGATGCCGATGGGGCTCTTGATCCCGGTCGAAAGCATGTCGATGCGGTTGCGGATCGGCGGCACCCACAGATTGGCCAGGCCCGGCAGCCGCACGGTGCGGTCGAGTTCCGCGATGATCTTGTCCATCGTCATGCCGGGCCGCCACTGCTCCTGCGGCTTGAGCTGGATGGTGGTCTCGATCATTTCCAGCGGCGCGGCGTCGGTGGCGCTCTCCGCCTTGCCGGCCTTGCCGAACACGCGCGCCACCTCCGGCATCTGGCGGATCAGCTTGTCGGTGATCTGCAGCATGGCGGCCGCCTGGCCGGCCGAGATGCCGGGCAGGGTGGAGGGCATGTAGAGCAGGTCGCCCTCGTTGATCTGGGGCAGGAACTCGCCGCCGACCCGGCCCAGCGGCCAGGCGACGGTCAGGATCGACAGCGCCGCCACCAGCAGCGTGGCCTTGGGCCAGTGCAGCACCCGCAGCAGCAGGGGGCGGTAGATGCGGATCAGGACCCGGTTGAGCGGATTGCGGTTTTCGTCGGGGATGCGGCCACGGATCCAGAACCCCATCAGGATGGGGATCGCCACCACCGCCAGCAGCGCGGCGCCGGCCATCGACCAGGTCTTGGTGAAGGCCAGCGGACCGAACAGCTTGCCCTCCTGGCCCTCGAGCGTGAAGATCGGAATGAACGACATGGTGATGATGAGCAGGCTGATGAAGAGCGCCGGGCCCACCTCCACCGAGGCGTTGGTGATCACCTCCCAGCGCGCCGCGTTGTCGAGCGTCTGGTCGGGATGCGCATGGCGCCATTCCTCCAGGCGCTTGTGTGCGTTCTCGATCATCACGATGGCCGCGTCCACCATGGCGCCCACCGCGATGGCGATGCCGCCCAGCGACATGATGTTGGCGTTCAGGCCCTGGAAGTGCATCACGATGAAGGCGATGCACAGCCCCAGCGGCAGCGAGATGATCGCCACCAGCGCGGAGCGCGCATGCCAGAGAAACAGCGCGCAGACCAGCGCGACCACGACGAACTCCTCCAGCAGCTTGTGGCTCAAGTTCGCGACGGAGCGGTCGATCAGCTCGCTGCGATCGTAGGTGGTCACCACCTCCACGCCCTCGGGCAGGCTGTGCTCGAGCGAGGCGAGCTTGGCCTTGACCGCGGCGATCACCTCGCGGGCGTTCTTGTCGGAACGCAGGATCACCACGCCGCCGGCCACCTCGCCCTCGCCGTCGAGCTCGGCGATGCCGCGCCGCATCTCCGGCCCGATCGCGATGCGGGCCACGTCGCCCAGGTACACGGGCACGCCGTCGGCGCCGCTTCTGAGCACGATCCTGCGGAAGTCCTCGGGCGTCTTCAGGTAGCCGCCCGCGCTCACCATGTACTCGGCCTCCGACAGCTCCACCGAGGCGCCGCCGGCCTCCTGGTTGGCGCTGCGCAGCGCCGTGCGGACCTCGGCCAGGCGCACGCCGTACTGCGCGAGCTTCACCGGGTCGAGCACGATCTGGTACTCCTTGACCACGCCGCCCACGGACGCCACTTCCGACACGTTGGGGATGGTCTTGAGTTCATACTTCAGAAACCAGTCCTGCAGCGAACGCAGCTGCGCCAGGTCGTGCTTGCCGCTGCGGTCGACCAGCGCATACTCGAAGATCCAGCCCACGCCGGTGGCGTCGGGGCCCATCTCGGCGCTCACGCCGGCCGGCAACTGGCCCTGCACCTGGTTGAGATACTCGAGCACGCGCGAGCGCGCCCAGTAGGCATCGGTGCCGTCCTCGAAGATCACATACACGTACGAGTTGCCGAACTGCGAGAAGCCGCGCACGGTCTTGGCGCCCGGCACCGACAGCATCGTGGTGGTGAGCGGCCACGTCACCTGGTTCTCGACCAGCTCGGGCGCCTGGCCGGGGTAGCGGGTCTTGACGATGACCTGCACGTCGGAGAGATCGGGCAGGGCGTCGACCGGCGTGTGCAGGATGGTCCAGGCGCCCCAGAGGCTGAGAAACAGCGCGCCCATCATGACGAAGAAACGGTTGGCAACCGAGCGCCGGATGATCCATTCAATCATTGCATTTCCTCAGTGCGCAGGCGCCGCCTGCGGCGGGCGGGCGCGCATGCGCTCCAGGGCGCCGGCAATGTTGGCCTCCGAGTCGATCAGGAACAGGCCGTTCGACACCACCTTCTCGCCTTCCGCCAGCCCGGCGCCGATGGCCGTCAGGCCGCCGGACTCCTGCGTCACCTCGACGCGCTTCGGCACGAAATGTCCGGCCGCGTCGACCGTGATGACGCGCTGCTCCGCACCCGTATCGATCAGCGCGGTGGACGGGATCAGCAACAGGGGGGCGCTGCGCGCCGAGACCTCGACGTAGGCGTTCATGCCGGGCTTGAGCGCCTCGTCCGGGTTGTCGACCTGCAGGCGCAGCTGGAGCGTCCGGGTGGCCGCGTCCATGCTGGGCAGCAGCGTCCAGCGCTCGACCTTGAACGGGCGGCCGGGCCAGGCCGGCACGCTCACGTCGAGCCCGGCGCCGTCGTGCAACAGCCCCGCGATCGACTCCGGTACCGCAGCCGTGATCCAGACCGGATCCACGCCCTGGATGCGCGCGACCACGCTGCTCTTCGCCACGTTCATGCCGGTGCGCAGGTCGAAGGCGGTGATCACGCCGTCGATCGGCGCCTTGAGCGTGAAGCGGGTCTGCACCGTGCGGCTGGCGACCAGGCGCTGCAGATCCTCCTCCGGCATGCCCGCCAGGCGCAGGCGTTCGAGCAGGCCGCGGGCGTCGGCGGCCGCGCCGCCGGTGCGCCGCAGCAGCAGGTATTCGCTCTGCGCCTCCACCCATTCGGGAATCGTCAGCTCGGCCAGCGGCGTGCCGCGCGCGATGCGGTCGCCCACGGTGAGCGGATAGACCCGCTCGATGAAGCCGGCCGAGCGCGCCTGCACGATCACGAACTGGTACTCGTTGTAGCCGACGTTGGCGGGCAGGGTCTGGCGGTAGGTCAGCATGCCGCGCCGCACCGGCTCGGTCCTGAGGCCGAGGTTCTGCGTCTGGGTCGGATCGATGCGCACGCCCGCCGCTGCGCCCTCGGCGCCGTCCTCGTCGGCGTATCTGGGCAACAGGTCCATGTCCATGAAGGGCGACTTGCCGGGCTTGTCGAAGCGCGTGTTGGGAAACATCGGGTCGTACCAGAACAGCACCCGCCGCCCGGCCGGTGCGGTGCCGGCCGGCGCGGCATCGGCCGCCGCGGCATCGGCCGCCGCAGCATCGGCCGCCGCAGCAGCCGTGGCGGTGGCGGGCGGTTGGAGGTAGGCGTACAGACCCGCCGCAATCGCGCCGCCCGCGACCATCGCGCCGAGCACCAGCGCGGCGCTTCTGCTTCGTGTGGAAGTCATGTTCGTTTCCCTCGAGAGAGGCGGGGGCGGGCGCGCCTCACTTGGCGTGGATGGTCTGCAGCAAGGAAAGGTTGCCCTGCTGGATGAAGGTGAAGTCGACCTGGTCGCCCGGCTTCACGGCGCCGAGCCGGGTCTGCGGCGTGATGGTGAAGCGCATCGTCATGGCCGGCCAGTTCAGCGCCGGGATGGCGCCGTGCGCGATGGTCACCTTGTGCGTGTCCGGGTCGATCGCCTTGACCTCGCCCGAGGCGCTGACGGCCTGCGCCGGCGGGGCCGTCGCGGCGGCCTTCACGTCTGTGTTCATGGTCTGGCCCGACGCGGGGGAAGCCGCATGGGCGGGCGCGATCGACGCGGCAAGCAGGGTGGCGGCCGCCACGGTGAGGAAGGGATTCATGAGCGATCTCCAGGGGGGGGGGGGGGAACCGGTGGGCGTTCAGTCGGCCCAGCCGCCGCCCAGCGCCGCGTACAGGTCGACCTCGTTGGCCTGGCGCGCGTAGTTCAGGGCAAGCAGGTTCTGGCGGGTGGCGAACAGGGCCCGCTCGGCGCTCAACACATCGAGATAGCTGGCGGCGCCCTGGCGATACAGGGCCCAGGCCCGGCTGCGGGTGATCTCGAGGGCAGCCAGATAGCGCCGCTGCGCCGTGGCCTGGCCGGCGATGGCCGGCCGCAGCGCCAGCGCGTCGGCCACCTCGCGAAACGCGGTCTGGATCTTCTTTTCGTAATTGGCCACCGCCTCGTCGCGGCGCAGTTGCGCGATGTCGAGATTGGCCTGCAGCCTGCCGCCCGTGAAGATGGGCAGTTCGATCCTGGGCACGAAACTCCACATGCCGCTCGCGGCATCGAACAGGGTGGCGAGATCCGGGCTGCGCGCCGAGAGCCCGCCGCCGAGCGTGATGGTGGGGAAGAACGCGGCCCGCGCGGCGCCGATGCTGGCATTGGCCGCCTGCAGCGCATGCTCGGCCTGCTGGATGTCGGGGCGTTGCAGCAGGATGTCGGAGGGCAGCGGCTCGGGCAGGGCCACGGGGCTGAGGTCGGCATCCGCGCGCGCGCCGTCCGCGGGCAGGTCGGGATAGCTGCCGAGCAGCAATTGCAGCGCGTCGCCGGCGCGCGCGAACTCGCCCTCGCGCCGCGCGATGTCGGTGCTCGCCACCTCGACCATGCCGCGCGCCTGCTCGAGCGCGAGCACGTCCGCGCGGCCGTGGCGCAGGCGCTGCTGCACGTCGGCATACGCCTGGCGGCTGTTCTGCAGCGTCTCGCGCGCCACCCGCAGCTGCGCGGCGGCGAGCTCGCGATTGAAGTAGGTGCGAGCCACGCCCGCCACCAGCAGGATGTGCACCTCGCGGCGCGCGGCCGCGCTGGCGTAGTAGCGCTGGCGGTCCGCCTCGGTCAGGCTCGCGAGGCGGCCGAACACGTCGAAATCGAAGCTGAGGTTGAGCCCGGCCTGGTAGTCGTGGCGCGGCGTGGTGTTGGTGGCGAGCCTCGCGCTGGTGGTCTCGCTGGCGGCCGTGCCGAGCTGCGGTTCGCGCAGCGCGGCGCTGGCGGCGACCTGGGCGCGTGCCTGCTGCAGCTTCGATACCGCCGCACGCAGGTCGCGGTTGTTGCGCAGCGCCGTGGCGATCAGCGCCCTGAGCTGCGAGTCGGCGAAGAAGTGTTGCCAGCCGCTGTCGCGGTAGTCGGCGGGCGCCGCCACCAGGCCATGCCGCGCCACTGAGAACTGGCGCGGCACCGGCGCGTCCGGGCGCACGTACGCCGGCGCCAGCGACACGCAGCCCGCGAGCACGGACAGGATGCTGAACGTCAGGAGCGTGAAGGGGCGCATGGCGGTTTCCGGCGAAGCGTGCGAGGCCGAGGATCGGCGATCGATGCTTGGCACTCTACGGCGCAGCCACTGTTCGACGCATGACGCGCGAATGACAGATCGGTCACCGGCCCGCGCCACGCGGCATCGGCGGGCCACAGCGCGAGGGCCGCCGCGTGCCGCGCATCTGAAGCCGGGATGACCCGTTCATGACATCTTCGTCATTCTTCTGAACATTCCTTGCCAACCGAATCGGCATCTCTAGAATCGGATCACGCAAGCATCCGATGGATGCGAGGAGCGGCAATGAAGATCCTGGTCGTCGAAGACGAAAAGAAAACCGGTGAATACCTGGCCAAGGGGCTGACGGAAGCGGGCTTCGTCGTCGACCTCGCCGATAACGGCCTGAATGGCTACCACCTGGTGATCACCGGC
>Ga0160496_1000566_pt1 | contig 14955 bp, 20 predicted proteins | sample DIDPMG_2_FD_108231 | JGI IMG/M metagenome (GOLD analysis project Ga0160496, IMG submission 108231) | Enriched soil microbial communities from UW Madison campus, WI, USA - DID2937_E24_FP MG | ecosystem: Environmental > Terrestrial > Soil > Grasslands | place: USA: Madison, Wisconsin | collected...
GTCCTCGAACTTTTTGTCGATAGCTGCAAGCGCCGTTTGATGAGCGGCATACACCCGCCGGTATTCCTCCGTCCCCTCCTTCAACCCTTCGACCGCCTTCCGGAAGGCCTGCGTCTCCTTCTCGACCTCCAGCGTGCGTTGTTGCGGCTTCGTGTTGCGGTCGGCGTTGGAGAGATACTCGTCCCGAAACTGGACGCGATTCGTCTGCGTCATGCGGTCGGCTTCCGCTTCCGCTGCGGCACTTTGCCACTTGATCAGATCGCGCAAGCCGAGCTCCTGCGCGCGCAGCCTTGCTGCTCTCGTGCTGTGGAAGAACGACGTGCCGATCTCCCCCAGTTCCTTTTGCACAGCCGCAAGACGGTCCTCCGGCGTGGTCTCGCGACCCACGTCCAGCATTGCGTCCCACGCCGAGCTGGCGGCGCCTTTCACGCCATTCCAAGCCTTCTCCCACAGGCTCAGATTCTGCATAATCTGAGGGCCGCGGCTCAGGAGCGCTTCGGCGTATGCATTTTGGGCCACCGTGGCCGCTTCGGATGCCTTGCCCTGTTGCACCAGCGCACGGATCTGCTCGTAGAGGCTCGCGGTGACGTAGTTTGCCCCTTCGTTCAGCTTCATGGTGGCCGCAAGCGGCGCCTTGGCCAACTCGGAGAACGCCTTTGCCGTGTCTTCCACTGCCGTGCCCGTGGCCTTCTCCCACACGACGGCGGCGGAACTGAATCGTTCGAGGTTCTCCGCCCCCGTCCGCGCGCCGGCTGCAAACACGGTAAGCGTAGCGGCCGCCTTTGCCTGCGAGCCTGCCACCTCAGCGACACGGCGAGACGCTTCCTGAAGGCGGCCGCTAGTCACTCCTGCCTGGTTGCCAGTTTCGATCAACGAGCGATTGAACGCCTGAGCTTCTCCCGCTCCCTTCGACCACGCAGCACCGACGAGTGCGACTCCGCCGGCAACCAGCGTGATGGGGTTGAGAAGGCCAAGGACATACTGGCCCATGGCTCGCGCGGCAGGCCCGATGCCGCCAAACATGTCCTTCAACTGGCCGCCCTGCTGGAGCAACACCGTCATCGGCCGTTGCCCACCTTGAAGCGAGACAACGATATCCGTGAACTGTGCGGGCAAGCCCCGCGTGGCGGCGTTCAGCGCCTTGGCGGACATGCCGAGATTCTCCATCACCGGCTGAGTGCTTTCCAGGGCTGCGCGGGCGACCTTCTGCCGCTCGGTCACCGTATTCAGCTGGTCCAAGTACGGCTTGAGCAGATTCGCGTCAACGCCGCGCTGGCTCGCCAGAGCCTGGTAGTACTCGGCAGTCCCCTTAGCGCCGGATTGTGCCACCGCAATCTGCCGCTCGATCTGCTGGACGAGGCTTTGCGCCGCGCGCTCAACCTTCTTACCGGCCTGTGCGGTCTGGTCGGCCGATTTGTTCAGGTTCTGCGATGCCCCGCGGCCTAGGTTTTCCAGAGACTTCTTCGCCTTGTTCGTCTCCTGCGTCACCTCGGCCATGGCCGAAGTCAACCCGGAGGCGTCGCCGGAAACCGCAACTACGCCTTCGGCAATGACGGTCTTGTTCGACATCGTGATACTCCCGTTCCCGCGCTGCGGGCTACTTCTTCGCCATCTCTTCCAACGCCGCTCCTTCGAGCACGCGCATCTGGTCTTCCAGCTCGTCGTACTCTTCTAGCGTCAAACCCATTCTGTCCATCTTGTGGAACATCACGCCATAATCGAGGCCGACAGCGCCGCCCATGCCCACACGCCACTGAGTGCGCAAATCCGCGAAGAGCACGAATGCGCGCTCGTTCTCAGGCCAAATATCGACGGGATCGCCGGCCACGTCTTCCTCAGTTAGACCGAAGGCCGCTAGCTCCTCGACACTCGGCGCCTTGGCGTAGAGGGCCGAGGCGAGGGCTATCAGTTTCCCGTGCGGGCCTTAGCCAGCTCTTCGATGTACGCGGTGAAGACCGCGCGAGCCGAGCCCACGTAGTTGTTCACCAGCGTGGTGATGTGCTCTTCGTCGAACGGTTCCTCCAACTCCCAGCCGGAGGCGACTGCGAGCACCATTTCCGTGTCCTCCATGTCCGTCATCTGGTTCTCGATGAAGTCCTTGAACTCGTCCTTCGTCCGGTGTTTGAAGGTGAACTGGACCGCCGAATAGCCGCCGCCGGGCACCGGAAGAGGCACCGCCAGCTTGAAGGTGGGATTCGGTTTGAGGCTGAATTTGGTCTTGCCGGCCATGTTGTGGCTCCTGTGTATGGTGTGTCGATGTGAAGTCTTCCGGCCCCGTTTCAGGACCGGCTAATGCCGAGCGGCTCGATTAGGCGGCGTAGCGCACCGGCCGCGACAGCAGCGAGAAAGTGGCTTGCACGCCCATCACTTCGCCCTTGGTCATCGAGGGGGTTTCGTTGAACGACACGTAACCGTTGTAGAGAAGCACCGATCCATTCGGGAAGGCGATGCGAAGGGCGCGCACGTCGCGCGCCTCGGCGGCGGCCTGGAGCGCCTTGTAGCCCGGCAGCGACGGATCGTCGGCGATGGTGAACGTCAGGGACTGAGCGCTCGCCTGCGTCGGGATCTGCGCCTCGAAGTCGTTTTCGAGGAAGCTGTACGTCGCGAACTGCATTTCGCCGCCGGAGGTGGACGTCTCCAGGACCTGCGTGATCTGCGTGAACGCGGTGATCTCGCGCAGGCTGCCGTTGCCGGTGCCAGCCGGGAACTGGACGGCGCTCTGCGTATCCGCGCCGGCGAGGGCGAACGAGCCCGCAGCCGGGTCCGCGACACGGAAGATGCGCTCGTTGAGTTTCTGCCACCCGGACTTCAGCTCGATCAGCGCGTTCGCAGCGAGGCCATGCGCCGCACTGGTCAGCACCGCAGGATTGGCGTTGGTGATGCCGGTGACCGGCTTCACGGCACCGTAGCCGGTGGCGAGCGACAGAATGACACCATTGGGAAGGGAAACAGCCATGTTGGCTCCTTATCGATAGACGAAAAAAACCCGCCAGGCGGCGGGCTGTGTTGTGGGTGCCCCTCGCAGGACGTGGTATTGCTCAGGATTGCGCCAGAACCTCCGACCGTAGCTCGAGCGACAGACTGATTTCAGCGAGTGCCGCGGCACCGCCTAGGGCAAGGCCGAGGCCAGACACCTCGGCCGAAAAGTAATGAACGCCGAGCCCCGGCACCGTCAACTGAAAGCTGTGGGCCTGGCCGGAAGCAGCTGCCGCTGCAAGCATCTCCTGGCCCGCATCACTGATGCGATACAGATCCAGGCTCCACGATGCCGGCGCGCGTCCTACGCGTCGCTGATATGGTGTCTCGCCCCCAATGGGCATATAGGGTGCAGTCTGGTACTGAGTCACCAACGTGCCGAAGACTTTGCAGCCGCGTACCTGGGTGAATGGCAGGGCCGCGAACCCTGCAGCTGTCTTCTGAGCCGGCAGGGCTGCCGAGATCCACAGGCGCGCATTGAGAAGGAGACTCGGGGTAATCATGATCTTTCGTACCAAACGCTGAAGTCCTGCTGGGCACCTTTGAAGCCGGTCAGCTCGTCGCTACGATCGATCGGACCGCCCAACGGCAAGCCGAACGCCGGCGCAGCGCACAAGGCTTCCTCTACCGCCGCCATGACGCGAGACACCTCCGCCCGCCCCTTGCCCCACACATTGATCTGCATCCTGGCGTTGGCCTTGTCGGGCAGCGTGCCATCGACATAAACCAACGGGGCGCCGCCTGCTCGCTGAAAGGTAATGAAAGGCAGCGGGGTATCTGCTGTGGCCGTATCCGGATAGACGCGGTCGTTCACCAGAGGCCCCAGGGCGGCGATGATCTTCGCCTCAACCATTCCGCACCTCCTTAATCTTCTCTGCAAGTCGGTTCATCCCTGCCTTTACCGCCTCTGGCATTTTGGCGTCGACGGATACGCGTAGATAGGGCTGCGCCGGCACGAACACGGGAATCTTTAGCGGCTGGTCCTTGATCGTGACCCACTCTCCGCCTGGCAAGCGCTTGATCTTGTGCTTGCGCCAATGCCCGTGCTCGACCAGCCACCAATGGGGAGCCCTTCTCTTGTTCACACCGACGAGGTAGGTCTTTCGGTCTGGACCAGAGGCCGCATCATCGAACCATCGATAGATGGCCGATTGCAGTGTTCCAAGCCTTAGAGGCACACGCTCGCGCATCTCGTCATACAGCACGACTGCCATCGCATGGACTGCGGGGCGTACCGCCTTTTCTTTGATCTCATCAAAAAATGACGCAACCTGCTCGGCAACATCCCCCTCGAAGGAGAAAGCGACCTCATTTCGTTTGTGCGTTCTTGTGGCTCGATACTGCCGCCTGGTCATGCTTCCACCTCCGCAGGCGTGAGCAGTCGGCAAACCAAATCGGTATGCTCGCGCTCCTCCTCGTCTCTGAGCGCCGCTTCCACCTCGTAGACGTCCTGACCGTGTTGCAGCCGCATTCCGCTCGCCAGGTCACGACGATATGCAACCCGCACGCTAGCCTTGACCACGGCGCGCTCTGCCCCAGCCTTGACCAACTGGAGCCCGGAGGAATGGCGGATATTCGCCCACATCCTGTTTCCGAAGGGCTGCCAGGAGTAGACAAGATCGTTGGCGTCGTCGCGCGCCTCCACCCGCGAGAGGATTTGCACGCGCTGGTTTCGATTGCCGACGTCCATGTCAGAACCTCCGGGGCTGCATGACGGGCAGCAGCAGCGAATCGGTGAAGCTTCGCGGCATTTCTTGCACTGCCTCGCCCTTCGCCAACAGCGCCCGGTGCTTGTACATCCAGCCGCAAGCCAACAACATCCACGACACCACCGATGGAATCCGGCCGAAGTCCTCTACTCCCGCGCGATATGTCACAACGCCCGAAAGCCCGCCATACCCTGGCGCATCGATACGCGCCTCCGTACCCAAGTCGGCGAGCGTGTAGGCCGCGGCTGACACCAACTTGCCCCCCACGTTCAGCTCGCAAATTTCGACCACCTGCCCGAGCGACAGCGGGTAGTTCGTCAAACTGGGCAGTTGCTCACGATACCGCGCCATTCGAAGCGCAGCACCGGTCCGAGCCTCGGCCAGTTGGCGCGCAGCAGGGATGACGATGCTGGACAACATGAGGTCTTCGTCGTCGTGATCGATCTTGCAATGCAGCTTCACTTGATCGACGCTGAGCGGTTCTTCGGCGGCGAGATACTCCAGCAGAACCGCCGCCATCGTTAAACTCCCGCCGCCGGCTTACCGGCGCCAGCACCGCCTGCTTTGCCGGCCGGCTTGCCTTGGCTTTCGTCGCCCCCGTCTTCCTTGCCGGAGATGTAGGTTTCGGCCACCTTGGCCTTCACGTAGCGGGCGGCCTGCTCTTCGCTGTCGAAGCCAGCGATGTCGCCGGGCGTATACGGCCCGGCCGCTTTGATGAACTTGATAACGTGCTTCTTTGCCATGAACTCACCTGTTAGTTGCGAAAGTGAAGCGCACCGGGTTGAGGCCGGCGCGCCTAGGTTTAGGCGCCCCAGGCAACCTTATCGAGCACAGCGATCGACTCGACGTGGCGCGGCCCGAAGTCGTGCTTGCAGATCACGCGCACCAGGGTCTGGTCACGCTGGAACGCGGAGACGATCTCGCCTTCGGCGTCCTTGTAGGTCGCCTCGCTGCTGTACGCCAGAGCGAACTGCTCATCTTCCCCGATGAACATATCGTTGAAGTCGGCGAAGTAGACCTCGGACTCGTTACCGTTGGCGCCGAGGTTCACCGGCACTTGCGTGGTCTTGCCCACCGGGTAGCCCTTGAGCTGGCCGTTGTCGATTTCAGGATAGGCTTTGTTGCCATTGCCATCGCGCAGGCTGCCCAGGAAGCGCAGCGTGCGCGGCGACATGACCCAGCCAGGCTGGATCAGGTTCGCGTCCGCCATTTCCAGCAGCAGAATCATGCTGTTGAGTGCCGTGTCAACGATACGAAGCCGCTCCACCGCATCGGACACCGAAGCGAGGCTGGGCGCCGGGATCACGTTGGTGGGCAATGCCCAGAAGCGCATCCCCTTCGGCAGGTCGCCGGCCCCGTTGTCACGGATGAACGCCTTGTCCTCGCGCGCGGCCACCGCGTTGGTGAGGTCATTCACGATCAGACGGTCCACATTCGGATTGCTGCCGGAGTAGGCCAGCAAGTCATTGCTGATGGGGACGATGGCGGCCATCTTCTTCGACTTCAGCTTCAGGTCATCGAAGCTGGCGCCGGTCGTCGGGATATCGGTGTCGCTACCGATGTAACCCACCTGAGCGCCGCCACGCAGGCGCGGAATGGTCAGGTTGCCGTTGACGAGCGGCATGGGCTGCGCGCCCAGCTTGCGCACCACCGCCTTCGGCCGCAGAAGCTCGATCACCTCGGACGAAAGATTGGTCGGGACGAGCACACCGCCCGCCGCGGGGTCCAGGGTATTGAGGGAGGCGGCGACATGCTCGCCGTAGCCGCGATCCAACGCGAGCTGGGCCGCGGCGCGATTGTCGCCACGGGACGCAGCCAGCACGCGAACCATCTGCGCGACCTGGGCACCGGGCACGTCGGGCGTGCGCGGTTGAACGGGCACGGTGCGGCTGGCGCCGAGCGCCTCCAGGCCTTGTGCCGGCTGCGCGGTCGAGGCGGCCGCGCGGTCGGCGGCCTCTGCCCGTTCGATCTGCTGGGTGAACGCCTCGAACTGCGTCTGCAGTGCATCGAACTGCGCGAGCTGCTCGACGCTCAGCTGGCCGCCCTCGGCCTCCACCTTTGCCAGCGCCTGAATCTGGTCGTTGACCTTGGCGCGTTCGCTGCGGATTTCATGGATCTTCATGTAATGCGACTCCAAATAAAAAGCCGCCCTTAGGCGGCTGGTTTGTTTCTCCCGCGAACGCGGTCAAAGTTTGTTTTGAGTGTCCGCGGCGACTGCTCGCGCCGAGACGCTTCGATGCGATACGGAACGGCGCGTGGCGTGGGCATCGGCGGCAATCCGATCTACCGCCACCTGGGGCGTCTCGACCTGATCGGCCAGTCCATGGGCGACGGCCTTCTTACCGAAAAACACGCCCGCCTCGGTTTCTCGGATGGTCGCTACAGATTGCCCTCGGTTGCGTGCCACAGCCTCGGTGAACTGCTCGTACATGTCCTGCACCATCCCGTGCAGGAAGCCCAGGGCCTCCACGCTGGCCGGCTCAGCGGAGTTCAGATCATTCTTGCGCGCGCCTGCGAACACGGGGGTAATCTTGACGCCTTCCGCCTGGAGCTTTGCGCTCAGGTCGAGGTGGCGCGCGATCACTCCGATAGAACCGACCCCGGACGTCTGGCTCACGATCAGCGTCGAAGCTGCGCTTGCGATCCAGTAGGCGGCAGAGTAAGCGCTGAAATTGGCAATGGCGGTAATGGGCTTGATCGACCGAGCTGCGTAGATTTCTTCTGCCAGCTCCCCGCAGCCCAGCGCGCTGCCTCCGGGACTGTCCACGTCCATCACGATATGGCTCACTGCAGGATCGGCGATAGCCGCGCGGAACGATGTGCGGATATCCTCGTAGCTGGTCATCGTTTCGCACATCTGCAAGTGCGCTTCCCGCGAAACCAACAGCCCGTGAACCGGCAACACATACACTCCCGTCTCGCTCGCGGCACGGCGACGACGCTCGCCAGGCGTTTCCGCCCGGGGCTCAGAATCGTCGTAGTAGCTCTGCGGCTCTGCCAGCCGCGCGGAGGGCAGGTTGATGATGTTTAGGTTCATGGCCCGGTTCGCCCAGGCCACGCCCAGATCCAGCATTTGATCGGTCACAGCCATCGGCTGATTAAAGATCATGCTTGCCAAACGGTGATAGTTCTTCACGAAAGTACCTTTGCGATCTCTTCGACCGCTTTCGGATCAGCCCCTCCCTGCGCAGGGATCGGCTTCGTCGCGTCCACCATGTTGAGCGGATGCAGATATACGTCCCCACCAGGAACCGGTGGAAGGTTCTCCAGGCGTCGAATGTCGTTGATCGAAAGCCAGCCCCACTGACGCCCCACCGCGTAAGCCGCATATCGCGCGGCGGTGTTGCCGCGGAGTAAGCCGGCGACGTTGAACTCGATGTAGTACTCGCGCCGCTCTGCGCCAGAAAGCAAGTCGCGCATCATGGCCTGCTCGTGGCGGCGGACCCACGGCATGAGGCAGTAGATAACGTACTGAATCTGGAGGTTCTCGACGTTGTTGTAAGTTGCCCCTTCCATGCTGCCAGTCATCGGCAAAGGCACCTTGTAGATTCGAGCCATGCTCAGGTCTGTCAGGTTCAACGCCGCGACAAGGTCGGCGTCGACGTTGTTCGGCACGAGCGGCTTGAATGTCATGCCTTCTTGCAGCAACGCCACCTTGCCCGCGTTCGCGGCGCCCCCGAACTTCGACATCCAGTCTTCTGTGATGCGGTCAACGCCTGCCTGGCTTTCGATGGCGGGCGCCTCCTTCGGCCGCTCCAGCACACCCGAAAGCGCAGTTCCATGCCGGAACGACTTGCTGGCATACTCGCTCAGCGCCTGGGTGTGGCCGATGCTGTCGGCATGCAGCATTACCGGGGAGAGTCCGGTGTAGCCGTCCACGGAAAACCACCGGACGTGATGGATATGCTCTTGGCTCAGGGCCGCTTGGGATCCCACTTTGTAAAACGGCCGTCTGTCAGCGCCGATCAACACAGAAACGTTGTCGCTGCTCAGCGGGTAGAGATTCTGAATGCGGCCACGCCCGTCGCGGTCGATGTAGGTGAAGGCGTTGCCACGCAGCCCTGCATGTCCTTGGGCAAGCTCCATCCGATCAAACGGGGTCTGCCACGGGTTCGGCCTGTACTTCAGAACGTCGTAGAGAGGATGATCCCGGGCAGCCTTTCGGCTGTCCTCGCCAACGCGGCGGAACATTTCCAGCGGCAGCTGCGCCATGCTTTCGGCCAGCAGCGTGACGCAGGTTTGCATCATCGGCAGCGCCAGAGCGGTACGTTCGTTCACGCGTTCGCCCGACGCCGACCGCCGCCCACCGATGAATCCGGGCGACCACCCGACGCCACTGCCAAGGGTCTGCTTTGCTGCAGCCTCTTTGTTGAAGAACAATCCCACGTCTACCCTCCTTCCGCTGGCCTGTGGGCCTGCTCGATGCGCACCTGCGCGGCCCATTCCGCCCGCCACGCCCAGGCCATCAATCCGACGCCACCAACGATGTACGCCGCCGGGATGTAAATCATCGCCACGCCGACCAGCAACGCAGCGAAGCCCAGTACGCCCACCACGCCGGCCAGCAGCTCCAAACGGCTCATAACCCTACCCCCTCGTCATAAATGCTCTTGCGCCGAGCCGCCACCGGATTGAGGTTGAGCAGAGAAACCATGTTGAAGAATGCCATCAAGGGGTCGATCTTCGCGGTGCCGCTCACCGCCTTAGAGACGTAAACGGCGTTTCCTGCCTGGGCGGTCATCGCGTTAGATACACACCACGCCATCAGGGCTTGGCCGCAGTGCAGCAAATCGCCGCCCGCGAGTTTGCGCTCCGCCGTCTTGATGGCGCCATTGAGGCGCCACCCCTGCGAGATGGCAATAATCTCGTCCGGGAGGAACCCGCGGTCGGGCGACGTCAGCTCCGTCACGATGTCGCCAATTCCGGAGGCGTCCACTCCGACTGCCATCTTCTCTGGCATAAGGCCCGACCTGCGTACCTGGCAGAGGATCTCGGCCACCTCCCACACGTCCTCGCCTGGCTGTTGCACGATCACAAGGTCCCCATCGCGCTCGAAGTCGCGCAGTCGAGGCGCAATCTCCTTGCGCCGCTCCAGAGCAATGGAGTGTGCCCACGCCCGCCCCCAGTGCAGCCAGCGTCTTGTCCTGCGCTCGCGCCCGCCAACGGCAAGCCCGAGCAAGTCATCCAGACCGCCGCCGTCGATGCCGGAGACTGCCACCTCGCATCGATCTAGCAGCTCCTCTAATGTCGTTGGCTCTCCCAATGCGGCGCCAATCCAGAATTCGGATCCGACCCAACGGCCGGCGCGCAGATTCAACCCAATCTCGACGTTCAGATGCTTTGCCAAGAACTGCTGGAACGCTCCATCCGTGCGCGCGCGCATCAGCTTGAGCTGGTCCGAGAGCCATTCAGCGTTCACGGACTTACCCAGGTTGGGGTTCGTGATGTAGAAGTTGGCAGGATCGAGATACTGCTTCTCCTCGAGCATTGCCCGCGGGAACTCGAATAGGATCGGAAGCGTTTTGGAGTCATCCACCTTGCCGTCGCGCACATCGCGCCAGTAGGTGAGCTTTTCCTTGAACACGCCAGCTGGCGGTTCGTCACTCTGAGTAGTGAGGTAGATCACCCAGCCTTCGTCGCGCGAAGGCTGCCCGCCCAAGGCTTCGAGAAACATTGCCGCTGCATTCGGGCGTTTGCCGAATACCCACAGCTCGTCCACAAGGACACGTCCCGCCTTTTTGCCGGACACCGTATCGGTGTCCGCCGCCACCACCTTCAGGCAGTTCCGGTTGCCCCGATGAGTGATAGTGCGCACGTGCTCTTGAATGTGAAACATATCCGACAGTTCCTCGTCGGCGCGCACCATCGCAGCCGCCGGCTTGAAGCTGTTGTCGGCAACCTCCTTCGTTGGCGCCAGGATTAGATGTTCCTCTTCCTCGCGCCAACACACGATGAGAGCCGTAAGCATGATGCCCGCAGCAATCGTGGATTTCGTGTTCTTCTTGCTGATGAGTAGCCCGTACTCTCGGATCAACTGCCGCCCCGTCTCCGCGTCATAAGCGCCAAAGATGGCTCGCACAAAGTCGAACACCCATTCTTCAGAACACTCACCGAATGTCGGCGGACGCCACTCCTCAATAGCCTCGTCATAGACCTTTGGCAGATCTACGACCTTCAGCTGTTTGAATATCCCCAGGGCGTACTCCGCTTGGTCGGCGTAGATGGGCGGCGGAATGATCGACTTCCGCGCAACCAGGCGATTCGCCCAATCGACACATGCCGTCGTTGCCGTCATCGCTTACCCTTTTCCGACAACGCGCAAGTGTGTCGGCGGCGACGACGGCGCGAATCGACCACCTGTGGCGGCCTTCGCGGCCTGCTTTTTCGCGTCTTTCTTTCCTTGCTCGCCAATCTTGCCGTGCACATAGGGCACCCAGGCTTTCGCAGCATCAACCCGCAGCTTCATATCCTGCTCAGGGTCGTTCGCCACCGCCTTCAGAAACTCCAGCGGATCGGAGTACAGCTTGCCCAAATCGGGCAGTTCAACAGAGCGCCCTTCGGCCGCAGCCTGCTCCTTCAGTTTGTTAACCTCGTTAACACGCCCGAGGGCTGCAACTACATCCTTGTCCTTCATCAAGCGGGACGCTGCAACGGCCGCCCCTTTTTCGCTGTAACCCGCGTGGATAGCGGCTTTCGCACCGGACAGGCCCGACTGCAACGCCTGCACGAAGCGGCGTTTTTTGTCGGTTAATGCCATTAACAACCTCGGTTAACAAATCCCGAAAGCGGGAAATTTTCTGCGCGTGAGGGAACGGTCGGTCTAGACCCCCTGGGGGGTGGGGGTTCCCTACCCCCCCCACCCCCTAGCCGACCCTGCCGGCGGCCTCCTGGGCCTCCTGGCGGGCCTTCAGGCTGTCGTGGCAGGTCTTGCAGAGGGGCTGCCAGTTCGCGCGATCCCAGAACAGCTGCTCGTCGCCTTGATGCCTCTCGATGTGATCCACGATGGTCGCAGGTGTGGTTCGCCTATCGCGCGCGCAGTAGCAGCACAGCGGGTTCGACAGGAGGTACAGGGCGCGGGCCTTCTGCCATCGGTAGCCGTAGCCACGCTGGGCGGCCGTCTGCTTCCCAGACCGCCAGGACGTGGACTGCAAAACCGGCAGCCCTCCGCCTAGCGTCTGCATCGTTGGGCGAAGGGTCTTGAGCTTCGTCGCCATCATTCCCCGCGCACGTCTCTGACCTCGTACTCGGCCTTGAGCTGCAGCTTTGCGGGAGGCTCCATGGTTTTCTCCAAGTGATCTTGCCGGGCGCCATCAACTGCACGCCGCCCGGCGGCGACGAGCCCACGCCCGCGCGCCGGGCGGCGCGCGGCCCTCGATAGCAAAGGGTCAGAGTGTTCCCAGTATCTAAGCCGGATCGTCGGGACTCGCCCCGGCGGCGGCGCGGTCATGCGCGGCCCGTGCAATACGCTCTTCAGCGATCTCCGCGTAGATTGGCTCCTTCTCGATGCCGAGGAATCGGCGGCCCTCCAGCACTGCCGCGACGCCCGTTGTCCCGCTTCCAGCGAAAGGATCCAGGATCAGCCCGCCCGCGAGGACCGGCTTCACCAGCTCACGCATGAGCGCAGTTGGCTTGCCGGTCATGTGGAACTTATCGGGCTGCCGGACGCTTTCACGCAGGCAGCCGTCGAACGGCCCCGCATGCTCGAGGCGTGCCACCGCGCCCTTGGTTCCCCACACGATGTACTCGCATTGATGGCGGAAATAGCCTTTGTGGGGCGCACGTGCGCCGCGACCTTTGTCCCAGGCAATGACGCCGCGCCAAACAATGCCGCCAGCCTGAATCGCATCCGTCATCACGGGCAGCTGGCGCCAGTCGGTAAAGGCGAGGAAGTAACCGCCCGGCCTCAGGGCGCGAACGCATTCGCTGATCCACAGCGTGGACCAAGCCAGGTAGCTGCGCTGGTCACGGTTGTCGCCTCCGAAGGTTGGGTACTGCCGCTTCGTCCCGCCGCTGATGTACTTATCTTCGGGCGCCTTGGCTTTATCTTCTCGTCCGAATCCGCCCGATGAGTAAGGTGGGTCGGTGATCACTGCGTCTACGCTGCCATCCGGCAACGTCTGCAGGATCGAAAGAGACTCGCCTTGTACGAGCCGCCAATGCGCGCCTGTGAGCGCTGCGCCAGTCAAATTGCGTTGCATGCCTATGCTCCATCGTCTGATGCTCCAGGCATGCTTGATTGTGGCTCTGCGCAATTGCGACGGGCCATCGAGAAAATATTGATCGCCTTGCAGCGACCGCACTTGATTCGAAGCTCCGCGAACTGCATTGCTTCCGCCAACTTTCGCCCGCACTGCGGGCAACGTAGGACTTCCATAACCACCAATGAACTGTGTTACCGTGGCCCCGCCTGTACAGGTGGGGCGGCCCCGGGTCGTTCACGGGTCTACTCCGTGCATCGGCTGTCGGGCTGCGAACTCGCGATTCGTGGCCCGTCGCCGCCTCTTTCTCGGACCGGCGGCACAATGCAAAAACCCGCCTGCTTTCGCTAGGCGGGTTTGCTGGACGCAGTAATGCACCGTATCCGTTAAGGCAGGATTCTCGCCATGTTTTGGCGTATGGTCAACAACTTTCTTTGTCGCCGACCACGCCGGACGCCAGCAGCCTGCGCTCCAGTTCGTTGATTGCGTGGTTGAATACCCCCATGCCATCGCCAAAGAGCCAGCGCTTTATCCTGCCGTTGTGAGTTCCCGCCGTATGTCGGTCCACCTGGCACAGCTCCGCCAGCTCGATCAAAGACACCTTCGCCCCGAAGTGCTTCTGTACCAAGCCCGCGCAGAGCCTGCGGTTGACGATGCAGCCCGACAGAGCTCCAGCGATCGCCGCGGTGGTCACGACGGAGATAGCGTCGAGCCATTCGCCATTGGTCTTGTGACCCGAGCAGCACGCCACACCGCAACCGCAAGGCTCGGACTGCGGCGCTTTGCCTGCAATGAGCAATGCCTGATCGAGGGGTGAAAGACGCCCCAGCTCGGCCAACGTCATCGCCGCCTGCCCCGCGCCGTCCAAGCCCGAGAGGCCCCGGCCATCAGACGGTTGCGGCCCTGCAGCCACGCGGTTCATCAACGGCCGATCGTACTGCTGCCTCGAGAAATTGAAGGCGAATACCAGCGCGTCGTGCGCGCTTCGGAACAGAGGTTCGGGCGCCGGCCGCAGCACCGCCCGCGCTGCGTGGCGCGGCATGTCAAGAGAGAGAGTGGCATTCATCAGATAATCCCCGGGCAATTGCTGGTCGTGGGCAGCTTTTCGCGCAGCCATTGCATGGCGGGCTCCCATTCAAGCGTGATCGTGTGTCGGCCCAGAACGGGCCAGTGGCTGCTGTTGATGTGGTGTGCGTCGACCATCACGCGGATCGGGCCGCCAGTCTTGCGAAAGATGAGCACGGGCAGGCCGTGCGCCCCCGCCTGCGCTTGCGCTTGACGCCACCACGCGGGCAGCGCCAGAGTGTTGGCATGCTTGCACTCGATGCTGATTCGAGCGTACGCAGGGTTGTCGGCAATAACGTCGCTATCGTTCGCTTGGTTGCGGACACGTCGGCGCCAGGTAGTGCCAGTCGCCTCCGTGAGCATGTTGGATACAGTGCGCTCGAAGGCAGCGCCCTTTTGTCGTTGCATCAGGCCCACTACGCCCCCGGGTTCGATTGTTCGATGGCGCGACGCGCCATTGCCACCACGGTAGGCGAGTAGCGCCGACCGCCCTTCCTGCCCATCTCCGCCAGGATGCGCTTTGCCCCCCGCTTCGGATCTCGTCCCTGGTCGCCAATGACTGCGCCGGCGGCGCTGGTGAGCTTCCTCAAAGCCCGCTCAGCCTGCTCCGTTGTCACTGCCGTTTTGTCAGGCGCTGGCAACGCCACCGCAGGCGCCGGCACGGGCTCCCAGGCGCCGCGAGACAGCTCATCCGAAAGTGCCGACTCCCAACGCGTCCTGAGCACCGCATAGCCGCAGTTCTCCATGTCGTGGCGGCCAACCCGCACGGTCGCCCAGTAAACGGCCGGGTGAGCCCATTGCCCACTCTCGCCGCGTTTCCGCGCCGCCAGGCCGCGGACTGCGTCATGAAAGGCGTTTTCGGGGATGAGGAAAGGCCGGCACGCCTTCATAAACTCCACCAGCGACGGGGGCCAGTCGAACAGGCGGCGGCAGGCTTTCAGGCCAGTAGCCACGTCCTGAGGCGTAACGCCATCTTCGGTGAACGCTTCCGCCCACGCCTCCTGCCA
>Ga0160496_1000569_pt1 | contig 14814 bp, 10 predicted proteins | sample DIDPMG_2_FD_108231 | JGI IMG/M metagenome (GOLD analysis project Ga0160496, IMG submission 108231) | Enriched soil microbial communities from UW Madison campus, WI, USA - DID2937_E24_FP MG | ecosystem: Environmental > Terrestrial > Soil > Grasslands | place: USA: Madison, Wisconsin | collected...
CAGCATCACGCGCGTGCCGTCGCGCGAGGTCGCCAGCGAGAGCCGGCGCGTGGCGCTCTGCTGCATGGCCTCGACCGCATTGAGCACCAGATTGCCGAGCACCTGCTGCAGCTGCACGGGGTCGGCCAGCACGCTGGGCAGGCCCTCTTCGAGGTCGATGGCGAGCGCGATGTCGTGGCGGTCGATCTCGCCGCGCGCGATCGCCACGGCCTCGATCACCGCCGCGTTCACGTCCAGCGCCAGGCGCTGCGGCGCCTCGTTGCGCGCCAGGCTGCGCACCCGCGTGATGACGTCGCTGGCCCGCTGCGCGTCGGCCACCACGCGTTCCACGGCGCGTTCGGCGCGCTCGAGATTGGGCGGCGCCATGCGCAGCCAGCGCAGCCCCGCGTGCGCGCTGGCCGAGATCGCCGCCAGCGGCTGGTTCACCTCATGCGCGATGGAGGTGGTGAGCTCGCCCAGGCTGCGGATGCGCGCGATGCGCGCGAGCTGGGCCCGCGCCTCGTGCGCGGCCGCCTGCGCGGCGGCCAGCCGCAGCGCGAGATAGGTGGTGATGCCGATGGCGGCAATGCTGATCGCCCCGTTGATCAGGCCGGACTCATGCATGCGCAGGCCCGACGCGGTGATGAGCATGCTGGCGAGCGTCAGCACGACGCACGCCACCGCCACCAGGATCACGCCGCGGCGCGGCAGCAACAGCATCGCGAGCAGGATCACGAGCACGTGGAACACGGCCACCGCGATCTCCAGCCGCGTGACCGTATCGGCCACGAACACCCCGGCCATCAGCGCGGCGATCAGCCCCGCGCGCGCGGCCAGGCGCACCGGTGCGCGGGCATCGGGCTTGGGCGTGACGCTGGACACATCGGACACGGACATCGGAAACCCCCGGCGGTGGACGAGCTCGATTTTAGCGGGGCGCGCCTCAGGCCGGATCATCCAGGCTGAAGCGCTCCGCCTCCTCGTCGTAGGCATACAACTCGGCATAGCGGCCCCACTGGACGACCGCCTGCAGCGTCTGTTCGGCATAGCCGGGCGACATGTGGTCCTCGAGCTCGTCGCGAAAGCGCCGCGCCGGCGCCTGGTGCGCGGCGCGGTCGTCCAGCACGCGGCGGATGTGGGCGGCCAGCGGCACGTAGCTCTGCAGATGTTGCGCGAACAACTGCTTGCGCTGGTCCACCCCGGCCTGCACGTAGCGCCGGCCGGCGGCCAGCAGCCGCAGGTCGCCGTCGCCGAGCTCCGCGAAGCGCAGGTGCTGGAGCGTTTCCGCCACCGGGAACAGCTCGTCGGCCTCGTAATGCAGGGCCGCCGCCAACTGCGGCAGGTCGGCCTTGCCCTCGTAGGGCGCCGCCGCCAGCGTCTCCAGCAGGCCGGCCATTGCGTTGGTCGAGACCGGCGCCAGCACGCCGGCCAGGCCCGCGGCGGCGCTCGCGGGCGCGGCGGGCCGCGCGGGCGCCGGCTGCGTCATGCGCACGTAGATGTCCTCGACCAGCGCGCGGAAGGCCGGATCGTGGCGATCGCGCGGACGCGGCAGGGCGATGCGCAGCTCGGCCATGACACGCCCCGGGTTGGACGAGAACACCAGCAGCCGGTCGCACATCAGCACGGCCTCCTCGATGTTGTGGGTCACCATCAGCATGGCCTGGATCGGCATGCGCCCGTCCGCCCACAGGTCGAGCAGGTCGGATCGCAGGGTTTCCGCCGTCAACACGTCGAGCGCGGAGAACGGCTCGTCGAGCAGCAGCACGTCGGGGTCGACCACCAGCGCGCGCGCCAGGCCCACGCGCTGCCGCATCCCGCCCGAGAGTTCCTTGGGATAGGCGTTCTCGAACCCGTCGAGACCGATCAGGTCGATGGCCTGCAGCGCGCGGCGACGCCGCTCGCGCACCGGCACGTGACGCGCCTGCAGGCCGGTCTCCACATTCTCGAGCACGGTCAGCCAGGGAAACAGCGCGAAGCTCTGGAACACCATGGCCACGCGCGTGTCGTCGGCCCGCGCGATGGCGCCGCCCGAGGGCGCGATGAGGCCGGCGATCGAACGCAGCAGCGTGGACTTGCCCGAGCCCGAGCGGCCCAGCAGGCCCACGATCTCGCCGGCCGGCAGGCGCAGGTCCACGCCGTCGAGCACCAGGCGGTGGCTGCCCTCGCCCTTGCCGTAGACGTGGCGCAGGCCGCGCACGTCGATGAGCGCGGGGGAAGTGATTGCAGTCATGGTTCTCTCCTTGCAGAGGCGCGGCGCGTCAGGCCACGCGGAAACGGCGCTCGGCGACGCGGTACAACGGCCGCCACAACAGATGGGTGAAGCCGAGCACGAACACGCTCATCACGATCACGCCCAGCGCCACGGCCACCGTGTCGCCCTGCTCCGTCGCCTGTGCGATGTACGCGCCCAGGCCGGTGGCCTGCAGGTGGCGCTGCCCCCACGAGATCGATTCGGCCACGATGCTGGCGTTCCATGAGCCGCCGGCCGCCGTGAGCGCGCCGGTCACATAGAACGGCAGGATCGCGGGCAGGATCAGGCGGCGCCAGCGCTGCCAGCCGCGCAGGCCGAAGACCTGCGCCGCCTCCTTCAGATCGGCGGGGATGGCGCTGGCGCCGGCGATGACGTTGAACAGGATGTACCACTGCGTGCCCAGCACCATCAGCGGCGACAGCCACACCTCCGGATCCAGGTGCCAGCCCACGATCGCCATCACGGCAAACGGAAACAGCACGTTCGCCGGAAACGCCGCCAGGAACTGCGCCACCGGCTGCACGCGCTGGGCCCACGCGGGCCGCATGCCCACCCACACGCCGACCGGCACCCACAGCAGGCTGGCCAGCACCAGCAGCACGGTCACGCGCAGCAGCGTCAGGCAGCCCAGCCACAGCACCTGCCCCACCTGCGCCACGCTCAGGTGCGTGACGGCGAAATCCGCCAGCAGCCAGACCGCCCAGCCGCAGACGGCGGCGACGGCGCCGCGCCAGAGCCAGCGCGACAGCACCCCGGGCGGACGCTCGACGGCCGGCGCGCGCGGCGCAGGCCGCGGCCCGACCTCGGCCAGCCATTGCAGCACCCGGCCGATCAGCGCGAACGGCAGGCGCAGCCACTGCGTGCGGCGGATCAGCGCATAGACCCAGGAGCGCGGCCGCGACGACGCCGCGGTGAGCTCGACGCGAAACTTGTCGGCCCAGGTCACCACGGGCCGGAACACGAGCTGGTCGTACAGCAGGATCACGACCGCCATGGCCAGCACCGCCCAGCCGATCGCGCGCAGGTCCTCCTGCGCGATCGCCTGCGCCAGCCACGAGCCGATGCCGGGCAGCGCCACGGTGGTGTCGCCCACGGTGATGGCCTCCGAGGCGACCACGAAGAACCAGCCGCCCGACATCGACATCATCGTGTTCCAGATCAGGCCGGGCATGGCGAAGGGCAGGTCCAGGCGCAGGAAGCGCTGGCGCCGCGAGAAGCCGAATTGCCGCGCCACCTCGTCCAGGTCGGCCGGCACCGTGCGCAGCGACTGGTAGAAGCTGAAGGTCATGTTCCAGGCCTGGCTCGTGAAGATCGCGAACACGGCCGCGCACTCCACGCCGAGCTGGCTGCCCGGAAACCAGCCCATGAAAAAGCTCACGGTGAACGAGAGAAAGCCCAGCACCGGCACCGACTGCAGAATGTCGAGCGCGGGCACGATCAGCGCCGCCGCGCGGCGGCTGCGCGCCGCCAGCGTGCCCACCACGAAGGTGAACAGCAGCGATACCGCCAGCGCGGCAAACATGCGCAGCGTCGTGAGCAGGGCATAGAAGGGCAGCCGCGCCAGGTCCAGCGACATGGGCCGGGCCTCGAGCACCGCCAGCGGCACCCGCATGCGCATCACGCCGTGCACCGCCAGCACCGCCAACGCGGCCAGCAGCAGGAGCGCCACCGCATCGGCCCAGCTCGGCCGCAACGACCGGCCGAGGCCGGGAGAAAGCAGGCGCGCGCCGCGCGTGACATCGAAGAAGAAAGCCATGATCCACCTGCCGCATCGAGCTGGGATTGCGTCGGGATCAGGCTTCGGACAGGAGGAGAAACCGGGCCCCGACAGGACGCGGCAAACAGTAGCACCGGGCCCCCGGAGCGGGCCACGGGCATTTGGCATCGTGCGGATATGCGGCGGGCAGGCGGCGATATACCTTGGTATCGCGCCCCCCGTGCAGGTGGCGGTGCAAGCCCGCCGCGGGGGTCAGGCCGACCCGCCCGATGGCATCAACCCTTGGCCCAATCGCCCCGGTTCCAGACGCCGGCATCGAGCTCGGCGCGGCCATCGGGCGCCTCGTCGGCGTCGGCATAGCGCGCCTGCGCCCGGCCATCTTCGGTGAAGCGCACCAGCAGCAGCGTGGCGCCGTCGGGCCGCACCGCGTTCAGCGTCGCGGTGCGCCAGTCGGCGGCGCCAGCCGCGCGCCATTGCAGCGCGATGGGCGCCGCGGCATCGCGCGCGCCGTAGCGGCACGCCGAGTCGCCGGTCGCCACGCCGGCCTGGCCGGCGGCCGCGGTCAGCGGCGTGTCCTTTTCCTCGAAGCGATACTCGACCGCCTTGCCGCTCTGGTTGACCGCGGCGCACGCGATCACCGGTGGCGCGACGTCGGCGCGCATCCGGTTGTAGGCCACGGATGAGAACGTGACCGCGACCGCCAGTACCGCGATTGCGCCGAACATCCAGCGTTTGCCGACCCGGCGTTGCGTGCGAGTTTCCATCCTTGGGCTCCTGATTCTGCGAGGAACCCGCTCTACAGCACGTCGCGTGCCCGCGGCCGCGGCGCGATCAGGGCGCGGCCTTCAAGTTGGCCTGGCGCACGATCGCGCTCCAGCGCTGCTCTTCGCTCGCGACATAGGCGCCGAGCTCGGCCGGCCCGCCGATCTCGGGCACCAGGCCCTCGACCTCGAGCGCCCGGCGGAATTCCGGCTGGTCCGCCGCGGTCCGGATGCCCTGGTTCAGCCGCGCCACCACGTCCGCCGGCGTGCCGGCCGGCGCGAATACCGCGTACCAGCTGTCGACGAAATAGTCGGGCAGGCCCGATTCCGCCACCGTCGGCACGTCCGGATAGAGCGGCGAGCGCTTGCGCGTGGTCACCGCCAGCGCGCGCAGTTGCCCCGCCTTGACCTGCGCGCTGACGCTGGCCGAGGTCGAGAAGATCATGTCGATCTGGCCGCCGATCAGGTCGTTGATCGCCGGGCCCGAGCCCTTGTACGGCACGTGCAGGATGTCGAGCTTGCCCTGGCTCTTGAACAGTTCGCCGGCCAGGTGCGCCGAGGTGCCGTTGCCATACGAGCCGAAGGTGAGCTTGCCCGGATGGGCGCGCGCATGGGCCAGCAGATCGGCCACGCTCTTGAACGGCGACTTGGCGGACACCACCAGCACGTTGGGCGACTTGCCGATCATGGCGACCGGTGCGAAGGCGCGGTCGGTGTCGTAGGGCAGCTTCTCCTGGATCGCCGGATTGACCGCGTGGGCGAAGGTCGCCATCAGCAGCGAGTAGCCGTCGGGCGCGCTCTTGGCCACGTTCTCCGTGCCGATGATGGTGCTGCCGCCCGCGCGGTTCTCCACCACCACCGTCTGCCCGAGGTCGTCGCCCAGGCTCTTGGCCAGCTGGCGCGCCACGATGTCGGTGCCGCCGCCCGGCGTGAACGGCACCACGATGCGCAGCGGCCGCTCGGGATACTCGGCCTGCGCCGCCTGGCCAAAGGCCAGGACGGTTGCGGCCAGGGTCGCGGCGGCCAGCAGCCGGCGCGCGAAAGTGCTCTGTGTCATGTCATGTCTCCAGTTGCATCCGTGCCGGTCTGTGCGGCACTGGAAAAGTGGGCGCGGCAGCCGCGCCGGAAGGTCAGCGCAACACCGCCACGCCATCGGCGGCGACCACGCCCTGCCCCGGTTCGCGCACGAACAGGGGATTGATCTCGGCCTCCACCAGGCGCGGTCCCAGCGCCAGGGCCATCGCCGCGAACGCGATCACCGCGTCGACGAGCGCCGCCACATCCGCCTTGGGCCGGCCGCGATAGCCATCCAGCAGGGGCCAGGTCTGCAGCCGCTGCAATGCCGCGCGTACCGTCTCGCGCGACGGCGGCGCGCCGTCATCGGGCAGGAACAGCAGTACGGTGTCGCGCACCAGCTCGGCCACCACCCCGCCCATGCCGATCAGCAGCGCCGTGCCGAGCGGATCCTTGCGCACGCCGAGAATCACCTCGGCCACGCCGCCCGACATCTGCTGCACCAGGAACGCCTGCGGCGCCCGGCCCGTGTGCGCGGCGACGTCGGCGCGCATGCGCGCCAGCGCGGCCTCGACGGTGTCGGGGTCCAGCCCGAGTGCCACGCCGCCCACCTCCGACTTGTGCGTGATCTCGGCCGACAGCAGCTTGAGCGCCACGCGTGGGCCCAGCGCCGCGGCCGCCCGGCGCGCGCCGGCGCCGTCGTGCACCACCTGCTCGCGCGCGCCCGGCACGCCGAAGTGCGCGAACAGCGCCTTGGCCTCGGCCTCGTTCAATGACCCCGCGGGAAGCGGCGTGGGAAGGCGCGTGGGCAGCGGCGTGCGCAGCGGCGTGGCCTGCGCCGGCGCCGTTGCCTCGTGCGTGACGGCGATCTGGCGCAGCGCGCTCATCGCGGCGCCCACGCTCTCGGGCGCGTGGAACGCGGGGATGCCATAGCGGCTCAGCACCTCGGCCGCGGCCGGCGCGTGCGGGCTCACGTAGGCCATCACCGGCTTGCCGGCCTCGCCCATCGAATCGCGCAAGGCGCCCGCCATCAGCTCGGGCTGGCCCACGCCGGAAGACCCCACGATCACGACCAGCGCGTCATAGCAGGCGCTGTCGAGCAGCACGCGGATGATCTTGCGCAGCAGCGTCGGCTGCAGCCCGGCCAGCGTCACGTCGATGGGATTGCGGTCGAGCACCGCCTGGGCGCCCTCCTGCAGCGCGCGCAGCGCCGCGGCGGTGGCCGCGTCCGGTGCCGGCAGGTCGAAGCCGGCCAGGCCGAGGCTGTCGGCCACCAGCGTGCCGGCGCCGCCGGTCGAGGTCAGCACCGCCACGCGCTTGCCGTCGAGGCGCCGGCCCGCGACGAGCGCGGCCGGCATGTCGAGCAGGTCGGCGAATGTCTGCGCGCGCAACACACCGGCGTGTTCGAACAGGGCGTCGTACATGCGGTCGGCGCCCGCCAGCGCGCCGGTGTGCGAGGCCGCGGCCCGCGCGCCCGACTCGGAACGGCCGATCTTGAACGCGACCACCGGCTTGCCGGCGGCCGCCGCCTTGCGCGCGGCCCGCAGGAACGCCGCCGGGTTGCGGATGCTCTCGACGTACAGCGCGATCACGCGCGTGGCGGGATCGTCGGCCAGCATGTCGATGAAATCGGCGAGCTCAAGGTCGGCCTCGTTGCTGGTCGACACCAGCTTGGAGAAGCCGATGCCGCGCGCGGTGGCGCGCGACAGCAGCGCGCCCAGGATGCCGCCGCTCTGCGACACCAGGCCGATCTCGCCGCGATGCAGCTGGCCGAGCTCGAGCGCGCCGCTGGCCGACAGCGTGATGCCGTCGGTGAGGTTGACCAGGCCGATGGTGTTCGGCCCCAGGATGCGCATGGATCCGGCCGCCGCGCGCAGCGCCTGCTGGCGCGCCGCCCCGGCCTCGCCGGCCTCGGCGTAGCCGCTCGCCAGCACGATGGCCGCGCCGGTGCCCCGCGCGGCGAGCTCCCGCACCGCATCCTGCGTGCGCTCCGCGCCCAGCAGGATCAGCGCCACGTCGGGGGCCTGCGGCAGCGACGCGATGTCGGGATAACAGCGCAGGCCCTCGATCTCGCTGGCGCGCGGATTGACCGGATAGATCTCGCCGCGAAAGCCGTGCTTGAGCAGATAGCCCACCGGCCGGCCCGAGGTCTTGGACGGATCGGCGGAGGCGCCCACGATGGCCACGCTGCGCGGCGTCATCAGGCGTTGCCAGAGCGTCATTGCCGTGCCTCCCGGGCCTGCGCCATCTGCGCCAGGAAGGCCTCCACCGAGGCGCGGTGTTCCGCGCTCGTGTAGCACACGCCCTGCGCCTGGCTGCCCATCGCGAACACCTGGTCCGCGGTCAGCTCGAAGCTCTGGTTGAGGATGGATTTGCCCAACGCCAGCGCGGTGGGCGACGCCTGGGCCAGCGCGCCGGCCCAGGCCTGCGCCTCGGCCAGCAGCACCTCGGGCTCGGCCAGCCGGTCGGCGATGCCGAGCGCGAGCGCCTCGGCGGCGTCGACCTTGCGACCGCTGAAGATCAGGTCCTTGGCGCGTGCCAGGCCCACGCGGCGCGGCAGAAAATACATGCCGCCGCCGTCGGGGATCAGGCCGCGCGCAATGTAGCTCCAGGCGAACGAGGCGCTGTTCGACGCGACGACGAAATCGCAGGCCAGCGCAGTGTCCGCGCCGAGTCCGGCGGCCGCGCCGTTGACCGCGGCGATCGTGGGCTTGGGCATGCGATACAGCAGCCCGACCGCATGGTGCACCACCTGCTGGCGCGACCAGCCATTGAAGGCCACCTCGCCCGCCGGCGCGTCCATGCGCTGCTGCATGCCGGCCACGTCGCCGCCCGCGCAGAAGCCCTTGCCGGCGCCGGTCAGCACCAGGGCGCGGATCGCGCGGTCGTGCGTGACGCGCTCGAGCGCGGCGATGAATTCCGCGCGCATGGCGTCGGTGAAGGCATTGCGCTTGTCGGGCCGGTCGAGCGTGAGCGTCGCGACCCCGTCCTGCACCCGCAGGTCGATGAATTCGTACTGGTCCATTCCTGTCTCCGTGATGGCGCGCCGCGTTCTGGCGCGGCGCTGGCATGGGGGGCACAGTACGCGCTAAAGTGCGGCGACACACCCGCCCATTTCCACTGGATGGAATTGCCATGACCGCTGCCCCGCGCCGCGCCGCCCGCTTCGACGGCCCCGGACAGAACCGCTCGCTCGAACGCGGCCTGGAGATCCTGCGCGCCTTCCGTCCCGGCACCGACCTGCTCGGCAACGGCGAGCTGGCCGAGCGCACCGGACTGTCGCCGGCCACCATCAGCCGCCTCACGCAGACGCTGGTGGCGGCGGGCTTCCTGGAACACGATGCGGGCGCGCGCGCCTACCGGCTGGCCGCGCCGGTACTGAGCCTGGGGCACGCCATGCGCGCGGCGTCGCCGGTGCTTCAGGCCGCGATGCCGTTGATGCACGAAGCCTCGGCGCGGCTCAAGGTCAATGTGGGGCTGGCCAGCCCGGATCGCGGCGACATGATCTATCTCGAGTCGATCCGGCACCACCGCAAGACGACGCTGCGCACGGTGGTGGCGGGCCAGCGCGTACCCATCGAGCTGACGTCGCTGGGCCGCGCCTACCTGGGCACGCTGGACGGCGCCGCGCGCCGCCACCTGCTGGCGGCGTTGCGCGCCACGCACCGGCCGGCCGCGTGGCGCGCCATCGCGGCCGGCGTGCGCACGGCGATCGTCGACCTGGCGCGGGAGGGATTCTGCTGGGCCTCGTGGCAGCCGAACGTGCTGGCGCTGGCCGCGCCGCTCGCGCCGATGCCCGGCATCGCGCACGCAATGGCGCTGAACTTCAGCCTGCCCTTCGATCCGGCAGCGGGGGAGGCGCAGCCGCTGGCGGCCGCACTGGCGCCGGCCCTGCTGGCCCTGCGCGATCGCATCCAGCAGGCCCTGCAAGGGCGCGCCGACGCGCGGTGAACGCGGCCGCTAGCGCGGCGGCCAGCGCGGTCGCAAGCGCGGCCACGCGGTGCAGGCGAGACGCCGTCAGGCGTCGGTCTTGTCGATGCGGTGCGCGCGGGCGCGCGTGTCGGGGTCGGTGCTGAGGGCGTCGTCGGTGGTGTTGCGCAGCGCCGCCACGTTCGCCACCGGGCTCACCATGGCGGGCGCGAGGCCGGCCGCGGCGGCCAGCTGCTGCGGCTGCACCGGCGGATTTCCCATCGCGACGCGATACGGTTGCAGGGGCAACAATCCTTCGATGGTGCCGAGATCATTCGCCGCGGTCGCACGCGCCTGCAACTCGGCCTGCTCGTCGTGAAAGGCCTGGACCGCGGAGCGCAGCCGGTCGGAGGAAAACTGCTCGCGCAGGCGGTCGACGCCGTTGGCGGGATCGCCCGCGACGATGGCGAGCGGCTTGCCCGCCGGCGCGGCCGTGGCGGCGCGGGCGCGGACGGCGTCGGCGCGGGCGGCCTCGGCGCGCGCCGCCTGGACCCGCTCGAAACGGGTGGACTCGGCGCGGGCTGCCTGCGTGCTGGCGCGCATTTCCGCGCGGACGCGCTCGGCGCGGTAGGGATCGCGCACCGCGTCGATGCTGGCCGGTGCGATCCGGTCGATGGCACTGATGCTCATGGCACCTCCCTGGCCGCGCGCGACGGATGAGCGCGGCGTGCTGTCGAATCCAGCATACCGCCACCCACCCGATGCCGCAAATCCGCCGTCATGACAGCGATTCCGCGGCGCGCGCGCTCACGAGGCGGCGGCCGCGGCCTCTGCCTGCCTGCGCGGATCGGGCAAGGGCTGGTCGTCTGCCTGCCAGCCGCCGCCCAGCGCGCGGAACAGCGTCGACAGCGCGATCTGGCGCTGCGTGCTGGTTTCGATCTGCGCGCTCTCGTTGGCGAACGCGCTGCGCTGCGCGTCGAGATAGCGCAGGTAGTCGTCCACGCCGCCACGCCAGCGCGCCTCCGACAGCCGCAGCGCCTCGCGGCTGCTGTCGACCAGCGCCTGCCGGGCCGCCTCCTCGCGCCGCAGCGTGTCGGTCGCGGCCAGCGCATCGGCCACCTCGCGGAACGCGGACTGGATCGACTGTTCGTAGGCCGCCACCGCCACGTCCTTGCGCAGCGCGGCGAGGTCCAGGTTCGCCACGTTGCGCCCGCCGCTGAAGATCGGCAGCGTCAGCTGGGGCGCGAAGCTCCACGCGCGCTGGCCGCCATCGAACAGACTGGAGATGTCGGTGCTGGAGCTGCCGAAAAAGCCGGTCAGCGAGATGCGCGGAAAGAAGGCCGCGCGGGCCGCGCCGATGTCGGCATTGCGCGCGCGCAGCCTTGCCTCGGCCGCATGGATGTCGGGCCGGTGCGTGAGCAGCGCCGACGGCGCGCCGGCGGCCAGCTCCTGCACCAGCACCGGCTTTGCGGCCGGCTGCAACGGCAGGAAGGGGCCGAGATCGGGCAGCCCCACCAGCAGCGTGAGCGCGTTGGTGGCCTGGCGGAACTCGCGATCGGTGCGTTCCAGCTCCGCTCGCGCCTGCTCGGTCAGGCCGAGCGCCTCCTGGTAGTCGAGCGCGGTGGCGGTGCCGGCCGCGCGGCGCGCCTGCACCAGCTTGAGCGAGGCCTCGCGGGTGCGCAGCGTGTCGGCCGTGAGCAGGCGCCGGCGCAGCGCGCCGTCACGCGTCAGATAGGCCTGCGTGACCTCCGCCACCAGCGTGATGCGGGCACTGCGTGCGCCGCTCTCGGTGGCGAGGTATTCCTGCAAGGCCGACTCGGACAGGTTGCGCACGCGACCAAACAGATCGAGCTCGAACGTGGCGAGGCCGGCGCCGGCCTGCCAGCTCGACTGCACCTGCGGCTGGCCGGTGGCGTTGAGGTCGGCGGGCACGCGCTGGCGCGTGCCGCCGGCCTGGGCCTCGATGCCGGGCAGGCGGTCGGCGCGCTGCACGCGGTACTGCGCGCGCGCCGCTTCCACGTTCAGCAGCGTCTGGCGCAGATCGCGGTTGTTGGCCAGGGCCAGGTCCACCAGCCTGCGCAGGTCGGCGTCGGCGATGAAATCCTGCCAGGCCAGCGTGGCCGCGGCCGACCCGGCGCCGTCCGTCTGCGCGCCAGGCCACTGCGCCGCGATCGGCGCGGCCGAACGTTCGTGCGTCGGCGCCAGCGAGCAGCCCGCCAGCGCGGCCGCCAGCGCCAGCATGGTGCCGGCGCGGAAAACAGTGTGTTGCATCATTTCAATCATTCCTGGGTCGCGGGCGTCGGCTCGGCGGTCTTGCGCGCCTTGCGGCGGCGCGCCAGCGACAGCACCCACACAAAGAAAATCGGCACGAACAGCACGCCCAGCGTGGTCGCGGTCAGCATGCCGCCGATCACGCCGGTGCCGATCGCGCGCTGGCTGGCGCCGCCCGCCCCCGAGGCGATCGCGAGCGGCACCACGCCCAGGATGAACGCCAGGGACGTCATCACGATGGGCCGGAAGCGCAGCCGCGCCGCCGTGATGGCCGCGTCGAACAGCGACTTGCCGCGCTCGACCTCCGTCTTGGCGAACTCCACGATCAGGATGGCGTTCTTGGCCGACAGCCCGATGATGGTGATCAGGCCCACCTTGAAATACACGTCGTTGGGCATGCCCAGCGCCATCACGGCCAGCACCGCGCCGATGGCGCCGATCGGCACGATCAGCATGACGGCGGCGGGCACCGCCCAGCTCTCGTAGAGCGCGACCAGCACCAGGAACACCACCAGGAACGCCAGGCCGATCAGCGCCGGCGCCTGGGCCCCGGCCAGCTTCTCCTGATACGACAGGCCGGTCCATTCGTACCCGATGCCCGCGGGCAGCTCGGCCACGATGCGCTCGATCTCCGCCATCGCCTGGCCGCTGCTGTAGCCCGGCGCGGCGTCGCCCGAAATGCGGAAGGCGCTGTAGCCGTTGTAGCGCGCCACCTGCACCGGACCGATCTCCCAGGAGGTGGTCGCGATGGCGCGCAGCGGCACCTGCTCGCCGCGGCTGTTGGGCACGTTCAGGTCGAGCAGGCGCTCCGGCGTCATGCGATCCGACACATCGGCCTGCACCACCACGCGCTGCAGGCGGCCCGAGTTGGCGAAGTCGTTCACCGTGGCGGAGCCGTAGGCGGTGGAGATCGCCGCGTTGATCGTGTCGAAGCCGACGCCGAAGGCCTCGGCCTTCTCGCGATCCACCTTCAGGCGCAACTGCGGCGCGTCTTCCAGGCCCTCCATCATGGCGTAGAGAATCACCGGCGAGCCGTTGGCCTTGGCCAGCAGTTCGTCGCGCGCGGCCACGAGCGCCTCGCGGCCGAGGCCGCCGCGGTCCTGCAGGCGCAGCGCGAAGCCGCCCGCATTGCCCAGGCCTTCGATGGGCGGGGGATCCACCGCCATCACGCGGCCGTCGGGAATGCTGGCGAAATGCTGGTTGAAGGCGGCCACCTCGTCGCTCGCGGCGGCGTCGCGCTCCGACCAGTCGCGCAGGGTGGGAAAGCCCAGCGCGGCGTTCTGCCCGGTGCCCGAGAAGCTGAAGCCCAGCACCATGGCGGTGGTCTGCGTGCCGTCGCGCTTGAGCATGTAGTCGTCGATCTCCCTGACCACGGCCTCGGTGCGCGGATAGGTGGCGCCCGGCGGCATCTGCACGTCCACGATGTAGTAGCCCTGGTCCTCGACCGGCACGAAAGCCTCGGGCAGGCGCGCATACATGAAGGCCAGCACGGCCACCAGCGCCGCGTACAACACCATGTAGCGGCCGGCGCGGCGCGACAGGCGCGAGCTCAGCCATTCGAAACGCTCGGTAAGCGCGCCGAACTTGCGGTTGAACCAGCCGAAGAATCCCTTCTTTTCGGCGTGATGTCCGTGCGGGATCGGCTTGAGCAGCGTGGCGCACAGCGCCGGCGTGAGCGTGAGCGCGAGAAAGCCCGAGAACAGGATCGACACCGCGAGCGACAGCGAGAACTGGCGATAGATCACGCCGACCGAGCCGCTCATGAACGCGAGCGGGAAGAACACGGCGGACAGCACCAGCGTGATGCCCACGATGGCGCCCGACACCTGCCCCATGGCCTTGATGGTGGCCTCGCGCGGGCCGAGCCCCTCTTCGGCCATGATGCGTTCGACGTTCTCCACCACCACGATGGCGTCGTCCACCAGGATGCCGATCGCCAGCACCATGCCGAACATCGTCATCATGTTGACCGAGAAGCCGAGCGCATACATCGCGCCCAGCGTGCCGGCCAGGCAGACCGGCACCACGATGGTCGGGATCAGGGTGTAGCGGAAGTTCTGCAGGAACAGGAACATCACCAGGAACACCAGCACCACGGCCTCGATCAGCGTGTGCACCACCTTCTCGATGGCCACCTGGACGAAGCGCGAGGTGTCGTACGGCACCTGGTATTCGATGTCGGCCGGGAAGCCCGCCGACAGCTCCTGCAGCCGCGCCTTCACCGATTCCGCGGTCTGCAGCGCATTCGCGCCGGAGGCCAGTTGCACGGCGGCGCCCACCGCCTTGCGGCCGCCGGCCAGCATGTCGAAGTTGTAGTCCTGGCTGCCCACCTCGATGCGCGCCACGTCGCCCAGGCGCACGGACGAGCCGTCGTCGTTGGCGCGCAGCACGATGCGGCCGAACTCCTCCGGCGTGTCCAGCATGCCCTTGACCGCGATGGTGGCGCTCAGCTCCTGCTCGGGCGAACCGGGCCGGCTGCCGAAGCTGCCCGCCGGCACCTGCATGTTCTGCGCGCCGATGGCGCGGTTCACGTCGGCCACCGACAGGCCGTAGCCCAGCAGCTTCTGCGGATCGACCCAGACGCGCATCGCGGCCTCGGCCGCAAAGAACTGCACCCGGCCCACGCCGTCGACGCGGCGGATCTCGTTGTTGATGTTGCGGGCGGCGTAGTCGGCCAGGCGCACCACGTCCTTGTCCTGCGCGCCCTCCTTGTACGTGAGCGTGTAGATCATCAGGAAGCCGGCGTTGGCCTGCTCGACCTGCAGGCCCTGCTGCGTGACGGCGGCGGGCAGCCGCGCCTCGGCCTTCTTGATGCGGTTCTGCACGTCGACCTGCGCCAGCGCCGGATCGGTGCCGGGCCGGAAGGTGACGGTGATCTCGGCCGTGCCGGAGGAGCCGCTGGTCGACTCGTA
>Ga0160496_1000573_pt1 | contig 14734 bp, 10 predicted proteins | sample DIDPMG_2_FD_108231 | JGI IMG/M metagenome (GOLD analysis project Ga0160496, IMG submission 108231) | Enriched soil microbial communities from UW Madison campus, WI, USA - DID2937_E24_FP MG | ecosystem: Environmental > Terrestrial > Soil > Grasslands | place: USA: Madison, Wisconsin | collected...
CGGCTTCGATAGCCCCGCGAAACTCCAGCCCCACCACGATCTTGCCCTGCTCGTCCAGCCCCTGGTCGGCCAATGCCTGCAGGCGCTGCGCCACGCCTTCGAAAGCGGTCAGGCGCTGGAGGTCGTCTTCCAGCATGGCCAGGTCCGTTTCATCGGTGACATAGGCCGCGCGGTAGACTTTCATCTGCTTGTCCAGGCGCTGGCGGTAGATCTCGATTTCCTGCAGGAGGCGGCGCCGGTCGCTGGGGTCCTGGTTGGCCTGGTAGTGATAGACCCGGCCCTGGATGGCATTGAAGGCGCCTTGCGCATCATCCAGCGCTGTGACGCTGGGGACGGTATTGACCTGTGCGTAGTTGGCGGCGTGGTAGACGTTCTCGATCTGGCGCAGGCTGACGGCGGCGGTGGCAGCCAGGCCCAGCATGGCCAGCACGATCAACAGAAACAGGCGCTGTCCCACCGTCAGCGCATAAGGTCTGGCCATCATGTCCTCCCCCCAGAGGTTTGCCGTACTTGTCAGGCGGGACGGGCATTCTTGCGTGCCATCCCATGGGGGCAAAACTTATAGCGTGCACAAGATATTGTCAATCTGGCATAGATGATCGGGCCAGAAAGCAAGGCAGGACAGCCTTTCGGACGCGGGGCGGCCACCACACTGCAGGGCAGCGCGGAAATCGCCCCGGGCGGATCAGTCGAAACTGATCTGCACCTTCATCATCTTCGAACGATCACCGGCGATCTCGAAGGCCTCCACCGCCTGTGCGATGGGATAGGTGGCCGAGATCAACGGCTTGACGTCCACCAGGCGGCGGTTCATCAGCTCGACGGCCATGGCGAACTCTTCATGGAAGCGGAAGGCACCGCGCCAGTCCAGCTCCTTGCCCACCAGCAGGTTGGCCGGGAACTGGATGTCCCCGCCCAGGCCCACCTGCACGATCACGGCCTGCGGACGCAGCGCCTCCAGCGCACCCACCAGCGCGCGCTCGTTGCCGCTGGCTTCGAAGAGCACGTCAAAGGTCCCCTTGTCGGCGGCGTAGGCCTTCAGGGCGTCGGGGGTCTCGGCCATGTTGATGGCGCGGTCGGCGCCGACCTTCAGTGCTGCTTCCAGCGGCATCTTCGCCACATCGGTGACCACCACTTCCAGCGCGCCGGCGCGACGGGAGGCAATCACCACCAGGGCGCCGATGGGGCCGCAGCCCGTCACCAGCACGCGCTTGCCCACCAGCGGACCGGCGCGACGCACGGCATGCAATGCCACCGACAGCGGTTCAGCCATGGCGGCCTCGCCATCGCTGACGTGGTCGGCCACGACGTGGGCCTGTGAACGCTCGATGACGATTTCCTGGCGGAACGCGCCCTGTACGTGCGGGGTGCGCATGGCACTGCCGTAGAAACGCATGTCCAGGCAATGGTTCTGCTTGCCTTCCTGGCAGTATTTGCACTGACCACAGGCGCGGCTGGGCGAGATGGCGATGCGGGTACCAGGCGCGATGTCGGTGACGGCGCTGCCGACTTCGGCGATCTGGCCCGATACTTCGTGGCCCAGCACCATCGGTTCCTTGATGCGCACCACGCCGAAACCGCCGTGGTGGTAGTAGTGCAGGTCGGAACCGCAGATACCGCCGGCCTTGACCTTGACCTTCAGTTGTTGCGGCTGCAGTTCGCCGCTGTCGAGTTGCTGGATGCGCAGGTCGTGCGGAGCATGGATGACGAGGCCTTGTTGCATGATCTTCTCCTGAGTGGCATCAATGGGTTACAGGGTCGCGGTGACACCGCCATCCACGTAGAGGATGTGGCCGTTCACGAAACGCGAGGCATCGCTGGCCAGGAACACGGCCGCGCCCACCAGGTCTTCGACATCGCCCCAGCGCCGCGAGGGCGTGCGGCCGACCAGCCAGTCGGTGAACTTGGCATCGTTGACCAGGGCCATGTTCATCTCGGTCTTGAAATAACCCGGGCCCAGGCCATTGACCTGGATGCCGTACTTGCCCCAGTCGATCGCCATGCCCTTGGTGAACATCTTCACCGCGCCCTTGGTGGCGGTATAGGGGGCGATGCCGGGACGACCCAGTTCGCTCTGCACCGAGCAGATGTTGATGATCTTGCCGGCGCCACGCGGGATCATGTGGCGCGCCACTGCCTGGGCGGCATAGAAGACGCTGTTGAGGTTGGTGTTGATGAGGTCGTGCCAGTCCGATTCCTTGAACTCCTCCAGCGGATTGCGACGCTGGATGCCGGCGTTGTTGACCAGGATGTCGATGGCGCCGATCTCGCCTTCGATCTTCTGCACGGCGGCCTTGACCTCGTCAGAAGAGGTGGCGTCGAAGCTGGATTCATGGATGACGTGGCCTTCGGCACGCAGTTGCGCCGCCACAGCGGCCAGCTTGGTGGCATCGCGTCCATTGAGCACGATGGCCGCGCCCGCTTGCGCCATGCCGCGCGCCAGTGCCAGGCCGATGCCGCCGGACGAACCGGTGATCAGGGCCAGCCGGCCTTCGAGGGAAAAACCCTGCAGGCCTGCCGGCAGGGAGGTGGTCTTGGTGGTCATGTGGTCTCTTTCTTCTTGTTGGGGAGGTGGCAGATCGAAACTGCTCAGGCCGGCCTGCGCCGGAGCAGCGTTCAGTGCGCCTTTCCGGTCTCGCGCTGGAAGGCGGCGATGGCGTGGTACTCCGCTTCCAGCTTGGCCGGAATGGCCGCAAAGATGGGTTGCAGGCGGCTGTAGACCGCCACCGCGTCGGCATGCGGCGCGTGATGGTTGGTGGACCCGACCATGCCGGAAATCACCGACAGCGACGGCACCAGCCCCAAGGCCCAGGCGCCCAGCACGGCCGCGCCCAGGCAGGACGATTCCACGCTTTCCGGCACCATCACCTCGCGATTGAAGATGTCGGCCATCATCTGGCGCCACAGGGCCGAACGGGCAAAGCCGCCGGTGGCCATCATGCGCTTGGTCGGGCCGACCAGTTCTTCCAGCGCCGGCAGGATGCTGTAGAGATTGAAGATCACCCCTTCCAGCGCGGCGCGGATCATGTGGTGCTTGCCATGGTGCAGGGCCAGGCCGAAGAAGGAGCCGCGCAGGTCGGCATTCCACAGCGGTGCACGCTCGCCGGCCATGAAGGGATGGAACAGCAATCCTTCGGCGCCGGGACGCACCTTCTCGGCGATACGGGTCAGGGCTTCGTAGGGATCGACGCCTTCATCGCGGGCCGCGGCCGCCTCGGCGGTCGCCAGTTCATCACGCACCCAGCGGAAGATGTTGCCGCCGTTGTTGACCGGGCCGCCGACCACCCAGTGCTTCTCGGTCAGGGCGTAGCAGAACAGGCGGCCATGCGGGTCGGTCAGGGGCTCATCGATCACCGTGCGCATCGCGCCGGAGGTGCCGATGGTCACCGCGACGTGGCCGATCTCGATGGCGTTCACGCCCAGGTTGGAGAGCACGCCGTCGTTGGCGCCGATGATGAAGGGGGTGTCCACCGACAGCCCCAGACGCTGCGCCATCTCGGGTGACAGCGGCGGCAGGCGGTGGGTGGTCGGCACCGGCGTGGGCAACTGCTCGGGCGTGACGCCCAGCAGTTCCAGCGCACCGCGGTCCCAGGCCAGCTCGCGCAGGTTGAACATGCCGGTGGCCGAGGCGATGGAGTGGTCCACCACCCACTGGCCGAACAACTGGTACAGCAGGTATTCCTTGATGCCGACAAAGCGCGCCGCCTTGCTGAAGACTTCCGGCTTTTCATGGCGCATCCACATCAGCTTGCACAGCGGCGACATCGGGTGGATGGGCGTACCGGTGCGGCGGTAGATGGCGTTGCCATCGTGTTCGTGCTTGATGCGCTCGGCCCAGACCGAGGCGCGGATATCACCCCAGGTGATGCTGTTGGACAGCAGGCGGTCCTCCGCATCCAGCGCAATGACGCTGTGCATGGCCGCGCTGAAGGACAGCAGGGCGATCTCCTGCGGCGCTGCGGCGGCAGCCTTGACGGCCCCGGCAATCGAGGCCAGCGCGGCCTCGACGATCTGTTGCGGGTCCTGCTCCGCCATGCCCGGCTCGATACAGATCACCGGGTATTCCTGCGCATGCTGTGCGACCACCTTGCCATCGAGCGTGAAGACGACGGACTTGGTGCTGGTGGTGCCGATATCGACACCGAGCATGTAGCGGGCGGAGTGGGACATGAACATTCCTTATCTGACAAATGGCAAGACGCCCGGACCAGCCGGGCGTTGCATCGTGAGTATTAAATAACGATCAAACGACGAGGTTGAGCAACATGATGAAGATGATAGCAACAACCGAGATCAGTGTTTCCATCACCGTCCAGGTCTTGAAGGTTTCACCCACGCTCATGTTGAAGTATTCCTTGACCAGCCAGAACCCGGCATCGTTAACGTGCGAGAGGATCAGAGAACCGGCGCCGGTGGCCAGCACCAGCAATTCCTTGTTGGTACCGGGGATCAGTGCCACCAGCGGGGCCACGATGCCGGCACCGGTGATGGTGGCCACCGTGGCCGAACCGGTCGCCACGCGGATCACGCCGGCCACGAACCAGGCCAGCAGCAGCGGCGAAATCTGTGCATGCACGGCCAGCTGGCCGATGGCAGTCCCCACACCGGAATTGACCAGCATCTGCTTGAAGCCGCCACCGGCACCGATGATCAGCACGATGGCCGCGGTCGGCGCCAGGCTCTGATCGACGAACTTCAACACCTGCTGGCGGGTGAAGCCACGGGCCAGGCCGAAGGTCCAGATCGCCAGCAACAGCGCGGCCAGCAGGGCCACGATGGGGTTGCCGATGAAATCCATCAGGTCGCGCACGGCGTGGCCTTCAGGCAGGGTAACGTCGACGAAGGTCTTCAGCAGCATCAGGAACACCGGCGAAAGCACCGTCACCAGGGTGGTGGTGAAGCCCGGCAGGTTGCTGGTCTGCGGCTCGCGCGCCAGTTGCGCCATCAGTTCTTCCGAAGGCTTGATGTCGACGTAGCGCGAGATGAAGGAACCGAACATGGGGCCGGCGATGATGACCGTCGGCAGGCCCACCAGCAGGCCGTAGAAGATGGTCTTGCCGATGTCGGCACCGAAGATGCCGATGGCCAGCAGCGGCCCCGGATGCGGCGGTACCAGGCCGTGCATCACCGACAGGCTGGCCAGCATGGGCATGCCGATCTTGAACAGCGGCACGCCGGAGCGACGCGCCACGATGAATACCAGCGGGATCAGCAAGACGAAGCCGATTTCGAAGAACAGGGGAATACCGACCAGGAAGGCCCCCATCATCATGGCCCAGTGCACGCGCTCGCGGCCGAAGGCACGCACCAGCGTCTGCGAGATCTGGTCGGCACCGCCGGACTCGGCCATCAGCTTGCCCAGCATGGTACCCAGGCCCAGCACGATGCCGACGAAGCCCAGCACGCCGCCGAAGCCGTCCTGGAAGGACTTGACGATCTTGGGCAGCGGCATGCCCGAGATCAGACCGAGGAAGCCCGAGGTGATCGTCAGGGCGATGAAAGGATGGATGCGCAAGCGCGTGATCATCAGGATCAGCGCGAGGATCGCAATGACTGCATTGAACAGCAAGGTGGCGTCGTGGCTCATTCCCAGCATGGGATCTCCGATTGCCGATAGCCGATGCCGTGCGGCCCGCAAAGAGCCGCAGCAGCCTGGCCCCGGCGCGAGCCTGAGGACGGACGTCTCCTGCGGCCTGCCCTGGCGGGAGGCGCGAACATCTGCACTATCTGCGTAGTGTTATCTGATTGACCTGAGTGTGGTATGCCGCCGCTGACCCCGCCGCCGTGTGCCCGGAGGTTCGGATGTTAGCGTTAACATGGGGCGCGATGATAACGCTAACATTTTGCGCGGGTCAAACACTTGTTGTGCTGCAGTGCGGTAGAAGGAGGGGCGAACGGAGGGCCGGGCGTGCCGTACGGAAATCATTTTCTTTCGGGTGTGCTCCGGACTCATCCTGCCGGGCGAGGATGGCGGTGCTCTGTCGGCGTGTCTTCGATACGCCGCTGCGCGGCTACTCAGTCCGAACGGGAGGGGGTGATGGCCTGTGAGCGGTTGGCGGTTGGCGGTTGGCGGTTGGCGGTTGGCGGTTGGCGGTTGGCGGTGGACGGTGGGCGCAGGATGAAGAGAGGAAGCGTTGATCATCGGAAACCGTTCGGACTGAGTAGCGGCATGGCCGCGTATCGAAGGCGCAGCGTCTCCTCGCATCCCACAGGAATCACGCCCTCCCACCCCGCAAGCAGGTATCATGTCGCCACCCTGAATTGACCGCACTCTCCCGCTCTCCATGACCCAGCGCGCAGCACCCAAATCCACGCCCAGGCCCAAGCCGAAGTCTTCCGCCCCCGCACGCGGCAGCCGTGCCACCGGTCGCGTCACCATCATCGACGTGGCGGCCGAGGCCGGGGTCAGCCCGATGACGGTATCGCGTGCGCTGAAGACGCCGGCCCTGGTGCAGGAGCAGTCCCGCCAGCGCATCCTGGAGGCCATTGCCCGGCTCGGCTATGTCCCCAACCAGGCCGCCTCGACGCTGGCCTCGGCGCGTTCGCAGGTAATAGCGGTGCTGGTGCCTTCGCTCACCAATGCGGTCTTCATCGAAACCCTCTCGGGTATCCGCGACTACCTGGCCGGTGCCGGTTACCAGTTCCTCATCGGCGAGACCGGTTACGTGCGGGACAAGGAAGAACAACTCATCGCCACCTACCTGGCCCATGCGCCGGCCGGCTTCCTGCTCTCCAGCAGCGAACAGCACGACATCCTGCAGGCCCGCCCCGGCAGCCGCGACATCCCGGCCGTACGCATGTTCGACCTGGGACGCAGCCAGCACGACCTGTCGGTGGGTTTCTCGCAGACCCGCGCCGGGCAGGCGGTGGCACGCCATCTGGTCCAGCGCGGCTATCGCCGACCGGCCTTCCTGGCGGCGCAGCTGGACCCGCGCATGATGAAGCGCCGAGAGGGTTTCCGCAAAGGCCTGATCGAGGCCGGCATCCAGCCGGATATCGAGGTGCTGCTGCCGGAACCGACCACCGTCAACATGGGTGCGCAATTGCTGCGCCGCGTGCTGGAGCAGCATCCGGACTGCGATTCGGTCTTCTGCTGCAACGATGACCTGGCCCTCGGTGCGCTCTTTGAATGTCAGCGCCAGGGCATCAGCGTGCCGGGGCAGATGGCCATCGCCGGCTTCAACGACCTCTCCTGGGCCGCTTGTGCCACGCCCTCCATTACCACGGTGGTGACGCCGCGCTATGACATCGGCTACAAGTCGGCCGAGATGCTGGTGCGCCAGCTCAAGGGTGAGGATATCGCCAAGGGTCGCCTGGACCTGGGCTTCGAACTGGCGGTGCGCGAGAGCACCTGAACCGGCGAACGGCTTCGCCGACGCCTGCTGCGCAGGGGCACTGCCTCCTGGCGAACCACCTCATCGGTTCGCCGCATCCCGTCCATCCATGGACGAATCACCATCAATAATCCATCCATCGCTGGCCGCTGGCTCTGGACAGATACGGTCCAGTCTCTACAATCTTCCGGTGTCGTCCAGGCTGCTGCCGCATCGCATCGGGACGGCATTCCTATAAATAATATGCACATTCTCAAGTCCAGATCATCAGGAGCATCCCTCATGCAGACATTCACCGGTCTTTGCAAACCCGCCGCCATGGCCCTGCTGCCCTTGTGCGGCGCACTGGCCCTCCTGCCGGCCAGCGCCCAGACGGCGCCACCGGCGGCCCCCGTGGTCAAGTACGACCTGACCTACGACATCATCAGCCCGGTCCATAGCCAGCACGGCATGGTGGCCACCGAACAGGAACTGGCCACCAAGGTCGGCGTGGACATCCTCAAAAAGGGCGGCAACGCCGTCGATGCGGGCGTAGCGGTCGGCTTCGCGCTGGCGGTGGTGCTGCCCAATGCGGGCAACATCGGCGGTGGCGGTTTCATGATGATCCACGACGCCAAGACCGGCAAGAACGTGGCCCTGGACTTCCGCGAGATGGCGCCGCAGCGCGCCACCCGCAACATGTACCTGGACGACAAGGGCAACGTGGTCCCCGGCCGTTCGCTCTACACCCACCTGGCCGTGGGTGTACCGGGCACGGTGGCGGGCCTGTCGCATGCGCTCTCCAAATACGGCACGATGAAGCTGTCGCAGGTCATCCAGCCGGCGGTCGAACTGGCCGAAAAAGGCTACCCGGTCAGCCGCAGCCTGGCGCTGATCCTGGCCGCCGAGCGTGAGCACCTGGGCCAGTGGGATTCGTCGAAGGCGATCTTCTTCAAGGAAGGTCGTCCCCTCAAGGAAGGCGAAATGCTGGTCCAGAAGGATCTGGCCAAGTCCCTGCGCCTGATCGCCAAGGAAGGCCCCAAGGCCTTCTATGACGGTGCCATCGCCAGGAAGATCGTGGCCGAGATGGACAAGCATGGCGGGCTCATCAGCGCCGACGACCTGCGCAACTACAAGGTGGTCGAACGCGTGCCGGTGTCGGGCAACTATCGTGGCTACCAGGTGATGTCCATGCCGCCGCCAAGCTCGGGCGGGGTGCACATCATCCAGATGATGAACATCCTGGAACGTTATCCGCTCAAGCAATACGGCGCCGACAGCGCCCAGACCATCCACCTGATGGCCGAAGCCATGAAGCTGGCCTACGCCGACCGTTCGGAATACCTGGGCGATCCGGATTTCACCAAGGTCCCCGTCAAGGGCCTGACCTCGCGCGCCTACGCCGACGAACTGGCCAAGAAGATCAACCCGGATCGCGCCACGCCTTCCACCGAGATCAAGCCGGGCCAGCCGCAGCCGTATGAAAGCGACCAGACCACCCACTACTCGGTGGCCGACAAGGACGGCAACCTGGTGGCCACCACCTACACCCTGAACCTGAACTTCGGCAGCGGCATCGTCGCCACCGGCACCGGCATCACCTTGAACAACGAGATGGATGACTTCGCCGCCAAGCCGGGCGTACCCAATGCCTTCGGTCTGATCGGTGGCGACGCCAACGCGGTCGGCCCGTACAAGCGACCGCTGTCGTCGATGTCGCCCACCTTCGTGCTCAAGGATGGCAAGCCCTTCCTGGTCACCGGCAGCCCGGGTGGCAGCCGCATCATCACGACCACGATGCAGACCATCCTCAACGTGATCGACCACGACATGAACGTGGCCGAAGCCACCATCACTCCGCGTATCCATCATCAGTGGGCGCCGGACCAGCTGCGCGTGGAAAAGGGGCTCTCCGCCGATACCCTGAAGATCCTGCAGGACAAGGGCCAGAAGATCAGCGTGCAACCCTCCATGGGACGCACGCAGACCATCCAGATCCGGGAAGACGGCTTTGACGGCTTCTCCGATCCGCGCAATCCGGATGGACGTACGCTGGGGTTCTGATCTGACTGGTGTGACATGAAGTATTGCATCACCCTGCCCCGTCACTGATTGACGGGGCAGGCAGTGAAGAGAGAAACCGGTTCCTGATTTTCAGGGACCGGTTTTTTTTCGACCGTGTGCGATGTGGGCGGCGACGTATTTCTCATCATTTGTTGCGACATCAAAGGTGAAATCCCGTGACGACCGATGGATGCTGGCGCAATCGCCCGTTCATCTGCATTGCTACGCGTCTGAACGTATGCAAAGGAAGAATAAAGTTAGTTTTCTGCCCGGACTGCGCATAGCCCAGAAGTTTCGAAAACTTTCTTACAACGACACTACGCCAGCTTCATTCATCCCTGCCAAATGTTCAAAATCCGCTATGACAAAGGCTTTTCGGGAGATGGGGATACCCGCGCACCGGGTGCTTTCGAAATCAAGACGGCAGCCAGCCTGCTCAAGCCGGGCCACTACAAGGACCTTAGTTTCACCGCGACCGACATTACCGCCGGAGGCGCTAGCAATGGTCAAAGCACCGTCGTTGAAAAGCTGGCCTTGGGATATTCCTGGGTACCGCAGCAGCGTTATGGCGCGATTGATGGCAGTATCGGCAACGATGAAATCTTGGTAGGTACTCACTCAGGAAACGGAAGTAATCATGTGTGGACCGATGAGGGAAGGGACACGGTGATCGTTGGCAAATTCAGTGAAGATCCAAATCTCAAAAAATCCTTGTTCGCCCAACTTACAGACTTTAAATTGGGCCAAGACCAGGTAAAGGTGTTCAAGCGCAACGCCGACGACAGCATTGGTTACCAGATCATCACCGCCGACAACTGGAAACAGTTTGCCAAAGAGACAGACCAAAGCGGCGGCAGTAGCTACACCAGACTGGTAATCGACTTGGACGGCCCCGGCCCTGGCACCGACAAGTACGAGCTTTATTTGGATAAAGTGCCTTTCAACTACGAAGCCAACACAAAGAGCATCTTTGGCATCTAAGCCGCCAGTGCAGCACCCGACGTCGTAGCCATCCGAAGGACGCCGTCCGTTTCTCATGCATCAGCAATGAAGGCCTCAAGCAGCCCAGGCAATCAAAGCTGTTGCATGAGAACACGGCGCAAGGTGGGACCCCCATCCATCCGGAGCAAGGCATGATTCCATGCAGAGCATCCCTCGGGCAACGGCTCAAATCCGTTCGCCTGCAACTGGGTATCAGCCAGCGCCAGTTCGCCATTGCGCTGGAGACTGCGCCCAACCATATCTATCAGATCGAACGCGATCACTGCATCCCCGGTGCCAAACTGCTGCGCGGCATGCGCGAGAAGTTTGGCATCGATATCAACTGGCTGCTCAGTGGCGAGGCCGATTATGTCGCCACCACGCTGCGGCAACAGGAATTGAAAAGCCTGATCCGCCAGTTTCAACGCGCTGATCCTTCTGCGCGGGCGATGCTGTTGCAGACGGCGAGCTTTACGGCAGCGGCATCGCGCTAAGGCATCGCGTCGCTGGAGCTGGCGTAGCCGCTGCACTGGCGCTCTCGAAGCACCCTCCCCGCCCCCGAAACAAAAAATGCCGTCCAGCACGACACTGAACGGCATTCCTGGGTCAAGGACCGACGCGGCCCTCAGTCAGGCTCAGACCTACTCCCGCACTTCCACCATCTTCGGATAGACCTTCACCAACACGATCTTCGGCCCAGACATGCGCTTGATGACCACGTCGAAGGCGGGGAACTCGATCTTCTGGCCTTCCTTGGGCAGGTCGCCCAGTTTCTCCATCACCAGGCCGCCGACGGAATCGATGCTGTCGTCGTACTCGATGTCGATGCCCAGCATGTTCTCCAGCGTGACGATGGGCAGGCTGCCCTTGCCCAGCAGGGTACCGTCGTCCTGGCGGGTCCACTCTCCGGTGTTGTGGCGGAATTCGTCGCGGATCTCACCCACCAGCAGGCTGAGCATATTGTCCAGGGTGATGAAGCCCTGCGGCGGCTGACCCTTCTTGCCGATGACGGCGAAGTGCGGCGTGCCGGTACGGAAGCGGCGCAGCAGGTCCAGTGCCGGCAAGGCGGGCGAGATGAACTGCACCGGGCGCAGATAATCCTTCAGGTTGCCGATGGCGCGACCATCCTGCTGTGCCAGGAACACGTCCTTCAGGTGGACCAGGCCCAGCACCTGCTGGCGCTCGGCGTCGAAGTAGGGGTAACGCGAATAGCGGTTGCGGTAGATGATGTCCAGGTTTTCTTCCTGGGTCTTGTCATCGCCCAGGGCCACGATTTCGCTGGCGGGGCGCATGATGTCGGCCACGTCCAGTTCGGCGAAGTTCAGGCTCTGCGCCAGCATGTTCCATTCGTCGCGGGTGAACTTGCCACTCTTGCCGCTCTTGCCACCGGCGCGCAGGATCAGCTTGAGTTCATCTGAGGAATAGTGCGCGTCATGCCCATGGCCGGCGCCCAGTCCGGCCACGCGCAGCAGCCAGTTGGAGCTGGCGTTGAGCACCCAGATCAGCGGATACATGCCCCAGTAGAAGCCATACAGCGGCACCGCGCACCACAGGCCCAGCTTTTCCGGGCTGCGGATGGCCATGGACTTGGGGGCCAGTTCGCCGGCCACGATGTGCAGGAAGGAAATGACGAAGAAGGCAAAGACGAACGAGATGCCGTGGATCAGTTCCTGATTGGTCACGCCGATCAGTGAGAAAAGCGGTTCCAGCAACCGGGCGAATGCCGGTTCACCGATCCAGCCCAGGCCCAGCGAGGCCAGGGTGATACCGAGTTGGCAGGCGGAGAGATAGGCGTCCAGTTGATTGTGGACCACGGCCAGGATACGGCCGCGCAAGCCTTGTGTTTTTGCGATGGCCCGGATGCGCGTTTGACGCAACTTGACCAGACTGAATTCTGCAGCAACGAAAAAACCGTTCAACGCAACCAGGAAGAAGGCTGCGACGATCAGTAATATGTTTTCCAACGAGGGTTCCTATCGGGGTTGTCAAAGGGCCCGGACGCAATGAACCGATCCGGACCCGGTAATTTACCATGGGTCGGCGGGCGAACCGGTTTTGCTATCAAAATAACAATATTTTGCGCCGACGTTCAACACCGCGGGTCATCCAATGGATGACCCGCGGCCGGCGCTCGAATAAGCGTCGGCCCGCGAGACGGCTGAGCTCAGGGTTGATTGCCTCTCCTGGCCTGGCACCCGAGGGCTCAGAAGCCTTCCAGCACCACCTTGCCCCGCGCCCGATTGGTCTCGATCAGGGCATGCGCACGGCGCAGATTCTCGGCATTGATGCTGCCGAAATACTCGCCCGTGGTGGTGCGCAGCACACCCTCGTCGATCAGTTGCGCCACGCGTTGCAGGAGCTCATGCTGGCGGATCATGTCGGCGGTCTGGAACATGGAGCGCGTAAACATCAGCTCCCAGTGCAGCGAAATGCTCTTGCGCTTGAGCGGCACCACATCCAGCGTGGCCGGGTCGTCGATCAGGGCCAGTTGGCCCTGCGGCGCCAGTACCTCGACAATCTGCGCAAAGTGCTGGTCGGTATGGGTCAGGCTGATGACGATATCGACCTCGGGGATGCCGATCTTCTCCAGCTGCGGCTTGAGCGGCTGGCTATGGTCGATCACATGATGCGCGCCCAGCTCCTGCACCCATTGCACGGTCTCCGGGCGTGAGGCGGTGCCGATGACGGTCAGTTGCGTCAGGCGGCGGGCCAGCTGGGTCAGCATGGAGCCAACGCCCCCGGCAGCACCGATGATGAGCAGGCTGCGTCCCTGGCCACCACCTTCCGGCACGGCCACGCGGTCGAACAGCAGTTCCCAGGCCGTGATGGCCGTCAGCGGGATGGCCGCTGCATCGGCGTGGCCCAGGCTGGCGGGCTTGCGGCCGACGATGCGCTCGTCCACCACGTGCAGTTCGCTGTTGGAGCCGGGTCGGGTGATGGAGCCGGCATAGAACACTTCATCACCAGGCTGAAACAGCGTTACCGCCGATCCCACGGCGCGTACCACGCCCGAGGCGTCCCAGCCCAGTACGCGCGGCTCCTTGACGGGCGAGCCGGCGCGCACCTTGGTATCGACCGGATTGACCGAGATCGCCTTGACCTCGACCAGCAGGTCGCGCTCGCCCGGTGTGGGCTCAGGCAGGGTGGTATCGATCAGGGACTCGGAGTTGCTGATGGGCAGGCCGTGCTGCCGGTAGACAATGGCTTTCATGGGAAATCCTTTTCTGTGGAACGTGAGGGTTGCATCAGGCAGGAGGCTTGTATCTGCCTGCCTTGCATGGACACCATCTTAGGTCCGCAAGCTCGCGCCCGCCAGAACCTGCCCCGATAAAGACTTTCATCGCAGAAGCGAAAATCGCCCGCAATCCCTTGCCGCTGGCGGCTCACGCCAGATGCGGCTTGATCACCGCAGCCAGCTTGTCGAAGGCCCGGGCGATCTCGTCATTGGGCACGCTGGCATAGCCCAGCAGCAGGCCGCGCCGTGCGCCACGGGCATGCATGTAGTAGCGCGACAGCGGTCGCACCACGATGCCGGCGGCCAGCGCCTGTTCGCAGATGAGCACGTCGTCGCATTCCTGCGGCAGACCCAGCACCAGGTGCAGGCCGGCCTCGCCGCCGGTGATGGTCATCTTTTCGCCGAAGTGGCGATTGATGGCCTGTTGCAGCAGCTGCAGCCGTTCCGCGTAGAGCACCCGCATCTTGCGGATGTGCGACGCAAAATGCCCCTCGGCCATGAAGTCGGCCAGCGTCGCCTGCAGGAACACCTGGCCGTTGCGGTACAACTCGGCGATGCCGGTGGCGAAGGCGCGGGAGAGCGATTCCGGCACCACCAGGAAACCGATGCGCAAGCCCGGGAACATGATCTTGCTGAAGGTCCCCATGTAGAGCACCCGGTCCTGGGTATCCATGCCCTGCAGCGAGGCCAGCGGCCGTCCGCCGTAGCGGAATTCGCTGTCGTAGTCATCCTCGATGATCCACACCTTGTGGGTGGCGGCGTATTCCAGCAGCATGCGCCGCCGCGACAGGCTCATCACCATGCCCAGCGGATACTGGTGCGAAGGCGTGGTGCAGATGAAGCGCGGCGGCCGGCGCAGGTTGGCCAGGCGCATGCGCATGCCTTCCTGGTCCACCGCGATGGGGACCGACTGGATGCCCAGCGAATTGAGCACGCTGCGCGTGCCCCAGTAGCAGGGATCTTCGACCCAGGCGGTATCGCCATGCTCGCCCAGCAGCTTGACCACGATGTCGATCGATTGGTGGATGCCGGTGGTGATCAACACCTGCGAGGCCGTGCAATTGACCGAGCGTGCCACGCGCAGGTATTCGGCGATCTGCTCGCGCAGCCCCGCATAACCGGCGCCGGGGCCATAGGTCAG
>Ga0160496_1000574_pt1 | contig 14715 bp, 10 predicted proteins | sample DIDPMG_2_FD_108231 | JGI IMG/M metagenome (GOLD analysis project Ga0160496, IMG submission 108231) | Enriched soil microbial communities from UW Madison campus, WI, USA - DID2937_E24_FP MG | ecosystem: Environmental > Terrestrial > Soil > Grasslands | place: USA: Madison, Wisconsin | collected...
CGGTTGATGCGGCCCACGCCGATCTTGCCGACGTAGCTGTTGTAGTCGAGCGAGATGATCTGCATCTGCAGCGAGCCGTTGGGATCGTCATCGCGCTGCGGCACGTGTTGCAGGATGGCTTCGAACAGCGGACGCATGTCGCCGTCGCGCACGTCGGCGGTGAGGCCGGCGTAACCCGACAGGCCCGAGGCGAAGATCACCGGGAAGTCGAGCTGCTCTTCGGTGGCGCCCAGCTTGTCGAACAGTTCGAACGTGGCGTTGATGACGAAGTCGGGGCGGGCGCCCGGACGGTCGATCTTGTTGACCACCACGATGGGCTTGAGGCCCAGCGCCAGTGCCTTGCGGGTCACGAAGATGGTCTGGGGCATCGGGCCCTCGACCGCGTCGACCAGCAGCAGCACGCCGTCGACCATCGACAGCACGCGCTCGACTTCACCGCCGAAGTCGGCGTGTCCCGGGGTGTCTACGATGTTGATGTGCGTGCCCTGGTACTCGACCGCGCAGTTCTTGGCCAGAATGGTGATCCCGCGTTCTTTTTCGAGATCGTTCGAGTCCATGACCCGCTCGGCCACCGCCTGGTTTTCGCGGAAGGTGCCGGATTGGCGCAGGAGTTGGTCAACCAGCGTGGTCTTGCCGTGGTCCACGTGGGCGATGATGGCGACGTTGCGCAAGGCGCGGGTCATAGCAGGGTCCTTTAAGTTCGGTTGGCGGGCAGCAGGCCCGCCGGCAATTCGTTCAGTGCAAGCAGCGCCGTCTTGGGGTCGGGCATCGCCTGCAAGGCTTCGAGGGTTACGGCGCGATCGAGCGTGAATGGCCCGACTTGCGTACGCCGCAACGCCGCCAGGTGGCCGTAGCATCCCAACGCCCGCCCGATGTCCTGGGCCAGGGTACGGATGTACGTCCCTTTACTGCACGCCACATCGATCTCTGCCTGCATGCCATCACAGGACAGCAGCTCGATGCGGTGGATGGTCACCCGCCGCGGCGGGCGCTCCAATTCAATGCCGGCACGCGCATACTCATAGAGCGGCTTGCCGTCGCGCTTGAGCGCGGAATACATGGGCGGAATCTGCTCGATGCTGCCCTGGAAACGTGACAGCACGTCGAGGACCTGCTCGCGCGTCACGCCGGCAAAGCCTGCGTCGGCGCGCGCCACGATGTTGCCGGTGAGGTCGCCGCTGTCGGTTTCTTCACCGAACTGGATGAGCGCACGGTAGGTCTTGTCGGCATCGAGCATCGCGCCGGAAATCTTGGTCGCGCGGCCCATACAGCAGAGCAGCAGACCCGTCGCGAACGGGTCCAGCGTGCCGGTATGGCCGGCCTTGGCCGCGTCCATGGCACGCCGCGCACGCTGCAAAGCGTGATTGCTCGACAAGCCCACGGGTTTGTCGAGCAGCAGCACACCATCGAGCGCGAGCCCGCGTCGTTTGGCCATCGTCTAGATCCGGAAAAAAGCGAAAAAACAGCGACGACAGCCCGATCAGGACTGGTCTTCGGGTTCGTCGGGCACGCCGGAATGGGGCCCACGATTGGCGCGGTCGATCAGCATCGACATTTCGATGCCACGCGTGATCTGCGGATCGTGATAGAAGCGCAGGGTCGGTACGGTGTGGATATGCAGCAGCTTGTAGAGCTGCGAATGCAGCCAGCCGGCCTTCTCGTTCAGCAAGGCAGCAGCGGTCTCGGGCTCGGCGCCCAAGACCGTGAAGTGCACCTTGGCATGTGCGTAGTCGGCCGACAGCTCCACGCCCGAGAGCGTGATCAAGCCAGCGCGGGACATGTCGATCTCGCGCTGGATGATCCCGGCCAGATCCTTCTGGATCTGGTCGGCCAGCCGCAGGTTGCGGCCGGGGATGGATTTGGACTTGTGACGGCTCATGTGGAAAACAACTTGAATCGCACGTGTGCTTTACAGCGTACGCGCAATTTCCTTGATTTCAAAGACTTCCAGCTGGTCGCCCACCTGGAGATCGTTGTTGCCGCGCAGCGTCAGGCCGCAATCGAAGCCCGATTTGACTTCCTTGACGTCGTCCTTGAAGCGGCGCAGCGAATCGAGCTGGCCGGTCCATTGGACCACGTTGTTGCGCAGCAGGCGGACCTGCGAATCGCGACGCACCAGACCGTCGAGAACCATACAACCGGCGACGGTGCCGATGCGCGAGATCGTGTAGACCTCGCGGATCTCGACCAGGCCGATGACTTCTTCGCGCTTTTCCGGGGCCAGCATGCCCGACATGGCCGCCTTCACCTCATCCACGGCGTCGTAGATGATGTTGTAGTAGCGCAGGTCGATGCCGTTGTTCTCGGCCAGCTTCTTGGCGCTCTGTTCGGCGCGCACGTTGAAGCCGATCACGACGGCATTGGAGGCGATCGCCAGGTTGACGTCGCTTTCGGAGATGCCACCCACGGCGGCGTGAACCACCTGGACGCGCACTTCGTCGGTCGAGAGCTTGGTGAGCGCAGCCACCAGCGCTTCCTGCGAACCCTGCACGTCGGTCTTGACGATGAGGGGCAGCGTCTGGGTGCCTTCGCCCATGTTGTCGAACATCGACTCGAGCTTGGCGGCCTGCTGGCGGGCCAGCTTGACGTCGCGGAACTTGCCCTGGCGGAACAGCGCGATTTCGCGCGCCTTGCGCTCGTCGGACAGGACGATCAGCTCGTCGCCGGCGGCGGGCACGTCGGTCAGGCCCTGGATTTCGCAGGGGATCGACGGACCGGCGGTCTGGATCTGCTTGCCGTTTTCGTCGAGCATGGCGCGCACGCGGCCGAAGCTCGCGCCGGCCAGGATCACGTCGCCGCGCTTGAGCGTGCCGCTCTGGACCAGGATGGTGGCCACGGGGCCACGGCCCTTGTCGAGGCGCGCTTCGATCACCAGGCCCTTGGCCGGGGCGTCGACCTGCGCCTTGAGTTCGAGGATTTCGGCCTGCAGCAGCACGTTTTCGAGCAGGTCGTCGATGCCGGCGCCGGTCTTGGCCGACACGGCCACGAACGGCACGTCGCCGCCGTACTCTTCGGGCACGACCTCTTCGGCCACCAGTTCCTGCTTGACGCGGTCCGGGTTGGCATCGGGCTTGTCGATCTTGTTCACGGCCACGACCAGCGGCACGCCGGCAGCCTTGGCATGGTGAATGGCTTCACGCGTCTGGGGCATCACGCCGTCGTCGGCGGCAACCACCAGGATCACGATGTCGGTGGCCTTGGCGCCACGAGCACGCATGGCCGTGAAGGCCTCGTGGCCCGGGGTGTCGAGGAACGTCACGACGCCGCGGCCGGTTTCGACGTGGTAGGCGCCGATGTGCTGCGTGATGCCGCCGGCTTCACCCGCGGCGACCTTGGCGCGGCGGATGTAGTCGAGCAGCGAGGTCTTGCCGTGGTCGACGTGGCCCATGACCGTGACGACCGGCGCACGCGGCAGCGATTCGGCTTCGGACGTGGCGGGCGTGAGGTCGAGGAAGGCTTCCGGATCGTCGAGCTTGGCGGCGATCGCGACGTGGCCGAGTTCTTCGACCACGATCATCGCGGTTTCCTGGTCCAGGACCTGGTTGATCGTGACCATCTGGCCCAGCTTCATCAGCTGCTTGATCACCTCGGCGGCCTTGACCGACATCTTGTGGGCCAGGTCGGCCACGCTGATGGTCTCGGGGACGTGGATCTCACGCGCGATGAATTCCTGCGCCACCGGCTCGTTGCGGCGATCGTTGTGCTGGTTGCGCTGGTTGCGGCCACCCTTGCCGCCGCCCTTGCCACCGGCACGCCAGCCATCGCGCGAGGCGGGGGCGGCGGGCTTGTCGGCAGGCTTCTTGCGCGACGCGTCGTCATTCCAGGTCGACGAGACTTCGGCCGTCTTGATGACCTTCTTGGCGCCGGGCGCGGCGGGCTTGGCGTCTTTCTTGGCGCCAGGCGCGGCCGGCTTGCCGGCGGGCTTGTGCAGCGTGCCGGAGATGGCGGTGGGCGCGGGCTCCGGCTCGGGAGCGCGCAGCACCTTGCGCGGACGGTTCAGCATCTCGCGCAGCGCGGCGGCTTCGGCCTCGGCGGCGGCGCGGCGCGCCTCTTCACGCGGACGGTCGGAGCCCGACGCGGCAGCGGCGGCGAGCGGCGGCGCGGCGCGGCGCGCGTCGGGACGCGCGGCAGCCTTGGGCGCTTCCTGGCGCGCAGCAGCCTTGGGGGCTTCGGGTTGGTTCTTCGCAGCGGGTGCGGCGGCCGGGGTCTTGGGGTTCAGATCAGTTTGAGCGTGCACAACAGGTTCAGGCCGAGCGCCATCGGATTTTTGCTCGGCGGCGGTTTCATTCTTGGCTTCGGGCTCGGCGGGCTGTGCCGGAGACTGATTGCGGGAAGCTTCGGGTTGGGAGTCGGATTGCGGCTCAGGTTGGGCCTGGGCAGCAGGTTCGGCGGGCGTTTCGGCGACCGGGGCCGGCGCGTCCTGGGGGGCCGCGGCGGCCGGCTCGGGAGCCGGTGCGGGCGCGGGTTCGGCCACGGGGGCCTCAGGCGCGGGGGCCACTTCGGCCTTCGGCGCTTCCTGCACGGCTTCAGCCTGGGGCGCTTGCGCAACCGCTTCGGCTTCAGGCGCCTGGGGAGCCGTCTCGTGCTGCACCTGCGGCTTTTCAGCCTCGGGGGCGGCAGCGGGCTGCTCGACAACGGGATCGGCCGCGGCGGCGGCGCCGGCTTCGAGGGCCTCGGCGTTTTCCGCGGCCTGCTCGGCGGCCAGCTCGGCCGGATCGCGCTTCACGAAGACGCGCTTCTTGCGCACCTCGACCTGGATCGTGCGCGAACGACCCGTGGCGTCGGCCTGCCGGATCTCGGAGGTCTGGCGCCGCGTCAGCGTGATCTTCTTGCCTTCAGAGCCACCGTGCGCGCGCCGCAGCGAGTCGAGCAACTTCGCCTTGTCGCTGTCGGTGACGGAATCGTCGACCGATTTGAGGTCAACGCCGGCCGCACGCAACTGCTCCAGCAGCACGTTGGCAGGCATTTTCAGCTCGGTAGCGAACTGGGCGACAGTATTACTCGACATTAGGCTCTCTTCCCTATATGCAACTAATTACAAACTTCAACTCGCGGCGGACCGCCGGCCGGATGGGCGGGGCGGGTCATTCCTCGTCGAACCAGTGAGCGCGCGCACGCATGATCAGATCGCTTGCCTGGGCTTCGTCCAGGCCGGCGATTTCCGCCAGCTCGTCGGTCGAGAGCTCGGCCAGATCGTCACGGGTGTGCACCTGACGCTCGGCCAGCTTGCCAGCCAGCTCGGGCGTCACGCCTTCGAGTTCGAGGAGGTCCTGGGCCGTTTCGAGCCGCTCTTCCTGGGCAATCGCCTCGGTCAGCAGCGCGTTGCGGGCACGGGCACGCAGCTCGTTGATGGTGTCTTCGTCGAACGCCTCGATTTCCAGCAGTTCCTGCATGGGCACGTAGGCGATTTCTTCGATGCCGGTGAAACCTTCGTCGATCAGGATGTCGGCGACTTCCTCGTCCACGTCCAGCTTCTGCATGAAGGTGGCGCGCAGCGAGGTCCGCTCGGTTTCCTGACGGTTCAGGCTTTCTTCGGGCGTCATGATGTTGATCTGCCAGCCGGTCAGCTCGGAGGCCAGACGCACGTTCTGGCCCTTGGCGCCGATCGCCTTGGGCAGGTTTTCTTCGTCGACCACGACGTCCATCGCGTGCTTGTCTTCGTCGACCACGATCGACTCGACGTTGGCCGGGGCCAGCGCGCCGATGACGAACTGGGCCGGATCTTCCGACCACAGCACGATGTCGACCTGTTCGCCGCCGAGCTCGTTGCGCACGGCGGTGACACGCGAACCGCGCATGCCGACGCAGGTACCGATCGGATCGATACGCTTGTCGTAGGCGATGACGGCGATCTTGGCGCGCACGCCGGCGTCGCGGGCGGCGGCCTTGATCTCGAGCAGGCCCTGTTCGATCTCGGGCACTTCGTTTTCGAAGAGCTGGCGGATGAACTCGGGCGAGGTGCGCGACAGGATCACCTGCTGGCCACGGGCGGCGTGGTCGACACGCAGCACGAAGGCGCGGACGCGATCGCCGATGCGCAGGTTTTCCTTGGGGATCATTTCCGAGCGCGGCAGACGGGCTTCGATCTTGCCGGTCTCGATGATGGCATCGCCCTTGTCCATGCGCTTGATCGTGCCGGAGATGATGGTCTCGCCACGGTCGAGGAAGTCGTTGAGCACCTGCTCGCGCTCGGCGTCACGGATCTTCTGCAGGATCGCCTGCTTGGCGGCCTGTGCGCCGATACGGCCGAATTCGACCGGCTCGAGCGGCTCTTCGATGTAATCGCCCTCGGCGATGCCCGGCACGATTTCCTGGGCGTCCGACAGCATTTCCTGCTTGTCGGGCTCTTGCAGGCCGGCCTCGTCAGGCACGACGAGCCACCGGCGGAAGCCCTCGTGGCTGCCGGTTTCGCGATCGATCGAGACGCGGATATCGGCGTCTTCCTTGAAACGCTTTTTCATGGCCGAAGCCAGTGCGCCTTCCAGCGCCCCGAACACGACATCCCGCGCGACGTTTTTCTCACGCGCCAGCGCATCGACCAACAGAAGAATTTCGCGACTCATCGCTTTTTGCCCTTGAAATCCAGAACGGGATCCAGCTTGGCGCGCTCGATGTCAGCGAGCGTGAAGCTCAACACTTGGATATCGTCCTTCTTTGCCTCAAATTCGAGACCGAACACGGTCTTGTCCTGTGCCGCGCCTTCTTCGGAAGACGCCGGCTCGGCCAGACGCAGGATGCCGGTAAACACTTTGCGACTCTCGATCGCCTCGCGCAGCTTGATCTCCACGCGTTCGCCGACGAAGCGGCGGAACTCCGCTTCGTTGCGCAACGGGCGATCGATGCCCGGCGAGCCGACCTCGAGCCGCTTGTAGTCGATGTTTTCGACCTCAAACACACGCGACAGCTGACGCGAGACCTGTTCGCAGTCTTCGATGCGCACGCCGCCCTCACGGTCGATCGTCACGCGCAGCAATCCCAGGGCGGCACGTTCGACATCGACGAGTTCGATGTCCATGCCAGCCAGCGCTTCTTCGGTCAGTGTGAATAAATCAGCCATACGCTCAAAAAAAATGGGCTGTACGCCCAGCCCACCCTATCGCCCACCCGGCGCATGCCGGTTGGCAGCTCCTGGGCAGACCCAATGTTGCGACCTGCGTCGCCGGGGAATTTCGCCGCTGCGGCCGAGGCGGATGGGTGCGGCCAGGCTATCGGCCGGCCCTGCGCGAAGCGACTTCCTTCGCCTGCATCCCTCACAACCACGCACTGCCACCGGACCCAGCCGGCGCAGTCAGCTCAAAAACAGCGGTTCAAAAACAGCAGCTCAAAAACACGCAAGCGTGAAAACAAGCAACGCTGGCGCAGGTCTCCCCCGCCACCCACCGCAACTGCAGCAAGGGCAAAAGATACGCGCGCCATGAAAACGAATGATTCTACCAGAAAATGGGAGAAATTACCTGATTCGTCGCGGGTTTACGCGTATTCGGGACGCATAAAAGGGATATTCCGAACCCGCGCGGCGCGCACAGCGCACCGCCCCGCCTGGCTTGCCGGCCGACTGACGCGCGGGCGCCACATCGGCGCCCTGCCCGCCAGCCGGATCCGGCCGCTCGATCAGCGATCGCGTCCGCGGCCGCCCATGAAGCCGAGACGGGACTCATGCGCCGAGGCGCCCTTGGGCTGCCAATCGTCGCCGCGGCCGCCGCCGTTGCCACCATTACCACCGCCGCCGCCACCGCGACGGCCGCGCGTCTTGTTGCCCGCGCCGCCCGCCGCGCCGCCGGCCTTGTTGCCGTTGGGGGCCTTGCCGGCGCCGGACGCCTTGTTGCCACCGGCGGCCTTGTTGGCACCGCCGCCCGCCTGCTTGGCCGCGCGCGGCGGCTTGCCGCCCGCGCCACGCGGCTTCTGGACCGCGCCTTCCGCGCCGCCGCCCGCCGCACCCGCGCCCGCCGCATTGCGACCGGCGCCACGCGGCTTCTTGGGCCGGGCGTTGGCCGGCTTGTCGCCCTCGACCGCGACGGCGCGCGCCGGCGCGCGGCCGCCACCCGCCGCAGCGCCCTTGCGGGCACCGCCACGACCGGACTTGCCACCGCCTTCGCCGCCGCGATTGCCATCGCCACCACGATTGCCGCCCGCGGCGCCGGGACGGCCCTTGCCGCCGCGTGCGCCCCGGTTGCCCGAGGGCTCATTGCCGAGCGGATGGCCATTGGCATAGCCGCCGGTGATCATCAGGCCGGTGCCAAACGGATCGGAGGGACACGCGGCCGCCTGGCCGGCGCTGCCGACGCGGCCGCCCTGCAGCTTGCCGCGGCGGCCGATGCGCGCGCCATTCATGCCGTTGCGATCCATGGTGCCGAAACCGGGGGGCAGCGCGCTGTCGTGCGACTGCGGCTGGCGCGACTTGCGGCGGCCGGAGCCCGATTCGCCGTCGTCGTCGCGCAGCAGGCCGAGCTGCACCATCAGCGCGGTGACCAGCGAGGGATCGAGCTCGTCCCAGCGGCCGCGCCGCAGGTTGCTCGGCAGCACCACATCGCCGAAGCGGGTGCGGATCAGGCGGCTGACGGTCACGCCGACCGCTTCGAACATGCGGCGCACTTCGCGGTTGCGGCCTTCCTGCAGCGTGACGCGGTACCAGCGGTTGCTGCCGTCGCCACCGATGTATTCGAACGAACCGAACGCGGCCAGGCCGTCTTCGAGCTCGATGCCCTCGGTGAGGGACTTGCGTTGCGCCTCGTCCATCTCGCCCAGCACGCGGACCGCGTACTCGCGCTCGGCGCCGTAGCGCGGATGCATGATGCGGTTGACCATGTCGCCCGAGGTCGTGAAGATCAGCAGGCCTTCGGTGTTCAGGTCGAGGCGGCCGACCGACAGCCATTTGCCGGTGCGCAGCTTGGGCAGGCGCGCGAACACGCTGGCGCGGCCGCCGGGGTCGTCGTGGCTCACGATCTCGCCGGCCGGCTTGTGATACAGGATCACGCGCGGCGGCTTCTTGGTGTTGGTGCGGGTGATCTGCTTGCCGTTGACGCGCACCTGATCGTTGGGCGCCACGCGCTGGCCGATGTGGGCCGGCTCGCCGTTGACCGACACGCGGCCCGCCACGATCAGCTCTTCCATCTCGCGCCGCGAGCCGATGCCGGCGTCGGCCAGCACCTTGTGCAGCTTCGGCATCACCACGTCGGAGTTCAGGTACTTGCCCAGGCGCTGCTCGATGCGGGCAGTCTTGTCGAGATACGACAGGGCCTGCTCGGCATCGCGCTCGCCGTATTGCGCGTCTTCGGCGCTCTCGGCGGGTGCAGCACCGACATTTTCCCCGGTGGCGGCTTCGGCATCGCCGCGGCGGCGGCGGAACGGCGTACGCAGCTTGCGGCCGCGACCGCGGCCACCGCCCTCGCCTTCGCCCGCGCCGGCCGAGGGGCCGTCGGCGGCGTCTGCGCCGTTCGCACCGATCACGTGATCGGCACCGTCATCGACAGGGAAATTGTCGTCCTGCATCGGTGTATTGGTTGTCACTGGGACAGCTCCAGATATCAAACTTGGGAAGGCTTGCCGCCGGCAAGCGCATCATCATCTTCGTCGTTGGACGGACTCGGCACTCCGGGTACGCCGGGCTGGGCCGCGGGCGCAGGAGGCACGATCTCGGGTTCTTGCAGGCCCGGCTGGAATTCCGGCACGGACGCGGGGGGCGTGGTTTCACCGGCCACGGAGGGCGGATCGATACGATCCGCCTGCGGCACCGGGACCTCCGGCACGATGGTGTCGCCCGGATGCACGCCCTGGAATGCTTTTTCGGTGGTGTGCTGAGCGCCGACAGCCGGCGCTTGCGCCGCGGCGTCTTCGGCCCCGGCAGGCTCGGCGGCCTGTGCGAGCGGGTCGACATCAGGGCGATCCACACCGCCCGCGCCAACCGCCTGCTCGCCGTCGCCTTCACCGGCACCCTCATCGGCGGGCGCAGGCTGCGCCGGGTCGCCAATCAGGGCGTCGACATCGCGGCCGGCCTCCGAAAGCGGGGCTTCACCCGACGCCGGGTTTTCACCCGACGCTGCGGCCTCGCTGCGATCGACTTCGACCGCATTGTCGCCATCACCCTGGGGCGTGGCGCCGATGCTCTCGGCCTGCGAAACCGAAGATTCTACGCCATCCGCCGCCTCGGTGTCAGGCAATGCTTCAGGCGTGTGTGACGCCGTGGCCACGCCGACGTCGGAATCGGTGCTGTCGGCCGGCTCGCCATCGACGCCCGCCAGCTCGCCCTGCACGCCGGCCGGCGGCTCGCCCTCCTCCTGCGGCTCGGGCGCGAGGCCCTGGGCCTGGGCGATCTCTTCGGGCTGGATTTCCGCACCGCCGAGGTCCAGCCCGGCCAATGCCGCGGCGGCCTGCGCCGATTCGAGCGGCGGCAGCTCGTCGAGCGCCCGCATGCCCAGGTCATCGAGAAACTGGCGCGTGGTGCCGAACAGCGCGGGCCGGCCCGGCGCATCGCGATGCCCGATCACCTCGATCCAGCCGCGATCCTCGAGCGCCTTCACGATCTGCGACGACACGGTCACGCCGCGGATGTCTTCGATATCCCCGCGCGTGACCGGCTGGCGCCAGGCCACGATGGCCAGGGTCTCGAGCACGGCGCGCGAATACTTGGGCGGCCGCTCGGGATTGAGGCGCTCGAGATAACGCTGCATGGCCGGACGGCTCTGAAACCGCCATCCCGAGGCCAGTTGCACCAGCTCCAGGCCGCGCTCATTCCATTGCGCCTGCAGCGTTTCGAGCCAGCCGCGCACGACGGCGTTGTCGTAGTCGGGATGCTCGCCGAAGAGCTTGCGCATCTCCGCGATCTGCATCGGCTGGCTCGCGCACAGAAGCGCGGTTTCCAGCACGAGGGTGGCTTCGTTATCGTTCATCGATACTCATTCATAAAACGGCAAACTTGCACCAGGTTGGAATTCGGGTTATAGTTTCTTTCTCAGACGCGGGGTGGAGCAGTCTGGCAGCTCGTCGGGCTCATAACCCGAAGGTCGTAGGTTCAAATCCTGCCCCCGCAACCAAATTCGATAGAGGCCTGGCACATCGCCAGGCCTTTTTCATTTCCGTCGCCGGATTCGGTCTCGGCGAGTGCGCCGAAGTCGCCTGCACGATCAGCAGCAGCAGCAGCAGCAGCAGCAGCGACGGAAGACAGCGACGCGCGGGCCACGGAAATGCGCGCGATCCGCGCCAGCGTCCCCGCCGAAGTCGAAGCCAAAGCCGAAGCCAGCCCACGCAGGGCTGCCGCCAGGCCGCCCGACACACCGCACGCCCCCACGAACCACACCCGCCCAGCACGCACCGACACGCCCCGGACGCGGGCCGCGGGCGCGCAGCCGCGCGCCGGCGACAATGCGGCCGCGAGGCCGTGCCGGACGTGGAAGATCGGGAACCGGAAAAACACGTGTGTCTTCAAATGCGTACAGTTAATCTGACGGACCGGGGTCCGGCTGCCCGCAAGCACAATGCCTGCGCCTGGCACCGCGCGCCAGTCGGACTGGAGGCGAGCCGCGCGCGCCATGCGCGATGCGGCGTAACGGTGCAGAGCAAAAAGCACAGAACGGAATCGCAGAACACGGCGCAACTCGCGCCGCCATGTTCGACATGGGCTGCATCGGGAACCGCGCGCGGACGACGCCCGCGCCAGGTCTCGATGACGATCGCAAGTGAACCTGAACCGTCGAAGTGAACTGAATCATCCTGGCCGGAACGGGAAAGGGGCCGATCGGCCACACCTTTGCCCGCCGGAGCGACCCGCCGCCAGCCTGATCCAGGCCGGGTGCCGCAGACGATCCCTAGACGTCAATCCGCGCAACATGCACCGCGGACGTCAATGGCTGCTGAACGAACTGTCGACCGCCGCTGCTTGGGCAGGCGGCTCGACGCGTCAGCCTATGAGAGGAATTATACCGCCTGCGGCCGGCAGCCGGCCAGCGCGGCGGCCAGCGCGCCGGGCCCCGGCCCGCGGCCGGCAGCGTGGCCCGGCGCCGCTCAGCGCCGCAGGTCCCGATCCCAGGGCGCCGAGCCCAGCCGCTCGACCAGGAAATCCAGCATGGTGCGCAGAATCAGCGGCATCTGGCGGCGCGAGGCGTAGACCCCGTGGATGCCCAGCACCTGCGGCTCGGAGTCCGGCAGGATGGCGCGCAGGCGCCCCGCCGCCACCTCGGGCGCGGCCAGGTAGGTGGGCAACAGCGCGATGCCGGCACCGCCCAGCGCGGCACGCATCAGCACCACGGCCTCGTTGGCGGTGATGTTGCCGCTCACCGGCACGTCCACGGTTTCGCCGTCACGCACGAAGCGCCACAGACTGCGGCCAAAGTAGGAATGCGTGAGGCAGTTGTGCAGCGACAGGTCTTCGGCGCGCGCCGGCAGGCCCGCTCTCTCGATATAGGACGGCGCGGCACACACCAGGGAGCGGCAATCGGCGAGATGGCGCGCGATCAGGTTGGGATCCACGTCGTTGGTGATGCGCACGGCCAGGTCGACGCGCTCTTCCACCAGATTGACCGCGCGATCGACCAGCATCAGGTCCACCGAGGCACCCGGGTAGCGCGTGACGAAGTCGCTCACCACGCCGACCAGCTGGCTGGTGCCGAACGACATGGGCGCCGTCACGCGCAACAGGCCGCGGGGCGCGGCCTCCGGCGTGGCGACCGCGTCGCGCATGTCGCCCACCAGATCCAGCATGCGGCGACAGCGCGGCAGGGTTTCGGCCCCGGCCGGGGTAAGACTGAGACGCCGCGTCGTGCGGTGCAGCAGCCGTATCCCCACCCACTCCTCGAGCTCGGCGAGATAGCGCGACACCATGGCGCGGGACATGTCCAGATGGGTGGCGGCCGCCGACAGACTGCCGCGGTCGGCCACTTCCACAAAGACCTGCATGGCTTTCAGACGATCCATGATTGTCTCGTTTGACGCATCAGATTGACATTGTTTATACCGTATTTTGATCGGATGGAGCCCACCCCGAGCCGCCGGGCGCGCAAAAAAATCGCTCCCGGGTAGAGCGATGCGGAGGTGGCCAAGCAGGCAGGCGCTCAGCGGGGCGGCTGGTGCAGCGCGCGCCGCACCAGCGTCTGGACCGTGTCGGCGGACAGGCCGCGCAGGATGAAGACCAGCCGCGAATCGCGGCCGTCGCCCGGCCATTGCGGCAGGGTCTCGAGCGGATAGAGCTGCCGGTGCACCCCGTGCACCGCGCAGGGCAGCGCGTCGCCGGTGAAGCAGATCATGCCCTTGATGCGCAGCAGCCCCTTGTCGTAGCGCGCCTGCACGTCGTGCATGCCCGCGAGAAACTGGCCGCGCGTAAGCGGCGCCGCCAGCGTCATGGAGAAGTGCTCGACCTGCGCGTGACCGCCGAGCCGGCCGGGCATGCCCGCCGGACTGCGGTAGGCCGAGAGCCAGCCGTCGAGACTGTGCGCGGAACTGCGCTCGCGCACCAGCGCCGCCTCGCCCAGCATCGCATCGAGCGGCAGATCCGGCCGCACCACGGTGCAGGGCACGCCGGGATTGATGCGCATGACCTCGGCGCGCGCGCTTTCGAGCCGCGCCGGGTTGACGAGGTCGGCCTTGCTGAACGCCACGACGTCGGCGAGCGCCAGCTGCTGCGTGGCTTCCGGTTGCGTGCGCAAATGATTGTGCAGGTGCTGCGCATCGGCCACGGCGATCGCGCCGCGATAGACGTAGCGCTCGGCCAGGAACGGGTCGGTGCGCAGCGTGAAGAGGATGGGCGCGGGGCTGGCCAGGCCGGTGGTCTCGATGAGCACGCGCTTGAACGGGCGGATGCGCCGCTGCAGCGCCAGCATGAAGAGCGATTTGAGCGTGTCGACCAGGCCGCCGCTGACGGTGCAGCAGATGCACCCGCCCTCCAGCAGCACGATGCGATCGTCGACGACGCGCACCAATTGATGATCGATGCCGATGTCGCCAAGCTCGTTGACGATGACCGCGGCGTCCGCGTACGCGGGATCGCGTACCAGGCGATTCAACAGCGTGGTTTTGCCGCTACCCAGAAATCCGGTCAGGACGGTCAAGCCGATCCGACGCTCTTGCAACGCCCCACTCATCACGCTTTACGACACGCCACGCGCGCCCCTCCTACTGGCGATACCGCCTTGTTTTGCGGGATCTTAGTACAAGCCAGGACAGGCGGCTATGCGCCCCGCAACAACGCCCGGGGCCGACCTGTTACGCTGGGAGCAGACCGTTGCGCGCACACCACCCCACCAGGAGCCCGCCCATGTCATTGCATCACGCCCGCCCCGGCGAACCCATCGACATCCGTCCGTTGGGGCCGAGCCTGCGCGACACGCCGTCCAAGGCGTTGGTGCGTTCCGATCAGATCGAGGTGTTGCGGCTCACGATGATGGCCGGCGAAACGCGGCCGCCGCACGAGATCGCGGCAAGCGCGATCACGCTGCAGTGTCTGGAGGGCGTGGTGGAAGTCACGGCCTATGGCGTGACGCAGTCGCTCGGCGAAGGCACGCTGATGTTTCTGGCGGCGGGCGTGCCGCACAGCCTGCGCGCGATCACCGATACCTCGGTGCTGGTCACGCTGTTTCTGAATCGCGCCCCGCTGCCCGAGGCCACGCTCGCGCCGGGCGCCTGAGACACTCGGCGCACCACACACGGCGGCACGGCAAATCACGCACGGCAAGACGCAAACGCGGCACGCAGAAAGCCAAAAGGGCCATTCACTTGCGTGAATGGCCC
>Ga0160496_1000576_pt1 | contig 14692 bp, 16 predicted proteins | sample DIDPMG_2_FD_108231 | JGI IMG/M metagenome (GOLD analysis project Ga0160496, IMG submission 108231) | Enriched soil microbial communities from UW Madison campus, WI, USA - DID2937_E24_FP MG | ecosystem: Environmental > Terrestrial > Soil > Grasslands | place: USA: Madison, Wisconsin | collected...
ATGATCGCCTGCCATCATCTGTCGCCGCGCCACGTGCCCTACAGCGTGCGCATGGCCTGCGAGGTGCTGGCGCAGGTGCTGTCGGCCTCGATCTCGACCTTCGAAAGCGCCGCGCGCGCCGAGCGCCGCCGCATCGACTCCGCGCTGATCAGCCGCCTCACCGAACGCGCCTCCGACCAGGACGACATGCACCTGGCGCTCACGCGCGGCGACGAGACGCCGGCCCACCTGCTGCCCTGCGACGCGGCCCTGTGCCTGTGGGGCAACTCGGTCACCGTGTTCAGCGGCATCGCGCCGCGCGGCGAGCTCACCGGCATCCTGGCCGCGCTCGACAAGAGCGGCCAGCGCATGGTGCTCTCCACCAGCATCCAGCGCGACTTCCCCGAACTCCAGACCGAGCTCGTGCCCTACGCCGGCCTGATGGCCTGCAAGTTCGACACGCTGGCCAACGGCTGGCTGGTGTGGCTGCGCAAGGAGCAGGTCGAGACGCTGGTGTGGGGCGGCAAGCCCGAGAAACAATACGCCTACGGCACCCAGGGCCCGCGCCTCACGCCGCGGGGCTCGTTCGAGGCCTGGCGCGAAACCGTGCGCCACACCAGCCTGCCGTGGCTGGCCCACGAGGTCGAGGCGGCCGACGATCTGCGCGACGAGCTCTCGCACATCTCCGCCTCGCGCGTGGCCGACATCGACCGCGCCCGCACCGCGCTGCTGGCCATGCTGGGCCACGACCTGCGCGACCCGCTGCAATCGATCTCGATGGCCGCCACGCTGCTGTCGCGCACCGACGCCGGCGCCAAGATGGGCGAGCGCATCCGCTACTCGAGCGGCCGCATGCAGCGCCTGATCTCGCAGGTGCTCGACCTGTCGCGCCTGCAGGGCGGCGTGGGCCTGGGCCTGCAACACGGGCTGTGCGACCTGAGCCAGCTGATCGCCAACCTGATCGACGAGAAGCGCCACGCCTTTCCCGGCGTGATGATCCTGCCCGAGGTCGAGCCCGAACTGATCCTGTGGGCCGATGCCGACCGCATCGTGCAGGTGCTCGCCAACCTGCTGAGCAACGCCCGCCAGCACGGCACGCAGCGCCAGCCGATCCGGGTGCACGCGCAGCGCGCGGGCGACGAGGTGGTGCTGCGCGTGACCAATCACGGCGCGCCCATTCCCGATGACGTGCGTCCCCATCTCTTTTCGGCATTCAAGCCCGAATCGGCGGGCCAGAGCCGCAACCGAAGTGGGTTAGGATTGGGCCTGTACATCGCCGACCAGATCGTGCGCGCCCACGAGGGCACGCTGGTCCTGAGCTGCGGCGATGGCCTGGTGACCTTCACCGTCACCCTCCCGGCCGCCCAGGGCATGGACGCCGGCGACACCCCCGACCCGTCCCACACTCCCGGAGGAACATCTTGAGCAACACGGCCGCCCCGCGCATCGTGCTGGTGGACGACAACGAGATGGCGGCGGAGCTGCTATCCGAATTTCTGACGCTGTCCGGACTGGACGTACGCGTGGCCTATGACGGCGCCCAGGCGCTGGCCGCGTGCGCCGAGTTCCAACCCCATACCGTCGTCCTCGATATCCTCTTGCCCGATATCGATGGATATGAACTGGCGCGGCGCCTGCGCGAGCAGCACCGGCCTGCCCCCCGCCTCATCGCATTGAGCGGGCTCGCCCGCACGCGCGGCGACGGTCGCGGCGATCTTTTCGACGACTGGATCGAAAAGCCCGCCGACCCCGACGCCCTGCTGGCGCTGCTCAAGCAACCCTAAGGTACTTCCATGGTCACGCTCGATTGGCAGAACGATTTGCAGGCCCAGGGGGTCAGGTTCAAGGTCCTGGCCCACGTGTTTCCCGTTCTGCGCCACGACGTCATCGGGCCCATCTCCAACGCGGCGCTGGCCGCGGCGATGCTGCACCAGGTGCCCGACGACACGCCCACGCTGGCCGCGCAGGCGCGCCACGAGCGGCTGGTGGGTGACATGGAAAGCCTGCTCGACGAAGGCGTCGCCTCGCTGCGCGGCCTCGACGACTGGCTGATCGACCGCCATCGCAGCGTCGCCAGCGCGACCCTGCTCAACGAATGCCGCCGGCTGGTGTTCACCCGCCTGATGGCCACCGGCAAGCAGATCCACCTGCCCGAGACGCTCGACGGCCCCGATCTCTCCGAATACAGCGCGCGCTACATCATGATCGCGTGGCTGCTGTGCCTGGTCGACACGCTGGCCGAAGGCCAGGCGGTCACGATCGAATCGGTGGCGCCCGGCTTCTGGACCGCCCAGCCCGGCGGCGCACGCGCGCCGCAGAGCGACGACGGCCAGGCCGCGCCGGTGCGCGCCGTCGAAATGCAGTGGCTCGCCAATGCCGGCGGCTGGATCGCCGAATGCGGCGACTCGCTCTGGACACTGCGCTGCCCGCCCCGCCCCACCACTTCCGCATGATCACGCCCACTCACGAAATACTGCGCAACGGCACGCGCGAACGCCACGAACGCCTCGACCAGGGCCTGGCGCTGGCGCGCCCCGATGCCGACGGCCCCGTCTATGTCGCCTATCTGCAGGCCCTGCGCGGCTGGCTCGCGCCCCTCGAAGCCAATCTGTGGCGCCTGGGCTGGCCCGACGAGCTCGCCGCCGCGCGCCGCGCCGGCAAGGTGCGCTGGCTCGACCAGGATCTCGCCGCCGCCGGCGCCACGCCCACCGATGCGCTGTGCGCCACGCTGCCCGCGCTCGACGCGCCCGACGCCTACGCGCTCGGCGTGGCCTACGTCATCGAGGGCTCGCAGCTGGGCGGCCGCTTTCTCGCGCGCCAGCTCGCCGAGCGCATGCCCGGCCACCCGCTGCACTACCTGAACGGCTACGGCGCCGACCTCGGCCCGCTGTGGAAGGGCTTCCTGCAGTACCTCGACACGCAGGTGCAGAGCCCGACCGAGCGCGAGCAGGCCGTGGCCGGCGCGCGCGACGCGTTCGACACCCTCACCGACTGGATGCGGCGCAACGGCGCCCTGCAGGCCGACGCCGCCTGAGGCCGCGCGCCATGAGCCCGTCCCGCTTCTGGCGCGACCCCGCCCTGCCCTACGCCGAGTGCCGGCGCGCCGACGACAGCCGCGCCTGTTATGTGGCGCATGCGCACGACACGCTGTCGGTGGGCATGGTCGAGCGCGGCGCCAGCCGCTACCGCTGCCCGACGGGCGAACAGGCGTTGCAAGCCGGCAGCGTCGTCATGGTGCCCGCGGGCGTGGTGCACGCCTGCAATCCCCTGCCCGGCCGCGCATGGAGCTATCGCATGCTCCACCTCGACGCGGCCTGGTGCGACGCGCTGTGGCGCGAAACCGGCCTGGACGCGCCGCTCGCGCCGGTGGTGTCGCACACCGGCGGCGCGGCACTCGCCGCGCTCACCGACCTGTTGTTCTCCCCGGCCGCCGCGGCCGACAAGGAAGCGGCGCTGGTCGATTACGTCGGCGGCCAGGGCTGGCATGACGCGCCCGTCGCGCCGGCGCACGCCGACACGGCCGGGGCGGCGCCGCATCCCGGCATCGCGCGCGTGGTCGCGCTGCTGCGCGCCGACTGCGCCTGCGTCCACACCCTCGCGGCGCTGGCCGCGCACGCGGGCCTGAGCCGCTATCACTTCATCCGCGCCTTCCACGCGCGCACCGGCATGACGCCGCATGCCTACCAGACCGACCAGCGCATCCAGCAGGCGCGCCGCCTGCTGCGCGCCGGCGCGGCGCCGGCCCGCGTCGCCCACGACCTCGGCTTCGCCGACCAGAGCCACTTCCAGCGCGTGTTCAAGGCGCGCGTGGCCGTCACGCCCGGCCAATATCGCGCGCCCGCATCCGGTCGCTGAGGCGCGCCGCACTTTCGTTCTATCCCGCACCGCTTGCGCCGGCCACACTGCCGGCTTTGGGCAGAGGGTGGCATGGACGTTTCCTGGCAGCAGTTCGGCGTGGTCGCGGGCGCACATTTCCTGGCCTTGCTGAGCCCGGGTCCCGACTTCGTGCTGATCGCGCGCAGCAGCATGCTGCGCGGCTGGCGCCGCACCCTGCCGCTGTGCGCCGGCATCGCGGCGGCCAACGGCCTGTTCGTGGCGCTGGCCATCGGCGGCCTGGCGGTGCTGCGCGAAGGCACGTGGGCGTTCCAGGCGCTGCAATGAGCGGGCTGCGCCTATCTGGTCTATCTGGGCCAGCTGTTCCTGCGCCACGCCGGCCCGCTGCGGCTGGCCCCCGAGCACACGGCGCCGGCGGGCGCCGCGCCGCCCGTGCGCGATGCGGCGCGGGCCTTCGGCACCGGCCTGGCCAGCGGGCTGGTGAACCCGAAGAATGCGCTGTTCTATGCCAGCCTGTTTGCGCTGCTGGCCGACCACACGCCCGCCGGCGTGCAGGCGCTGTACGGGGTCTGGATGACGGCGCTGGTGTTCGTGTGGGACGCGCTGGTCGCGGCCGCGCTGCGTCATCCCGCGATGGTGCGCCGCTACGCCGCCCACAACGCCGCCATCGAACGCGTCACCGGCGTGGTGCTGCTGCTGATCGGCGCGGCCGCGGCCTGGCTCCTGCTGCGCGGCTGACGCGCGCCCACGCTCAGGCCACCCAGCAGCCGCTGATCAGCGGGGCGCCGCAGCGGCGCGCACTCACGCGGGCCGCCACGGCCCAGGCATCCATGCGCACCCGCAGGCCGGCATACACGCCATGGCCATCGCCCGCCGCGATGTCGCCGCCCGCCTCGATGCCCTCGCCGGCGCGGATCGCCATCCCCGCGCGCACGTCGCCCGCAGCGCGCATGCCCCACCCGGTCTCGAGGTGGTCGCCCGCGACGATGTCGCCCTCGGCCTCGATGCCACGTCCCGCCCACAGCTCGCGCCCCGCCTGCACGTCGCCGCCCGACTTGATGCCGTGGCTCACGCGCAAACACCCTTCGGCATGCACGCCATCGCCGGCGCGCAGCATGCCGCCCACGCCGAGGTCCGCGCCCGCGCGCACCTCCCATTGCGCGCGCAGGTCGCCGGCGCAGGTGATCGCGCCGGCCGCCTCCACGCCCCACGCCGCCTTCAGGTCGGCGCCGCACTGGATGCCCGCCGCGCTGACGATGCTGGCGCCGGCCTCGATCCGGCCGCCCGCGACGAGATTGCCCGCGCGCAGGCCGCCCGCCGTGATGATGGCGCCGCCGGCGCGCAGCACGCCGTCGACGGTGGCGCCGCGCCGCAGCCGCAAGGTGCCCGCATAGACCAGCGCGTGCGCATCGAGCTCGTCGAGCTCGAGCACGGTCTCGGTGGGCCCGAACTGGTCGAGCAGCCAGCAGGCGTCGTCCATGCGCTGGTCGGCGACCAGCGCGTCGAGCACGGCCTGGTAGTCGCCGCTGCCGTGTTGATCGCGCAGGAACCAGCGATAGCCGGACGCGCAGGGATTCTTTGCCTTGACGAAATTCTTGGTGAGTTGCATGACGAACGTGAACGCAGGCCGCCGCCGGCCGCGTTCACGAAGAATGGCGGGCACGGCGATCGGCGGAATCAGGACGACGACCGTCCGCGGCGACGGGCCGCGGACGGTCGGGATCGGAAGAAGAATACGGCGGCGTTCAGCCGGGTTTGGCGCGCGCGTAGGCGCGGCGGGCCGCGATGTCCTGCGCGCCGAGCAACACCGGCGCGGCGACCGGACGGCAGGCGCCGCGGCCGCTGATCCGCACCGGGCCCGCGTAGGGGCGCGCGCCATGATCGGCGCGCACGTCGGCACGCGGCTGGCGCCGTGCGGGCAGACTGGGAAATACGGCGGGATGCATGGTCGGTTCGGGTTCTGCGCGGGCGCCTGGCGGGCGCCCGGGAGGGGTATCAGGCCGCGATACTAGCAAATGGCGCATGCGCGTCAAGCGCGCCGGCCGGGCGGAGGCGGCCTGCCTCAGCCGCGCAGCGGCCTGGGCGTCCAGTGCACGGCGTGTTGCTCGACCTTCGCGCCCAGGCGCCCGATCGCGGCCACGCCCTCGACGAAGTGCGGCGTGCGCTGGTGTTCCTGCAGCGCCTGCGCCGAGGTCCACATCTCGACCAGGAAGAACACATCGGGATTGCCGTCCGAGCGTGCCAGGTCATAGGTCAGGCAGCCAGGCTCCTGCACGCTGCCGGCCTGCAGGGCCTGCAGCACGGCAAACAGCGCATCGCCCTGGCCGGCGGCGGCTTCGAAGGACACGACCAGATCGACAGGTTCCTGCATGGTTGCAACTCCGGATTGACTCGGCGCAAGTGTACGAGAGCGCTGCCACGCCGGCCCGCACGGCCCTGCTTGCAGCAGGGGTTCCCGCGCGGCGCGGGGGCCGGCGCGGGGGGCGGGATGGCGCGGAATCAGCGGGCCGGGTCGGCCGCGGCGGCCCGCTTGCGGGCGTGGTGGCGCTGCACCAGCATCAGCGTGGGCAGCAGCACGGGCGGCACCGCCAGCCCCCACAGGCCCACCGCCTTGAGCAGCTCCATGCTCTGCGCCTCGGGCAGCTGCGCGACGGACACATAGATGCCGAAACCGGTGAACAGCAGCGCGACGGCGCCGATGGACAGCAGGATGGGCATCATCTTGTTTTCAAGCATTTCGAACTCCGAGAGTGCATTGGCCGCCGGGATGACCCGGGGTCCGTTGCCATTGTAGCCACCCCGGCGAGGCCGGCCGCGCCGGGGGTGGAGGATCCGGGTCGTGGATCCGGGTTGCGAGCGCGCGTTGCAAGCGTGGGTTGCAGCAGCGGGTTGCGGCAGCCGGTTGCAGGCGCAACGGTTCCGCCGCGTCCGGCGCGGGACGGCGCGGGTCGCGCCTCGATCCGGCTTGACCGGCCCGCGGCCGGACGGTATCTTGGTTGCGGACTCAACGGTTTGTGCCGTTGTCCCCTGTCGGCGCCGCGCCCGCGGCTCCGGATCACCCCAGGATCGACCCGCCGCCATGCACGCCCGATTCACGCTCAGCCCGCCCGCCGCGCCCTCGCGCGGCGTGCCCGCACGCGTGGCCTCGCGCGTTGCCGTCGCAGGTCCGCCCGCCCGCGCCGGCACCCCGCCGCCCGCGCCGCGGCGCCAGGTCGGCGTCGTCTCGCCGCCGGTGGTCGTGTCGTGCGTCGTGTCGCCGCCCGCCGTGGTGCATGGCGTCGTCGCCCCGCCCGCCGTGGTGCGCGGTGTTTCGCCGCCCGCCGTGATGGCGGCCGTCGCGCCGCCGCGGCACTGATCCCCGGGGCTCCGCCCCACCCAAGCCCTTTCCGTCGTTGCCGCCGCTTGTGGCGGGCCCTGCGCGTGCGCGCGCCGGTCGCGGAAAGCCGTCTTGTCCCGACAGGATATGTACAAGATGAATCGTCATCAGGCCTGGACCGCCTATGGGTCCACTTCATTGTTCGTGCTCGGCTGGAGCAGCGGCGCCATCGTCGCCAAGCTCAGCCTGGCCTATGCCAGCCCGTTTGCCTTTCTGCTGCTGCGTTTCGTGGTGGCGCTGGCCGCGCTCGTGCTCATCGCGTGGCGGCGCAAGCGCTGGCTGCCGCCGCGCGGCGCGCGCCTGGCCGTGGCGCGCGCCGGGCTCTTCATGCTGGGCGGCTACACCGTCTGCTATCTGCTCGCGCTGGCGCACGGGCTCACGCCCGGCATGCTGGCGACCGTGCTCGGCGTGCAGCCGCTCGTGACCCTGCTGGTCACGGAGCGCCGCATCGCGCCGCTGCGCGCGCTCGGCCTGGCGCTGGCGCTCGCCGGCCTGGTGCTGGTGGTTTGGCAAGGCATGCGTCTGGACGGCCTGGGCGTGGCCGGCATGCTGTACGCCCTGGGCGCGCTGTTTTGCATCAGCGCCGGTGCGATCCTGCAGAAGCGCAGCGGCCAGGATCCCCTCACCGGCCTGCCGCTGCAATACGCGCTCAGCCTGGTGCTGTGCCTGGCGCTCGCGCCGACGCAGCCGCTCTGGCTCGTGCCAGGCTTCGGGCTGGCGTGGACGCTGGCGTGGCTGGGGCTGGTCATCTCGGTCGGCGCCACGCTGCTGTTCTACCGCCTCATCGCGGCGGGCAATCTGGTGAACGTGACCAGCCTGTTCTACCTGGTGCCGTTGGGCACCGCGGCGCTGGACTGGCTGCTGCTCGGCAACGTGCCGGCGCCGCAGTCGGTGGCGGGCATGGCGGCCATCCTGGCCGGCCTCGCCCTCGCCCTGCGCGCCGCCCGCTAGCGCGCTGCGGCGGCCCCGCTCCCGGCGGGGCCGCCATATCGCCGCGTCCCTTTTATTGTGCGAACGACCTTGGCCTATACTGGTCTGATTCAGAACACGGTCTCTATCCGGTCCGCGCGCTCGTCGCCGGGGCGCGGACGTTTCACCCCAGGAGGTCCTTATGTTCCCTGAGTATCAAGACTTGATATCGAAGCTCAACGGCGCCAATCCGCATTTCTCGCGGATGTACAGCCGGCACGGCGAACTCGACGAGCAGATCCAGAAAATGGAGCGCGGACGCGAGCAGGCAACGCCGCTGGATATCGAGAAGCTCAAGAAGGAAAAGCTGCATCTCAAGGACCAGCTTTACGCCATGCTCAAGGACGCCGGCTGAGGCGCCTCAGGCGAGCGCTTCAGCGAGTTCCGGCGAGTCTCCGGCGAAGGCGCAGCGCATCCCGCCCTGCGCCTTGGCCCGGTAAAGCGCGGTATCGGCGGCCACCAGCACGCGTTGCGCGTCCGCATGGCTGGCGTCGATCATCGCGACGCCCACCGACACCCCCACCTCGACCCGCGTGCCGTCATCCAGCGTGATCGGCTGCGCGAGGTCGTGCATCAGGTGGTCGGCCAGGCGCTGCGCGGCATCGGGCATCACGCCCGTCGCCAGCAGCACGAACTCGTCGCCGCCCATCCGGGCGGCCACATCTCCCACCCGCAACATGGATCGCATGCGGGCGGCCAGCGTGCGCAGCACCTGGTCGCCCGCGGCATGACCGTGGCTGTCGTTGATGATCTTGAAGTCGTCGAGGTCGAGATACAGCAGCGCGCCGCACTGCTCGCGCTTGCGCGCCCCGGCGCAGACGCGGTCGAGGGCGGTCAGCAGACCGGTGCGATTGGCCAGGCCGGTGAGCGGATCCTCGCTCGCGCGCCGGTCGTTCTCGCGTTCGGCCAGCATCGTGGCCACCAGGATGCGATTGAGCCGATGCGACGCGATGGTCATGCTGATCAGATAGAACGGCACCTGGATGAACACGATCACCATCTCCCACTCGCCCGTGAACAGCGCGCCCAGGCACATGGGCCCGAGGCTCAGCAGGATCATCGCGCCGACCAGGCGCGGCGCGCCATAGTTGCGAAAGCAGATACCGCCCGCCATCGCGCCGCACGACACGCCGGCCAGCGTGGCCGCGAGCCAGTCGCCGTTCAGGAAGGTGATGAGCACGCCGTAGCCCACGCTGAAGGCCCACAGCAATGCGAGGGTGAGATAGAGGTCGGTCTGGGTGGGCTCGCCGCGGCGCGCGGCGCGCAAGGAATTGCGCAACACCGCCACGCGCACCACGGCCAGCAGGATCTCGAGCACCAGCCACGAGACGTAGAGGGGCACGGGATTGCGCCACACCACCACCGCCGAGATCATCACGGTGTTGATGACGCCGCCGGCAAAGATCGGCAATGTACCGAAAAGACTTGCGATCAGGGCGACACGGATCTCAGCCGGGGTATCGGCACCCCCATCGGTCAGCCATCGAGTCAATCGCCACGACGGCAGGCTGAAAATCATTCCCTTGTCCACGCCCTTGCTTCCATGCCAATGAATTGGCTCCATCAAGCCGCGTTTTATAACAGGTCTGTTCGCACATTCGATGAAGTTCCTGCTTTTCCAAGGGAAATTCGCCGCATATGAATCGTTTGCTGCCTGCTCACGCAACATTGCGCCGCAGCGCAACCCGCGCACGCCGGCGCGTGTCCCAGCGGGCCGCCATCACCGCGCCCGCCACGGCCACGCCGAGCGGCGCCAGCATCGTGTGCGGTGCGCCGGTGAACTCCAGCATCAGCACCAGCGCCGTGAGCGGCATGTCCATCGAGACCGCCAGGAATGCGGTGGCGCCGATCAGCGCGAAGGCGGACGGGCTGAGCGACCACGCGCCGCCCGCCGCGAGATTGACGGCCTGCGCCAGCACCAGTGCCAGCAAGGCGCCGACCGCGAGCCCCGGTGTGAGCAGCCCACCCTCGGCGCCCGCGCGCAGCGTGCTCACGGTGATCAGCACGCGCAGCACCAGCAACAGCAGCGCGCCCGCCAGCGGCAGGCCGGCATCGAGGCTGAGCTGCACCGGGCCCTTGCCGTTGCCCAGCAGCGCCGGCAACACCACGGCGAGACAGGCGATGCCCGCGAAATTCAGCAGCACCAGCGCGGGCAGCCGCGCGTCGCGCGGGGCCGCGCGCCGCGCCGCACTGGTTGCGCGCGCAAATGCCTGGCCGGCCAGGCCGAACAGCGGGCCGCCGATCAATGCCGCGATGGCGATCGGCCAGTCCAGCGCGAGCGGCGGCAGCGCATATTGAATCTGATTGCCCAGGCCGATCCACGCCACGGCGGCCGCGATGGCCGAGGTCGCCAGCGCCATCAGCGCGGCACCGCGATCGAAGGTGCCGAGCAGGACTTCGAGCACGAACAGGGCGCCGGCCAGCGGCACGTTGTAGACCGCGGCCAGGCCCGCGCCCGCGCCGCACGCCACCAGGATACGCCGCTGCGCCTGCGGCAGCGCCAGGCGGCGCGCCACCCGCCCGGCCCACAGCGCGCCGGCCTCGCGCGGCGCCACCTCGCGTCCCAGGGGCGAGCCCAGGCCGACGGTCACGATCTGCAGCAGCACGTGCGCGAGGGTGCTGCGCACCGGCATGTCGGGCGTGTCGGCGCCGGCCGCGGCCCGCACGCTCACCAGCTGGCGGCCATAGCGGTAGAGCGGCCACCAGCCGAGCCCGGCCACGAGGCCCGCGGCCATCAGCGCGGCCACGCGGCGCCACGGCGGCGCGGCGCTGGCGCCCTGCAGAAAGGTCTCGTGGCCCAGTGCGCCGTAGCCGTAGGCCAGGTGCTGCACGGCGTGCAGCAGCATGCCCAGCGCCATCCCGGCCAGGCCCGCGCCCACGCCGGTGGCCAGCACGGCCAGGCACAGCGCCCAGGGACGCGGGGAATTCTCGACAGAAAGCGTGGCGTCGCGCGACATGAGCAAGGCACCCGGACAGGCACGCCGGACCTGCATGGCCGGCGCGAACATGGCCGCCCTTGCGGACGGCCGGGTCATTATGCGGGCGCGGCCGTCAAGCGAGCGTTAACGCGGCATTCAGGCCGGGTTCAGGGCTGCGGCAACGTGCCGCGCCACAGCGCCAGCGTGATCAGCACGCCGGCCACGCCCTCGTCCTCGAGCTTCAGCATGTAGCTGTAGCCGTCGCGCTCGCCGCTCATCACGGCGGCGTGAAAGCCGCGCTGCAGCCGCGCGCCGCCGGCCCGGCTCAGGCTTTGTGCATAGACCGCGGCATACGGGGTGTAGCTGCGCCAGCTCAACTCGAACTCGCGCATGGGCCGCCCCTCCTGCTCGTCCCAGTCATTGACGAGGGGCAGCCCCGCCAGCGCCGGCGGAAAGGTGTAGGCGCCCCTGCCCGCCGCAGTCTCGAGCGCCACGTGGCCGGGCGCCAGCGCCACGAACGCCAGCGGAAAGCCGGGCGGCAGCTGGGCCGTGCCCCAGGTCTGGGCCGCACCGTCCACCGGCACCACCTCGACGTTCGAGATGCGTTGCGCGGCCGGCGCCTCGCCGGTGCGCGCGCTGGTCGGCGCCTGCGCGGCCCAGCGGCCGAGCGCCGCCACGATGCCGGCGTCGCGGTCGCGCGGGGCGCGCGCCGGCACGAACACCGACAGCCAGGCATGATCCTCGGCGCGGCAGTCGAGCAGGCCTTCCTCGCCGAGGTGGCACTGGCCATTGACCAGGCCCACGCCCTGCAACCGGTCCTGCGCGTCGAACAGCAGGGCCGCGCGGTCGCGGCCCAGGGTGGTCTCGTCGAGCGAGGCGAGCATATAGGCGCCGCCCTCGAGCGCGATGCGCTTGCGGTCGGCCTCGGAATGCACCGCCTGCAGCACCTGGGTCAGCACGAGTGCCTGCGGCATGGTGTAGCTGCCGCGCGCATAGCCGAGCAGGTCGAGCAGGCCGGCGCGCACCTGCGGCTCCTCGCCCAGCCCGCGCGGCTGCGGCTGCGCGCCCACCGGGCCGGTCATGCCCCAAAGCAGCGCCGTCATCAGCAGCGCGGCGCGCAGGCGCCGGCCCACGCGCATACAGGTCTCCACCCCCAACACCTACAACCTCGCTTCTCTCGTCCATCCGGATGCCGGGCGGCCCGAAGGGCGCGCGGCGGGCCGCACTCTACCACGAGTCATTCGGCGCGGCGGGACGCAAAAAAAGGGCTGCCCATGGGGCAGCCCTGCAGCATCGGCCAGCGCCGGACCTCAGGAGCCAACCCGGTCCATGGCGACGGCCTCATCGATGCGCGCCTGGCGCACGCTGCGCCAGCACAGGGTGGCGGCCACGGCCAGCGCCACCACCAGGAAGGCGCCCGTGAGCTCGGCTACGCCGGTCCAGCCCGCATGAGCCCAGCTCTTGCCCCCCACCGCGCCGAGCACGCTGGAGCCGAGGTAATAGACCAGCAGGTAAAGCGAGGCGGCCTGAGCCTTGTAGCCGCGCGCCATCTGCCCGACCCAGCCGCTGGCCACGGCATGCGAGGCGAAGAAGCCGAAGGTGAAGACGATGATGCCGGCGACCAGCACCGCCAGATTGTTCGACAGCGTGAGCAGCAGGCCCGCCATGGTCAGCGTGGCGCCCGCCACCAGCATGGGCCCGCGGCCGTGGCGGTCGGCCAGGCGGCCGAAGCAGGTCGAGGCGAAGATGCCGACGAGATAGACCACGAAGATCGCGCCGATGAAGGACTGCGACAGCGAGAAGGGCGGCGCCAGCAGGCGGAAGCCCACGTAGTTGTAGACCGTGACGAAGGCGCCCATCAGCAGCCCGCCCAGCAGGAACAGGCACACCAGCGGGCCATTCTTCAGATGCACCATCAGCCCCGTGCGCGCCTCCTGCCAGCCATTGCCCCGGCGCGGCACGAAGCGGCGCGACGCGGGCAGCAGCCACAGGAACAGCGCGGCCGCCACCAGGCCGAGCACGCCCAGCGTGCCGAGCGCCATGCGCCAGCCCAGGTGATCGGACACCACGCCCGTCACGATGCGGCCCGTCAGGCCGCCGAACGCGCTGCCGCTGATATAGAGGCCCATGGCGAAACCGAGCGTCTCGGGTTCCACTTCCTCGGCCAGGTAGGCCATGGCCACGGCCGGCACGCCGCCCATCGCGATGCCCTGCAGCGCGCGCAACACCAGCAGCGAATGCCAGTCGGGCGCGAAGGCCGCCAGCGTCGACAGCAGCGCCGAGGCGAACAGCGACACCGCCATCACGCCCTTGCGCGGCAAGGCCTGCGACCAGAGGCCCACCACGAAGATGGCGAACGCGAGCAGGCCCGTGGCGAGCGACAGCGACAGGCTGCTCTGCGCCGGCGACACGTTGAAGGCATGCGTGAACAGCGGCATCAGCGGCTGCACGCAGTACAGCAGGGAAAAGGTGGCAAAGCCGGCGGCGAACAATGCCCACTGGGCCCGGTGCAGCTCGGGCGTGCCGCGGCGCAGATAACCCTGGCCGGCCTCGGTGCCCGGGGCGGACTGGCTGGCAGGGGAAGACTGGGGTGACATGACGATCTCGACGTGCGCGGGCCACATGCCCGCCCCATCAAAGTAGACTTCTCCCCTGCATTTGTCCAATATATAGAACTGGACCTATTCATTCATTTAAAAAATGGAACTGCGTCACCTGCGCTATTTCGTGGCGGTCGCGGAGGAGCTGCACTTCACCCGCGCCGCGGCGCGGCTCGGCATCGGCCAGCCGCCGCTGTCGCTGCAGATCCAGCAGCTCGAACGCGAGCTCGGCACGCCGCTGCTGCTGCGTCTGCCGCGCGGCGTCGCCCTGACCGAGGCCGGCAGCCAATTCCTGGAAGATGCGCGCGCGATCCTGTCGGCCGCCGACCGCGCCGTCGACACCGCGCGCCGCCTGGGCCAGGGCGAGCGCGGTTCGGTGGCGGTCGGCTTCACCGCCTCCGCCGTGTTCCATCCGTATCTGCCGCAGGGCATCCGCGCCTATCGCGATCGCTACCCCGGCGTGCACATCTCGCTGTCGGAGAGCAACACGCAGGCCCTGCTGCAGAACCTGCGCAAGGGCGAGGTCGACGTGGCCTTCGTGCGCCCGCCCTATCAGCTCGACGTCGACTACGCCAGCGAACGGGTGCTGGACGAACCGATGCTGGTGGCGCTGCCGCCCGGCCACGCCCTGTGCCGCCGCCGCGCGGTGCCGATGCAGGCGCTGGCCGAAGAAGCCTTCGTGCTCTATCCGCGCCCGATCGGCGCGGGCCTGTACGACGCGATCCTGGGCGCCTGCCAGCGCGCGGGATTCACCCCGCGCGTGATCCAGGAGGCGCCGCAGATGGCGTCCATCATCAGCCTGGTGGCAGCCGGCGTCGGCATCTCGGTGGTGCCCTCGGCGATGCGGCACATGGGCGCCGAGGGGATCGAGTACCGCCCGATCCGCGGCGACGCGCCGCGCGCGCTGCTCGACATGGCCTACCGCCGCCACGAACGCTCGACCGCGGCGCGCAACGCGGTGCGGCTGCTGCGCGAGCTGGCGCAACGCGCGCCGGCCGGCACCGGCCCTGCCGATC
>Ga0160496_1000579_pt1 | contig 14670 bp, 6 predicted proteins | sample DIDPMG_2_FD_108231 | JGI IMG/M metagenome (GOLD analysis project Ga0160496, IMG submission 108231) | Enriched soil microbial communities from UW Madison campus, WI, USA - DID2937_E24_FP MG | ecosystem: Environmental > Terrestrial > Soil > Grasslands | place: USA: Madison, Wisconsin | collected...
CAGGGAAGTTCGCGAAAACTGACGCCGCCCCTGGTGCCCGCGCGGCACGCGCTCGATGCCCGTTGATCCGCGCAGCATCACAGCCACTACACCGCGGCTCCGCGGCTCCGCACCGGCCCGGCGTCCGAATCGTTCTCCTGCATCACCTTGCCATCCGGGCTGCGCCCTCACGCCGCATCCTCTCTCGTCACGGAAACCATCCTATGAAGCTTCAGATCACCAACGTTGCCGCCGGCGGGGCAGTCGTCAAGCCGGTCGAGCCGGGCCAGCACGCCGTCGTCAAGATCGCCAAGGGCCAGCGCCTGGCCCTGGCAGACAAGGCCGCCCCGGGCCAGGCCGAAGGTGTCGTCGCCACCCGCGATGGAGAGGCCCTCGAGCTCAAGTACGCGGACGGCACGTCCGTGCGGGTCGAGAATTTCTACACCGAATGCGTCAATGGCGAGTGCGAGATTCTGGTCGACGGCGCGGCCGCCGAGCCGGTGTCACTCACCGCCGAAACCGCCGGCGGCGCGGATGTCGTCTATGCCTACGGCTCGCCGGAAGCCCTGCACGGCATGCTGGGCGATGCCGCTGATGCGCTGCTGGCCGAGGCCACGCCGGTGGCGGGCGGCATGCTCGAGTTCGCCCCCGCCACGGCTGCCGTTGCCGCCGGTGCGGCGCCGGCAGGCCTGTCACCCTGGACGGTGCTGGGCCTGGGCGCGCTGGGCGTGGCGGGCGTCGCCGCAGCAGCGTCCGGCGGCGGTGGCCACGACAACGACGACACCGCAAGCACCCCGAGCGCGCCGCAGCCCGTCACGCCGCCCGCCCGGCTCGGTGCACCCGTCCTCGCCCTCAAGCACGACGCGGGTGGATCCGCGAGCGATGGCGTCTCCAACGACGGCCGGATGGTCGTGAAGGGCGTGGATCCCGGCAACACCTGGGAATACACCACCGACGGCGGCACCACCTGGAAGGCGGGCACCGGCGATGTATTCGATCTGCCCGAAGGCGATTACAAGGCCGGCGACGTGAAGGCGCGCCAGATCGATGCGGCCGGCCATAAATCGCCCGTCGGCAACACCCCCACGGCCATCACGATCGACAAGACCCCGCCGACCTCGGGCTTCGATGCCCCGGCCGTGGCCCTGAAACACGACGCCGGCGGCAGCGCCAGCGATGGCCTGTCCTACGACGGCACCATGAAGGTCACCGGCGTGACGCCGGGCAACGGTTGGGAATACACCACCGACGGCGGCACCACCTGGAAGGCGGGCTCGGGCGACGAGTTCGACCTGCCCGAAGGCGACTACAAGGCTGGCGACGTGAAGGTCCGCCAGGTCGACCTGGCCGGCAACACCTCTCCCGCGGGCGACACGCCGGCCGCGATCACGATCGACAAGACCCCGCCGACCTCCGGCTTCGATGCCCCCGTCGTCAAGCTCAAGCACGACGCGGGCGGCTCCGCCAGCGATGGCGTTTCGAACGACGGCCGCGTGTCCGTGTCGGGCGTCGACCCGGCCCATCAGTGGGAATACACCACCGATGGCGGCCAACACTGGACCCGCGGCAGCGGCGATGGATTCGACCTGCCCGAAGGCCAGTACAAAGCGGGTGATGTCCAGGCGCGCCAGATCGATCCGGCCGGCAACACCTCCCCCATCGGCAACACGCCCACCGCCATCACGATCGACAAGACTCCGCCGACCTCGGGCTTCGACGCGCCCGCCGTGGCCTTGAAGAATGACAAGGGCGGCAGCGCCAGCGATGGCCTGTCCAACGACGGCACGATGAAGGTCACCGGCGTGACGCCGGGCAACGGCTGGGAATACACCACCGACGGCGGCACCACGTGGAAAGCCGGCACCGGCGACGAGTTCGAGCTGCCCGCAGGCGACTACAACGCGGGCGCGGTGAAGGTGCGCCAGGTCGATCTGGCCGGCAACACCTCGCCATCGGGAGACACTCCCTCGGCCATCTCGATCGACAAGACGCCGCCGACCTCCGGCTTCGACGCCCCCGCGGTGGTCCTGAAGAATGACGCGGGCGGCAGCGCCAGCGATGGCCTGTCCAACGATGGCACGATGAAGGTCACCGGCGTTACGCCCGGCAACGGCTGGGAATACACCACCGACGGCGGCACCACGTGGAAAACGGGCTCGGGCGATGAATTCGACCTGCCCGAAGGCGACTACAAGGCCGGCGACGTGAAGGTGCGCCAGGTCGACACCGCGGGCAACACGTCCGCCTCGGGCGACTCGGCCTCGGCTATCACGATCGACAAGACACCGCCGACTTCCGGCTTCGATGCACCGGGCGTGGCCTTGAAAAACGACGCGGGCGGCAGCGCCAGCGATGGCCTGTCCAACGACGGCACGATGAAAGTCACCGGCGTGACGTCGGGCAACGGTTGGGAATACACGACCGACGGCGGCGCCAACTGGACGAAGGGAACGGGCGATGAATTCACCCTGCCCGAGGGCGACTACAAGGCCGGCGACGTCAAGGCGCGTCAGATCGATCCCGCCGGCAACACGTCCCCTGCGGGCGACACGCCGACGGCCATCACGATCGACAAGACCCCGCCCACGTCCGGCTTCGATGCGCCCGCCGTTGCCTTGAAGAACGACGCGGGCGGCAGCGCCAGCGATGGCCTGTCCAACGACGGCACGATGAAGGTCACCGGGGTGGACCCGGCCAATGGCTGGGAATACACGACCGACGGCGGCACCACGTGGAAGAAGGGTACGGGCGACGAGTTCGACCTGCCCGAGGGCGACTACATCGCGGGCGCGGTGAAGGTGCGCCAGGTCGATCCCGCGGGCAACACATCTCCCGCGGGCGACTCGCCCTCGGCCATCACGATCGACAAAACCCCGCCGACCTCCGGCTTCGACGCCCCGGGCGTAGCCTTGAAAAACGACGCGGGCGGCAGCGCCAGCGACGGCCTGTCCAACGACGGCACGATGAAGGTTACCGGCGTGGATCCGGCCAACGGTTGGGAGTACACCACCGACGGCGGCAGCACGTGGAAGAAGGGCACGGGCGACGAGTTCGACCTGCCCGAGGGCGATTACAAGGCGGGTAACGTCAAGGTCCGCCAGATCGATCCCGCCGGCAACAAATCTGCCTCGGGCGACTCGCCCTCGGCCATCACGATCGACAAGACGCCGCCGACCTCGGGTTTCGACGCGCCTGCGGTCGCGCTGAAAAACGACGCGGGCGGCAGCGCCAGCGATGGCCTGTCCAACGACGGCACCATGAAGGTCACCGGGATCACCACAGGCAACGGCTGGGAATACACCACCGACGGCGGCAGCACGTGGAAGAAGGGCACGGGCGATGAATTCGACCTGCCCGAGGGCGACTACAAGGCGAGCGACGTGAAGGTGCGTCAGGTCGATCCCGCGGGCAACACGTCCGCGTCGGGCGACTCGCCTTCGGCCATCACGATCGACAAGACCCCGCCCACGACCGGCTTCAACGCCCCGGGCGTGGCGCTGAAGAACGACGCGGGCGGCAACCAGAGCGACGGCCTGTCGAACGACGGCACGATCGAGGTCACCGGCGTCGATCCGGCCAATGGCTGGGAATACACCACCGACGGCGGTAACACCTGGACCAAGGGCTCGGGCGACGAATTCACCTTGCCCGAGGGCGACTATCAGGCGGGTAAGGTCAAGGCGCGTCAGATCGACCCCGCTGGCAACAAGTCCCCCGCGGGCGACACGCCGACGGCCATCAGCATCGACAAGACCCCGCCCACCTCCGGGTTCGACGCGCCCAGCGTGGCCCTGAAGAATGACGCCGGCAGCAGCGCGAGCGATGGTCTGTCCAAAGACGGCACCATGAAGGTCAGCGGCGTGACGCCGGGCAACGGCTGGGAGTACACCACCGACGGCGGCACCACGTGGAAGACGGGCTCGGGCGATGAATTCGACCTGCCTGAGGGCGACTACGCGGCCGGCAACGTGAAGGTGCGCCAGGTCGATCCCGCGGGCAACACGTCCGTGTCGGGCGCGACGCCCGCCGCCATCACGATCGACAAGACACCCCCGACCTCAGGCTTCGACGCGCCGACGCTGGCGCTGAAGAACGACACCGGTGCGTCGGCCACAGACGGGATCTCCCGCGACGGCACGATGGTCGTGACCAGCGTCGGGACCGGCAACACCTGGGAGTATTCCACCGATGGCGGCGCAAGCTGGACGCAGGGCAGCGGCGACACGTTCACGTTGAAGGAGGGCAGCTACGCGGCCGACGCCGTGCAGGTGCGGCAGTCCGATGTCTACGGCAACGGCTCCGCCATCGGAAAGCCGGCCACCGCCATCACGATCGACCAGACCCCGCCGCCCGTCGAGCAGACGCCCGCGCGGCTTCGCTTGGTCGAGGATTCCGGCGAAAGCGACACCGATGGCATCACCAACAAGACCTACATCGCCGTGGAATGGCAGGGCAGAAAAAACATCAACTGGGAGTTCTCGACCGACGGTGGGGCGACATGGAAGCTGGCGGCGCGCCTGGACAGGCAAAGAGACCAGTTTGCCGTGGTTGATGGCGTGTATCAGCCCGGCCAGATCGTCGTGCGCGGCGCGCCCGACGAAGCCGGCAACTACAACACGGTCAGCAACACGAGCACGTTCGACATCGATTCGAGCAACTCGCAGCCGGTGGTCACGTTCGAACTGAAGAGCGGCACCGCCGCCGGCGCCGAGGCGGGGACCTTCGTGAGCCAGGGCACGTTCAAACTGACCTCGGCGGTCGTCCCCGGCAATACCTGGCAATACACCTTGGGCAGGAATATCTGGTACGACGGCGTCGGCGACGAGTTCACGCTCGACGAGGGCCGCTACGACCTGCGCTTTCTGCGTGTGCGGCAGGTGGAGCCCAAACGTGGTGCCGTCTCCGATTCGTCTGGCCTGCCCGTGGAGTTCACGAACACCACCCGCACCCTCATCGTCGACCATTCCGCCCCGGCCGCGCCGACCTTCGCGCTGAAAAACGACAACGGGCCCGCCAACAATGACGGCATCAGCAGCGACGGCACCATCTTGGTGGCCGGCATCGAAGCGGGCGCAAGCTGGGAGTACTCCACCGATGGCGGCGCCAGCTGGCAGGCAGGCTCCGGCGACAATTTCGTGCTTGCCCTGGGCAGCTACGCCGCCGACACCATCCGCGTGCGGCAAACGGACGCGGCGGGCAACGTCTCGGCCGTGGGCCGCAACGCCGGCGCATTGTTCATCGGCGTGCCGGCGCCGGTCGTGGCGCTTGCCGACGACGACAACACCCCGGGCGACGGCATCAGCAAGAACGGCCTGGTCAAGGTGTCGGGCGTGAGTGCCGGCAACACCTGGGAGTACACCACCGACGGCCGGACCTGGCAGGCCGGGGTCGGCGACGGCTTCACGCTGACCGACGGCACCTACGTCAAGGGCACCGTGCAGGTCCGCCAGATCGATGCCGCCGGCGTCCGCTCGGCCGAGGCGGAGCCGGCCACGACGCTGGCGATCTCGCAGTTCGGCCTCACCCTGCAGCTCAAGGCCGACACCGGCGAGAGCGGCACGGACGGCGTGACCGCCGACGGCAGAATGGTCTTCTCCGGCAGGGACAACGGGCAATGGCAATACTCGCTCGACGGCGGCCAGACGTGGAGCCGGGGCAAGCCTTCGTCGCACGAGTTCCGGGCGCGCAATGGCACCTACGAGGTCGACCAGATCCAGGCGCGCGACAGGAACGGCCATGTCCTCAGCAACAAGCAGCGCTACGAAATCTTCGATGGCGTGATGGATAAGACGCCGAGCCCGGCGCTGGTGCAGGATACCGGCAGCAGCGCCAGCGATCGCGTGACGAACGATGGCACCTTCAAGGTGTCGGGCGCCACCGCCGACCTGCGGCTCGAATACTCTCTCGACGGCGGAAAGACGTGGAGCCCCGCCGTTGGCGACAGCTTCGTCGTGCCCGACGGCAGCTACAACCACCGGAGTACGCTGGACGCGCTCGCCGTGCGATTCGTGGATCCGCGCAGCGGCCAGATGTCGTCGGTCATCACCTACAGACAACCGTTCACGGTGGATACCAAGGCGCCCGACGCGCCGGAGCTGCTGTTGCATGGCGCACGCAACGGCGTCACCCATGACGGCGCCGTGTCCGTCGGCAGCCTGGAGGCGGGCGGGACCTGGGAATACTCGGTCGACGGCGGCGCCAGCTGGGTCGCCGGATCGGGCACCGAGTTCGCGCTTGCGATCGGCAGCCATGCGGCGGGCCAGGTCGGCGTGCGCCAGATCGACCGCGCCGGCAACGTGTCGCAGCTGACATGGAACACCGCGCCGATCACCGTTACCACCGGCCTGTCGGTCCAGTTGCGCAACGACCTGGGCACGCCCGAAGACGGCGTGAGCCGCTCCGGCACGATGCTGGTCACGGGCGTGGGCCAGGGCGAGCAATGGCAGTACTCGCTCGATGGGGGCGCCAGCTGGAGCAGCAGCTTCGACGCCAGCGTCAAGACCTTCCTGCTGCAGGGCCAGCACTACGACGAGGGCATGGTGCGCGTCCGCAAGACCGACACCGCCGGCGCGACCACCGACGTTCAGGCCATCGGATCGCTCGACTGGCAGGTCCTGCACTGGGACTCGGCCGGGGCCCTGGCCTTCACGCTCGACGCCTCGCGCACGCCGGACGCGCCGCAGGCCAACGTGCTGGCCAACGGCGATACCACCGGCCAGGCCTTGACGCTCGCTCACCTGAATCTCTCCGGCTATCACGCTGCCGCGAGCACGCAGGTGCACGTATCGAAGGCGGTCAACCTGTCGTTCACTCGCGACGGGCAGGCGGTGGACACCTTCACGCTCGCCGACGTGGTGGCCGGCAGGATCCGGGTGAGCTACACCCAATCCGGCCAGGACACGGCCGGCACCTTTGCCCATGCCAGCTTCACCGTGACCGATCGCGCCAGCGGCGACGTCATCGACATCCAGCTCGGTGCGCAGCCCGGCTTCCACGACAGCAACGGCCAGTGGCTCGCCAGGCCCGACACGGCGCTGTGGGGCGATCCGTCCGGCGATGGCTGGAGGGGCTCGAACGAGATGCCCGGCTCCGGCCAGGGCGGCGCGGACACGCTGGTCGGCGGCAACGGCCGCGACCTGATCTTCGGCGATGGCTCGGGCGGGGGGCTGAACCTGACCAATGGGTTCGGTGGCGCGCCGGGCTCGGGCGATGACATCATCTACGGCGGGCAGGGCGACGACATCCTGTTCGGCGACGGCTTCGGCAGCGACGGCAGGCAGCGGCCCCTGTTGAACAACGGCGGGTTCGGCGGCGGCGGCGGTGGCGCGGGCGTGTCGGCTTTCAAAACCGGCGGCGCGGGCGGTGTGGGCGCAGGCGCCGGAGGCGACAAGGGCGGCGCGGGCCATGGCACGACGATGGGCAACGGCGACACGGCGCCCGGCGCGGCGGACGATTCCGGGTTCGGCGTCGGGGTCGGCAGCGGCCGCCCCCAGGAGGCCGTGACCGCCGAGGTCGACGGAGCGAGCCAGAACAACCCCGGCTTCGTGTTCGACAACACCGGCAAGGTCACCGACGCGATCACCCAGGTGGAAACCGCCTTCGTCGATGGCGCGAAGGGCGGCAGCGACCTGTTCGCCCAGGACCAGGGCGCGGGCAACGACCAGATCCATGGCGGCGCCGGCAATGACCTGATCATGGGGATGGTCGGAAACGACCTCATCGTGGGCGGCACGGGCAACGACATCATGTACGGGCGCGGCGGTGGCTACGAGAGGCGTGTCATGGAAGACGCCGATACCTTCCTCTGGCAGCGCGGCGACGCCGGCACGCAGGGCGCCGCGCTCGACGTGATCCGCGATTTCGGCGGGGACGGCATCGCCGATCACCTCGACATCCAGGGCCTGCTCGAAGGATACGTGGCGGGCAACCACCTGAAAGACTGGGTCTCGGTCCAGACCGGGGTCACCGCGCCTGCCGGCGCGCGCGGATCCGACGTGGGCGCCACCGGCACGCTGATCACCATCGACGTCGACGGCGCCGGCGCGGGCACCACGATGCAACAGATCTTCCTCACCGGCGTCGACCTCGACACCAACGTCAACAACCTGGTGAACACCGGGGTGCTGATCGTGTAGCCCCGCGCCCGGTCGTGTGCGTTCGCATGCGGTCGCGATCGCGTTCGGCTCCCCGGCCGACGCGGTCGCGCACTGCGCCGCCGCGCCGCGGCGAGGATCTACGTGATTTCGCGGCCCGGCGGGCCCGTAGCATTCGCCCACTGATGCGCTGTGCCGGTCTCCTCCAGGGCAGCGGCGTCATCGGGCACGGATCGTGCAAGGACCATGGACCCGGACCCCATGGAAACGCAGTACCCTGCACGATGCTTCGCGCCGAAGGCCTCGCCTTCGGCGCTTTTTTTGCGTCGTCGTGCCGGAGAGGCGTGGTGTCGCTTCCCGTGCGCATGCGCGTCGGAGCCGCTGCGCGCAGCGCCCGGCCTCGTTGTCGCGACGAGGGTCGGGAGCGGGGCGCCTCGATGCCGCTGGCGCGCGGGGCACGAGCGCTGTTCGCGCCGGGGCCGCATCCGCCCCGGCGCCGTGCTGCCACAGGACTGTGGCACGCTTTTGACGTACAATATGAAGTTCACCTGGGGCCGATCCGGATTCGACGTGGGTCATGAAACAGCTCAGGGCATGCCGAGCACCAGTAAGCTCGTAAATCCACTGGAAACAAACTAAACGCCAACGACGAGCGTTTCGCTCTCGCCGCTTAAGCGGTGAGCCGCTGCACTGATCTGTCCTTGGGTCAGGCGGAGAGAGGCAACTCTCTAGGGGGGCAACCCTCGAACCGCAGCAGCGTCCTTCACAAGGAATCGGTCTGCGCTGGGGTCACACGGCTCAGACTTAAACTACGTGAATCGCTCTGGTCCGGCCCGTTGATCGGCTAAGTCCAGGGTTAAATCCAAATAGATCGACTAAGCATGTAGAACTGACTGCGGAGGGCTTGCGGACGGGGGTTCAATTCCCCCCGGCTCCACCAAATTTGCAGGCGCAAGCAAGTGATGAAGAGCGGCCCGGGCAACCGGACCGCTCTTTTTTTTGCCTGTCTTTCAGGGATCGGGAAAGCGCCCGGGCCGGGGCGCGGCGGGAATCAGCCGCGGCTGTCGGCGCAGGCAGTGCCGGCCGGGCAGGCGTCGGCGGCGATGGCGTCGGGCGTGGCGGCCGGGCGCGCGGTGGCGCGGCGGCTGGCGGCCATCAGGACGATGGCGACCACGAGGGCGGCGGCCAGGATCAGCGCCGAGCTCCAGCCCAGGGCGGCGAGGCCCAGGCGGTCGATGATGGCGCCGCCCACGACGGCGCCCAGGCCGATGCCGATATTGGCGCCGGAGATGTTGAGCGAGGCGGCGAACGCGGGCGCCTGCGGGGCCGACTTCATGACGCGCACGTGGCATACGATGAAGAGCGCCGCCTGCGAGATGCCCCACAGGCCGAGCGTGAGCGCGAGCAGCGGGTGGTTGTGCATCACGCTCGTGACGAAGCTCAGGCCGAGCGCCATCAGCGCGGCGAACAGCGTCGTGGTGCCGAGCGGATTCTTGTCGACCATGCGGCCGCCGATCCAGTTGCCCAGGATGCCGATGGCGCCGAAGGCCATCATGCTCCAGCCCACGATCTTGCCGTCGAAGCCGGCTAGGCGTTCCAGCATGTCGGCGAGGTAGGTATAAGCGGTGAACATGCCGGTGAAGATCAGCAGCGACAGCACCACGTTGCCCACCACGATGGGGTCACGCACCACGCGCAGCTGGGTGGCGAAGCGGATGGTCTCGCCCACGATGCGCTTCTGCGGGAAGTACACGAACAGCAGCAACGCCTTGGCAAAGGCCACGGCCGCGAGCACCCAGAACGCGGCGCGCCAGCCGAACGCATCCGAGATCAGCACGCCGATGGGGATGCCGAACACCGTGGCGGCCACGATGCCGAACGCGACGGTGGAGATGGCGCGGCCCGCGTAGGCGGGGCCGACAATCTCGACCGCGGTGGCGCTGGCGAGCGACCAGAACACCGGCAGCGTGAGCGCCGGGATGAAGCGCGCCACCGCCATCACCCAGATGTTGGGAGACAGCGCGGCCAGCACGTTGGACAGGCCGAAGACGATGAGCACGCCGATGAACAGGCGCTTGCGCTCGATGTTGGCCATCAGCGCGGTGAGGAACGGGCCGGCGGCCGCCACGGTGAAGGCGAACAGCGACACCAGCAGGCCGGCCTGCGAGACGCTGACCCCGAGGTCGCGCGCCATGGGCGGCAACAGGCCGATGATGAGGAATTCGGTGGTCAGCACGGTGAAACCGGCTGCCGACAAGAGCAGGATGGGCAATAGCATGGGGCTCCCTGCGCTGCGCGAAAGGGCAACGCGGACTGGCCCGAAGATCGGGCTGATGGAGGTGGTGTTTGGGGCAGGAGGCGCGCCGCGGAAGAAATGCGATGCGGCGGCGGGTAGTGTGACTACTGTAAAGCCGATTCGTGACGGGATAAAGGCCGGCGATTCGGAATGACTGTTCGCTCAGTCGGAATAATACGCCGACATCCAGGCAACGTTATCACGCAGCGCGCATCTTGCCAGAAGATGCGCGCGGCTGCACTGGGCCGCCGAGCGGCGCACGGATCCGCGAGTGCGCTGGCCGCTGCCGCCGCGTCGCTTGGTTGCTGCTCCAGTCGCAGCTGCCGCTGCCTTCGTTTGAATACTGCTCTGGCTGCTGTCGCCGTCGCTGCCTCGCTTGAGTGCCGCGGGCTCTGTCGCCGCCGCTGCCTAGCGTGAATGCTGCTTTGGCCTCTGCCGCCGTCGCCGCCTCGCTTGAGTGCCGCGCAACGCCGCCACCGTGCCGCCTGCGAATCCGTCCATGCGCCCGCCGCACCGGCTCCCGCGCGTCTGCGGCAGCGCCGTCCGGTCCGTAACGCCAGCGAGGTCCGCATGTCCGGATCGCTGCGCGCGCAACCTCCCCATGACCAGGTCGCTGCGCGCGCAACCACTCCGGCGCGGCCCCGGAAACCCTCCCGAGCGCCACACAATCGGCAATGTGCGGCAATGAAGCGGGCGCGTTTGAAACATGGGTGTACGCAAACGTTCAGGATGGTGAGGCGGACCGCAAATGCGCGTGGGGGCAGGGCATAATCGGCATTCGAGGTCCTGCGGGCGACCGCGGGGCCGGACACGTTTTCGTGAGTCACGATGCCCGTTGATCTGCCCTCCCTGAACCGTCTTTCCCGCGCGCCGGCCGGCGCCGATGTCGCTGCACTTCCCGTCAGCGAGGCGCGGCGCAGGCTGCTGCGGCTCGCGCTGCTGGGGCCCGCGGCGCTGGGGCTTGCCGGCCTTGCGGGGTGCAGCACCGGGCCCGGTCTGCAGGGCAGTTTCCTGCAGCCCTGGCAGAGTCACCTGAGCCTGTCCCGCACGCAATGGCGCCGCCGCATGGGTGAGATGCATGCGTTGGGATGCCGCGAGGTGGTGCTGCAATGGGTCGGTCTGTACGGCGGCAAGGATCCGGACTGGCGGGTGCCCGACGAGGTGCTCGAAACCATTTTCGAGACCGCCGGGGTGCAGGGCATGAACGTGCGGGTGGGGCTGCCCTTCGACAATCGCTGGTGGGCTGCGCTGCAGCAGGATCCGCGCGGCCTGCAGGATTTCTTCACGCGTTCGCGCGAGGAGGCGCTGGCCTTCATGGCGTCCGCGCCCTGGCCGCAGCGGCGCCGCTTCGCGGGCTGGTACATCCCTTACGAGCTCGAGCAATATCACTGGGCCGAGCCCGCGCGCCAAGACCTCCTGTGCACGTGGCTGCAGGCGCTGTCGCAAGGCGCGCAGCAGGCGGGGCGCGGCGCGCCCGCGATGTCCACCTACTTCAGCCGGCTCGAGACGCAGGGCACGCTGCGGCAGCTGTGGTCCACGATTCTCGATCGCGCGCAGATCCGGCCGATGGTGCAGGACGGCGTGGGCGTCGCCGGCTGGCCCAACCTGAGCAAGGTCGCGCCGCTCATCGAGATGCTGCGCGAGCGCGGCGTGCCGTTCGACGTGATCATCGAGTTGTTCGAGGAGCTGCCCTCGGAGAAGAACGACGGCACGGATTTCCGCGCGCAGTCCGCCGACTGGGCGCGCGTGCAGCGCCAGCTCGAATGGGCGGCACAGACCGGCGCCGAGCACATCGTGGGGTTCGCGGTCGATCCCTGGGTCACCAACGACGACGAGCGGGCGCGGGCGTTGCGCCGCAGCTGGCGCCGCTCCTACTTCTGAGGCGGGCCGTCCTGCGGCCCCGTCTGGCGCGGCCGCGCCACACATTTGGCTACGCATCCGGCGCCCGCGCGCCCGTACTCCGGGAGTATCGTGGTGGCATACCGGGTACGCGGCGTCCGAGCGTGCGCCCGCCCGGGCTCGCCGGCGCCACGCGTCTCACCTTCGCCGCCCGCGCCGCGTCACGCTCGCCCTCGCCGCGCGCGCCGGTGCGCCGCGCATCAGGAGTCGCCGCATGGTCAGCAAAAACACCATCTGTCTCTGGTTCGATGGCGACGCGCTCGACGCCGCCACCTTCTATGCCGCCACCTTTCCCGACAGCCGCGTCGGCCGCATCATGCATGCGCCCGGCGACTATCCTGCCGGCAAGCAGGGTGATGTGTTGACCGTGGAATTCACGGTCGCCGGCATTCCATGCCTGGGCCTGAACGGCGGGCCGGCCTTCAAGCACAGCGAGGCCTTCTCGTTCCAGATCGCCACCGACGACCAGGCCGAGACCGACCGGCTGTGGCACGCCATCGTCGACAACGGCGGCCAGGAGAGCGAGTGCGGCTGGTGCAAGGACAAGTGGGGCCTGTCGTGGCAGATCACCCCGCGCGTGCTGACCGACGCCATCACCGATCCGGATCTCGCCGTCGCCCGGCGCGCGTTCGACGCCATGATGACCATGCGCAAGATCGACGTGGCCGCGATCGAGGCCGCGCGCCGCGGCTGATCCGGCCTGCGCGGCGACGGCGCGCGCGGCCCGCGGCGCAGGCACGACACGCGCCACGAAAAGGCCTATAGTCAGCCCCGGACCTGCCGACGGGTCGCGAGACTCGGCGGCGCGCGCGGCCTCGCCGTGACGCCATCGAGGCCCGACCGACCTGCCGCGTCGCAGGACGCGCGACCCCACACCGATACGCCGTACAAGATGAAAACCGCTCTGCTCGTGTTGTGCCCGGTGGCACCCGCCAACCTGGAAACCCTGAGGCAACGCTATGACGTGACCTACGCGCCGACGCCGGCCGAGCGCCAGGCGGCGATCGCCCAGCACGGCGCGCGTTTCCAGGCGGTGGTGACGATCGGCACCATCGGTCTCACGGCCGACGAGATCGCCGCCATGCCGGCGCTGCAACTGGCCTCCTGCATGGGCGCGGGCTACGAAAACCTGGACGTGGCGGCCGCGAAGGCGCGCGGCGTCGTGGTCACCAACGGGCGAGGCGCCAACGACGAGTGCGTGGCCGATCATGCGATGGGGCTGATGATTGCGTGCATGCGCAACTTTCGCGAGCTCGACCGGCTCTGCCGCGAGGGCGTGTGGCGCACGCAGATCGCGCTGCCGCCCAACGTGTCGGGCAAGCGGCTCGGCATCCTGGGCATGGGCACGATCGGCGACAAGATCGCCGCCCGCGCCGGCGCGTTCGGCATGGCCGTCGGCTATCACAACCGCTCCGCCAAGGCCGGCTCGCCGCACCGGTATTTCGACACGGTGCTGGGGCTGGCCGAATGGTGCGACGTGCTGGTATGCGCCGCGCCGGGCGGCGCGTCCACCCATCATCTGGTGAATGCCGAGGTGCTGCAGGCGCTCGGCGCCGAGGGCTTCGTGGTGAACGTCGGGCGCGGCAGCATCGTCGATACGCAGGCGCTCGCGGCGGCGCTGGCGGCCGGCACGATCGCGGGCGCCGGCATCGATGTGTACGAGAGCGAGCCGGCGCCGCCCGCCGAGCTCGTGGGCCTGGACAACGTGATCCTCACGCCGCACATGGCGGGCTGGTCGCCCGAAGCCGTGGCGGCCCAGTTCACGATCTTCCTGGACAACATGGAAGGGCACTTCTCGGGCAAGGGCGCCGTCACGCCGCTCTGAGGAACCCTGCCATGACCGACCGCCAGATCCTGATTCCCGCCGCCATGCAGACGCTGGCGCAGCGTGCCGGCTATGCACCCGCGGTGAGAGTGGGCGACACGGTGTACTGCGCGGGCCAGGTCGGCCGCACGGCCGACCTGCAGGTGATCGCCGACCCCGCCGCGCAGTTCGTGGCGGCCTGGGAAAATCTCAGGCTGGTGCTGGCCGAGGCCGGCTGCACCTTCGAAGACGTGGTCGACATGACGACCTATCACGTCGACATGGCGCGCCACATGGACGTGTTCCGCGAGATCAAGGACAGTGTGTTCCCGCGCGGCATCTGCGCCTGGACCTGCATCGGCGTGAGCGAGCTCGCGCGGCCCGGCCTGCTGGTGGAGATCAAGTGCGTGGCCGTGGCCCGCTCGCACTGAGACGGGCACGGTCGCTGCACGCGTGGCTCAGAGCGAGCGCCCGATGATCTCGCGCAGGATTTCGCTGGTGCCGCCGAAGATGCGCAGCGCGCGGGCGTCGGCCCAGGCGCGGCCGATGCCGTATTCGGCCGTGTAGCCGTAGCCGCCATAGAGCTGCACCAGGTCGTC
>Ga0160496_1000581_pt1 | contig 14656 bp, 15 predicted proteins | sample DIDPMG_2_FD_108231 | JGI IMG/M metagenome (GOLD analysis project Ga0160496, IMG submission 108231) | Enriched soil microbial communities from UW Madison campus, WI, USA - DID2937_E24_FP MG | ecosystem: Environmental > Terrestrial > Soil > Grasslands | place: USA: Madison, Wisconsin | collected...
ACGCCGTGGCGCGCGCCAACGTGATCGTGCTCGATCTCGACCGCGACATCTGGGGCTACATCGCCTTGGGCTATTTCAAGCAGCGCCTGAAGGAAGGCGAGGTCGGCTCCTCGACCATGCCGCACAAGGTCAACCCGATCGACTTCGAAAACTCCGAAGGCAACCTGGGCCTGGCCAACGCCGTGCTGCGCCATCTCTCCGAGAAGCTGCCGGTGTCGCGCTGGCAGCGCGACCTGACCGACTCCACCGTGCTGCGCAACCTGGGCGTGGGCCTGGGCTACTGCCTGGTGGCGTGGGATTCGTGCATGCGCGGCCTGGGCAAGCTCGAGGTCAACGCGGCCGCCATCGACGCCGACATCGACGCGGCCTGGGAAGTGCTGGCCGAGCCCGTGCAGACCGTGATGCGCCGCTACGGCCTGCCACAGCCCTATGAGCAGCTCAAGGCGCTGACGCGCGGCAAGGGCATCACCGAAGAGGCCCTGCGCGAGTTCATCACCGGCCTGGCGCTGCCCGAAGACGCCAAGGCGCGCCTGCTCGCCATGACGCCGCGCAACTACATCGGACTGGCCGCCAAGCTCGCCCTGACGGTATAGTGAGGCCCACGCTGGCCGGCCCGCGGGGGCCCGCCAGCGTGACCGACTGCCGTTCCAGGAGAGAGCCTCATGAAGAAGTTGTCCGCGATTGCCGCGCTCGTCTGTACGTCGCTGGCGCCGCTGATGGTTGCGCCGGCCCATGCCCAGTTTGCCAAGGCCGAAGACGCCGTCAAATACCGCGAATCCGCATTCAAGCTGATCGCTTCGCACTTCGGCCGCATGCAGCCGGTGGTGCGTGGCCAGGCCCCGTACGACGCCGCCCAGATCAAGGCGAACGTCGCGGTGCTCAAGACGCTGGCCGCCCTGCCGTGGCCCGCGTTCGGTCCGGGCACGGAAGGCGGCGACGCCAAGCCCGAGATCTGGAGCAACGCCGACGACTTCAAGGCCAAGCAACAGCGCCTGATCGACAACGTCGACAAGCTGTCGGTGGCCGCCGATTCGGGGGATCTCGACAAGGTCCGCGCCGCCTTCGGCGACGTGGGCGCGAGCTGTAAGGCCTGTCACGACGCCTACCGCAAGAAGTAAGCGGCGCGTCGCATGGCACAACGCCCCGGATGCAGCGATGCAGCCGGGGCGTTGTCTTTGGGCGTCGCCCGGTATCAGTAGGCGGGCACGACCTCGAGCGTGCGCAGCCACAGCACCAGTCCGGTGATGCCCCCCGCCAACAGCAGGGCGGTCACGCGCACGCCCCAGCCATCGCGGGCCGCAGGCGCATCGCCCGGCAACTCGTGCACCGGCGCATCGCCGTTGATCATGGCTCGCACCAGGCGCTTGCGCCGCACCACCGCATACCACGCGACGGCCAGCAGGTGCAGCGCGAGCAGACCGTAGATGATCCATTCGTTCTGCTTGTGCAGGCGCGTGAGCAGGCTGGCGGTGTCTTCGCTCGCGTAGCCGAAGAGCGGCCCCTGGATCATGATGTCATCGGTGGTGAACAGGCCGCTCGTGGCCTGGAAACCCAGCACCAGCAGCATGGCGACCACCGAGAGCGCGCCCAGCGGATTGTGGCCTGCGTAGCGCTTGCCGCGCAGATACTGCATGAGGGCGCCCGGGCCGCGCACGAACTGCGCGAAGCGCGCGTAGCGCGGGCCGATGATGCCCCAGATCAGGCGGAACAGGATCAGGCCAAATGTGGCCAGCCCGAACCGCACGTGCCAGTCCATATAGAGGCCCCCCAGCTTGACGGTCACCAGGGCGCCGATCAGACAGGCGGCGAGCGCCCAGTGAAAGAGGCGGGTGGGCAGATCCCAGATGCGGACGACGGAGGCGGACATGGCGTGACGGGGAGGCGGAGGATCGCCGCACTTTATCACGCAGGCATGCCGGTCTGGATGGGGGCTGCGCGAGGCGGATCAGGCGGCCGGCACCGAGGGTGACGGGCCCGGACACGCCTCGCGGCCGCCGGGGTTTCAGGCGCCGACGCGCACCGATTCGATGTGATGCACGTGCTCGTGGCGAAAGCGGATGCGCTCGGCCTTGGCATTGCGACCGGCACGCACCAGTTCGGTGGTGTAGGTCGTGGTGCCGTTGTACGGCGCGTTGTAGATCACTTCCGCACGGATGGCGGGGCCATCGGCGAGCTTGAGCAACACCACGTCGCCCACGTTGATGGGCTTGCCGTCGAGGTTCGATTCATCGGTACGGCGGATCAGGTTGTTCAGGTTGAACTGCGTATTCATAAGGATTTCCTTGTTCAAGTTCTAGTTGTGGAAACCGTGCCTGGCGGTCCACGCAGCACGGCGGGCGCCGTGGCGGGACCGGACGAGCCGGTGGTTGGCCGCCGCAACGCGTCGGGGGAGTCGAAGCGTTGACGGGCCAGTCCGCGCAGGGTGACGGGACTGTCGGCCGGTGATCCGACGCGAGCCTGGCGGCTGGCGCGTGCGGATCGGGCCCGACGGGGCGGGTTGGACCTGTCGGGCGAGAGTGCGTCGTGGCCGGAAGGGGCCGCGTCCGCGGGATTGGGAGCAGGGCGCGCAACGTGCGCGCCTTGGACGTCGTCGCTCTGCCAGGCATCGGCCGGGCGGGGCGAACGGGCAGGCATGCCTGCGGATCGGATGGCGCGGTGGCCGCTTGCCGGCGTCGTGATGCCTGGGGCAAGCAGGAGCCGCGCGGCTCGCTGCCGGCATGCTCCGAGAGACATGCCGCAGATGAAGCCGGAGCGCCTACGAGAGGGCGGCAGACAGGCTTCTTGCGAGGCTTGCCGGGTCGGGCTTCGGGTTATGCGCCGGAAAACTTGGCTTGGCGGGGATGGCGTGGCAGCTCGGGCTCATGCCGGGTAGCCTCAGCGGGCTAGTTCTGCGCTGGGTCTTGCCTGCCGGGTTTTGCCTGCCGGGTCTTGCCTAATACGCTGGCTTTTCTCGTAATTTTTAAGCCAAGATTGCCATCTTAACGGTAAGGCTTTGTTTTGTCAAGACTTTTGTGGGGCTCGTGTCACAGGGCGCTTCCGAGGCAATAAAGTATTTGCGCGGGCACGCCGGCCGCGACGCTGCGGTAATCTCGATGCAGCCCCTATTTCTTGACGATCTATGCCCATGGGTTTCGCCGGTTCCCGAACGATTTTCGAATGCACGTCTGCGATGCGTTGGCGCGCGCCGTGGCGCCTGGCGGCGTGTGTGCTCGCCGCCCTGGCGCTGGCCGGATGCGTCGACCGCGAGCCGCAACAGCGGGCGGCCTTCATCCACTGGCTCGATGGCCGGGTCGCGCCGATGCAGGGGGCGGTGGCGCCGCCGATGCCGGACGACACGCGCGAGGCGATCGGCGGCTATGCCAGGCACTACGCCGTGATCGAGGCGTTCCAGACCGAGATGACGCAGGCGCTGCGCGTGAGCGGCGAAGCCACGCAACTGCTGAGCGTGCATACGGTGGAAGACCTGCTGGCGCGGCGCGACCGCCTGCTGGCGTTGCGCGCCGAGCTGCACCGCGTGCAGGCCAGCGTGCCCAAGGCGCTGGTGGACGCGCGGCGTGCGAGGGCCGACCTGATCCAGGCGCCCGACCTCAAGACGGCCTACGACGCCGCCTTCGCGGCCGCGGTGGAACGGCCGGCGCAGGCCCTGCCTCCGCTCTGGCCGCTCATCGAGCCCACGCTCGCCAGCGCGTTGCAGGCCGCCGACTTCATCGCCCTGCGGCAGGGCGAGATCGCTTCCGAGGGCCCGCTCACCCAGGTGCGAGACCCGTCGGTGCGCGACGCCCTGAACGCCCGCCTGGTCGAGCTGAACCTGCATTCGGAGGCGCTGGGCCAGGCGCGTACGCGCTGGTGCGCGTTGGCGCCGGCCGAGTGCACCCCCTGATCGCCGCAATCCCGGCCCCCCGCTTGGCTACAATGGCGCGACCGCGGTTCGCCGCTCCCGGATCCAGACATGAACCAACCCACCTTGCTGCACAGCCGGATCTTCCTGGCGTTGTTGATCGCGGTCACCGCCGCGTTTGCCTGGATCCTGTGGCCGTTCTATGGCGCCGTGTTCTGGGGCACCATCCTCGCCATCATCTTCGCGCCGGTGCACCGGCGCCTGCTCGCGCGCATGCCGACGCGCCGCAACCTGGCCGCGTTCCTGACCCTGCTGATGGTGTTGCTGCTGGTGATCATCCCGCTGATCGCCATCACCGGCTCGCTGGTGCAGGAAGGCGCGAACCTCTATCAGCGCATGAAGTCGGGCAGCCTCAACTTCGGCACCTACTTCCAGCAGGCCATGGACGCCATGCCGGCCTCCGTGCATGACATGCTCGCGCGCTTCGACCTCGCCGACCTCGGCAGCATCCAGGAGAAGCTGTCGGCCGGGGCGATGCAGGCCAGCCAGTTCGTGGCGCAGCAATTGGTGAACATCGGCCAGGACACCTTTCAGTTCCTGATCGGCTTCGGCGTGATGCTCTATCTGCTGTTCTTCCTGCTGCGCGACGGCGCGCACCTGTCGCGCCGCCTGCGCAGCGCGGTGCCGCTCGAAACCCACCAGAAGCAGCACCTGTTCCGCAAGTTCACCACCGTGATCCGCGCCACCGTCAAAGGCAACATCGCCGTGGCGGCGGTGCAGGGCGCGCTGGGCGGCGTGATCTTCTGGGTGCTCGGCATCCAGGGCGCCCTGCTGTGGGCCGTCATCATGGCGTTCCTCTCGCTCTTGCCGGCGGTGGGCGCCGGCCTGATCTGGGCGCCGGTGGCGATCTATTTCCTCCTGACTGGCGCGGTCTGGCAGGGCGTGGTGCTGATCGCGTTCGGCGTGCTGGTGATCGGCATGGTCGACAACGTGCTGCGCCCGATCCTGGTGGGCAAGGACACCAAGCTGCCCGACTACGTGGTGCTGATCTCCACGCTGGGCGGGATGGCGCTGTTCGGCCTGAACGGCTTCGTGATCGGCCCGCTGGTGGCCGCGCTGTTCGTTGCGTGCTGGGATCTGTTCGCTCCGCCGCAGGAAGACCGCAGCGGCGATCCGGTGGTCGAACACACGGCAGCGGCGCAGCGCCGCGCCGAGGCCCTGCCGCCGCCGCGCGACTGAGCCGGCGCGGCGCGCGCACGGGTTGGCGGGCCGCCTCGAGCGGCCCGCGTCGCGTCGACTTGCCGATGCGACGCGGGCGCGGGACAATGCCCAGGTCGGGCGCCGCTTGACCGGGTCACCGCCAGGCGCGCCGCACGTTCGAGGTTGCCATGCTGTTGCCCCCCGCCCATCGCGTCGCGTCGTTCGACGTCGATGCCCAGAAAGGCTTTTCCCCGCTGTGTCCCGATGAGCTGCCGGTGCCCGGCGGCCATGAGATCGTGCCGGAGCTCAACGCCCAGGCGGCGCATGCGTCGCTGCGGCTCGGCTCCAAGGATGCCCACAGTCCGCAGGCCGTCTGGCGCGCCACCCCCGAGCAGCCCATGTTCAGCCCCGTGGCGGGCGCCAACGTCGACATCCGCTGGGCCATGCACTGCGTGCCGGGCACGCCGGGCTTCGAGCTGCTCGACGGGCTGCCCGCGCCGATCGACTACGACTACTTCGTCTGGAAGGGCGTGGAGCCGGACCTGCATCCGTACGGCGCCTGCTATCACGACCTCGCCAGCACGCGCTCCACGGGCGTGATCGAGGTGCTGCGCGCGCGCGGTATCGACACCGTGCTGGTGGGCGGGCTCGCGCTCGACTACTGCGTGAAGAACACGGCGCTGCAGCTGCGCGCCGCCGGCTTCGAGGTGGTCCTCAATCTGGCGGCCTGCCGCGCCATTGCGCCCGACACCGCGCAGGCGGCGCTCGCCGAGTTCGGCGCGGCCGGCATCCGTACCGTCGTCTGCGCGGCGCAGTTGCAGTCCGCGCCCTGATTTTCCGGCGCCGCGTCCAGCCAGCCCCCGCGCCGGCGCGGCGCGCAACGTGCCGACAGGCCCGCCGGGCGGCGGGCGGCACCCGCGGGGGCACAACCAGGAGACCGGCATGTCCGGCAAGAAAATCATCGATCCCCAGCACGAGATCCAGCTGCGCCCGCTCGAGCGCAGCGACCTGCATTTCGTGCATGCGCTCAACAACAACGACGCCATCATGCGGTATTGGTTCGAGGAGCCCTACGAGGCCTACGACGAACTGATGGCGCTTTATGACCGCCACCTGCAGGACCAGACGGAGCGGCGCTTCATCGTGGAGCGCGTCAACGGCCAGATGGTGGGGCTGGTCGAGCTGGTGGAGATCAACCACATCCATCGCCGCGCCGAGTTCCAGATCATCATCGCGCCCAACTTCCAGGGCCAGGGCTACGCCAAGATCGCCACGCGCATCGCGGTGGGCTATGCCTTCCGCGTGCTCAACCTGCACAAGGTCTATCTGGTGGTCGACAAGGACAACCAGGCCGCCGTGCATATCTACCGCGGCTGCGGCTTCTCGGTCGAAGGGGAGTTGCGCGAGGAGTTCTTCTCCAACGGGCGCTATCGCGACGCCTACCGCATGGGCCTGCTGCAGGCCGAACACCTGCGCGCCCACGGCAAGGTGCCCGACCACGCCTCGGTGCTGCGCGACTGGGCGCCGCCCGCCTGAACGGCGAACTCAGGCGCGCGCCGGCTGCAGGCCGATCACCGCCATGCCGGCGAGGGCCAGCAGCGCGCCGGCCACGTCCCAGCGCGTGAGCGCGACGCCGTCGACCACGCGCAGCCAGATCAGCGCGATCACGATGTACATGCCGCCGTAGGCGGCATAGGTGCGGCCCGCGGCGCTCGGATGCAGCGTCAGCAGCCAGGCGAACAGCGCCAGCGACAGCGCCGCGGGCAGCAGCAGCCAGGCCGAGCGGTTCTGTGTCAGCACCAGCCAGGGCAGGTAGCAGCCGACGATCTCGAACAGGGCGGTGACGGCGAACAGGGAAACGAGTTTGGCTGCGGCCAGCATGGGATCGGATTTCCGGGAATGATCGGTGACGGAAGCTTGGTATATAGTGCCGGTACGCGTTGCTGCCCTCAGGAGAAAGCCATGTTCAACCCCAAGATGCTTGCCGGTTTGCTGGTCTTTGCGGCGATGGCCGCGCCGGTCCAGGCCGCGCCGGCCACGACGTTTCTCAACAACTCCATTATCAGCAAAATTCCGAAGCAGGACCGGGCGTCCTTCCGGACGGCGGTCGGCCAGGCGCTGAACGACTCCGCCGATGGCCAGACCACCACCTGGACCAGCACCAGCAACAAGCGCCGTGCCCCGGTCGAGGTGGCCCTCACGCCGAAGCAGACCACCCAGACGCAGAAGGCCGATCGCTGTCGTTTGCTCGACGCGCGCTTTGCGCAGAGCGGCGGCAAGGAAGACTGGTCGTTCTGGTTCTGCCGCCAGGCCGACGGCAGCTGGAAGGCCAGCAGCCACTGAGCCCCGCCCGCGCTCAGGCCGGGTCGTTGAGCGCGCGGCTCCAGGACGAGTCGTCGTGGTCCGATGGCGTATGGCGCTCGTCGGCCAGGATGCTGCGGTTGCGGCCTTCGTCCTTGGCGGCGTAGAGCGCGCGGTCGGCGCGCTTGAGCAGGCGCTGGTAGTCGGGATGGCCGTCGTGGGCGGCCACGCCCACGCTCAGCGTGATGCGCACGTGCGCGCCATCGGGCAACACCATGGCCTTGTCCTCGACCCGACGCCGCAGCGCCTCGGCCACGTTGAACGCCTGGCTCGCGCCCGCGTCCACCAGCACCACCAGAAACTCCTCTCCGCCCAGGCGGAACGTATAGTCGCCGCCGCGGCTGTATGAGGAGATCAGCGAGGCGGTCTGCTGCAGCACCAGGTCGCCCGCGTCGTGGCCGTGTTCGTCGTTGATCGACTTGAAGTGGTCGACGTCGGCCACCAGCACCGCCAGCGGCGCGCCGGTCTTGCGCGCATAGGCCACCTCCTTGCTCATCACCACGTGCAGGTACTTGCGGTTGAGCAGGTGGGTGAGGGTGTCGCGGCCCGACTCCAGGTTGCTCGCCTGCTCGAACAGCTCGTCGATCAGGAACGCAATGGCCTTGGTCGTGTCGCGCACCGCATGCAGCAGCTCGATGCGCTGGCCGGCGGGCTCGGGCGTGACGCCAGCCTGCTCGAGCCGCGCGTCGATGGTCTCGATGTGGATGCGCGCGTCGCGCGCTTCGGGCGAGCCGTCGAACGCATGCGCGGCCTTGTGCGTGAACCACAGGCCGAACTCCGACTTGCCGAGCCGCGGCAGCTCGCGCCATTGCTGGCCCACCGACAGGCCGAACATCAGCTGGTTCTCCCAATCGAGCAGGGCGGCGCGCTGGCGCTCCTTCTCGGCGCCGACGTTCTGCGACAGGGCGAGCAGCCGGTAGCCTTCCTCCGCGCGTGCATTGCGGTCATGCGAAACGGCGTAGGCATGGCACATCATCTCGATGGCGATCAGCGTCACGTCGTTGATGTACTTCGACGTCTGGATCAGCACGTCGACCGCCACGTCGCGGCTTTCGGCCAGCAGCTCGTGCATGCGCCGGATCAGGGCGCGGGCGCCGCGCATCACCAGGTGCACCGGGATCTCGATGCGCGCATGTACCTCGCCGACGCGCCGCTGGAACGCCACCGCCTCGTCGAACTGGCCCGACGGCGCCGCGGCGAAGACGGCGCGCAGCCAGTCCTGCATCGAGCTGTGCAGCTTGTTGCGCACCAGCTGGTCCGACAGGAAGAAGGCCGCATTCGGATCGGTCAGCATGCGGCTGTAGAAGTAATCGGCCAGCACGGTGGTATTGGCGTCGATGAGGGTCTTGGCCAGCAGCACTTCGGTTTCGGCGTACGGGGAACAGGTGTCTTTCCAGCGCTGGGCTAGGAGTTCGTTGGAGAGCTTGGGCACGGATTCTGATCGATCAAACGGAAACGGGCCCGGCCGTCGCGCGGGCGACGGGGCGGGCAAGGCGGTGTATCGGGGGCGCGGCCCGGGCGGCCGCCGGGAGGGCGGTCGCGGGTCAGGTCATGCCGAATTCGGTGGTGGCGTCGCCGTGTTGCTGGACGACGCGATTGCGGCCATCGCGCTTGGCCTGGTAGAGCAGCACGTCGGTGCGGCGCATCCAGCTCGAGACGGTGTCGCCCGGCGCGAGCATGGACAGGCCGGTGCTGGCGGTGATCACGTGATCGGGATCCATCTCCGCCAGCTTGACCTGGCGCAACTGTTCGGAGAGCAGCTGCGCCAGTTCGTTCGCCTCGTCGAGACTGCGCTGCACCAGGACCGCGAACTCCTCGCCGCCGACGCGGCCGAACAGGCCGTCGGCGCCTACCGTATCACGGATGATGCTGCCAAAGACGCGCAACACATGATCGCCGACGGCGTGGCCGTAACGATCATTGATGGACTTGAAGTGGTCGATGTCGATGAGCAGTAGCGCGTGCTCCTCGTTGCCGGCCTTGCCGATCATGGCGGTGGCGCGCTCGTCGAGCGCGCGGCGGTTCCACAGACCGGTCAGGCCATCGAGGTCACGGTCGTCGCGCAGCCGCGCGATCATGTCGGCCAGGCTCGCCGCCAGCAGCGCCAGCGCGAGGATCAGGCCGGTGAGCACCAGGCTGAGCTGCAGCACCAGCCAGAACGCGGCGCTGCCCAGCACCTGCGGCACGAATGGCAGCGGCAGGGCCAGGGTCAGCAGCGTGCGCGGGAAGAAACTCAGGCCGAACAGCGCGAAGACCCAGAAGATGGCGCGGTCCAGCGGGGTGGCGCGGGTGGCGCGGCGGATGCGCCAGGCGGCCCCGCACAGCACCACGCCGATGCCGAAGTTGAGGATGTAGGTGCGCGCGTTCAGGTGCGGCCGGCCGTAGTAGAAATAGGCCACGGCGGCGAAGATCAGCACGCAGACCAGCGCCAGCGTGAGCTCGGCGCGCATGCCGTAGCGGCGCATGATGCCGGCCGTCATGCACGCGATGCTGGCCAGGTAGACGCCCGCCGAGAGCACCGTGTTCAGCCCCGGATCGTCGGGCCAGTTCAGGATCTGCATCACCGCGCCGGTGGCGTAGAGCAGGAAGGCGAGCGCCAGCAACGGCAGATACGACCGGCGGTCGAAGAAGCGCCAGATACAGAGAAACGCACCCGACAGCACCAGGGCAATCGCAGGACTGCCCAAGGTCAGGACTTGAGTGGCGCTCAGGGTGAGAGTCACGGCGGGATTCGGCGTCAGCGCGGCAGATCGGGCTGGAGCAGCGGCAAGCCGGCTGTCCAGGCCTTGCGGCATGCGGGGCGCATGCCGGTGGTCCGAAGCGCGGTTCGCTCAGCGGGCCGCGGGTGCGGCGCGGCAGCCGATGCGCGGCGCGGGGCCCGCGGCTCGGGCGGTTGCGCACGCAATCGTGGTGATCGATGGGAACAGCAAGTGGCGATTCATCATGACTCCCGGAAGTAGCGATGTGCAAACCTGACCGGCGTGTGGCCAGGTTCCGTGCCTCGGTCTTGCAGGTGCCGGGAAGGTGTCTTCGCCGGCGCGCATCCCCAAAATGCGCCGGCATTTCGCGAGCGCATGAATATTCGCAGTAGCTCGAGGGATTATTCCGGACCGCGAAATCGGGTTTCCCGGCGCGGTTCGGCGTTCCCGTGGCATTCGATTTATTTTTTGTTACAGCGAGGCCTGGAATACGCCCGGATGTTGTGTAACAAGGGGTGATGCAGGCCCGTATCGTAACGCAGTCTCTTCCCGGAATGGAAGCGAATTTCGTAAAAAAGGCCGTAAAAATGCGCTTATTTGCGGCTCTCGCGTTGTTACGAATTACCGTCTCGACACGGCAGGAAATATTGCGGCAGAGAGGGAAATATTGGGCATTAATGAGAAAATGAGCGCAGCAATACGCCTTCGATTGCATTCATTGTTGCATCGGTTTCGGGTTTTCGATTTTGTGTTTTGCATATTCTGCCGCGCGCCGTTTGCGGGTCCGGACGATATGCCGGGATAATGCTGGCCGTTTATTTCCGCAGTATCGAATTCCGCCTCATGCCCCCTTCCTGCCCGCCGCCCTGCGCCGTCGAAACCGCCTTGCTGGCGGCCATGCGTGCGCGTGACCCGGCCTGCGGCGAGCACTGCGACCGCGTGACGCGGCTGGCGCTGGCGCTGGGCCGGCGCAGCGGCATGTCGGCGCGCGAGCTGGTGCCGCTGGCGAGCGCGGCGCGCCTGCACGACCTGGGCAAGATCGGCATCCCCGACGGCATCCTGCACAAGCCGGGCCGGCTCGACGCCGCCGAATGGGAGGTCATGCGCGAGCATCCGGTGATCGGAGAGCGCCTGGTGCGCGAGGCCCGGCCGCGCCACGCGACCGAGGTGGCGGCCCTGGTGCGCTGGCATCACGAGCACTTCGACGGCAGCGGTTATCCCGATGGCCTGCGCGGACACGAGATCCCGCTGGCGGCGCGCATCCTGACCGTCTGCGATGTGTATGACGCGCTCGGCGAGACCAGGGTGTACCGGCCCGCGCTTGAGCATGACCGGATTCTCGCCATCATGGCGGACGAGGCGGGCACGCTCACCGACCCGCTGCTGTTCCAGCGGCTCGACCAGGCGGTGTGCCAGGACGGCGCACTGGCCTCGTCCTGACGTGACGAGGCCCCGGTCGCCAGAAGCGGCCGGGGCCTCGGAATGGCCAGGCAGCGCTCAGACGTTGCTGCCGTTCGCGTCGGTCCATTGCAGGTTGCCCAGCACGAAGCCGTCGACTTCCGACAGGCGGCCGCGCCACAGCACCGGCTGTTGCGAGATCGGGCGGCCTTCGGTGGTGAAGAACTGCGCGTCGCTCAGGTGGATGTAGTTGGGCAGCGGGGTGGCCGGTTGTTCCTGGCGGAACACGTCGCCGAAACCGGCGAGCGCGGCGCGCACGGCATCGCGCGAACCGGCCGCCTCGTCCGTCAGGGCTTCGGCAAAGCCCTGGGCAAAGCGATCGAAGTAGTCGGCGCCGGAGATGATGTAGCCGCCCACCAGCATGCCGTCGATCTGCAGGGTCACGCCCACGCCGCGCAGCGGGGTGCCGCTGTTGACGAGGTTGACCAGAAATTGCAGAAACGCGTCCGCTTCGGGTGCGGACTGGGGCAGTTGCGGCGTGCCGGGATCGAGGTCGCTCATGGAAATCCTGAAGGGCTGAGGGAAAGTGAGCGCCACGATACCGCAAGCTGGCGTGCCAGCCTATGACTATCGTGGCGCCCGCCTCAGAGCACCCGCGTGTGGACCTCGCGCTGTGCAAACCAGCCGTCGAGGTTGGCCAGCATCAGGTCGGCCATCGCGCGGCGCGTCTCGTGGGTGCCGCTGGCGATGTGCGGCAGCAGCACCACGTTGTCCATGTCGTTGAGCGCGGCGGGCGTCTTGGGCTCGTGCTCGAACACGTCCAGACCGGCGCCGGCGATGCGGCCTTCCTGCAGCGCGCGCACGAGCGCCGCCTCGTCCACCACGGTGCCGCGCGCGATGTTGATCAGCCAGCCCTGGGGCCCGAGGGCGTCCAGCACGGCGTCGTCGACCAGGTGGCGCGTGTCGGCGCCGCCCGGCACGGCCAGCACCAGGACGTCGCATTGTTCGGCCAGGCTGCGCAGGTCGGCGCAATAGCGGTAGTGCGCCGGCACGTCGCTGCGCTTGCTGCGGTTGTAGTAGGAGATTTCCATGTCGAAGGCTTCGGCGCGGCGCGCGATCTGGCGGCCGATGTTGCCCAGGCCGGCGATGCCGCAGCGCTTGCCGGTCAGGCGCGTGGCCAGGTCGAAGCTCTCGTTGGGCCAGCGGCCCGCACGCACGAAGCGGTCGGCGGCGGCGATGCGTCGCGTCGCCGCCAGCATCAGCGCGAGCGCCGTGTCGGCGACGCAGGCATCCAGCACGCCCGGGGTGTTGGTGACGAGCACGCCGCGCTCGCGCGCGGCGGCGATGTCGATGCTGTCGTAGCCCACGCCGAAGCTGAAGATGCCTTCGAGCGCGGGCAGCGCCTCGATCAGGTCGCGCCGGGCGCCGAAGCGGCCGCTGGTGGCGATGCCGCGGATGCGCGGACCGTGCTCGCGCAACAGGGCGGCCTGATCCTGGGCTTCCCACAGGCGGTGCACGCGGTAGCGCGTCTCCAGCGTGGCGATCAGGTCGGGCAGCAGGGGGCCGACCATCAGGATTTCGGGTTGGGTGGCGCGCGAGGAATCAGTCATGGCAGGTGCAGCGTGAGTGTGTTGCGAAAAAGGACCGGCCCGGTCTGCACCGGGCCGCGGGTCGTGCCTGTCGCCAGGCGCTAGTTGGTCTGGATGTTGCGGGTCTTGATGATTTCACCATAGCGGGCGCGCTCGCGCGCCGCGAGGTCTGCGAGCTGCGCCGGCGTCGAGCCGTGCGCGACCGCGCCCTGGGCCTCGAGCTTGGTCTTCATGGCCGGGTCGTTGGTGATCTCGCGGATCGCCTGGGCGAGCTTGTCGATCACCGGCTGGGGCGTGCCGGCCGGTGCCAGCACGGCGGTCCAGGAGCCGGATTGCGCGTTGTGCACGCCGGCCTCGTCGATGGTGGGCACGTCGGGCATGGCGGGCGAGCGCTTGTCGCCCGTCACGGCCAGGGCGCGCAGCTTGCCGGCGGCGACATAGGGCATGGTTTCGAGCACCGACGCGAACAGCATGTCGACCCGGCCGGCCATCAGATCGGTCATGGCGGGGCCGCCGCCCTTGTAGGGCACGTGCATCAGCTCGGTGCCGGTGGCCTGCTGGAAGATCTCGCCCGACAGGTGCGGCGCGCCGCCCGTGCCGGAACTGGCGAAGGTATGTTTGCCCGGCGCGTTGCGTGCCAGTGCCACCAGCTCCTGCACGTTCTTGGCCGGCAGCGTGGCCGGCACCACCAGCACGAAGGGCAGGTCGGAGAACAGGGACACCGGCGCAAAGGCCTTGGTGGGCTCGGAATTCAGCTTGTAGATCCAGGGGTTGATGGCCAGCATGCCCGAGTTGGCGAACAGCAGCGTGTAGCCGTCGGGATTGGCGCGCGCCACCAGGTCGGCGGCAATCTGGCCGCCCGCGCCGGGCCGGTTGTCGACCACCACCGAGGCACCGAGCTTTTCCTGCAGCGCGGCTGCGAGCAGGCGCGCCGAGATGTCGGTGCCGCCGCCGGGCGAGAACGGCACCAGCAGGTTGACCGGCCGCTCGGGATAGGACGCCGCCGTGGCGGCCTGCGGCAGCAGCGCGCAGGCGCTCGCCGCCACGGCGGCCGCGAGCAGCCGGATGCGCATCCGCGCGGGTTGTTTTGTCTCCATCGATCTTCTCTTTTGTCTGTATGCGGCAGCGAGGCCGCGGGCCACAGGTGCCGTCCGGTCCGGGCCGGGCCGGGGGCCGCCTGCTTGCCGGGCCAGTATAGGGAGACGCCCTCATGGATATCCATTCGAGCTATAAATAGCATTGATCAATACCGGGATTGAATCGATGGAATTCCGCCAGCTCGAGTGTTTCGTGGCCGTGGCCGAGTCCTTGCACTTCGGGCGCGCGGCCGAGCGCCTGTGCATGACCCAGCCGCCGCTGTCGCGCCAGATCCAGCTGCTGGAGCAGGCGCTGGGCGTGACCCTGTTCGAGCGCAGCAGCCGCCAGGTCGAGCTCACCGCGGCCGGCCGCCACTTTCTGCGCGACGCGCGCCACCTGCTCGAGTATTCGGCCCGTGCGGGCGCCACCGCGCGGCGCGCCAGTGGCGGCGAGGCCGGCCACATCACGCTGGGGTTCACCGCGGTGGCCTCGTA
>Ga0160496_1000582_pt1 | contig 14626 bp, 13 predicted proteins | sample DIDPMG_2_FD_108231 | JGI IMG/M metagenome (GOLD analysis project Ga0160496, IMG submission 108231) | Enriched soil microbial communities from UW Madison campus, WI, USA - DID2937_E24_FP MG | ecosystem: Environmental > Terrestrial > Soil > Grasslands | place: USA: Madison, Wisconsin | collected...
CGATCCAGCCAAAGCCGAAGGTGACCAGCAGCACCACCCACACGAAGCGGTTGGTCCAGTCGGCCCACAGCAACGTGCTGATGGCGATGGAGATCAGGATCAGCGCGCCGCCCATCGTGGGGGTGCCGTTCTTGACCAGGTGCGATTCCGCGCCATAGGCACGCACGGCCTGGCCGATCTTCATTTCGGTGAGCTTGCGGATCACCTTGGGACCGGCGACCAGGCCGATCAGCAAAGCGGTTGCGCACGCAAGCACCGCGCGCAAGGTGATGTACTCGAACACACCAATGGCGCGCACATCGTCGGAGAGCCAGCGGGCGATCTCAAGCAGCATGCTTGTCCCCCTGGCCTTGCGGCTGGTCGCCGCCGTTATTGCTCAAAACCGTCACTACCCGCTCCATGCGCATAAAGCGCGAACCTTTTACCAATACGCTGGACGGGCGCGCGCCGCGCAGAGCGGCTACGACTTCGTCTACCGATGCGCACGCGCGTGCCGACCCGCCGAACTCGGCCGCAGCCGCCCGGCACGCTTCACCCAGCGTGATCAACGCGTCGATCCCATGATCGCGCGCATACCCGCCCACCTCGCGATGCATGGCGGGCCCGTTGTCTCCGACTTCACCCATATCGCCGAGCACGAGCGCGCGCGGACCGGGCAGTCGCGCCAGCACGTCGATGGCGGCACGAACCGAATCGGGATTGGCATTGTAGGTGTCGTCGATCAGCAGCGTTCCGTCACTCAATCTCTTGCGCTGCATCCGTCCCTTCACCGCCTGGAATCCCTCCAGCGCGCGCAGTGCGCTGGTCAGCGGCGCGCCCGCGGCAAGCGCGCAGGCGATGGCCGCGAGCGCATTGCGCAGGTTGTGCAGGCCGGGCAGCGGCAGCACGAGTTCGGCGCGGCCGACCGGCGTCACCACCTGGCAGCGCGTGAATTCGGGATCGGCTTCGATCGCTTCGGCATACACGTCCAGGCCCGGCTGCAGGCCGAAACGCAGCATGCGGCGCGGCCCGGCGAGGGCCTCCCAGATGCCGGTGTACGGCTCGTCGCCCGGGAACACCGCCACGCCATCGGCGGGCAGCGCGCTGATGACGGCGCCATTCTCGCGCGCCACCGCTTCCACGGTGTGCATGAATTCCTGGTGCTCGCGCTGGGCATTGGTAACGAGCGCCACGGACGCCGCCGTCATGTCGGCCAGGTACGCGATCTCGCCCGGGTGGTTCATGCCGAGCTCGAACACGGCGGCGCGATGGCGCGCCCGCAGGCGCAGCAGCATCAGCGGCACGCCGATATCGTTGTTGAAATTGCCGGCGGTCGCGAGGCGGGCGTCTTCGCCCTGCCAGTCGGCCAACATGCCGGAAATCATTTCCTTGGTGGTGGTCTTGCCGTTGCTGCCCGTCACGGCGATGACCGGCAGCTTGAAGCGGGCGCGCCAGGCGGCGCCGAGGCGGCCCAGCGCGACCTTGGTATCGCCCAGCACCAGTTGCGTCAGCGCGCTGCCGGTCACCGGGTGCGCGACCACGGCGGCGCATGCGCCCCCGGCCTGTGCCTGGGCGAGATAGTCGTGGCCGTCGAAGTTCTCACCGCTCAGGGCCACGAACAGATCGTTGGCGGCGAGCGAACGCGAGTCCGTGCTCACCGAGGCCACGTGCGGCAGCAGCAGTGCGGCGCGGGCCCACTCCCGGTCATCGAACGGCAGCTTCTGGCCGGCGATTTCCTGGTAGGTCTCGTGGCCCTTGCCGGCCAGCAGCACGACGTCGTCGGCCTGCGCGGCCCAGACGGTCTGGAGAATGGCGCGGGCGCGGTCCACCAGCACCACGGCACGGGTCGAGCGCGGCACACCGGCCAGGACCTGGTCGATGATGGCCTGCGGCGCCTCGCTGCGCGGATTGTCGCTGGTCACCACGATGCGATCGGCGAGCTCGGCGGCGATCCGGCCCATCTCGGGCCGCTTGCCGGCGTCGCGGTCGCCGCCGCAGCCAAACAGGCAGATCAGCGCGCCGCCACGGGCCTGCGCCAGCGGGCGCAGCGCAGTCAGCGCGCGCGACAGCGCGTCGGGGGTGTGGGCGTAGTCCACCACCACCAGCGCGCCGGAGGCGGCTTGCGAGAGCTGCGGCAGCGCCGGCGCGGGCACCGCCTGCAGGCGGCCGTCCACCGGGGTGGCGGCGGCGAGCTCGCGCGCCACCTGCGACAGCGGCCAGCCGAGCTTGAGCAGCATGCCCGCCACCAGCAGCAGGTTCGAGATATTGTGGCGGCCCAGCAGGCGCGTGACGATCTGCGCCTCGCCCTCGGGCGTCACCAGAGAAAACACCTGGCCGTGCGAGGTGGCCTGCAGGTCGCGCGCCAGCAGATCGGCGGGCTGGTCCTGCACGGAATAGCTCACGCGCAACGCGGCCGGCAGGCTCGCGAGCAGGCGCGCGCCGGCGGCGTCGTCGGCGTTGACCACGGCGGCGCGCAGCCCGGGCCAGCGGAACAGCTCGGCCTTGGCCTGCTCGTAGCGCTCCATCGTGCCGTGGTAATCGAGGTGATCCCGCGTCAGGTTGGTGAAACCGGCGGCAGCCAGCCGCACGTTGTCCATGCGGCCCTGTTCGATACCGATCGACGACGCTTCCATGGCCACGGCCTGGGCGCCTTCGCGCAGCATGGCGGCCAGCAGGCGGTGCAGGGTCAGCACGTCGGGCGTGGTCAGGTGACCGCCCAGCGACTGTCCGTCGGGCAGCAGGCCGCCCAGCGTGCCGATGGTGCCGCAGGGCCGGCCCATGCGGGTCAGGGCCTGGGCCACCCAGTGCACGCACGAGGTCTTGCCGTTGGTGCCGGTCACGGCCACCACGGTCAGCTTGGACGAGGGCTCGCCATACCAGAGGTCGCCCAGCTCGCCGAGCATGCCGCGCAGATTGGGCACGGCGCGCACGCGCGCATCGTTGCCCGCGACCTGCGCGCCTTCGGCCTCGTACAGCACCGCGCTGGCGCCGGCGGCCAGCGCCTTCTCTATATATAGACGGCCATCGCTGGCCAGCCCGGCGCAGGCGACGAACACGTCGCCGGGCGCGAGCTCGCGCGAATCCAGGCGCAGGTCCGCGTCGGCGGGCACGCGTTCGCGCAGCCAGTCGATGTGCGGGGCGGCCGCGCCCGCCGGAGCGAGCACGCGCGCAAGCAGCGTCAGCTGGCTCATCGCTGGCCTCCTTCGGGCACGCCGGCCACGATGGTGGACTCGAACGGCGCGTCCGGCTGCACGCCCATCAGGCGCAGGCTGCCGCCGGTGATGCTGGAAAACACGGGGGCCGCGATCGCGCCGCCGTAATAGCCGCCGACTTGCGGCTCATCGATCGAAACTGCCACGACAATCTTGGGGTTGGAAACCGGGGCAAAGCCCACGAACGAGCTGCGATAGCGCTGCGTGCTGTACTTGCCGTCGACGATCTTGCGTGCGGTGCCGCTCTTGCCGGCAACGCGGTAGCCCTGGACCTGCGCCGCCTTGGCGCCATCCGGACCGGCCGCGGCCTCGAGCATCGCCCGCACCATGCCGGAGGTCTTGGGGCTGTAGATCTTGACGCTGGTCGGGTCGCTGTCGCGCTTGACCAGGGTCAGCGACACCATGTCGCCGTCGCGGGCGAACACCGTGTAGGCGCGCGCCACCTGCAGCAGCGACACCGACAGGCCATAGCCGTAGGCCATGGTCGCCTTCTCGATCAGGCGCCAGCGGTCCCAGGGGCGCAGGCGGCCGGGCGCGGCGCCCGGAAAGCCCAGCTGCGGCGCCTGGCCCAGGCCCAGTTCGGTGAAGCGATCCCACATCTCCTTGGACTGCAGCTTCTCGGAGATCATGGTCATGCCGATGTTGCTCGACTTGCGCAGCACGCCGGCCACGTCGAGCGTGCCGTTGCGGCTCACGTCGCTGATCGTCGAGCCCTGGTACTGGAAGCGGCCGTTGCCGGTCTCGAACAGCGTGTTGGTCGTGATGCGGCCGAGGTCCAGCGCCAGCGCGGCGGTGAACGGCTTCATGATGGAGCCGGGCTCGAAGGTATCGGTGATGGCCTGGTTGCGCAGCGAGGCCATCTGGAAGGTCTCGCGATGGTTCGGGTCGAACGACGGCAGGCTGGCCAGCGCCAGGATCTCGCCGGTGTGCACGTCCAGCACCACGGCCGTGGCGGCGCGGGCCTGGTGCTTCTCGCGCGCGGCCTGCAGCTCCTTGAACACCAGATACTGCAGGCGCGTGTCGATCGACAGGCGCAGGTCGCGGCCATCCACCGGCAGCGTCACCGCCTGCACGTCTTCGATCACGCGGCCAAGGCGGTCCTTGATGACGCGGCGCGAGCCCGGGCGGCCCTGCAATTGCTGGTTGAACGTCAGTTCGACGCCTTCCTGGCCCTGGTCTTCGACGTTGTTGAAGCCGACGATGTGGGCCGTGACCTCGCCTTCCGGGTAGTAGCGGCGCGACTCGGGCTGCTGGTGCACGCCCGGCATGGCCAGCTGCTTGATCTTGTCCGCCACGTCCATCGGCACCTGGCGCTTGAGGTAGACGAAGTTGCGGTCTTCGTCGGCCAGGCGGCGGCGCAGCTCGGCGATCGGCGTGTCGAGCAGCTTGGACAGCACGTTGAGCTGCTCGGGCGTGGACTGGCGCGTGTCTTCGGGGATCGCCCAGATCGCGCGGGCCGGCACGCTGGAGGCCAGCACCACGCCGTTGCGGTCGAGGATCTTGCCGCGCGTGGCCGACAGCGTCAGCGTGCGCTCGTAGCGGCGCTCGCCCTGCTGCTGCAGGAACTCGGTGGACAGGCCCTGCAGGAACAGCGCGCGGCCGGCCAGCACCACGAAACCGCAGAACAGCAGGATCAGGACCAGGCGCGCGCGCCAGGTCGGCAGTTGTCCGCGCAGCACGGGATTGTCGAAGAACGGCACGCGCTTCATTGCGCCCCTCCGCCCGCGACCTGCGGCTGATTCATATAGATCGTGCGGTCAGGCACGATCGGGATCATCTTCAATTCTTCGCGCGCGGCATGATCCACGCGCGCATTGCGTGCCAGCTCGGCGCGCTCGAGTTGCAGCCGGCGCCAGTTGGTGTCGAGATCGCGCGCCTCGGCCTGGCCGCGCCCCAGCTCGATGAAGAGCTGGCGCGACTGATAGCGGCTGGTCACCAGGGAAATGGCGGACAGCATCAGCAGCGCGGCGACGATCAGGCTGGCGCGACCCATCAGCGGCGTCTCCCCTTGGGAGGCGCTTCGCCGGGTACGCGAATTGCTTGGACAAACGCATCACCGCCCTCGTTGGAGAGCGGCGTGTCGGTGCGTTCGGCGGCACGCAGAATGGCCGAACGGGAACGGGCATTGCCCGCCACTTCCTCATCGGTGGCGACGACCTTGCCCAGCGAGCGCACGACCGGCTTGGGCAACTCGCTTTCGCGCAGGGGCAGGCGTGCGTGCGCCGCGGCCGGCCTGGCGGCCGCCGCGATGCATTGCTTGACCATGCGGTCTTCCAGCGAATGAAAGCTGATCACCGCCAACCTCCCCCCAGGGGCAAGCAGCTCTAGAGCTGACGCGAGGGCGCGTGCGAGCTCTTCGAGTTCCCGATTGATGTAAATCCGTAGAGCTTGAAAGGTGCGTGTGGCCGGATGCTGCCCCTTTTCGCGCGTGCGGACGGCGCTGGCGACGCACTCGGCAAGCTCGAGCGTGGTGCGCAGCGGCCGTGTTGCGCGGCGAGCAGCAATCGCCTTTGCAACCTGAAAAGCAAACCGTTCTTCGCCATAATCTGCGATGACCTCCCGCAACTCGTCCACACTGGCCTCGGCCAGCCATTCCGCGACCGTGGGGCCGCGGCTCGTATCCATACGCATGTCGAGCGGGCCATCTCGCATGAACGAGAAGCCGCGCCCGGCATCATCAATCTGGGGCGAAGACACGCCCAGATCCAGCATCACGCCATCGATCAGATCGATGCCGAGCGCCGTCAATTCCTCGGTCATGGTGGCAAAGCCGCCATGCACCACCGTCACCCGGGCGTCCGCGGCGGCCAGCGCCTGCGCCACCGCGATCGCCTGAGGATCCTTGTCGAACACGATCAGGCGCGCCTGCGGCCCGAGGCGGCTCAGCAGCTCGCGGCTGTGACCGCCACGGCCGAACGTGCCATCCACGAAAATGCCGCGTTCGGCGCGCGCCGACGCGGCATTGTCCGCGGGAGCCCGCGAACGGCTGGCCCCCTTGCCGCCGAAGTCCGGCTGCAACAAGGCGTCCACCGTCGGCTCCAGCAGAACGGGCCGATGCTCGAATTCCATAGTGGTTTCAGAACGAAAACTGATTCAACACATCCGGCATTCCCTGAGCCAGGTCCTCTGCCTCGCGGCGGGCCAGGGAAGCGGCATCCCAGAGCTCGAAGTGCGCGCCCATACCGAGCAGCATCACATCGCGCGTCATACCGGAAGCGTTGCGCAGTTCGGGTGCGATCAGGACTCGGCCGGAGCCGTCGATCTCCACGTCCTGAGCATTGCCCAGCAACAGTCGCTGAAGCGCCCGCGCGGTCATCGGGAAAGCGGCGATCTGCTCGCGTTTCTTTTCCCATTCGTTGCGCGGGTAAACCAACAGGCAGCCGTCGGGGTGGCGGGTGAGCGTCAGGCGACCTTCCGCCTGCGAAACCAGGGCGTCACGATACCGGGTCGGAATCGAGATCCGTCCCTTCGCATCCAACGTGAGCGCACTGCTTCCTTGGAACACCTGTTTGCCCCACTTAATTGCACAATTTCCTACTTTTTCCCACTCTACGGGAACGACATAGACGGGTCAAGCGCATGGTTGCAATTTTTTCAATCACAACAAGGACTTAGGCCAATTTGTAAAAATGGGACTGAACAAAACATCCTGTTAAATCAGGAGCTTGCAGCCATATCTAAATGTCCCGCTTGAAGAATGTGCGCCACCTGCGAGCGCTTACAGGGAGGCGCGGGCGGCAATGTATGGAAATCCGGGAGGCGTGGGGAGGGTGCCCCGGGGTGGGGCAAGAAAATCCCCCGACCGGGGGGAGTGCGAGGCGGGTCTATAGGCCGGATTTTGTACGCCGGGTCGCCCCGGCGGGCAATCATTCCTCTGCGCGCGCCATTGCTGACGTGCTGTAGCCACCTACCCGCATGCTCGAGCGAGCCGCCCTTTCCGGCCCGAGGGCCGTGCGCATGCCTATTTGATGTTGCTCCGGATAGAGGTTGCCGCGTTTCACCCTGCTGCGCCGCCGCCCGTTGCCGGACGGCTCAGTACGGAGATGGCCGTACAAGTGCGCTTGCGCGCCCGCGCCGCAGACTCGTCTCTGTGGCCCTGTTCCTCGGCTTCCCGGGTGCACGAGTCACCCGCTCGCCGGACGGCCGTTAGCCGCTATCCTGCCCTGTGGAGTCCAGACCTTCCTCGATGACATGACGCCACCGCGATTGCCCGACCCACCTCGCGAGGCGCATTTTAGACCAAACCGGGCCAGGCCCGCCCCGCCCCCCGGTTCCTGCGACAATACGGGTCGATTCTTCGAGCTTTGCGCTACATGGCCCTCAACACTCTGATCTCCCTGACCGACGTCCAACTGGCCTTCGGCCATCACCCGCTGCTGGATCATGCCGATTTCGCGATCCAGGAAGGCGAACGCATCGGCCTCATCGGCCGCAACGGCGCGGGCAAGTCCTCGCTGCTGCGCCTGCTCGATGGCCGCACGCAACCCGACGACGGCGACATCGCGCGCATGTCGGGCCTGCGCGTGGTCACGGTGGAACAGGAACCGGTGCTCGACGACACGCTCACGGTCTATGACACGGTCTGCGAACCCGACGCCCATCCCGAAGACTGGCAGCGTCCGTCGCGGGTACGCGCCGCGCTCGAAAAGCTCGGGCTGCCGGGCGATGCGTTGATCGCCGGCCTGTCGGGCGGCACGCGCAAGCGCGTGGCGCTGGCGCGCGCACTGGTCAACGAGCCCGACCTGCTGCTGCTCGACGAGCCCACCAATCACCTCGACTTCGAAGGCATCGCCTGGCTCGAAGCGCTGCTGCGCAACTGGAAGGGCGCGGCCATCATCATCACCCACGACCGGCGCTTCCTCGACGCGATCGCGACCCGCATCGTCGAACTCGACCGCGGCCGCCTGTTGAGCTTCCCCGGCAATTTCAGCCAGTGGCAGGAGCGCAAGGCCCAGTGGCTCGAGTCCGAACGGCTCGAGCAGGCGCGCTTCGACAAGCTGCTGGCGCAGGAAGAGATCTGGATCCGCAAGGGCGTGGAAGCGCGCCGCACCCGCAACGAAGGTCGGGTGCGCCGGCTCGAACGCCTGCGCGTGGAACGCGCCGACCGCCGCGAGCGCGTCGGCGACGTGAACCTGGCCCTGGCCGAAGGCCAGCGCTCGGGCAAGATGGTGGCCGAGCTCAAGGACGTGAGCAAGACCTTCGGCGACCGTACCGTGGTGCGCGACTACTCCACCACCATCCTGCGCGGCGACCGCATCGGCATCATCGGCCCCAACGGCGCCGGCAAGACCACCCTGCTCAAGCTGATCCTCGGTCAACTCGAGCCCGACACCGGCAGCGTGCGCATGGGCACCAACATCGAGGTGGCCTACTTCGATCAGATGCGCGCGCAACTGGATGAAGAGGCCTCGCTGGTCGATATCATCAATCCGGGCAGCGAATGGATCGAGATCGGCGGCACGCGCAAGCACGTGATGACCTATCTCGGCGACTTCCTGTTCTCGCCCGCGCGCGCCGGCTCGCCGGTCAAGAGCCTGTCCGGCGGCGAACGCGCGCGTCTGCTGCTGGCGCGCCTGTTCGCCCGGCCCGCCAACGTGCTGGTGCTCGACGAGCCCACCAACGACCTGGACATCGAAACGCTGGAGCTGCTCGAAGAGCTGCTGCAGGAATACAGCGGCACCGTGCTGCTGGTGAGCCACGATCGCGCCTTCCTCAACAACGTCGTCACCCAGACCATCGCCGCCGAAGGCGAGGGCCGCTGGCGCGACTACGTGGGCGGCTACGACGAGTGGCTCGCGCAGCGTCCGCAGCCGGTCGAAGCGGCCAAGCCCGCCGCCGCCGCGCCCGCCAAGGCGGCCGCGCCGGCTCGCGCCAAGCCGGCCCGCGCCACCAAGATCAACAGCTGGGAGCTGCGCGAACTCGAGGCCCTGCCCGACGCCATCGCCGCGCTCGAGGCCGAGCAGGCCACGCTGGCGGGCAAGCTTGCCGATGGCAGCCTGTATCGCGAAGCGCCGCAGGAAGTCGATCGGGTCAACGCCGAGCTCAAACGCATCGAAGGCGAACTGGAGGAGAAGTTCGCGCGCTGGGAGGCCCTCGAAGCCAAGCAGGCCGGCGGCGCCTGAGCGCCTGTCTGCAGAAAGACAAAAGCCGGCGCGCTGCGCCGGCTTTTTTTGCGTCCGGAGCAGGCTCGCGACCGGCTCCGCATCGAGGCAGCGCTCAGGCCGCCACGCGCCAGGACAGCGACTCGCCGGCGGCCAGCGGCACCAGCGTGGTGTTGCCGAAGGGCAGCTCTTCCGGGATCTGGAACGTCTCGCGCACCAGCGTGAGCGTGCCGGTGTTGCGCGGCAGGCCGTAGAAGTCGGGACCGTGGAAGCTGGCGAAGCCTTCGAGCTTGTCGATGCGGCCGACCTGGTCGAACGCGGTGGCGTAGAGCTCCATCGCGTGCAGCGCGGTGTAGCAGCCGGCGCAGCCGCAGGCGTGTTCTTTCAGGCCGCGCGCGTGCGGAGCGCTGTCGGTGCCGAGGAAGAAGCGCGTGCTGCCGCTGGTGGCGGCGGCGACCAGCGCCTCGCGGTGCACCTCGCGCTTGAGAATGGGCAGACAGTACCAGTGCGGACGCACGCCGCCGGTGAAGATGGCGTTGCGGTTGTAGAGCATGTGCTGCGGCGTGATCGTCGCGGCGATCGGGCCCTCGGCGTCGCGCACATACTCCGCGCCGTCCTTGGTGGTGATGTGTTCGAACACCACCTTGAGCGCCGGGAAGGCGCGGCGCAGCGGCACCATCACGCGGTCGATGAACACGGCCTCGCGGTCGAACACGTCGATGGCGGGATCGGTCACTTCGCCGTGCACCAGCAGCGGCATGCCGCACTTCTCGAGCGCGGCCAGCGCCGGCGCGCACTTGCCCAGCAGGTCCGTCACGCCGGCGTCGGAGTTGGTGGTAGCGCCTGCCGGATACAGCTTCACGGCATAGACCTGGCCCGACGCGTGCGCACGCTCGATCTCGGCAGCGGGCGTGTTGTCGGTGAGGTAGAGCGTCATGAGCGGCGTGAACGCCTTGGGATCGCCACCCGCCTTGACCAGCGCCGCGTCGATGCGCGCGCGATAGGCCAGCGCCTGCTCGGTGGTGGTCACCGGCGGCTTCAGGTTGGGCATGATGATGGCGCGCGCGAACTGCCGCGCGGTATCGCCGACCACGGCTTCGAGCGCGGCGCCATCGCGCAGGTGCAGGTGCCAGTCGTCGGGCCGTGTAATGGTGAGTTGAGTCATATTCAAAGTGGACATGGATGTACGGCCCGTCATTCGGCCAGCGGCATGCCGCGTTCGGCCAGGGCGCAGAACATCGCGCTGCCCAGCGGGATCACGGCATCGTTGAAATCAAAGTGGGAATTGTGCAGCACGCAGCCCGATTCGGCGCCGCCCTGCCCGAGACGGAAGTATGCACCCGGACGCTGCTGCAGCATGAACGAGAAATCTTCCGAGCCCATCGACGGGGTCAGGTCGCGCACCACGTTTTCCTTGCCGATCATCTCGGTGGCGATGTCGGCCACCAGCATGGCGTGCTGCGGCGTATTCAGCGTGGCAGGGTAGATGCGCTCGTAATTGAGCTCGGCGGTGGCGCCGAAGGCCTGCGCGATCGAGGTCGAGAGCTCACGCATGCGGGTCTCGACCATCTCCTGCACCGACTTGCGGAACGTGCGCACGGTGCCCACCAGCTTGGCCTCGCGCGGGATCACGCTCATCGCGCCGGGGTGGCCGGCCTGCATCGAGCCGATCGACACCACGGCGGAATCGAGCGGGTTCACGTTGCGCGACACGATGGTCTGCAACGCGGTGATGAGCTGCCCGGCGATCGTCACGGGGTCGATGGTTTGATACGGATGCGCGCCGTGGCCGCCGCGGCCCTGGATGGTGATCTCGAAGCGGTCCGCGGCCGCCATCATCGGGCCCGGGTTCACGCCGATCGTGCCCGGCCGCAGCCCGGGCCAGTTGTGCAGCGCGTAGACTGCATCGCAGGGATAGGTGTCGAACAGGCCGTCATCGAGCATGGCCTTGGCGCCGCCCCGCCCCTCTTCCGCGGGCTGGAAGATCAGGACGGCCGTGCCGTCGAAGTTGCGCGTCTGCGCGAGGTAGCGCGCCGCGCCGATCAGCACGGCCGTGTGGCCGTCGTGGCCGCAACCATGCATGAGGCCGGGCTTGGTCGACTTGTGTCCGAAATCATTGTCTTCCGACATGGGCAGCGCATCCATGTCCGCACGCAGGCCGATCATGCGGCCGCTGCTGGTGCCGCGGCCGCGGATCACGCCCACGACGCCGGTCTTGCCGACCCCGCGGTGCACCTCGATGCCGAGCGCCTCGAGCTGGCCCGCGACGATGCCGGAGGTGCGGACCTCTTCGAACCCCAACTCGGGGTGGGCGTGCAGATCGCGGCGCAATGCCGTCAATTCGTCATGAAAAAGCCGTATGGATTCAAGTGCTGAGCGTGCGTACATGGGCGGTTACACTGGGTGCAATAGGCGGAGATCGATGGCTGATTTTAGTTGCTACAGAGGATAAATGCCTTTGTCTTTACTGTAGAGACACGTTATGCTGCGGCCCGCAGGACATATTTTTCCAACAAGCCAGAGAAGGAGCGCCGCATTATGGCCACACCCTCCAAAACCGCGACCACGCGTAAACCGAATGCCGCGTTTATGAAGCCCCTGACCCCCAGCGCCGAGCTGGCGGCTGTCATCGGTTCGGAAGCCGTGCCGCGCACCGAGGTCACCAAGAAGATCTGGGATTACATCAAAGCGCACAACCTGCAAGACGCCAGCAACAAGCGCAACATCAACGCTGATGCCAAGCTGCGCCCGATCTTTGGCAAAGATCAGGTCACGATGTTCGAACTGACCAAGCTGGTCAACGCGCATCTGAAGTGATCGAGGATAGGGCGTACAACGTACGTCCCTTTCCCGACATCCACGCCGCTCCTGTCCTGGCGGCGTAGCGCGAAACGCGTGCCTCATCCGCGCGTCTTCGCACCGGACGGCCATCAAGGCCGGTCCCGCGCAGCTTCCCCACCGCACCCCCTGCAACACCCAGGCCGACCGGAACCCCGACCGGACGATGCCTCGTGGCGGTATGGCGCTGCGCGACCGTTCGACGCGCGCTCCCGCGCGCCGAACACCTGCTCCACGACCCGATCCCCCGTGGTGCCCGCCTCATGCCCGTCTCATGCCCGGCAGGCTCGCGCATCAGGTTGCGCCCGCAACGGGTTCAGGACAGCCGCGCAGGCGGCACGGTCGATCTCATCATGCACACCCCCGCCACCCTTCGCTGGCCGTCTCTCAAGCACGCCTGCACGCCTTCAGTGCCTGTTGGGTATCCGTTTGGACGTCGCGTGCGCTTGCGCATCGTCGCGGCCCTGTCCGCTCGCCAGCACGGCTGACCGACGTTTGGCGCTCGGGGAGCCGCGCACGCGTGTTCCGTCGTCCAGTGAGGTCGCTGGTGCGCAAGCGGCGGCGGCCCGCGCCAGCCGCAAAGACTAGCGTCCCCTTTATTATTTCTCGAGACGTTTGGCACCCGAACTGTTCTGCCGCGAGGCGGAACCTGCAGGTCGCCACCGTGTTGCAGGACAGTGTCGCCGTTACGAACAGCACGGTTTCCCCAGTGAATCTCGATCCGGACCGGCATCATCGGGGGCACGTCGGCATGCGCCGTTGCGACCAGAGACGCGTGCGGGGCGGCAGGGGGTGCCCCTGTCGAGATCGGTGCCGGAGGTTAGGGGACGGCGAGCAGGCCGGATGATCCGCGCCCCGCTCTCCTTTCTGCGCGCCAAATGCAAAGAGCCGGCCCGCAGGCCGGCTCTTGCACGCATCACGCACCAGGCGGGGCCGTCGACTCAGTGGTAGCTCGACGGGGCGGCGCCGGAGTACAGCGCCAGCCAGCCGCGAATGACGCGATAGGCCACCCACGCGAGCGCGATGACCACGCCGAGCCAGCCGATCGCAATCAGCGTGGCGATGGCCGCAATGGCCAGCCACAGCAGCGACCACCAGAACGTGCGGAGCAGCCAATCGAAATGCTGGGCGTACATCGTGCCCGCGGTGTCCGAGCGCTTCACATACATCAGCACGACCGACGCCAGCGTTGCAACCCACAGGACACCACTGGTCAGAAAGCCCAGGGCAAACAGGCCATAGGCGATATGGGTCAGCGTACGCAGGTCCGGGCCGGTAGAACCGGTCTGACCCGGCGGGGGGATCTGGGAATCGCTCACGATAACTGCTCCATCGAATAAGTTCAGCCAATCTTACCGCACAATAACAACGTCGCCCGAGCCCCTGAAATGCCGGACCGATGGTCGTTGTTAATTGGGTACGAGGGCTTGCAGGAAGCATCCGCACGCGTTTCGGCTCCCGCTCCCCCGCCGATCCGGCGTGCGCCACACGCGCACCGTCCGCCGCTCCGGCGTGCACGGCGAGTCGTGCCGCCGGCGATCCGGCCCGCACGCAAAGCAGCGCGATGGCGTCAGTTCATCCCGGGTGTGCCAGCACTCGACACGCTGCCATGTCGCCGTTTGCTAGAGTGCAGACACGCCAAACACGCCCGAGGCCCGCCAACGCGGGGCCCGCCGAGATCATGAACACATCCCTCACTGCATTGCTCGCCAAGGTCGACCGGCTGCCGGCCGTCGACGACTCGCTGGAAGTCGAATGGGACGGCCCGTCGACGGACGCCGCCATCGCCGCCGTCGAGAAGGCCCTGAACATCGAGATCCGCGGCAGCTATCGAGACTTCGTACTGCTGCGCGGCGGCGGCGGGCTGGACGCGCTGCGCATCTCGTCGATCGAGGCCGACGATCCGCTTGCGGGCGCCTGCGCCGACTCGCTCTACTACCGGGAGGCCTGGTGCACGCACGCCCTGCCGGCCCATCTGCTCGTGATCCAGCGCGACGATGACGACAACGAGCCCGTCTGCCTCGACACCTCGCGTGTCGAACGCGGCGAGAACCCGGTGGTGTTGTTCTATCCCAGCAGCGGCCATCTCGAGCTGCTCGCGCCGGGCTTCGCCGACTACTACGCGTCCTTCCTCGAGCCCTACTTCGACGACGCGGGCCTCTGAGCGCGCGAAAAGCAAAACACCCCGCAGGCGCAGCCTGCGGGGTGTTTTTTCATGCGGTGTTGCTCTGCAAAGCACAGGCGTCCACCAGGGTGCTGCGCCCAGGCCCGTACGGGAAGCCGAAGCACCTCAGCCAGGCACAGCGGCCTCGGCATCGGCATCGGCATCGACATCGACGCGGCTGCGCGCATCAGCGCCTGGCAGCACGCCGGTTTGCGCGCCCCAAAAACAAAACCCCACTGGAGGGTATCCAGTGGGGTTTTGAGGAATAAAAGCCTGACGATGACCTACTTTCACAGGCGAATGCCAACTATCATCGGCGCGAAGGCGTTTCA
>Ga0160496_1000583_pt1 | contig 14588 bp, 12 predicted proteins | sample DIDPMG_2_FD_108231 | JGI IMG/M metagenome (GOLD analysis project Ga0160496, IMG submission 108231) | Enriched soil microbial communities from UW Madison campus, WI, USA - DID2937_E24_FP MG | ecosystem: Environmental > Terrestrial > Soil > Grasslands | place: USA: Madison, Wisconsin | collected...
CTACAAACAATTTGCCGACCAGCTGGCGGCCTCGATCCGCGCCGGCGTGCTGCGCCCGGGCGAGCGCATCGCCTCGGTACGCATTGCCAGCCAGCAACACAAGGTCAGTGTCACGACCGTGGTTCGCGCCTACGAACTGCTGGAAAGCCAGGGCATCATCGAAAGCCAGCCGCAATCCGGCTACTTCGTGCGGGCGCAGGCCGAGACCGTGGCCATGCCCGTGGCCAAGACCTCGCGCGAGGACCACCCGGCCTGGCAGGAATCGACCGAGGTCGACGTCAGCCGGCTGGTCCTGGCCACGCTCAGGACCATCCAGCAGGACGGCACCGTGCCGCTGGGGTCGCCCTACCCCAACCCGGCGCTCTTCCCCTCGCACCGGCTGGCGCAGTATGCCGGCAAGATCGCCCGCCATGCCAGCCAGTCCAGCGTGTTCGACGACCTGCCGCCGGGCCATCCGGAACTGCTGCGCCAGATCGCCCGGCGCTACCTGGAAAACGGTCTCAAGGTCGCCCCCGAGGAAATCGTCATCACCGTCGGCGCGACCGAGGCCATCAACCTCTGCCTGCAAGCCGTGGCCAAGCCGGGCGACACCATCGCGGTCGAGACCCCGACCTTCTATGCCATGCTGCACGCCATCGAACGACTGGGCATGCGGGCGCTGGAAATTCCCACCGATCCCGAGCGCGGGATGGACGTCGGGGCCCTGGAAGAATGTCTGAAGACGCAAGCCGTGGCGGCCTGCATGGTGATGCCCAACTTCCAGAATCCACTCGGATTCCAGATGCCGGACAGCGAAAAGGAAAGGCTGGTACGCCTGGCCGAACAGCACCAGATGCCGCTGATCGAAAACGCCGTCTACAGCGAGCTCTATTACGGCAATGCCCATCCTTCCTCGCTGAAGAACTACGACCGCGACGGCCTGGTGCTGCACTGCTCGTCCTTTTCCAAAAGCCTGACTTCGGCCTACCGCATCGGCTGGGCCATGCCCGGCCGCTACCGCGATCAGGTGGAAAAGCTCAAGTTCCTCAACACCCTGGCTACACCCACCGCGCCGCAACGGGCCATCGCCGAATACCTGACCCAGGGCGGCTACGAGCGCCACCTGCGCCGGGTCCGCCGCGCCTTTGCCCAGCAACGCGAGTTGATGCGGCACTTCGTGCTGCGCTTCTTCCCCGAAGGCACGCGGGTCTCCGCGCCCGAAGGCGGTTATGTGCTGTGGGTGGAGTTGCCGCCGCAGGTGGATGCGATGGAGCTGTATCGCCGCAGTCTGGCACTGGGCATCACGGTGGCGCCGGGGCGCATCTTTGCGGCCACCAATCGCTACAGCCATTTCATCCGGCTCAACTACAGCTATGACTGGTCGAGGGAGATCGAACAGGCCCTCAAACTGATGGGCAAGCTGGTGCAGGAACTGGCGGATTGAGTTGTCTGCGGCTGCTCACGGCGGCGGTGGCGCTTAGGTCGCTCAGGTAGCGCCTACTGAGGCGGCGGCACCAGCAAGCTGACGCTGCCGGTCCCGTCCTCGTTCATCGCTACCTGCACCACGCCGGCCTCTTCCAGCGCCGACAGCAGACGCCGCAAGGTACTCATGCGCAGTTGCGTGCGCTTGGACAGGCGCGCCAGTGACAGCGCGCCGCCCTCCTTCTCTTCGGCGTCGGCCTGCAAGGTCTCGACGATGAGCAGTACCTCGGGCGGGACGCCCAGTTGCCGCGCCCGCTCCTGCAGGTCGCCGCTGCCCGGGTCCGCCGAGTCCGCCATGTCTGCCATGTCTGCCATGTCCACCATCTCTGCTTACGCCGCCGTGCGCTGCACCGCCGAACGCGACAGCAGCACCGGAATCGACTTCGAGGTCGGCGTGCGGGCCTGGTCGGCAAAGCTTTCCAGCGGCACCAGCGGGTTGGTCTCGGGATAGTAGCTGCCGATGCAACCGCGAGGAATGTCGTAGGCCACCAGCAGGAAACCATCGGCGCGACGTTCCACGCCATCGTCCCAGACGCTGGTGATATCGACCCACTCGCCATCCTTCAAGCCCAGCATCTGCAGATCGGCCGGGTTGATGAACACCACCCGGCGCTGGCCGAACACACCGCGATAACGGTCGTCCATGCCATAGATGGTGGTGTTGTACTGGTCGTGCGACCGGGTGGTCATCAGGGTCAGCAGCTTCTCGCCGTGGATCGCCCGGGCACGGTGGATGGGCGTGTCCTTGGGGATGTCGAGAACCATGAAATTGGCCTTGCCGGTGCTGGTCTTCCAGACCCGGTCACGCGAGGCCACGCCCAGGTGGAAGCCACCCGGATTGGCGATGCGTTCGTTGTAGCCCTTGAAGGCGTCGTAGACCTTTTCTATGGCGTCGCGGATGCGCGAATAATCCTCGGCGTACCACAGCCAGTCGATCTGAGGACCATTGCTGCGCGACTGCATGGTGGCCTGCGCGATATGCGCCACGATGGCGGTTTCCGACATCAGCTGCTCGGAAGCCGGCTTGTTGATGCCATAGGAGACGTGCACCATGCTCATCGAATCCTCCACCGTCACACCCTGCGGACCGGACTTCTGCATGTCGATCTCGGTGCGGCCCATGGTGGGCAGGATCAGCGCATCACGGCCATGTACCAGGTGACTGCGATTGAGCTTGGTGGTGATATGCACCGTCAGGTTGCAGGAGCGCATGGCCTCGAAGGTGCGCGGGGTGTCGGGCGTGGCCATGGCGAAGTTGCCGCCCAGGCCGATGAAGACCTTGGTGCGCCCTTCCAGCATGGCCATGACCGAGCCGACGGTGTCGTTGCCGTGGTGACGTGGCGCCTTGAAGCCGAACACCTGTTCCAGGCGATCCAGGAAGGCCGGGGTCGGCTTTTCGTCGATGCCCACGGTGCGGTCGCCCTGCACGTTGGAGTGACCACGCACCGGGCACAGGCCAGCGCCCTGGCGGCCGATGTTCCCGCGCAGCATCATCATGTTCGACAGCAGCTGGATGGTGGCCACCGCATGCTTGTGCTGGGTCAGGCCCATACCCCAGGTGGCAATGACCGCCTTACCCTTGACATAGACCTGGGCCAGCTTTTCGATGTCGTCACGGGAGACGCCGGATTCCTCGACGATGTCGTCCCAGCTTTCGCCACGCGCCTGGGCGGCGAACGCCTCGAAGCCGGCGGTATGTTGCTCGATGAAGGCCACGTCGATCACGCGCTCGGTGCCTGCGGCCAGGGCAGCGTCGTCCAGCTCGATGGTGCGCTTGATGACGCCCTTGATCAGTGCCAGGTCACCGCCCAGCTTGGGATGGATGAACATGGAGCTGATCCGGGTGCTGCCCATGGTCAGCATCTCGACCTTGCTTTGCGGGTCGGCAAAGCGCTCCAGACCGCGTTCCTTCAGCGGATTGATGGCGACGATGGTGGCGCCGCGCTTGGAGGCGTGACGCAGCTCGCCCATCATGCGCGGGTGGTTGGTGGCCGGGTTCTGGCCGAACAGCAGCAGCGTGTCGCAGTGGTCGAAGTCTTCCAGCAGCACGGTGCCCTTGCCGACCCCGACAGTCACCGGCAGGCCCACGCTGGTGGGCTCGTGGCACATGTTGGAGCAGTCGGGGAAATTGTTGGTGCCGTACTGGCGCACGAACAACTGGAACAGGAAAGCCGCCTCGTTGCTGGCGCGGCCGGAGACGTAGAAGTCTGCCATGTTCGGATCGGGCAAGGCATTGAGATGCTGGCCGATCAGTTCGAAGGCGGCACTCCACTCGATCTTGCGGTACTTGTCGGTGGCGGCGTCGTAGACCATGGGATGGGTCAGGCGGCCGTGTTCTTCCAGTTCATAGTCCGACTGCTGCATCAGCTCGGCCACGGTGTGCTGGGCGAAGAAATCAGGCGTCACCCGCTTCTTGGTCGCCTCCGCGGCCACCGCCTTGACGCCGTTTTCGCAGAATTCGAAGGTGGAGGTATGCTCCCGGTCCGGCCATGCACAGCCGGGGCAATCAAAACCGTCCGGCTGGTTCTGCGACAACAGGGTGCGCAGCCCCTTGCCATCGGCCACGTGTTCCTTGACCAGGTTCAGCGCCACGTATTTCAGTGCGCCCCAGCCGCCTGCGGGTTGATTGTATTGCTCGATTCTTGGTTTGGAAGGCATGATGTCTCGGGTCGGAGTGGAGTCCAGTGTAGGTGAAGTCTAGGTCACACCAAACCAAACAGGAATGCACAGGAACGCACGCCGGATTCAAGTACAGTGCAGGTCAAGCAAGCTGCTCAACCGTCCCTCGCGCCCCCGCCACCGACCCTTTATCTGGCGACGCCATGCGCCCGATCATCTCAGTCGTCCAGCGGCAAGGCCAGGGTTTCCTTGATTTCCTCCATCACCACGTAGCTCTTGGACTGCGCCGCCCCCGGCAGCTGCAGCAGGATATCGCCCAGCAGCTTGCGGTATTCGGCCATGCCCCGGATGCGGGCCTTGATCAGGTAGTCGAAATCGCCCGAGACCAGGTGGCATTCCTGCACCTCGGGAATGCGTAGCACCTCGCGCCGGAACTGCTCGAACATGTTGCCCGACTTGTGGTTCAGCGTGATCTCCACGAACACCAGCAAGGTCGCCCCCAGTGACTCCGGATTGACGCGCGCGTAATAGCCGGTGATGACGCCATCACGCTCCATGCGCCTGACCCGTTCGATGCAGGGCGTGACCGATAGCCCGACCTGCTCCCCCAGCTCCTTCATGGAAATGCGCCCATCCTTCTGCAGCACCGCCAGGATGCGGTGATCAAGCTTGTCGAGGGTGCGGACGGACTGCTGCTGGGTTCTCATGGGATTTTTCCTGTTTCAGCGCGATTTAAATTATTTCTTCCTGAAATCATCAATAAATACGCGAACAAACACTATTTATTCACCCATATCATAGCTGAATCTTCTAATCCAGCAGCCTTTCGTAGCGGCATCATTGAAAACGGGGAATCAACATGCGCGTCGTCATTCTTGGAAGCGGTGTCATCGGGGTCACCAGCGCCTGGTATCTGGCCAGGGCCGGCCATGACGTGACCGTGCTGGACCGCCAGCCCGGCGCCGCGCTGGAAACCTCGTTCGGCAACGCCGGCCAGATCTCCCCCGGCTACGCCTCGCCCTGGGCTGCACCCGGTATTCCGTTGAAGGCCATCAAGTGGATGTTCCAGGAACACGCCCCGTTGGCCATCCGCCCGGACGGCACACTGAACCAGCTGCGTTGGATGTGGCAGATGCTGCGCAACTGCAATGCCGAGAGCTACGCCGTCAACAAGGAACGCATGGTGCGCCTGGCCGAATACAGCCGCGACTGCCTGCGCGCGCTGCGCGCCGATGTCGGCATCCCTTACGAAGGCCGCGAGCAAGGCACGCTGCAGCTGTTCCGCACCCAGGAACAACTGGATGGCGCCGCCAAGGACATCGCCGTGCTCAAGGAAGCCGGTGTTCCCTTCGAACTGCTGCGCCCGGACCAGTTGGGCGGCGCCGAACCGGCGCTGGACAAGGTGCGCGGCAAGCTCACCGGCGGCCTGCGCCTGCCCAATGACGAAACCGGCGATTGCCAGCTCTTCACCACCCGCCTGGCCAAGATGGCCGAACAGCTGGGCGTGAAATTCCGCTACGACGTCTCCATCGATGCGCTGGCCATGGCCGGCGGCAAGATCGCCGGCGTCGTCTGCGGCAAGGAACTGGTACAGGCCGACAGCTACGTGGTCGCCCTGGGCTCCTACTCCCCGCAGTTACTCGCCGATGTACCGGGCCTGCCCGCCATTCCGGTCTATCCGCTCAAGGGTTACTCGATCACCGTCCCCATCACCGACGCCAGCGCCGCCCCGGTCTCGACCATCCTGGACGAAACCTACAAGATCGCCGTCACCCGCTTCGACGACCGTATCCGCGTGGGCGGCATGGCCGAAATCGTTGGCTACGACACTACCCTGAAGGCCAAGCGTCGCGCCACGCTGGAACTGGTCGTCAACGACCTCTTCCCCGGCGCTGGCGACACCCGCCAGGCCAGCTTCTGGACCGGCCTGCGCCCGATGACCCCGGACGGCACGCCGGTGGTCGGCGCCACCCCGGTCTCGAACCTGTTCATCAACACCGGCCACGGCACCCTGGGCTGGACCATGTCCTGCGGCTCGGGACAACTGCTGGCCGACCTGATCTCCGGCCGCCGTCCCGCCATCGCCCATGAAGACCTCTCGGTCGAGCGCTACATGCAAACGGGCGGCCGGGCGCAGGCCCCGCGCCTGGCAGGTGCCTGATCCGGGCTGACGACAGGGCCCACGCCTTGCGTCCTTCACCCCGATAGTCTCTTCTGCATCCCTCGCAGAATGGTTGGCCGGAGCGAAATGCCCCGGCCTTTTTTATGGCCGCCGCTCAGCGGCTGCGACGCGCCGCCCCCAGCGCCGCCGGATGGGCCGACGGCACATGCCCGGTCATCTTCCTGAACATCGTGGAAAACGCCGCCGGCCGTTCATAGCCCAGGTCATAGGCGATCACCGTCACCGAATGCCCCAGCGCCAGCCGCGAGATCGCATTGACGATGCAGGCCCGCAAACGCCACTGCTGGAAACCCATCCCCGTCTGCGCCAGGAAACGGCGATTGAAGCTGCGTTCGCTCGTATGCAGTTGCTCCGCCCACTCCCCCGGACGCGAGCGGATCGACGGCGCCATCATGAAGCTGCGGCACAGCGCGCCCAGCCTTTCCTCCTGCGGCAGCGGCACGTGGACCGGAATCTCGCGGGCACGACCGATCTCCGCCAGCAGCAGGCGCATCAGGTCTTCTTCCCGGCTGTTGGGCGCGTAGAGCGGATCGATGCGGGTCGCCTCGATCAGCAATTCACGCAGCAAGGGCGGCACCTCCAGCACCTGGCAGGTCTGCGCCTGGCGCGGCGCGTGCTCGGGCTCCACGAAGGCACTGCAGGTCGTCACCGGCAGCAGCATGCGGCTCAGGTGCTCACGCCCGGACGGAATCCACACCGCGTGCTGCGGCGGCACCACCCAGGCCCCATCCTGCGTGACCACCTGCATCATGCCCGCCAGCCCGAACAGCAATTGCGCCCGCCGATGACTGTGCAGGGGCTGCAGCGAACCGCTGGGATAATCGGCACCCGCCACCACCACCGGCCGTGCAATCTCCCCCACGCGATCGATGGGCAGGGTCGGCGGAGCTGGCGTGGGCTTGGGCATGTGTCAACCGGTGATGGCGCAGATTCAAACATTATTGACCAATGATCGAAAGTCAGTCAAAGCCCCTTTGCTCTACTGTGCTCACTTCTGCAGGGCTTTAACCAACCGGCTTTCGACATGAACCCACCCATTCTTTCCGGCATCCTGGTCGCGCTGATCTGGGGCATCCAACCCGTGATCTCGCGCTACGGCTACCAGCAAGGGCTGACACCCTATGACGCCACCCTGGTGCGCTACCTCACCAGCGGCCTGCTGATGCTGCCCTTCGCCTGGCGCCGCGGGCTCGTCGGCGCCTGTGGCGTGGGCTGGCGCCGCGGGCTGGTGCTGTTCCTGCTCTCCGGCCCCTTGTTCAGCCTGGTGCTGGTCGGCGGCGTGAACTACGCCCCGGCCTCGCATGGCGCGCTGATCCATCCGGCGCTCACCCCGCTGTTCGGCATGGCGATCAGCCGCTTCGTCTTCCGGCAGCACGAGCGCATCTCGCCGTGGGGCGTGCTCCTGCTCCTGGCCGGGCTGGTGCTGGTCGGTCTCAATGGCATCCTGGCCAGCGGCCTGGCCCCGGCAGGCGCCTGGCGCGGCGACCTGATGTTCGTACTATCGGCCCTGATGTGGGCCTGGTACCTGGTCCTGAACCGCAACTGGCAGGTCGCCCCGCTGGATGCGGTGGCGCTGACGCAGGTACTGTCGCTGGTCTGCACGCTAGTGGCCTTGCCCTGGCTGGGCGAAACCACCTTCAGCAAGCCCCTGCCCGCCCTGGCGCTGCAGAGCGCCTATCACGGCCTGCTGGTGAGCATCCTCAGCGTGGCCTTGTTCAACTGGGTGGTGGCGCGGCTGGGGGTGCGGGCGCTGATGCTCAATGCACTCTCACCACTCTTCGGCGTCGCAGCCTCGGCCTGGGTGCTGCAGGAGCCGCTGCCGGTGTCGATGATGGTGGGGGCGGTGGCGATCGTGGCGGGGTTGGGGATGGCGTTGCGGGGAGACAAGGCGCAGAGCGGACAAAGCGGACCACAACACCATCTCACCAGAACCTCGCAAGGGGGAGATCGCGCGTGAACGCCCGAAGCGCCACAGCCGCACTGACCGGTGGCTTCAGCCTGCAGTGGTCGTTCTGAGCTGGTCGTCTGAGCTAGTCGACTGAACGAGCTCGACGTGCGGGAAAAGTCCCACACCATCCCCGGCCAATGGCTGACTGTCGGCCGGGGCGGCTTGCTCAATAATGGCCGCCATGGACCATTGCCGGATGTCCCGGCGCCGCGTCCGAGGAGACCATCATGGACCGCAATGCTGCTCCCCCCGCCGATGCCCGTCACCAGGAAGAGGCCGCCGACATCGCCCGTGCCAACCAGCTGCGCTACGTCAACGACGAGATGCCGGGCATCCGCCGCAGCCGCCATGGCAAGGGCTTTGCCTATCACGATGCGCAGGGCGCACTGATACGCAATGCCGACGTGCTGGCGCGCCTGAAGTCGCTGGCCATTCCACCGGCCTGGGAAGAGGTGTGGATCAGCCCCCATCACAATGGCCATATCCAGGCCACCGGGCGCGATGCGCGCGGTCGCAAGCAGTACCGCTATCACGCCCGCTGGCGCCTGGTGCGCGACGACGCCAAATACCTGCGCATGATCAGTTTCGCCCGCGCCCTGCCCACTATCCGCAAGGTGGTGGAGCAGGATCTGCAGCGGCCCGGCCTGCATCGGCAAAAGGTATTGGCGGCGGTGGTGCATCTGCTGCAGAGCACCTTCATGCGGGTCGGCAACGACGAATACGCGCGCCAGAACAAGTCCTTCGGGCTGACCACGCTGCGCCATCGCCATGTGCGGGTCGATGGCAGCGATGTGCTGTTCCGCTTCCGTGGCAAGAGCGGAGTGCAGCATGACATCAAGCTGCACGATCCCTATGTGGCGCGCATCATCCGCAAGATGATGCGCGAGTTGCCGGGGCAGGAGCTGTTCCAGTACGTGGATGACGACGGTGAGCGGCACTGCATCGACTCCGGCGACGTCAATGCCTATCTGCGTGAGGCAGCGGGCGAGGATTTCAGCGCCAAGGATTTCCGCACCTGGGCCGGTACGGTGCTGGCCACGCTGGCGCTGCAGGCCTTCGAGCGGGTGGACTCGCAGGCCCAGGCCAAGCAGAACGTGGTCCGCGCCATCGAGAACGTGGCCCGCCGACTGGGCAATACGCCGTCGATCTGTCGCAAATGCTATGTGCACCCGGCGGTGATCGAGAGCTATCTCGATGGCAGTTTCGCCGAGTTGCTGGAAGAGCGGGTGCAGGCCGAACTGGTGCAGGAGCTGCACGACCTGTCGCCGGAAGAGGCGGCGGTGCTGGCCTTGCTGCAACAGCGCCTGCACGAAGCCGATGATTCCCCTGCACGCCGGCCGGCGCGCAAGAAAGCGGCCCGCCGGACAAGCAGCACTGCGCGCAAGGCTGCACACGGCAGCGCGCACGCTGCACCAGCCTGATCGGCAGGATCGTTGCCCTCAGCGGGCGCGACGGAAGGTCAGGTTATAGCGGCAGCGACCGGTGAGCGGGTGCTCGCCATCGCGCAGCACATCCACGCCATGAAAGGCCAGCCGCGCCGGGCCGCCCCAGACCACCACATCCCCACTCTCCAGCCGCATGCGTTGCGGCTTGTCGCTGCGCTCCATGCCACCAAAGAGGAAGGTCGCCGGCAAGCCGAGCGAGACCGAGACGATGGGCTGCCGCATGTCTTCTTCGTTACGGTCCTGGTGCAGCGACATGCGGGCGCCAGGATCGTAGCGGTTGACCAGGCAGGCGTCCGGCAGAAAGGGAGCAAACCCGCCCGCCTCGGCCGCCCGCTGTGCCAGTGCGACGAATGCTGCCGGCATGTCGGGCCACTGCTGCCCGGTCACCGGGTCCAGCGTCTGGTAGCGATAGCCACGACGGTCGGTCACCCAGCCGAATTGCCCGCAATTGCTCATCGCCACCGACATGCGAAAGCCGCCCGGCGTCTGCATGTTGCGCAAGGGAGAGTGTGCCAGCACGGTATCGATGGCAGCCACCAGCGTTGCAGCCTCCTCGTCGCTGACGAAGGCGCGCAGCAAGGTCGCGCCCTCGGTGATGCTCTCGATGTCGGGCTCGCGGGGCAGCGCGGCAAACAGGTCACCGGTCACGGCGCGGCCTTGGTGCGCGGGGGCGGCGTAGCGATGAACTCGGTGACCGTCTCCAGCGTCGGCGCCAGGAATCGCAGCGGCCGTGCCAGGCTGCCCACCAGGGAGGCGTGCGAGGTGTTGTCGAAGTAACGTTCCTCCACCGGCACCTGCTGTGCGCGCAGCAGTGTGGCCAGCCCGGCCGTATTGCGGGTGGCCGAGACCAGCTTGTCCTTGTGCGAGGCAATCAGCAGCGCGGGTGGCGCACCAGCCTGGACGTGGCGCACCGGTTGCGAATCAGGCGGCGAGTCGGGGGCAAAGAATACCGGCTTGACGTCCGGGTTTTCGATGGGCAGGAAGTCGTACGGCCCGGCCAGGCCGATCCATCCGCGCAAGGCATCCGGAGAGGCGCCGGCCTGGCGCAGCCAGCGCGCATCCAGGGCCAGCATGGCCGCGTTATAGGCGCCGGCACTATGCCCCATGACGAAGACCCGTTGCGGATCGCCGCCCAGTTCGTGCAGGGAACGCAGGGTCCAGGCCAGGGCCTGGGCGCTGTCCTTGAGGAAATCCGGATAACGGACTTCGGGATAGACGCGATAGTCCGGCAGCACGGCGATGATGCCACGGGAGCTCAAGGCTTCGCCGACGAAGGCGTAGTCCTTGCGGCTGCCCTCGTTCCAGCTGCCGCCATAGAAGAAGACCACCACCGGCAAGCCCTTGGCGGGCGCGGCGTCAGCCTGCGCGGCTGGCCGGTAGATGTCCAGCTTCTGGCGTGGATTGTCGCTGTCGGCGTAGGCCACGCCTTCGGTCTTGATGTAGCTGGAGCTCGGGGTAACCGCGTTGATGGCCGACAGCGGCGAACAGGCGATCAGGCCACCCAGGACCAGCACCGCGCCGGTGAGGGCGAGGCCGGCCTTGCCAAGAACATGCATGCACGACTCCTGCAATATGAAGTAACAGCCATTGTAGCCGCCTCTGCCCGCGCCTTCAGGCGGGCTTGCGGTTGGCGGTGGCTGGCTACGGCTGCGACTGCGGTTGCGGCGGTTGCGGCGGGTGCGCCACTGCCTCGCGCGCCAGCAAGGCCGCCTTGCGCTCGATGCCCCAGCGGTAGCCGGACGGTGATCCATCCTGGCGCACGATGCGATGGCAGGGAATCAGCAAGGCAATCTCGTTGTGCGCGCAGGCGCTGGCCACCGCCCTCACCGCCGCCGGCTGGCCGATGCGGGCGGCCAGTTCGGCGTAGCTCAGGGTCACCCCCGGCGGTATCTCGCGCAGGGCCTGCCACACGCGCTGCTGGAAGGCTGTACCACGCACGTCCAGTGGCAGCGTGGCGCCACGTTGCGGATCATCCAGCGCGGCCAGCACCTGCGCCAGCGTCTGCTCGAAGGCGGCATCGCCCGGCGCCAGTTCGGCCTGGGCAAAACGGTCCTGCAGTTGCTGCACCAGGATCTCGGCATCCTCGCCCAGGGTGACGGCACAGATGCCCTGCTCGGTGGCCGCCACCAGCAAGGCGCCCAGCCAGCATTGGGCCACCGCGAAACGGATTTTTTCGCCACGGCCGCCGTGGCGGTAGGCCGCCGGCTTCATGCCCAGGTCGGCATTGCGGTGGGCGTAGAAGCCACCGCTGGAATTGAAGCCGGCTTCATAGAAGGCCTCGGTGACACTGGCGCGTGAGGCCAGTTGCTGACGCAGGCGCTGCGCCCGCCGGGCGTCGCCATAGGCCTTGGGGGTCAGCCCGGTGTGAGCCTTGAAGAGCCGATGGAAGTGGTAGCGACTCAAGCCGACGGCCTGGGCCAGGTCCTCGGTGGCGGGCGCCTGCTCGGCGGCTTCGATCAGGCGGCAGGCCTGGGCAATGGCCTGGGCCTGGCGCTCATGCAGCGGCGGCAGGTCGGGCCGGCAGCGCTTGCAGGGGCGAAAACCGGCCGCTTCGGCAGCCACGCAACTGGCGTGAAAGGCCACGTTCTTGCGCAAGGGCGTGCGCGCGCCGCAGGAGGGCTTGCAATAGACGCCGGTGCTCTTGACCGAATACCAGAACAGGCCGTCGAACGCCGGGTCGCGGCGCTGCACGGCCAGCCAGCGTTGCTGGTCGGCGAGGGACGGGGCGATTAGGGACGGGTCGGTCAGGGACGGCTCGGCGGACGCGGGGCCCTCCTCCGTGGAGGGCGCGGGGGACGTAGGGGGCCTGGAAATCATCGGGGAGGTCGTACTCGGCATGGGGTGCTCCTGCTATCGGGTCAGGATGATTCTAGGCGCCCCCTGGTGGCGTCGCACTCGGGCGCTTGCTTTTGAATTCGCAAGCCACCCACCCTTTGCGTTCACTCCCTCATTGGGAGAAGCGAATGCGCTGGCGCGACTTCACCGGCTGCATGACGTGTTCCAGCGGCAGTTCGTGCGATTGCTTGACCTTCTTGAGGGTGATGTTGGATTTGACGTTGGTCACGCCAGGCAGGCGCAGCAGCCGGCTCATCATGAATTCGGAAAACGCCGCCAGGTCGGGAGCCACGATGCGCAGGATATAATCGCCCTCCCCCGTGACGGAAAAGCATTCGGTGACCTCTGGCATCGTTTCCACGGCTTTTTCGAACAACTCGCCCCGGGTTTCGCCCTGGCGATCCAGGGTGACGGTAGTGAAGGCCGTCACGCCCAGGCCGACCACTGCCGGGTCCAGCACGGCGGTGTAGCGTTCGATGACGTGGGCTTCTTCCAGGCGCTGCACGCGACGACTGATCTGGGAGGTGGACAAGTGAACTTTCAGTCCCAGTGCACTGTTGGTAATATGTCCGTCACGTTGCAGCTCGGTCAGCAAGGCCAGATCGTAGCGATCCACATTGATGATGCTCATTTATCTCTCCAATTTTCTTATTTAAGATTTATTTGTGCATATTAACCCCTAATTTGCGCAAAAAACAATCACAAATTGCAGTGGCGACGCAATAAACTCCTCGCATGGGCCGGGCTTGCCGGCCTTTCCAATCCGAGGAGACACAGATGGGCCACGCAGACAGCCAGATCAGCCAACTTGCCGCCGCCAGCACGGACCTGTTCGACAACCCCATGGGGACCGACGGTTTCGAGTTCGTCGAATACACCGCCGCCGACCCGGCTGCCATTGCCGGCGTGCTGGAACTGATGGGCTTTACCGCCGTGGCGCGTCACCGTTCCAAGAACGTGACCCTGTATCGCCAGGGCCAGATCAACTTCATCCTCAACGGTGAGCCGGACAGCAATGCCGCCGCCTTCGCCCAGGTGCATGGCGCCTCGGTCAATGCCATGGCCTTCCGCGTCAAGGACGCGGCCTTCGTCTACAAGCGCGCGCTGGAACTGGGTGCCGAAGGCGTGGAAGCCCGTCTGGGCCCGATGGAGCTGAACATCCCGGCCATCCGCGGCATCGGCGGCTCGCTGCTGTATCTGGTGGACCGCTATGGCGACAACGGCTCCATCTATGACGTGGATTTCCAGTTCTTGCCCGGCGTGGAGCGCAATCCCAAGGGCGTGGGCCTGACCTATATCGACCACCTGACCCATAACGTCATGCGCGGCGCCATGGATACCTGGTCGTCGTTCTATACGCGGCTATTCAACTTCCGCGAGATCAAGTATTTCGATATCGAGGGCAAGGTCACCGGCCTGCGCTCGCGTGCCATGACCAGCCCGTGCGGCAAGATCCGCATTCCCATCAACGAGAGCGCGGACGACAAGTCGCAGATCGAGGAATTCATCAAGCAGTACAACGGCGAGGGCATCCAGCACATCGCCCTGGGCACCGACGACATCTACCAGACCGTGCGCGCCCTGTATGCCCGCGGGGTGCCTCTGCAGGACACCATCGCCACCTACTACGACCTGGTGGAACGCCGCATCCCCGGCCATGGCGAAGACCTGGCCGCCCTGCGCGAACTGAAGATCCTGATCGATGGCGCCCCCACCGCCGGCCAGGGGCTGCTGTTGCAGATCTTCACCCAGAACCTGATCGGCCCGGTGTTCTATGAAATCATCCAGCGCAAGGGCAACGACGGCTTCGGCGAGGGCAATTTCAAGGCCTTGTTCGAATCCATCGAACTGGACCAGATGCGCCGCGGCGTCATCTGATGGAGCCGCCGGCAGCGATGCCGGCCCTGCCCTGCATGCAAGGCGCAGCACCCTTCCCGGGCCTGCGCCTTTTCCTTTTTTTACATGGCCCGACTCAAGCTTTGCGGGAAGCTGCCGTAACTCTACCCAAAGGCAATCTTGCCTGAACCTGCAAGACTGGCGCCTCAACCGGGGCTGGAGTTCGCATGAACATCGCGTATGAACAAGAAAAAACTGCCGA